>Ga0302319_10023568_pt1 | contig 10990 bp, 11 predicted proteins | sample Bog_T0_2_FD_203319 | JGI IMG/M metagenome (GOLD analysis project Ga0302319, IMG submission 203319) | Peat permafrost microbial communities from Stordalen Mire near Abisko, Sweden - Bog_T0_2 | ecosystem: Environmental > Terrestrial > Soil > Wetlands > Peat | place: Sweden: Abisko, Stordalen Mire...
CGCGCCGCCGTCTGGGCGGGCGTCATGTTGCTCACCGGGGCGGCTGCGGCGACGGCGACCTATGTCGTCGCTCGGCGGGTCATCGCCGAACTCCCCGGCGTCGGCGGCCCCGCGCTTACTTTCGTTTCGCTGGCCATGGCGACCCCGAGCCTGCTGGCGCGCCCGCATCTGCTCGCGCTGCCAGTTCTGGCGGTCTGGACGGCGAAGCTGCTCGAAGCGCGCGATCACGACCGCCCTCCGCCGCTGGCGCTCGCGGCGCTGATGATTCTGTGGGCCAATCTGCACGGCGGGTTCGCCTTCGGGCTGGCGCTCATCCTCCCCTTCGCCGCCGAGGCGGTTTGGGCGGCTCCGTCGTCGCAGAAATTCGCCGCGGTCCGAGGTTGGGTTGTTTTCGCGATCCTCAGCTTTGGCGCCGCGCTGCTGACGCCGTTCGGCGTCGAGGGCCTGCTGTTTCCGATCCGGCTGGTCGGCGCCTCGCAACTCGTCAACATCGGCGAATGGCGCGCCGAGGATTTCACCCATCCGGGGCCGCTGGAAATCTTCCTGCTCTGCCTGATCGGCTTTGCGCTGATTCGGCCGTTGCGCCTCGCGCCGCTGCGAGTTGTGTTGCTGGTTGGACTCGTCCACATGGCGTTGCAGCATGCGCGCCACGAGATGCTGCTCGCGGTGGTCGCGCCGATGCTGCTGGCGCGCCCCGCGGCCGAAGCGCTCGGGCTCGTGGCGGCGCCCTCGCTTGCTGCGCGGAAATGGCTCGCCGCCGGCCTCGTCGCGGCGCTGGCGCTCGCCGGCGTCAGGCTCGCAAGATCCCTGCCCGAACTCGACACGTCCTCGGCCCCGAGCCGGGCGCTGGCGGCCGTTCCTGAAGATTTGCTCGGCAAACCCGTGCTCAACAGCTATTCTTTCGGCGGCTTCCTCATTTTCGCCAAGGTCCGGCCGTTCATCGACGGCCGTGCGGACTTGTATGGCGCAAAGTTTCTCACGCGCTATGCGCGTCTCTCCGCGGGCGACGTCGAGCTGTTAGCGGAAACGCTGAAACGCTACGACATCGCCTGGACGCTGTTATCGCCGGATCAGGGCGCGGTCGCCGCGCTCGATAAGGCGCCCGGCTGGCGGCGAGCGTATAGCGACGACCATGCGGTCGTGCATATCCGCGAAAGCCATGCGGACGCGCGCTAGGGTCGCGCGTCGAGACGCAACAATTTCCTGCCGCGGCAGGTTGAGGAGACGGGGTTCTATGAAGAAAATCTTGGCGCTCTCGCTGGTGACCGCCCTGGCGGCGTCGCTCGCAGCGTGCAACACGCCGGCCGGTCAGAATTCGGCCAACGGCGCGGTGATCGGCGGCGGTGCGGGCGCCCTGTTCGGCGCGGCGGCGACGGGCAACGCCAATGGCGCGCTGATCGGCGGCCTCGCCGGCGCGACCGTCGGCGCGCTCGTCGGCGCCAACTCAGCGCCCCAACAGCCCGGCTATGCGCCGCCGCCGCGCGCCTGCGCGCAGTGGTACTACGACTATTACGGCAACCGGGTCTGCCGCTCATACTATTGAGCTGAACCGACGGCGGGATGAATTCGATGCAGGATTTTCCCGCCGACAGCGCACTGGTCTCGCGCGTGCTCGCCTCGCCCAATCACGGCGAGCGCCGAGCGGGCGCGCGTCCAGACTGCATCATCCTCCATTATACGGGCTTGCCGGCCTTTGCCGACGCTCTGCGCATTCTGACGGACCCGGCGAGCGAGGTCTCCAGCCACTATCTGATCGACGAAGCCGGCGCGGTGCTGCAACTCGTGGCGGAAAAGCGTCGCGCCTGGCACGCCGGCGTCAGTTCCTGGAAGGGGGAGCGCGACGTCAACTCGGCGTCGATCGGCATAGAGATCGTCAATCCCGGCCATGACGGCGGGCTGCCGCCGTTTCCCCCCGCGCAGATCTCCGCGGTCATCGCGCTCGTCAAAGACGTTTCCTCGCGCTGGAAAATCAAGCGCGAGCGCCTGCTCGCCCATTCCGACGTCGCCCCGGCGCGCAAGCGCGACCCTGGCGAGCGGTTTCCCTGGGACCGGCTCGCGCAGTCGAAAGTCGGCCATTGGGTCGAACCGGCGCCGATCCAGGGCGAGGCGCTTTTCGCCAGCGCCCAGGAGGGTCCGCCGATCCGCGCCCTGCAAGCGATGCTGTCGCTCTATGGCTATGGCGTCGAGCTGACGGGCGTGATGGACAAGCCAACCGAGAGGGTTCTAACCGCCTTCCAGCGCCACTTCCGCCCCGAGCGCGTCGACGGTCGCGCCGACGCCTCGACCCTGGCGACCCTGCACGCGCTCGTCGCGGCCTTGGGCGCGTAGAGATCCTACGAGCGGCGCTTGTTCGCCCCTCGCCCCTGTGCTAGCGACCTGCCCCGACCGGGGCCGGAGGGCCTCACAACGAGTTCTTCGTGAACGGCGAAAAGGCGACGATCGCCTCGAGCCGCTAAAATGAGGGGATTATCATGGCCGAGAGTGGCAACGGCGCTGCGAACACCCAGGGCGGGCAACCGCGCTTCTCCGTGTTGACGCAATACGTCAAGGATTTCTCGTTCGAGAACCCGAACGCCCCGCGCTCGCTGATGCAGACCGCGTCGGCGCCGAAGATCGCCATGCAGATCAACGTCAACGCGACGACCCTGAGCGCGACCGACCACGAGGTGATCCTCACCATCGAGGGCGGCGCCGGCGAGGGCGCGGACGCGCTGTTCAAGTTCGAACTGCAGTATCACGGCATCCTGCGCCTGGAAAACATCCCGGCCGAGCAGGTCCAGCCGCTGGTGATGATCGAAGGCCCACGCCTGCTGTTCCCCTTCGCCCGCCAGATCATCGCCGAAGCCGTCCGCTCCGGCGGCTTCCCCCCGCTCTACGTCGACCCCATCGACTTCCACGGCCTGTACCTGCAACGCGTCGCGGCGGCTCAGGCGGCGCAGGGGCACGTGACGGCGTAAGCAAAGGCCGCGTCATTGCGAGGTAGGGGAAACGCTCTGCGTTGTTCCCCCTATGCGCGGCAACGGAGCCATCCAGGAGCCGCGTAACTGCGGTTGGGCGGTGGTACGCGACTCTGGATGGCTTCGCTCCGCTCGCCATGACGGCGACGGAGCATCATAGACTTAGCCTGTCCGGCGCACTTTCTTGCCGGACGGAGTTTGCTATCCCGCGCACATAGCAATAGCCGAGTCCGCAAACATGCCTTGCCCCGGCGCGCCGAATGCGCCAAATTCGGCGCAGGCAATCGTATTTTCAGGCGTTTCGAGACCCAATGGCGGGGGGCATTTTCATCTCCTACCGGCGCGAGGATTCCGCCGGTTTCGCCGGGCGCTTGCGCGACCGCCTGGTTTCTAGATTCGCCTCCGATCACGTGTTCATGGACGTCGACAACATCGAGCCGGGGCTCGATTTCGTCGAGATTCTCGGTGAGCGCGTCGGCAACTGCGAAGTGTTGCTCGCCGTCATCGGCAGGGACTGGGCGACCTGCCGCGACGCCAACGGTAACCGCCGCCTCGACGACCCCTGCGACTTCGTGCGCATCGAAATCGAAGCTGCGCTGGGGCGCGACGTGCGCGTCATTCCCGCGCTGGTCGACGGCGCCGCCATGCCGCGCGCCGACGTTTTGCCCGATGGCTTGCGACCGCTGACGCGCCGCCAAGCCGTCGAAATCTCGCACACCCGTTTCGACATGGACGCCGAACGGCTGCTGCGGGCGCTGGCGCAAATTGAAGAGGCGAGGCAGGAGCACGAGGCGGAACACGCGGCGAAGCGGACGCAGAATGAAGAAGTTCGCGAGTCGGCAGCGCGAGCGGAAGACGGGCGAACGCGCCGGGCGGGGACGGAGCCAGCCAAAATTGCGGAAGCGGAATCTAGTCCGAACGCGACGCTGGACGCTGCGCAATCGACGAGCGAGCAGGCGCAGCCGAACTTCGCGTCCCCTGTATCGCCGACGCGAATATCGACCGACAGCGTCGCACCGACCCGCGGGCGTTTAGTCAAGGCAACGGTCGTCCTCACTGTCGCTGCAGTGATCGCGGCGATTGCCGTCTTCGTCGGGCCGTTACGTGACCGACCGGGTATGGAAAAGCCCGCGACGACTGTCGCCGTGACGCCGCCGCAAACCCAGGTCTCCCAACCTCTATCTTCGTCGTCCGCAGCGCCGGCGCCGGCGCCGATCCCGGTCGTCCCCTCAACTTTCAGCGGTAGTCCAAGCCTAAGGCCTTCGTCCTCGGCGCAACCGCTCGCTGCCGCGGAGGCATTGCCTAAGCTGGAGATTAGCGCGGCGCCGGGATCGGCGCCGCCAGCCGCGGTCAAAGAACTACAGCCTTCGCCGAGTGCGGCGTCCTCGACGATTCCGATCGCATCGGCAACACTCCCTGCTGGCCAAAGCCCGGGGTTTTCACCCTTAGCCGGGACGCCCGCTACGGCGAGTCCGGCGCCGACGCCGACGCCCGAACTCGAAAAGCGGCAACCTTCAGCGCCTGCGCCGTCGCCACCGATACCCGTCGCGTCAGTAACGCCCGCCGCGAGCCCAAGCTCATGGCCTTCGCCGTTGGCCCAGACCGTCACCGCGCCGAGCGCCGCACCGACGCCGCAGGAAAGCTTCAGCGACGCAGATCCGAGGGTTGTGAAGTGCGACCAACTCGCCGCTTCACCCGAAGACGTCCGTCGCCCTGTGTCAGCTACCGGCATCGATTTCGAAAAGATCTTCGGCTTGGCAGTGGACGTTTGTCGAACAGCATTTGCCGTCTTTCCCGACGAACCGCGGATGCAGTACGAATTGGGCCGAGCGCTCGAGGCGGAAAGATCTTATGGGGAGGCGGTGAAATTTTACCAACTCGCGTCGAACCGAGGATACGCCGCGGCTCAGAACAATCTGGGCGCGATGTACGCCTCCGGAAAAGGCGTTGAAAAAGACTTGGCGTTGGCGTTCGTTTGGCTCCGCAAGGCGGCCGACGAGGGACTCGCCTCAGCTCAATATCAGGTGGGCGCAGCCTATGAGGGCGGCCAGGGGGCGATGAAAGACAGCTCGCAGGCGCTGGCTTGGTATCGAAAAGCCGCAGGACAGGGAGACCCGTCCGCTACCGCGGCGGTAAAACGTTTGACGGAATCCCCACAAGTGACGCCAACAAAAATGACCTCCCAACCCGCTGGGGTCGCCATTGCGCCCAAGCCAACCGTTCGCAAGCCGAGGGCAATTCCGACAGCGGCGCCGGGCAACTCGATCGGACGCTGCTTCAATGTTGGGGGGCAACAGTACTGCAACTAGGTCTGAGACATACGCCGACGCGGCTTTGAACGAAGCCTATAACGTGCTCTCAGGTGTAACCGGAGCTTATGTGCTTATGGAGTTGGAGATGAACGCGCCCTCTTTGCTTTTTCGAGCGATTGTCGCTGGTCCAGTGCTGTTTTTTGGCGTTTCGGCGCAGGCGGCGTGTAACACAACAGCCTGGATGACGACCGCGGTTTCTCCCACTGCGAAAACCGATTGGAAAATCGCGAAAGGTACGAATTGTCGACAAACAATAAGGCTCGGCGCCGCAGGCTCAGGAAACTTGCGGATTACCGTTCGCCCGACGCATGGGGCGGCCGGAGTTAGTAATTCAATGGCCGATCCGGGGTTTGCATATCAGGCTTCTGGCGGTTTTCTCGGCAATGATCACTTTCAAGTTCAGTGGGAGCGAACGGCGCCATGGACTACGACGCCGTTGACGTATACACTTGATATCAACGTTGATGTCGTCGAAAAGCTGTAGTTGGACGTTGAAATAGTAAGACGATGATATGGGAACGACGTGTTCGAATTACTTCGCCACGTCGGAGTCGAGCCGCCCCCGAGCAACCTCCCTCAATCCATCCTCACTGCAATCCCCGCCGCCGCCATCCGCTCCTTGGCCTGCCTTATCGTATATTCCCCGAAATGAAAGATCGACGCCGCCAGCACCGCGCTGGCGTGGCCTTCGATCACGCCGTCGACCAAGTGGTCGAGATTGCCGACGCCGCCGGAGGCGATGACGGGGATGGGGACGGCGTCGGCGATGGCGCGAGTGAGGGGGAGGTCGAAGCCGATCTTGGCGCCGTCGCGGTCCATGGAGGTGAGCAAGATTTCGCCGGCGCCGAGGGCGGCGACTTCGCGGGCGAATTGAACGGCGTCGATGCCGGTGGGACGCCGGCCGCCGTGGGTAAAGATTTCCCAGCGCAAGGGTTCGCCGTCCTTCGACACCCGTTTGGCGTCGATGGCCACCACTACGCATTGGCTGCCGAATTTTTCGGCCGCGTGACGCACGAATTGCCGGTCCGCCACCGCCGCCGAGTTTATGGAAGCCTTGTCGGCGCCGGCGAGCAGCAGTTGCCTTATGTCTTCGGGCTTGCGGATGCCCCCGCCGACGGTGAGCGGCATGAAGCACACTTCCGCGGTGCGGCGCACCACATCGAGGAGGATCCCGCGGTCTTCGTGGCTCGCGGTGATGTCGAGGAAGCACAATTCGTCGGCCCCCGCCCTGTCGTAGGCGATGGCGCTCTCGACGGGATCGCCGGCGTCGCGCAAATTGACGAAATTGACGCCTTTGACGACGCGGCCGTCTTTGACGTCGAGGCAGGGGATGACGCGGCTCTTAAGCATTTTTGGGTTTCGCCGCGCGGATCAGCGCCAGCGCCTCTTGCGGATCGAGCCGCCCGTCATAGAGCGCGCGGCCGGTGATGGCGCCGGCGAGCCGCGCGCAGTCGGACTCCAGCAGGCGTTTGACGTCGTCGATGGAGGCGAGGCCCCCCGAGGCGATTACGGGGATTTGCAGCGCCTCGGCGAGCGCCACGGTCGAGGCGATGTTGAGGCCTTGCAGCACGCCGTCGCGCGCGATGTCGGTATAGATGATCGCGGCGACGCCGGCGTCCTCGAAGCGTTGGCCCAGATCAAGCGCGGACATGTCGGATTGGCGCGCCCAACCGTCGACGGCGACTCGGCCGTCGAGCGCGTCGATGCCGACCGCAACGCGGCCGGGATGGCGGCGCGCCGCCTCGCGCACGAAGCCGGGGTCCTGCACCGCCGCGGTGCCGATGATGACGCGGGTGACGCCCTTTTCCAACCAGCCTTCGACGGTGCGCATGTCGCGCACGCCGCCGCCGAGTTGCACCTTCATCGACACAGCTTCGAGCACGCGTTCGACGGCGTGCGCGTTGATCGGCCGTCCGGCGAAGGCGCCGTCGAGGTCGACGACATGCAGATACTCGAAGCCCTGCGCCTCGAACGCATGCGCTTGCGCGGCGGGGTCCATGTTGAACACGGTCGCTTGCGTCATGTCGCCGCGCACCAGGCGGACGCATTCGCCGTTTTTGAGGTCGATGGCAGGAAAGAGGATCACGGGCGCCATTTCAGGAAATTGGCGATCAGGGCCAGACCGAGGGTCTGGCTCTTCTCGGGATGGAATTGCGTGCCGACGATATTGTCCTTGGCGACGATGGCCGTGATCGGGCCGCCGTAATCGGCGGTCGCCACGACGTCGGCGACGTCAGACGCGTACAACTGGTAGGAATGGACGAAATAGGCGTGCAATCCCGCCGCTCCCGTCTTCACGTCCGCCAGCACCGGGTGGTCCCGTTTCACGTCGAGCGTGTTCCAGCCCATGTGCGGAATCTTCAGGCTCGCATCGTTGGGGCGGATCAAATCGACGTCGCCGGGAATCCATCCCAGCCCCCTGACGATCTCATATTCGAGCCCGCGCTCGGCCATCAATTGCATGCCGACGCAGATGCCCAGAAACGGTCGTCCGCGCTGGCGCACCGCTTCTTCGAGCGCCGCAACCATGCCCGGCACGGCGTCGAGGCCGCGGCGGCAATCGGCGAACGCGCCGACGCCGGGCAGCACGATATGTTCGGCGCGGGCCACGATCTCGGGGTCGGCAGTGACGCGGATCTCGCGGTTCAAGGCCGCCTCACGCGCGGCGCGCTCGAACGCCTTGTGTGCGGAGTGCAGATTGCCCGAGCCGTAATCGACGATGGCGACACTCATGATCGCTGCGCCTCCGGAAAAAGCCCGATGATGGGGCCGGCCCCGGCGTTGGCGGCGCGGACTGCGGATGGCGCCGGCGGCGGCGCGACCAGCGCCCGGCCCAGGAACACGCGCGCGGCTTCGTTGTCGTCGCGCGCTTCGATGACGTCGATGAGCGGCAGGCCGGCGCGGGAATATTTCTCACCCAACCAGTTGCGGCCCTCGAGCCCGACGAGCAGCGTCGCCAGCAGGTAGATCGCGCTCGCTCCGCCATATGCGAGCCAGCCTGTCGCCTCGGCGAATCCGCTCGCCCCCGCGACGACGATCCAGACGAGGAGCGGCAGCCACAGGCCGTTGGCGAGCAGCCACAGCGGCCCGAACACGAAACCGCTGCGCGAAAACCCGGTCTCGACGATGCGCGCGCGGTCGAAGGCGCGGGCGACGTCGCCGACCAAGGGCGGACAATGGATTGCGTAGATCGCCATGGTTCTATCGTGTCGACTTCTAGAGCGCGCCCTTGGTCGAGGGGATGCGGGTGGCCTGCCGAGGATCGATTGCAAGCGCCGCGCCAAGCGCGCGGGCCACGCCCTTGAAACAGGATTCGGCGATATGGTGGCAGTTGACGCCATACAAGGTCTCGACGTGCAAAGTGATGCCGGCGTTCATCGCCAGCGCCTGGAAGAACTCGCGCACCAGTTCGGTGTCGAAGGTCCCGATCTTGGCCGAGGGGAAGGTGGTGCGGAACACCAGAAACGGCCGGCCGGAAACGTCGAGGGCGACGCGAGTCAAAGTCTCGTCCATTGGCAGCAGGCAATCGGCGTAACGGGTCAGCCCGCGCTTGTCGCCCAACGCCTGCTTGATCGCTTGGCCCAGCGCGATTCCGACGTCCTCCACCGTATGGTGATCGTCGATGTGCAGGTCGCCCTCTGCGGTGATCTCGATATCGACGAGGGAATGCCGGCCGAGCTGGTCGAGCATGTGGTCGAGGAAGCCGATTCCGGTGGCGATCCGCGTCGCGCCGGAGCCGTCGAGATCGACCGAAACCTCGATCGTCGTTTCATTGGTCTTGCGGGAAATCGCGCCCTTGCGCATGCTCGCGCCTCTCGAAGTTTGCCGCGTGATAGCAAGGCCACGCCCGATTGGCCACCAAAGATGTCGGCTTCAGCGCCGGTCCCGCCTGTTTCTTGGGCAAGTCCGCGCTTGCGCGCGCCATTCCCCCTGGCGAAACTGCGCCGCCAACAACCGGGATTCGCACGTGACCGATCAACCCGACTCTGACCATCCCCGCGGCGACCTCACCGTTCGCCTCATCGCCATGCCCGCCGACACCAACGCCAACGGCGACATTTTCGGCGGCTGGGTGCTCTCGCAGATGGATCAGGCCGGCGGCATCGCCGCCGTCGAGCGCGCCAAGGGACGCGTGGTGACGATCGCCGTGGAAGCCATGACCTTCATTCGGCCCGTCAAGGTCGGCGACGTGCTCTGCGTCTATACGCAGATCGACAAGGTCGGCCGCAGCTCGATGAAAGTGCATATCGAAGCCTGGGCCAGACGCTTCAGCAGCCACGTCCGGGAAAAGGTGACGGACGCGATCTTCACCATGGTCGCGGTGGACGACCAGGGGAAGCCGCGCCCGGTGCCGCCGTTGGCGGAATGAGCGTCACGCCTTTCCGGCCTCCCAGCCGATGATCGCCTGCTTGCGCGCCAAGCCCCAATGGTAGCCGGTCAGCGCGCCCGAGCGCCCGAGAACTCGATGACAGGGGACAACGAACGAGATCGGGTTGCGCCCCACAGCGCCGCCGACAGCCCGCGCGGCCTTCGGCTTGCCGAGATGACGAGCGAGATCGGAATAGGTCGTCGCCCGCCCCATCGGCACTTTGAGCAACGCCTCCCACACCCGCACCTCGAAATCCGTGCCGATCATCACGATGCGCAGCGGCTGTTCCGGCCGCCATAGATCGGGATCGAAGGCGCGGGCGGCCAGCGGCGCGGTGACCGCGTCGTCCGCGACGAAGTTCGCGCGCGGCCAGCGCCGCCGCATGTCGTCGAGCGCGACGGCGCGATCGCCCCCGTCGACGAAGCCGAGACCGGCGAGGCCCCGCGGCGTGGCGACGATAATCGCCTCGCCGAACGGCGAGGGATGAAAGCCATAGCTCAGCGTCAGATCGTCGCGCCTATAGTCGCCCGGCGTCAGCGCCTCGTGATTGACGAACAGATCGTGCAGCCGCCCCGGCCCGGACAGCCCGACGTCATAGGCGGCGTCGAGCACGCTCGCCGAATCGCGCAGCAATTCCCGCGCCCGCTGGATGGTGATCGCCTGCAGGAAGGCCTTGGGCGTCAAGCCGGCCCAGCGCTTGAACACATGCTGGAAATGCGACGCCGACAGCCCCGCGTGGTCGGCGATCACATCGATGGACGGCTGATCGCGCCAGCGCGTCGACATGAATTCGATCGCGCGCCTGACGACTTCGTAGTCGGCGGAGGGTTCGAGAGGGTTTTGGGCGATGTCGAGCATGGGGGGCATAATGGCGGATTGTGGGGAGGAAGCCACCCGAAAACTGCGATTGGGAGCGGCGGCGCACCGCCGACGACAGGAGCGTTGGCCTCCAGGCCGACGAACCCCGTGAACAACGTCAGCCTGGAGGCTGACGCTCCAGACTAAATCCGCTCGCAGACCTCGCCGAGCGCCTCCATCGGCATCAGGCCGTCGACGCCGCCGGTCCCTTGCACGCGCCAGTGCAGATAGCGCCACGCGTCGCCGCCGGCGCTGATGAGGCTGTCGTCGCGCGGGTCCCACGCAGCCCAGCCGCCGGTGTCGGTCATGCGCAGGATGGCGATGCAGTCCCGAGTCCGCGCGTCCCAGAGGCGGAGCGTGTTGTCGCCGCTTGCGGATAGGAAGGCTTTTCCGTCGGGGGCGAAGGCGCATGCGTTGACTTGACGGGAATGTCCTTCGAGGACGGCGATGCATTTTCGGCTATTTGTATCCCAGAGGCGGAACGTGTTGTCGTA
>Ga0302319_10023572_pt1 | contig 10989 bp, 10 predicted proteins | sample Bog_T0_2_FD_203319 | JGI IMG/M metagenome (GOLD analysis project Ga0302319, IMG submission 203319) | Peat permafrost microbial communities from Stordalen Mire near Abisko, Sweden - Bog_T0_2 | ecosystem: Environmental > Terrestrial > Soil > Wetlands > Peat | place: Sweden: Abisko, Stordalen Mire...
TGGGCGAGACCATCTTTTTAACGACGAGGGAGATGTCGTGCTCGGCGGCGAACTGCTGGGCCAGAAGCCATAGGTCGAGGAGGCGGCGGAGGGCGACGTAGAGGAAGTTTCCGGAGCCGCAGGCGGGGTCGAGGACGCGGACGGAGGTGAGTTCGTCGATCCAATCGCCGAGGAGTTTTTCCGAGGGGAGATCGACGCGGAGGCGGATTTGCTTCCCGCTTTCGGCCTCCTTTTCGGCGCGTTCCAGTGCGAGTGCCTCAAGGATGCGTTGTTTGGCAGCTTCCCACCGCTGCTGGAGGGGGCGCACGAGGACGGGCTCGATGAGCAGGAGGATGTCTTCTTCGCTGGTGTAGTGTGCGCCGATGAGGGAGCGTCGGGCGGGGTCGAGGGAGCGCTCGAAGAGGGTGCCGAAGATGGCGGGGGCGATGTGGGACCAGTCGTAGTTTTTTGAGACTTCGTAAAGGATGCCGAGGTCTCCGAGATCGAGTTGAATTACAGCGGAGTCATTGAACAAGCCGCCGTTGAAGTAGAGGATGCTGTACTCGCCAAAGATTGCGTCTTCTTCGCTCATGGCCTCAAAGAGGAGCTTGAGCTTGCGGAGGAACTTGCGGGGGCGGAAGCGGTCGTCGCTCTGCACCATGAATCGAAAGACATGGTTGGGTAGGAGGCCGATGGAATCCGCGAAGAAGCAGAAGAGGAGGCGCATGAGGAAGCGGGCGACCTGCTCGCGAGTTGCGCCGAGGTTGCGGTTTTCGAGTTCGAGGCTTTCGGCGAGGCGGCTGAAGCGTTTGGCTACTTCCTGGGTGACGCGAGCGTCGGTGTATTCGGGACGGAGTACGTTGTAGTCGCCGAAGAGGGCGCGGAGAACGTCGAGCGGGGGGAGCGGGCAGGTGGCGGTGGCGTGGTTGCGGTTGAGGTCGTCAAGGGTGAAGGCGTAGACGCGCTTGCGGGTGGCGGTGAAGTTGGTGTGGACTTCAAAGCGCTCGAAGTCGCTGACGACAAGGAGGGGCGGATTGCCGAGCTCTTCGCGGTAGTCGTTGAGCTGCTCATAGGCTTTTTGGAGGGTTTTGTATTTGCCTTTTGCTTTGTATTCCCAGGCGAAATGGTCGCGGAGCCAGACGTCGGCAAAGCCGGTGCCGCCTTTTGTTTTGGAGACGGATTTTTCAAAGGCGTAGCGCTCGCCGGTGGAGTCAACAGCGGCGGGATGGGGCTGGCCGAGGAGGTCGCAGATCTCGATGAATTGGGATTGGGCGCTGGCCCGCTCGGATTGCGAGTTGATCTTCCAGCGGTGTACGAAGTCTGCGACGGTGAGTGGCATGGGGCATGGGTAGTTTACAGCGGTGGGGCGGGCGGGCTGTGTGGAATCTGACGGGGGATGTTACCTGCGGTGATGCGTTTGGATTTTCGGCCATTCGAAAACCGCGTCGCGAGCCGGGATTGAGAATGGCGATGGGCGTCGGCGCTGGTCTGTTCTATTGGGACTTACGATTTATAAAGAGCTATCGGAATGCAGGTCCTTCGACTTCGCTCAGGATGACAGGTATTTATAAGGGACGATAGTTGTAAAGAGCTATAGGAACGCGGGTCCTTCGGCTTCGCTCAGGATGACAGGTATTTATAAGAAGCCAGGTATTTGTAAGAAGCTGGATATTTGTAAAGGGCTATAGTAACGCAGGTCCTTCGACTTCGCTCAGGATGACAGGTATTTATAAGAAGCCAGGTATTTGTAAGAAGCTGGATATTTGTAAAGGGCTATAGGAATGCAGGTCCTTCGGCTTCGCTCAGGATGACAGGTATTTATAAGGGACGATAGTTGTAAAGAGCTATAGGAACGCGGGTCCTTCGGCTTCGCTCAGGATGACAGGTATTTATAAGGAACTTGATAGCTGTAAAGTGCTCTATAAAAACTGGCCCTTCGACAGGCTCGGGGCTGGCTTGCGGCATGATTCGGACAGGCTGTGGGGCGCTCGCTCATTTTGGCAGAATTCGGACAGTGGCGCCTGGGCCACCTGACTGCGATCGGCGCGCCGTACTTTACGCTCGGTGCGGTCGAATGTGAGCAGACACCTGCCTGAGCCACTCTTAGGATCATGAGCAGGGAAGAAGTGGGACAGTCGCTACAAGGGCAAGTCTGCTTCGTCTTGCGAGTGAGGTTTATGACATGGAAACAATCTTGATTGTTCTAGTGGTTCTTTTTCTGCTCGGCGGCGGGGGTTGGGGATATTCGCGGTGGCGTCGCTAACACGGCTGCGGGATAAACACGCAAACGTGTTGTTTGATCCTTTTACGGGGTGCTTTGAGGAACGTCGGCTCCGGGCTCGATACGGGAATTCACTGCTTATCGCTCAAAGAGGGGCCAACTGATGAAGAAGAAAAGCCGGATCGAGATTGCAAGAGAGATTATCTCCAACTTAAAAAGGGAGATGGATAAGCCGCGACTGACGGAGTCGGTCCGCCAAGGGTTCAGCGCGAAGGGCGCGCCGGTGGAGGAGAAGCCCAATGCAGACTCTTTACGAGTGTGAGTCCCGGGCGTTTCGGCGCCCACCACACTCAACTCCAAAATGCTCAACCTGCCCACGCTAGGCGCGCCTTGCAGGCTTCGCTCGAGTTCGTGCCGCAGCCGATGAATGAGGTCGCTCGGGGTCAACCTCGGATAATTGATCGAGCAGGAGCGCATTCAACAGGGACGTGTGGACCTTGATGCGGCCGTTGTATTCGATAAACCCGAGTTTGCGAAATCGATTCATGAAGAAGCTGACGCGGGAGCGGGTGGTGCCGATCATCTCCGCCAGGGTCTCCTGCGACATTTTGGGAATGTATCGCTCCGGATCGCCAGGCTTGCCAAATTCGGCCATTAACAAGAGAATGCGCGCAAGGCGTTTTTCACTTGAGTTAAAAAGCTGATCGACCAGGTCGGCCTGAAGGCGCATGCTTCGTTCCATGATGACCTTCAAGAAGAGGTCGGAGAGGCTATGCTCCATGTGCATCACCCGGATCATCTCTTCGCGGCTGATTTTCAGAGTGGTGCAGGAGGTGATGGCAGTGGCCGTTGCCAAACGTAACTCGCCAGTTGTCGCGAGAGCCTCTTCTCCCACAAAGTCTCCCGTGGAAAGAAGTGCGATGGTAGCTTCCTTCCCGCCCGGGGAAACCACCGTGACCTTGGCATGGCCCCTTTGAAGATAAAAGAGCGAGTCGGCGGTATCCCCCTGCGAAAAGAAGGCCTGCTTCGGCGCGAATTGGATAATTCTTCTCCCCAGGCCGGCGCTGGCAAGGAAGGAGGAAACATCGAATCGGGGCTTTTCAAGTTCAACCATTGGAGGGCCTGCTTGCGGTTGCGACCTTTGCTGGGCGTCCGCCGGAGGAGTGCGCAACTGGATCGCGATCAGTTTAGCAAAGCACGCGCGGGAAGAGTAGGGAATCGTCGCACGGGCATTGCCCATGCATGCCGGATGTTCCTCTTTGGACCGAGCTTCTGTTGCACCCTGTTCGGTTGCACGTTTCAACCGGGCATCCCTCATAGTGTTATTCGATTACCAGGGCAATCTGTTCAAGTTTGCTCAACTTCTCAGAGATGTCTCAAGTACCCTTGGATCGCAGGACGCCCATGTGAATATAATCAATCGCGTCGGGAATCTGACCACAGAAGCAATCGCAACGATAGCGTGGTAGCGATAAATGCTTCACGCTCAAGGCGCCCATGTAGAGTAAGGAATGAACCGAGCCGATGCTTCCTCCCCATAAGACGCGTGAGTTAGCCCGAAGCCTTATTGCTTCCGAGGCCGAGTCAGCCGCGGCCTCGCTTCATACCGAGCCTGCAACTATGCGGGCGTATGAGAGGCTGCGCCGGCAACTGGGCGCACCGGTTGGACCTGACGGTTTTCAGGCGCTTGCTTCCCGCGCCCTGGCTCTGGCCAAGTCGGAGTCTCCCCAGCTTAGCGCGGTGCAGGTAACTGCGAATGGAGGCTTGCGCGGGCTGAGCGAAGTCGAATCCCAAACGGCAGCCGACGAGAATGGCGAGGCCGGAGTGATTCTGATTGCGCAGCTCCTCGGGCTGTTTCTTACCTTCCTGGGCGAGGCAACTACACTAAGTTTGATAGAAGATTTGCGCATTCAGGCCGATGCCGAGCCAGAGTTACCCGCGGTCCTGGTGGACACTCGAGAGTCGGCGAACGATGGTCCGGAGATGGCGGCGGCTTTTGACGATCTTCTGCAGGAAATTGACCGGCTGCGGAAGGTGAGCACACGGATCGAATTCCTTGCGGACAGGCACCCCGGCATGGAGGATGGACTGGTGAGCGTTGCGGGAAACATTCGCAGTATTGCCACGGTCCTGGACGTCTTCACGCTGATCCGCAGCAAGGCTGGCGGCTCGGAGGAAGACTCGCCTGACCTGAAGACGAATCGCTACATGAACTGAGTTCCGGCGGTGCTCGGTCCAGAGCGGTTCTGGATGTCAAGTCGCTCAACCGCGGAGGCGCTTCAAGAGGAAGCGGAATCGTTGCTCAGGTCCTGACGAAGCAAGCAACGGTTATCGGAATTCTACTGCGTTGAACGATGCATGGCGAGAACATGACGGCTGCCCCAGGAATGCGAGATTTAGCCCAACGTCTTCTTGATTATGAAGCCGGTGCGGGCAAGAGTTCCGAGCCAGTGGGTTCGCCGACCCTGCTCGTCTATGAGAAGCTGAGGCAGAGTCTCGGCGAATTTGTTGGAGCTGCCGGCTTTCAATCGCTCGCCACTCGAGCCTTGACGCTGGCCACGCCGGAAGCCCCCGGTCTTAGCGTGGCGCGGGTTGCCGCGGATGGATGTTTACACGGTCTGGGCGGCACTGAGACACAATTCGAAATTGATAAGGATCAGGTTGGCGATGGGGGAGCTATTCTCATTGCCCGCTTACTCGGGCTGCTTCGTCTCTTCCTTGGCGAAGCCTTAACGCTAAGCCTGCTGCGCAATGCGTGGCCAGACGAAGCCATTGACGATCGCAATTTCGAGAACGGGAGAAAAGCGTGAGCACCCAAGACAAAGTCAAGATCAACAAACTACCCACTGGAGTTCCGGGCCTGGACGAAATTGTGGGCGGCGGTCTCCCCGAATTCTCGTTCAACATCATCGCGGGCGCCCCCGGAAGCGGGAAAACGACGCTGGCGCACCAGTTCGTGTTTGCCAATGCAAGCCCGGAGCGTCCGGCGCTCTACTTCACAGTCCTGGGCGAATCCGCCATAAAGATGTTGCGATACCAGCAACAGTACACGTTTTTCGACCCGGCCAAGCTGCCCGGCTCGATCCGCTTCATCAACCTGAGCCAGGTTGTGCTGGAACAGGACCTGGGCGCAGTTTTGGCGGAGATCACCAAGGAAGTTGAAAAAGCTAATCCCGCAGTGGTGGTTGTTGATTCCTTTCGCACCATGGTCCGCAAGCCCGAAAGTCAGATGGACCTGCAGTCCTTCATTCAACGGTTGGCCCTGTTTCTGGCCAGTTGGCAAGCTACGACCTTCCTCATCGGTGAATATGCGGAGGAGGAGCTGCGTGATAATCCGATATTTACCGTGGCGGATGGACTGTTCTGGCTGCGTCAAACGACGGAACGAAATTCAATTGTCCGGAAATTGCAGATCATCAAGCTGCGCGGTCAGGACTCGGTGCCTGGGCTGCATACGTTCCGCATCACCGATGCCGGAGTGCAGGCCTTCTCGCGCACGTTTGGCTTGACAGCGCGCAAGAGAAAGCCGCCCAGCGGCCGGCGGCTTTCTTTCGGTATTCCAGAGTTGGACAAGATGCTGGATGGTGGCGTGCGCGAAGGCGATAGTGTGCTGGTGGCAGGGTCTTCGGGAACCGGGAAATCCGTTCTGGCGACCCAGTTCATTGCCGAAGGCACACGCCAGGGGGAACCGGGAATTGTGGCGGTTTTTGAAGAGCGCCCGGAAGCGTATACGGAGCGGGCCACCAGTCTTGGATTGGATCTGGAAACCCCGCAGAAAGATGGGAAACTCACAATCCTCTATCTCCGTCCCCTGGATCTGTCGGTGGATGAAACGATGCAGTCGATCCTCGACGCTGTGCAGAAGATCGGCGCCAAGCGGCTGGTGATCGATTCGCTGGCGGGCTTTGAGATGGCTCTTTCACCGGGCTTCCGTGCCGACTTTCGCGAATCGCTCTACCGGATGATCTTCGCTTTGACGGGAATCGGCGTGACGATTCTAAGCACGGTTGAGGTCGATGAGTCTTTCACCGAATTTCCGTTCAGCACCTACTCAATCTCTTTCCTGTGCGATGACATTCTTCGGCTGCGGTACGTATCCATCGATGGCCAGCTTCGCAAGATCATGGTGGTGATCAAGATGCGGGGCGGCAATCATGCCAAGGATATCCGCGAATACGAAATCACTTCCAAGGGAGTGGTCATTCTGGGAAAGCGCCTCACGGAATATCAGAGCCTTATCAGCGGAATTCCCATGTATTCGGGCCGATCCAGCTCGCCGGTCGAGTCCTCGAAGGACACCGGAATTGAGCCTAGCAGTTGACGGAACATCTGCGAACTCGAAGGCGCTCAGAGTAACAGCCTCGATTCGGATCGGTTCTGTCCTACGCCGCGTCTGGGAGCGGGGTGACGCCTGGATTGGCGGCCGTTGATAAGCCGCGTCGATGGGCTTGGTTGAGATAGGCGCTGGCGGCGTCGTCGCTCTGTTATACCTAGACCATGCGCGGCGTGCTCCTCAAGCACCTGATTGTGATGATTGCAGCCGTGGTGGCGATGATTGAGATGGACTGGGTGACCAAAGCCGAAGTGGAAACGCCATGGGCCAAGCTGGCGCTTTAACTGGCGTACGTGTTATGCATGTTTGGGATATGCTGTTTTGTAGAAGGCCCGCATGATTCTGCACGATTTGTTCGACTGGTCGAATTCCGGAGTTGGAGTTGTGGGGCTTGGGCTGACGCTCTGGGCTGTTCGGCAGGCAACCGGGGCAAAGAAGGCCGCAATGGAGGCACGGGAAGCGATTCATCATCGAAACGCAGCCGATGCGATGGTAGAGATCGTGCGCATCGCGGAGCAGCTGAACACCTCTGTCTTATATGAGCGCCAAGCGGAGGCCAGTATTCAGTTGCGCGAGTTGGTGTTTCGGATTCCGAGAGATCGCGAAGAATTTGCAAACATTCCCGCTTCGGATGCCGATAAACTGAGAAATGTGGTGTCAAACTGTAAACGCTGGGCGGATTCCCTCTGCCAGGGAGAATTCCCTCTGAGTGCGATGGCAAAGAAGGAACTGTTCAACGAAACCTTGAACACGGTGCAGGAATTGAGCGCAATTCAGGGACGACTTCGCAGAATGATCGATGAGGAGGAAGACAAATGAACGATCGGATCGATCAACTTGCCCAGGACCTTTTGGTGAAGACCCGCGCACACAAGCTTTGGTGGCGCATTATGGCGAATCCGTTGGGCCGTGACGAGTTTTCCGTCGAGCTGGGAGAGAGCTACAGTTTCCATATTTGGTTGATCACATCTGGAGAGAATCGCGCAATTACGCTTCAGCTTTGGAAGGACGGACGACCGGTGTTGGAATCATTTGCCAACAATTGGCGCGCAATTTCAAATGGCGAGATTGACCACGAGCGATTAACGCGATTTCGGTGCTACAGCGATTTGTTCGACGCGGTCCGTGAGAGTGTTTACGGTGGGGAGGATACCATCGGCAAGGTTGAGGAACTTCTCAGGAAAATTGGTTGAGAGCTGCCAATAACAGTCTACTTTTTCTGCTCTTGCTGACAGTACAGCATCTGTGTGCTCAGCAGCAGCCCCCCGAGGCTTTTCGCTGGATCGACTTCCACGCTGAGGAGGGACCGGATCGCGACATCGTGGTATGGGTTAGCCGGTCGCTGGAGGCGGAGAAGTGGACAGCTATTCGCGAGATTGGGGTGGAGTACGACGCCGCGCTGGTGGTGACCTCGCTGCGGGCCACGCCGCAATCGCCGGTGGACTCCGACACCTATACGGTGTGGAACGCGTCGCTGACCAACCACGGCATTGCTCCCTTGATGAAGGGAGTGAACCTGCGCTGGCTGGACTGGATGCAGTTTGTTGCCGGCCAGCCGATGGAGCCTACCGCGTTGTTTGACAATTGTGCGGAATGCGCAGCGGATACTTATTTCACGGCGTTCCACTACGACGTGCCGCAGCATATGTGGATGGGCCGCTGGATGCGGGGCAGCCAGGCGGTGCCGGTGTGGGGCGCGCGCGCTCCGGATGGGGTGACGTGGATCCAGGCGTATGCGCGGTTGAGCGACCCGAACGGGACGGATTCCATTGGCACATGGAGCCACTTCGACTATGGGACTCAGAAGCCGCCGCAGGACTTTGTTTACCGCTACGACGTTGACCCATTGAGCCACCTGGAGCGGACGGATTTGCTGAGTGGCAAAGCGGCCGACGCGCTGAAAGACCGGCTTTGCCGCGCGCAGGGTGTGGGGACGGGACTGGCGCGCGGACAGGACTCTGGGCTGTGCAAACCCAGCGCTGCGGTGCCGGTTAAGGCGGGGCGGAGGCCGGTGACTACTCCACCGGCCAATAACCAAGGGCGGTCGCAGCCGCCGGCGGCGCGGCATTGATTCTGGTTTGACGGGAGATGACCGGTGGCCGTGGAGAACGAGTGGCGTCCAGAACGCATCCAAGTGTTCTGGAGAGTGAAATGAAGCGTCTTCCCCGATTTGGAAATTCTTTTCCCCGATTTGAAGTGTTGCCCTTGCTGGGGCTGGCCGCATTGCTTTCGACGGCCGGGTGCCACAGCAATCCGGATGCGAGCGGCGGCACGGCCAGCGCCCCGGCGCAGACAACCGCGCAGGACCAGTCTGGAGATCCAGCGGCTGCCAACCTCGCCCCGGTATCGGCGGCCACTACCGGCGCTGCTTCTTCGTCCGCTGATGCCTCAGGCGGTGGCGGGGCTTCGTATTCTGGAGTCGATTATCAGCAGGCTGCGGCGCAATACTCCGACGATGACGACGCGAGCAACGAGGAGCCACCCGCGGCTACCGCGCCCGACCCGCCGCCGGCGTTGCCGGATTACCAGCAGCCTGAGGATCCGGGCGATGGGTATATCTGGACTCCCGGGTATTGGAACTATGCTTCTGCGGGCTACTACTGGGTGCCGGGGGTTTGGGTTCAGGCTCCTTACCAGGAAGCGCTTTGGACACCGAGCTACTGGGGCTATGCGAATAACCACTATGAGTTCTTTCGCGGCTATTGGGGCCGGCACATAGGGTTCTACGGCGGCGTGAATTACGGGTTCGGGTATGGTGGCGTGGGGTACCAGGGCGGGTATTGGAACTCGGGACACTTTTTCTACAATCGCTCGGTGAACAACATCAATGTCGCGGTGGTGCATAACGTTTATGTCCATCCTGTTCCAGCAAGCAACGTTCGAATCAGCTTCCACGGCGGACCGGCGGGGATACGGGTGCGGCCGCTACCTGCTGAGCTGGTGGCGTGGCATGAGCCTCATGCGGCGCCGATGAGCGCGCAGGTGCAGATTGACCGCGCAGCAAGCACCAACAGAGCCCAGTTTGCCGAGGTGAACCGTGGGCGGCCGGCCAGCTTTGTTGTTGCCAAGGCGGTGATGGCAGATCACAACGTGAGGCCGGTTGCGCCGCCGGCTCGAATCCAGCCGGCCGCACAGCAACGCGGGCCGGGTGGTGTAATGCATCCAAGCCCGGCTGAGGCGGCGAGGCCTGGGGTTCCGGCTGCGCCGGAAAGGCCTGGGGTTGAGCATCCCGCTCCGGGACGGGCTGAACCACGGGCTGCTGAGCATACGGCTCCGGCGGAAAGGCCGGCGCCTGCTCGGCCAGAGGCGCCTCCGGCTGCACAGCACGCGGCGCCTGCTCGACCTGAAGCGCCTCCGCAACACGCGACGCCTTCACGACCTGAACCGGCTGCACAGCACGCGGGGCCTGCTCGACCGGCTCCTGCGGAAAAGCCGGCTCCTGCAAAGCCTGCCGCTCATCCACAACCAAAGCCGGAGAGGCCTGAGGACGAACATCCGCGGTAGTGGAAGAGACCGTATGATTCGTCGTTAGCACTGGCCCGGCGTGGGCGGGGACGCCCACGCTACAGCCGGCCGGGAGGCCGGCGCTACCTTCGGCTTTTGGCGTGCCGACAGCAGTTGGTGCGCGGTTTAGTCGGCCTTCTGCACTCGGATGGCGACCAGGTTGCGCACCCAGCGGGCGGGGCGCTTTTCGCCGGTGGCTACGAGCTTGAGGGGGCCGTCGTCGGCGATGGACTTTCCGTCCTGCGTGTCGGCGATGAGTATTGTTGCATCGTGGACGTCGGGCGTGGTTTCACCGAGAGAATAGACCACCTGGTAGCCATCGGAACCGGTGGCGATGAGATAAAGAAGGAACTCCTTGCCGCGGGGCTTGTCTGGGACGCCCAGCGGAGTAAGCAGATCGATGAGCGGCACACCGGAGTAGGTCTGGTTTGCTTTGGCGTGTTCGTTGTAGACGGTGATGGTTTTATGGGGCAGCGCGGCCAGCTTGGCTGGGGTCCACTCGGCTGACTTGCCGGCGAAGGCGATCTTGAGCGGGCCAGGCGGGACGGACGGTTTGGCGTGGTTCATTTCCATGCCGGGCATGGGTGTGGTTTGCGGCTGAGCGAGCGGGGCCTGGGCAAACAGGGGGGCGCCCAGAATAAATACTGAAATGAAAGCCAACTGATTCCAACGCATTGTGATTCCCTCCCGGAATTCATCGTATACTGGCGACATGTCGATTGTTCGCAACATTGGCGCCATTGCCAAGGGGATGAGCATAACCTTCGGGGAGATGCTGCAGCCCTCGCAGGTGGAGAACTACCCCGACGGGCCGGGTGAGTTGCGGGGCGCGGTGTTTGAGCAGCGGTTTCGCGGCGCGCACGTGCTGCAGCGCGACGAGGATGGCCTGGAGAAGTGCGTGGCGTGCTTTTTGTGCGCGGCAGCCTGCCCGGCGAACTGCATCTTTATTGAA
>Ga0302319_10023574_pt1 | contig 10988 bp, 9 predicted proteins | sample Bog_T0_2_FD_203319 | JGI IMG/M metagenome (GOLD analysis project Ga0302319, IMG submission 203319) | Peat permafrost microbial communities from Stordalen Mire near Abisko, Sweden - Bog_T0_2 | ecosystem: Environmental > Terrestrial > Soil > Wetlands > Peat | place: Sweden: Abisko, Stordalen Mire...
GGCGCGCGTGGTAGCGGGAGAGGTCCAGCTTGCAGCTGGGGAGCAGGAAGCTGCGATGGATGAGGTCGACCACGCGGTAGGCAAGGTTGCCGGGAAAGTAGGGACCGTAATAGGCGCTGCCATCGCGGCGCAGGCGGCGGGTGACGAAGACCTTCGGCCAGCGGTCGCCGAGCGTGAGCTTTACATAAGGATAGGTCTTGTCGTCGCGCAGCAGGATGTTGAAGCGGGGTTTGCGCTGCTTGATGAGGTTGTTTTCGAGGGCGAGGGCTTCGTGTTCGTTGTCGACCAGTATGTAATCGACGTCGACGGCGTCGCGCATCAGCGAGCCGGTTTTAGCGTTGGCCTGCGAGGCTTCGAGCAGGTAGGAGCGCACGCGCGAGCGGAGGTTTTTCGCCTTGCCGACGTAGATCACCTCGCCGTCGGCGTTCTTGTAGAGGTACACGCCGGGCCGGGTGGGTAAGGTGCGAATCTTCTCGTGTAAATCCATTGCGGCCCTGTACCCAGTGTAAAGGGTGAGGGGCAAGTAGCTTTTGGGGAGCGGGCGGACGCTGCGCGCGTAAAAAATACCTGGAAATCGCAGACAGAGGAGGAATCAAGGCTGTTAACAAGCCCCACAAGTACATCAGTAACAGCTATTTAGCGAAATGGCCCGATTTGGGCCTGCGCGTGCTGTTTTTGTCAGGACGAGGAGGCATCCGTCTGCGGGCGGCGGCGTTCTCAACACAAAGTTAAGAGAAGAAATGGAGTGTCACCCATGACGCGCAACTTACGAGCAGGATTCGCAGCCGCATCATCGATTGCGGCGCTGTCTTTGGTTTTCGCAACCGGCTGCTCAAGCAAGAACTACGTTCGCAGCCAGACTGAGCCGGTGATCCAGAAGACCAACGAGCTTGACGATGCCACCGCTGCCAATAACCGCTCCATCCACGATGTGGATTCGCGGTCGCAGGCGGGCATCCAGCAGGCGCAGAATTCGGCCAATCAGGCGCAGCAGAAAGCACAGACCGCCAACCAGGCCGCCAACACCGCGCAGCAGAACGCGCAGGAAGCTGTGAATCGCGCGGACTCGCTGTCGGGCGTCATTGCGAACCTCGACAACTACAAGCAGGTCGGCGACGTCTCGGTGACCTTCGGCTTCAACAAGGACATTCTGACCAAGGCCGATAAGGATCAGCTCGATCAGTTCGGCAGCCAGCTGGCCAGCGCTAAGAGCTACATCCTCGAAGTGACGGGCGGAACGGACTCAGTTGGCTCGAAAGAGTACAACTACGACCTGAGCGACCGTCGCGCCATGGCGGTGGTGCAGTATCTGGCGTCGAAGTACAACGTTCCCGCACACAAGTTCTATCTTGTGGGCCTCGGCAAGGACGTTGAGATCGACTCGAACAAAACCGCCGCTGGCCGCGCGAAGAATCGGCACGTAGAAGTGCAGCTGCTGAGCAACACCGCTGACAACACGCCGCCGGCGCAGGGCAACGCGAGCGCACCGAGCGGGTCGCCGTCGGGACAGTAACGAACAGCCGTTAGGCTGTAGCCGGTAGCAAAGAACCAGGGGCGCGTGGCGAAAGCTGCGCGCCTTCTGTTTTTGGGGCGGGCTATGCGGGTGGCAGCTGGCGGATGTGCGCGGCCTTCACGTCGTTGGCTGTGTAAAGGGCAATGAACGGAGCGCCTTGGCACGCGGCTTCGAGTGCGGCGCGTCCCCTGGCCTCTTCGCGTTCGACGAGGCAGATGGCGGCGATAACCTTCATGCCGGCTTCGCGCGAAGCTTCGATAGCGGCGATGGTCGAAGCGCCGGTGGTGCAGACGTCGTCGACGATGAGAACCGGAGCATCCTTTTCGCAGAATCCTTCGATGCGGCGGCCGGTGCCGTGGGCCTTCTCGGCCTTGCGGACGAGGAAGCCGTGGATCAACGGCGCGCTGGGATCTTTTTGTGCGTGCCACGCGCTGGCGATGGCGACCGCGGATACGACGGGATCGGCGCCCATCGTGAGTCCGCCGACAGCTTTGGGTTTCAGGCCGTGTTCGCCCAGCAGATCGAGGATGGCAAGGCCGGTGAGGCGTCCACCCTCAGCGTGGAGGGTGGTGGTGCGGCAGTCGATGTAGTAGTCGCTCTTGGCGCCGGAGGACAGCGTGAAGTTGCCGAGGCGGAACGAGGTGCGGGCGAGCAGGTCAAGGAGGGCGGCGCGAGGGTTGGTCATCCGTTAGACGAGGCCCTTTTCATAGAGGGTGCGCAAGCTGACTTCAGCAAAAATCGACTCGCTATGATTCTGTCGCAAGGAATCGATAACCTTCTGCTTGTCACCCTCGTAAACGGAGAATCCAGCAAGGAACGTATCCAGGTCGCGAACCGAAACTGGAAGTGTTTTCATGGCGCCGTCTCTGTCAAGCCCCGCGAAGCCCACGAGGAAACCGTCGATCCCCGAAGGGATGAAATGAAGGAAGCCTCGCTTCTCGATTTTGTCCGCTTCGGGCACGACATAGACATCGACTTCTTCGTAGGGCCCCAGGGACGACAGACGGGTGACGCCTTTTCGGATCCGATCGAGCGGCTCTCTGGACTGTTTCTCTCCCAGCAGCAGAAGATGAGAGCTCAAAAACTGCCTTGTCGAAAATGCTTCCCGATCGAGGGCCTCGAAGGCGTGAAGGTACACGTCGCGCCCTGCCTCGTCAACTGCAGGACTGATGATCACGACCTGCCATTGGCTGGCGTCGTAGCGGATCAGGAACCGATCGGAAACGGGAACTCCGTGCTTCTGGAGGGAAAGCGCAACCAGAGCCGGCAGGTCGAGATTGATTCGCTCTACCAGAGGGTACGTAGCCATGGGAGTACTCCCTCCGTTGCGTCTGTAACGCGAAGATACATTTGCTTTGCCTCGTCTTCCGAGATGCCTGAATCGTAGCGGCTGCCGTTTTCCCAACGCTTAACTGAATTCCAGTTCGAGATCAGCGAGTCGGGCTGCGACGCCAGGTTCGCGCTGAGCCCGGAGAACTCCAACAGTCGATTCAAATCGTGGCTCCAGATTTTTCGCGTTTCATCAGGTGAGAGTGGAAAATCGAACTGCCGCGTATTTCTCGCTACGCACGCCTTGAGGGCACACTCAACCGCGAACCCTGAAGTGTAGTATGCACCCGAAAACCGGGCTGCGTTCAGCAATGCCCCCGCATCGTTGATCCGCTCGTTTGCCAGGGCCTGGAAATCTGCTCTCGTCATCTAACCACCCTCTCGGAGCAACTTCCGATACCTGACAGAATAACGCACACAGGCGCTACTTCTTCCCCGCCCCTGCAGCCTTAACCCCAGCAATGGCGTTCGTGAGGCTAGTGATGGTGGCGGCGTCGAGGGAGTAGAGCGTGGGGTCGTCCTCACGCCTTGCCAGGGCTGAATCGCCTGTCTGCTGGAGCTGCACCTTTTCGACTTTCTTGCCGCCGTTCGAGGTGACGGTGATGTCGATCGTGGGCGCGGTGAATCCGGAGTCGACGAATTTCGTTGCGGTCAGGTCGCGCAGGGTAGTGGCGAGCATTTCCACGCTATCCGCGTCCATCTTTTTCCCGTTCGACCACCAGTCGTTGCCGCTATGAGTGAGCACCAGCGACGTCGCGCCCGAGTGGTATTCGACCTTGTCCGGATCGGAGAACCCTAGGTCGAACAGCTGCTTGTTGCGGAAGTCGTCAAGCGAGTGCTCGAGCGCCTGGCCGAGAGCGCTGGTGTTGCTCGCGTCGATCTTCCAGGTTCCGGCGACAGCGCTTGATTTTGCATAGTAATCGCTCTTGTCTTTGCGGACCTCCAGCGTATCGTTGCCGGAGCTGCCGGTGAGCTTGACGGTGGCGACGGCCGTCGCGTGCGTGAAGCCCTTCGTCACATCGGCGGCGGGTGTAGAGGGATCCCACTTCGCGCTGGTGAGTTGCTGGAGGAGATCGTCGACCTGAAACGTATCCGTGCGATACGGCTTTGGCTTCTCGATTAGCCAGCCCTTCTCGACGCGGGCAAAGCCGATGGCCTGTCCTTTTCGCTCAAGGTCAATGCTGCTGATGGATCCGGCTTCAACCGGCAGCAGCCGCTTGTCGCGCAGTTCGTTGAGGCTCTTGTTGAGGCTGCTCTTGATGTACGAAGCCGCGGTGAAGAGGCGTGGATCGCCCACGACAGCGGCGTAGATTGCATCGCCCGTGGGTGTGTCGTCGCCAAGGAGCAGACGGGTCGTCTTGTTGTCTTTGCCGGTGAGGTCCAGCTCGACGGAAGGATCGACCAGGCCAAACTGTGCGAGGTTCGTCGCATGGTCGTCGACGACGCGCTGCGCGGTCAGCGGCGCGAGTGCGGAGAGCATGCCGGTGACGGCGCTGCCGTCTGCTGGATAGTCGCCGGGTGCTGTGATGCGCCACTGGCCCGTTCCTGCCTGGAGCAGCGTGATCGGCTCCGCGCCTTTCGCCTTGACGCTGAGAGAGGCTATGCTGGCGGGATCGACTTTGAGGATCGCAGGCGTATCCGTGGAGGCAGGAGTCTCCGGCGTCTTGCGGTGTTCCGACCAGTACAGAACACCGCCGAGGATCAGAAGAACTGCTGCCGCAAGGACAAGACCACGAAATTTCATAGCCATTCTTCGAGATTCGCCAGGACTTATCTCCGCTTCCACCAGACCATGATGCCGCCGATGATGACGATGAGCGGCAGCACAAACTGGCTGACGATGCGCACGATGTTGAGCTGGGCGCGCGTCATCGTGATGCGGCGATCCTCGGGCGGTTTGGGCTTGATGGAGATAAGGTCTTCGTCCGAGCACAGCCAGTTGACGGCGTTGGTGGCCAGATCGCCGTTGCCGTTGAAGCTGATAAAGGCATTCGAGGCCCACGCGGAGCTGCCGACTACCACAAAGCGTCCCTGGGAATTTTGCTTGCCGGTGCTGTAGGTGCCAGCGACACCCAGCGTCAGGGGGCCGCGCTTGTTGCTCGGATCCTTAGTACTGATTTTGGGCGAACTCAGGTTCATCGTCGCGAAGCTGCTGTCGGACGAGTCGAAGAGCTTCTCGACGCTGGTCCTATCCGCGGTCTTGAAGGTGAGCGAGCGCGAGAGCGGGAAGCCGGTGAGCGAGCGCTTCATATCGGCCACGATCGGCTGCGTGCCGTAGTTGCTGACCAGAGCGACTTGTCCGCCGAAGCCATAGAGCTGGCCGATGGGGTTGAGGTCGAGGACGAGGTCCTTGTCGACGGTGACGCCCCAGCTGGCCAGCTCCGCGGTGAGCGCGTCGTTCTCGGCGATACCGGAGGGGCCCATGCTCAGCGGCGGATCGAGCAGGAAGAGGGCGCGGCCGCCGTTCTCAACGTACGTGCTGATGGCCTTCACTTCAGGCTGCTCGTAATTGTGCGTCGGTCCGGCCACGACGATGGCGGTGCAATCGGCGGGGACTTCGGCCTTCTGCACCAGGTCGATGGACTGCGTCAGGTAGCTGTCCTTCGCGAGCAGATCCTTCAGGCGGGACGCGCCTTCGCGGCTGGTGTCGTCGATGGCATGCTCGCCGCTGCCGGTGAGAAAGCAGACGGTGCGCGTGTTGCCTTTGATGTCGCGGATGAAGGCGCCGGTGATGCCTTCCTCAGTCATCTCCGTCGAGGTTTCGGTGTGATCGCCAACCTGTACCGTGGCCGTGCCGTAGGTGCGGATGCCGGCCTGGCGGGCGAGCTCGGGATCCTTGTCGGGATCGACGTACTTGACCTTCACTTTGGGGGACAGGTTCGCGTACTGGTCGAGCAGGTCTTTGCCTTCGGTAAAGTGACGGCTCTGGTTGAAGTAGGTGATGGTCGCGGGCTGCTTCAACCCATCGACAATTTTTTTCGTCTCGCCGGACAAGCTGTAGCGCTTGTTCGCGGTCGCGTCGTACGACTTCTCATAACGATTGGCGAGAAAATTGGCGATGATCACCACGCCGAGGATGATGAGGACATAGCTGCTCGCAAACGCCGCGTATTTGGTTTGTCTCGCCTTCAGCCATTGGCTTGCCATTCCGAACTAAGACCTCCAGCGCAGGGATTCCATCGAGCGGGCGGTGAAGAACAGTCCAAGAAACATGACGCTGAGGTAGTAGATCGCGTCTTTGGACGAGAGCACGCCGCGGCCGAAGGATTCGTAGTGAACGGGCACAGACATGTAGGACAATACCTGCGCCCAGGTGGAGGAGTCATAACCGCTGACCCAGGAAAAAACCCAGAGCAGCAGACACGCGGCAAAAGTAGACGCGCCGGCGATGATCTGGTTTTTGGTCAGCGTGGAGATGAAGGTACCCACCGCCAGCAGCGCTGCCGCCTGCAGCACCACACCGAGATAACCGATGAGCATCGGCTTCCAGTCCGGATGGCCGTAGCGGAAGACAAAGGCGAAATTGATGCCGCCAAAGAGCAGGATCATGCAGTAGAGGATCGTCGCCGCGAACCACTTGCCCAGAATGATCTCGATGTCGCGGACCGGCGACGTGGCCAGCAGTTCGATGGTGCCGTTGCGCTTCTCCTCCGCGAAGAGGCGCATGGTGATGAGCGGGACAAAGAAAAGGCCGAGAAAGGTGGTATTCGCCAGCAGCGGGCGAATGATCTGTTCGTTCACACTCATCGGCTGCATCTGTCCGGACATCTGCATCTCCATGCCTTCGATGACGAAGTCACCGAGATAATTCCAGAAGAAGAAGCCGAAGATGATGCTGTACAGAGTAAGCAGCAGCCACGCGATGGGCGAGGTGAAGTAGCTGTCCAGTTCGCGGCGGCAAATGATCCAGGCGCTTTTCATGCGTTGGCCTCCGGAGCAGGGAAGTCGGTCGAGGGGGGCGGGGCTTCAGATCCGGGTTCCGGGGATTCAGTCGCGGCGCCGCTGCCGGTGAGTTGCAGGAAGACTTCTTCGAGACTAATCGCGGAGGAGCGCAGCTCGTTGAGATCCCAGCCCGATTCGACGATCGCGCGGGCCAGATCGCCGCGGACCAGCTGGCCCTTGCTGGCCTCCACTTCAAAAACAGCTCCACGCTCGAGCTGCTCTTTGACCAGAACGCGGCTGACGCCGGGGATTCTCTCGAGGCGGGTCTGGACAGGCTGGGCCCCAAAGCTGCCTGTGCGGGCGGCGACTGCGAGCAATACGGATTCAGCGCCGCGTGCCCGCGCCTGCAGGTTGTGCACGGAATCTGTGGCGACCAGCTTGCCCTTGTTGATGATGATGACCTGCTCGCAGGTCTGTTCGACCTCGGGCAGAATGTGCGTGCTGAGGATGATGGTGTGGTCGCCAGCGAGGCTCTTAATCAGTTCGCGCGTCTCGTTGATCTGCTTGGGGTCAAGACCCGAGGTGGGCTCGTCGAGGATCAGTACGTCGGGGTTGTGGATGATGGCCTGCGCCAGCCCCACGCGCTGGCGATAGCCTTTGGAAAGCTTGCCGAGCAGCTTGTGCTGAACGTCGGCAATGGCGCAGCGATCGAGGACGAAGGCGACGCGTTTTTCGAGCTCCGCTGCGGCGAGCCCTTTGAGACGGCCCACGAAACGCAGATACTCGATCGTCTCCATTTCGAGATAAAGCGGCGGCGCTTCGGGCAAATAGCCGATATGCCGGCGAACCTCCATCGACTGCGAGAAGACGTCAAAGCCGGCGACGGTGGCGGTTCCCGCGGTGGGCGGGAAGAAGCACGTCAGCATGCGCATGGTGGTGGTCTTGCCGGCGCCGTTGGGCCCGAGAAATCCGACAATCTCGCCCTTATTGACGGAAAAGGAAATGTGGTCGACAGCGGTGGTGCGGGCGTATCTCTTGGTCAGGTCTGTAACTGTGATCATGTCTGACTGATGCTTCGGACTTTCTTTGCGCCGCAGCCGTCAGGGCTGCGGGTCAGGGCCCAGTGCGCATGGGCGCGTGCAACAACGTGAACCAAACTTCATGCTAAAACATTCGCGCTCGGTTATGTCAACGGTTCAGGGAGCCACGCGAATTGTTTTTTTCAGGCGAATATTGTCAGACGAAGAAGCGATGCGAATCTCCACTTGATCGGCTTCGAGGACCCACTGGCTGGTCGAGGAATCCCAATAGCGCAACGCGTTGGCGGGAAGGGTCAGCGTGACCTTCTTCGATGCCCCGGCGGCCAGGTGAACGCGCTCGAAGCCTTTCAATTCCTCGCTGGCGCGCGGCACCTTCGATCCGATGTGGGCGACGTAGAGCTGTGCGACCTCATCGCCTGCCCGTTGTCCGGAATTGCGGAGATCGAAGCTGACCCGGAGGTCGCTGCCCGCGTGGAGCGTCTCCGCGCTGAGAGCGAGGTGCGCGTAGTCGAATGTCGTGTAGCTGAGGCCATAGCCGAAGGCGTACAGCGGCTTCTGCTGGAAGTACATATAGGTGCGGCCGTGGCGGATGTCGTAGTCCATCATGGGCGGTAGCTGATCCATGGAAGCGACCCAGGTCTGCGTGAGCCGGCCGGCAGGGTTGTAGTCGCCGAAGAGAACGTCGGCGAGGCCCGTGCCTTCCTCTTCGCTGTTGTGGGTCATCTCGACGATCGCGGGAAGGTTATCCTGCGACCAGGTAGTCGTGTAAGGGAAGCTGGTGTTGAGCACTTCGACCGTGCGGGGATTGGCGGCGAAGACCGCCTTCGCGATGTCTTCCTGTTCGAGCGTCAGCGATTTGCGATCGATGGCTTCTTTGCCGTCGCTGGGCAGCGGGCACTTGGCCCATCCGGCGTTGCAGGTAGGGTGATTCCCGATGATGACGATGGCGACGTCGGAGCGATGCGCTAGAGCGGCGGCCTGCGCGGGGTCGTCGCCTTTGGAGAATTCAACCGCAACGTTGGCGCCCGCACGTTTGCGGATGCCGTCGAGCGGGCTGACCGTGTAGGGCGGCGTTCCGCTGTACCAGTCGAGCGCGACCTGGTCAGCGTAGGGGCCGATGACGGCGATCGACTTGACCTTCGCGGCGTCGAGGGGCAGCGTATTGTTGTCGTTCTTGAGCAGGACGATGGATTCGTCCGTGACTTTGCGGGCGAGCACTTTGTGCTCGGGCCAGTTCCAGGGGTCGCCGCGTTCGGGGTTGTAATCGGAGACGCCGATGCCGGCGTAGGGAACGCGGGCTGGCGGATCGGGGAGGCCGAGCCGGATCATCACCCGGAAGACGCCGCGCAGGTCCTGGTCGATGTCCTGCTCGGTGACGAGGTGCTGGTCGAGCGCCTGGTGGACTGCATCCTGGTAGCGGTCGAGAAACTGGTTGACGCCCGCGTGAATGGCGCCGGCTGCGGCTTCGGGCATGGTCTTGTAGTAGTGATGCTGGTTGACCATGTTGGTGAGCGCGCCCGCGTCGGTGCAGATGATGCCATCAAAGCCCCAGTCCTTCATGACGACGTCTTTGAGCACGGGCTGGGCGGCCATGGGAATGCTGTTCCACGCGTTGTAAGCGGTCATGAAGGCGTTGGCGTGGCCCTGCTCGATCCCCATGCGAAAGGGGACCGCGTAGTACTCGTGGAAGAGGCGGTCGTCGAAGTTGGAGGACGAGCCGCCGCGGCCTTCCTCGTTGCTGTTGGCGAGGAAGTGCTTCAGCAGCGAAGAGGTGAGCCAGTATTTCGAGTCAGGGCCTGCCGGTTGCGATTCGGGAACGGCGGGGTCGCCTTGCTGGAGGCCTTCGACAAAGGCCACGGCGAGGGTTCCGGTTTCGAAAGGATCTTCGCCATAGGATTCTTCGCTGCGTCCCCAGCGCGGATCGCGGGAGATGTCGGCGTTGGGTGCGCGCACGACGAGTCCTCCGCGATGGTAGCGGCCGTCGGCCCAGCGGGTCTCGAAGCCTTCTACGGCCGCGGCCTGACGGAGCAGCGCCGGGTCCCAGGTCTGGCCAAGCCCACGGCTCTGCGGGAAGGTGGTGGTGGGGATAACGGTGCGGAAGCGGCCTTCCCAGCCGCCGGGACCGCCGAGCGCGAGGCCGTGCAGGCCTTCCACGTGGGTGGTGCCGATGACGCCGAGGCGCGGAATCTCCGGATCGGTGCCGAGCAGATCGGTGATGCGCTGCTCGGTGGGGAGCGTGGGATTCTGGAAGGGATATTGATACGCCGACTGCTGTGCCGAGGCAGAGAAGGTGCAGAGGGCAAAGAAGGCGGAGAGAAACAGCTTCATCGGAGCGCGCCTCGCTGGGGAAATGCTGAACGGATTCAGAGCCCACGCCATCATAGCGCAGCGAATCGGCGGTGAGGGCGCTCTGCGGGACGGAGTGAAACGTTTTATTTGGCGGTCCTACTCCCCCGTATCGATCTGCGCCCGCTGCAGTTTGTCGGAGTAGTCGACATACACCGACTTCCACGTTGTGTAGAAGTCGAGCGCGCCGGTGCCGCCTTCGCGGTGGCCGTTGCCTGTCTTCTTCACACCTCCGAAGGGGAGATGGACTTCCGCCCCAATCGTCGGCGCGTTGACATAAGTGATCCCGGCTTCAAGGTCGCGGATGGCGCGGAAGGCGTGGTTGACGTCGCGCGTGTAGATCGCCGTCGAAAGGCCGTACTGAATGTTGTTGGCGATGGCGATGGCTTCGTCGAAGCTCGCGCATTCGAGAACGCTGACCACCGGTCCGAAGACTTCTTCCTGGGCGATGCGCATGCCGGGCTTTACTTTGGCGAAGACCGTTGGGGCGAAGAAATGCCCCTTCGCATACGCGCCCTTCGTGAGCGGCTTGCCGCCCGTCATCAGCCTGGCGCCTTCTTTCTTCGCGATTTCGCAATAGCGGATCGAGGTTTCAATCTGCTGGCGGTTGATCTGCGGCCCCATCTGCACCGTCTCGTCGAGGCCATCGCCCACGGTGAGGTCTTCGGCGCGGTCGACAAGCTTTCGGGTGAACTCCTTCGCGATTTCCCGGTGGACGATGATGCGGCTGGTCGCGGTGCAGCGCTGGCCGGTGGTGCCGAAGGCTCCCCAGAGCGCGCCGTCGAGGGCGAGATCGAGGTTGGCGTCTTCGAGAACGATCATGGCGTTCTTGCCGCCCATTTCGAGCGAGCAGGGTTTGAAATGCCCGGCAGCGGTTT
>Ga0302319_10023575_pt1 | contig 10988 bp, 8 predicted proteins | sample Bog_T0_2_FD_203319 | JGI IMG/M metagenome (GOLD analysis project Ga0302319, IMG submission 203319) | Peat permafrost microbial communities from Stordalen Mire near Abisko, Sweden - Bog_T0_2 | ecosystem: Environmental > Terrestrial > Soil > Wetlands > Peat | place: Sweden: Abisko, Stordalen Mire...
CTTCGTCGGGGCAGGGTCCGGCGGCAGCAGGCTCGTTACTTCCAGGGCATTCTTCCTTGCCGCGCCCCTTCACCGGTTGGCATTTCGTGAGTACACTGATTCTTCCATGTGCGTCCATATCGCAATCCCCGAGCCCACGAGCAACGATCCAGCCTACAACCAGCGGTCGCTGCCTGAGTATTTCTTCGCGCTCCATGCCGCTGGAGCAACCCCGATCCTGGTCCCTCTGCATGAGCGCCAGGACCGTGTAGCCCGCCTGCTGGCGGGGGTGCAGGGAATCCTGCTGCCGGGTAGCCGGTACGACGTGGACCCGGAGCGATATGGCGAGGCGCGCACGCCGCAGTGCGGCGAGTCAGACCCGGCTCGCACCGCCGTCGATGAGTTGCTGCTGCAAGATGCATTCAACCTGCACAAGCCCATCCTGGCCATTTGCCACGGGGTGCAGACCTTGAACGTCTGGTGCAACGGCTCGCTGGTGCAGGATCTTCAGACCTCGGTCAATCACCGAAGAGAGAGGGAAGTTGTCGACGCGCATGCGTTGCAGATCACCCCCGGTTCGAGACTGGCTGGCCTGGTTCCGGAGGGGCGGATGCCAGGGCTGCAGGTGAACTCCACACACCACCAGGCCATCCGGGCTCCTGGGGACAACCTGAGGGTGAGCGCAATTTCACCGGCGGACGGAGTGATTGAGGCTGTCGAGCTGGAGTCTCCGGAGCAGTTTGTGCTGGGTGTTCAGTGGCACCCGGAGCGCACCTACACAACCAGCCCGTTCTCGCGGGCCATCTTTGCCGCATTCGTACAGGCGGCCGTGGTGTGGCAACCCCGGAGGATTCAGGAGTCCGTGGTCCCTATCGGAGGGTCTTCTCCCGAGGGACTTCCGTCCGTGGTTTCGGTATGAGCATGGAGGAGAATCCGATCCTGAGTCCTACGGCAGAGCGGCTGAATTCCCTGCTGGTGAACTGTAAGCAGGCACGATTGGAGCCCGCTCTGGCAAACCGGTTCGCCGGGTTCTGCGCACTTCTTCTTCGCTGGAATGCCCGTGTGAACCTGACCGCCATCCGCGACGAAGAGGGGATTCTTGCCCGCCACTTTGTGGAGTCTATTGCCTGCGCCCGGGCTCTTCCAGGCGGGATCGGTTCTCTTCTGGACTTTGGATCTGGCGCAGGCTTTCCAGGAGTGCCCATCGCTCTCTGCCGTCCGGAGATTGTCGTCACTCTGGCTGAGTCGCAAGGGAAGAAGTCGGCATTTCTGCAGGAGGCTGTCCGCGTGGCCGGCATTTCGGCACGGGTGTATTCCGGCCGGGCAGAGACACTGGGAGCTACCTTCGATTGTGTGATCCTTCGCGCAGTGGATCGGATGGAGCAGGCGGTGAAGTCTGCCGCGGGTCTTGTGCGGCCGGGCGGCTGGCTGGCCCCGATGACGACTGCCGCAGATCTGGAGAGGCTGCAGGCAGCCGCGGGGACGGAGTTCACCTGGCATGAGCCCTTGGGGCTCCCTGGGGGCGAGAGCAGGATCCTGGTGCTGGGGCAGCGGGGACTCAATTCGCCAGCTTGATCAGCGCCAGCTTGCGAACAGCAGCCAGGTCTCTGGCCGCTTTGACCATGAGCCTCAGTCCGGTTCCCTCGGCATAGCGCGTGGCTTCGTCCAAGGCCTTCAGAACAGGCTTGGAGAGGCCGCTGCCGCGTGCCGCTGTCACCGCGCGGTCTCCCAGGACAAAGGCCACACGGAAGCACCCGGCACAGGGGCCCAGGTAGACAATGGTCCGCTTCTTCAGCTTGAGCCGCAGGGTCCACCCATACTTTGCCGCAGAGGATTTCCACTCCTCCTCCGTGACACCTTGCTCTGCGAGCCATTGGATGATGTCATTCCATGGTCCGGTTGCGGCGCCGAGTGCTGCTGCAACTTCATTCGCGGTTGGCTGGGTTGATTTCCCGATGAATGCATTCGGTGTTTCCATCTGCTCTCTCCTGTTCCCTGGTTAATCTTGCCGAATGGATTGCTGCGAGCCTTGGCGCGATACCACCGCGATTGCGGCCAAGAGCCCGCAGGTCAACACGCCTCCAGCCCAGGCCGGTGCATGGGCATAGAGGTCGAACTGAAGCAACAGGCCGGCGGCGAACGCAAGAAGCCAGGCTCTTCCCCATCGGCGCCACTTAAGAACGGCGAACGCAGCAAATGAAAATGCGCCAAGGGCGACGGCCCAGGTGAGGAGTTCGGCGGCCTCTTCCCAGAGAGGTTGCAGTGGTTTTCCTTCCGCACGGGCCTTGATGCCGCGCAGAATCCTGGAAACGGCTACGTGGTCAGCGAACTCTGTGAACAGATCGAGGAAGAGGAGCGCTGGGCTGGTCCAGTGGTAGTGGAGGCGCACGCGGCGTGCCAGGCGGGTATGACCGCCGGCGAGAGGGTAGATGGCCCACACAATGGTGCCGTCGGAAGGAGTGGCCGCGCCTCTCCAGACCAGGAAGCTTCCAGGTTGAACTTCTCCGAAATACATGGAGGCTACGACGCTGATGGGGAGGATGTCACCGGTGGCGGGGTGTTGGAGGTCGGGAAGGATAGTTTCGGCACTGCGGATGCCTTTGGGGCTGCCGATGTTCTCAATCAAGTCGTAGCCGTAGAAGCCGGCACGGCGGTATCCCATTTGGGCGAGCCAGGGCCAGACGGCTTTGGGGCTGGCGTCCATGGTGATGGCGCGGGTTGCGTTGAACGAGGGGGACAGGACCAAGAGATCGCCGGGCATTTGGCGTTGGACTTCATCGGTGGTGGCACCCCAATGCAACTGCGAGGGGCGAAGGCCGACGAGGTAGATCGCCGCGAGGAACAGGGGGAGCGCGAGCAGCGCAAGGACTCTGAGAGCAGCAGGGCGGGAGCGGGCCGAATCCGTCATGGTTCAGGGATTGTCTTTCGGAGAGTGGTGTGTGCGGGGTTTCCAGATTTCCGAAGCGAGGCCAGTTTATCTCCGGCTCGTGGGTTTGTCTGTGACATGGGGACGGATTTCTGCGGTTTCAGAGGTGAGGCGTCCGGAGACCGGAATTGTTCCACGTGGAACAATTGGGGAACCTGACCAAAGCGGGAAATGTTCCACGTGGAACACTCAGCTGATCTTCCCAATTCGGAACGAATCCAAATTGGAACGTCGTCCATAAACCAGCCGACCGCCCTTCAAAACTAATGGGCGTTTTCCACCGACAGCCGAGTTTTCTGTCCAAAATCGCCCCGCCGCCGGCCCGTTTAGAACCCCTTCCCCTTCATGTGTTTGCCGGACGTTCGCCCCCCATGGCCAAGGAACCTTTCCACAGCCGGGCCCCGTTCTCCACAACGCAAGTGCCTACCCTCAATCCGTCCAACCCGTTACTCTGGATTGCCATGGGTAAGATACTCGGCGTTGTGAACCAAAAGGGCGGAGTCGGCAAGACCACCACTGCCATCAACCTCGCTGCCTGCCTCGCTCTGGAGGGGCTCAGAACCCTCCTCGTCGACTGCGATCCGCAGGCCAATGCCTCTTCCGGCCTGGGCTTTCAGCGGGACGACAACCGCCATTCCATCTATGACGTGCTCATGGGAGACGCACCCGCGGAGAGCGTCATTCTCCCCACGGAAATCGAGACACTGTTTCTGCTGCCCGGCTCAAAGAACCTGACCGGAGCCAACATTGAGCTGGCATCCGCGACGGATCGTGCCGTCCGCCTACGCCAGGCGCTCGAGCCTGTTCAGGAAAGCTACGACCTGGTCATTCTCGATTGCCCGCCAGCGCTCGACCTGCTGACGCTGAACGTCCTGGTGGCCGCTGACACGCTGATCGTTCCCATGCAGGCGGAGTACTTTGCGTTGGAGGGCATCTCCGAGCTGGTCTCCACGCTGGAGCGTGTCCGCGCCGCCTTCAATCCAAATGTCTATATCGAGGGTGTTCTGTTGACGATGTACGACGACCGGACCAACCTCGCGCAGCAAGTGACGGATACCTTGCGGGAGTACTTCCGCGAGCGGCTCTACCAAACGGTAATTCCGCGGAACGTTCGCCTGGCGGAGGCGCCCAGCCATGGCAAGCCTGTCGCCTTGTACGACCCCCGGTCGCGCGGCACCGAGGCATATTTCGAGTTGACGGGGGAGTTCCTGGCGCGCAACCAGATTGAGAGCCCACGAAACGCCGAGCGCAAGGCCGCAGAACTCGCCGGTCCTGGAGCCTGAGCTTCAACGCAGGCCGACCCCTGTTCACTTGCTCTCTTTGACCCGGTAACAAGGAACAAGAGATTCACAGCACTGAGAACCGCCGGCCCCTTTCGCTGGCCTAGAGGATTTTGAATCATGAATACCCATGCCATTGATGCAAAGCGCCGCGCCCTCGGCAAAGGCCTGGACTCTCTGTTGCCTCGCGTGCAAGCCGCGCCCAGCGTTGTTGCCGAGGCGGAAGGCGGGAAGCCCATGGAGATTGCGCTCGAGCTGATCGACCGCAATCCCTTCCAGACACGCTCCCAGATGAACGAGGAGCAACTCGCGGAGCTGGCCGCCTCTATCACGTCCAACGGAGTGGTGCAGCCGGTTCTGGTGCGGCCCCAGGCCAACGGCCGCTTCCAGCTGATTGCCGGGGAACGGCGCTGGCGCGCCTCGCAGCTTGCGGGGAAGGTGACGATTCCGGCCATCCTGCGCCAGGTCTCAGACGAGCAAGCGATGGAGATTACCATCGTCGAAAACCTGCAGCGCGCTGACCTGAACCCCATGGAGCAGGCGCGCGCCTTCGAGCGGCTCTCCCGCGAGTTCCACATGACCCAGGAGCAAATGGCCGTCCGCACGGGCAAAGACCGCACCACGGTGGCGAACTTTCTGAGGCTGCTCAAGCTGCCAGCAACCGTGCAGGCGCGGGTCGAGTCAGGCGTGCTCAGCTTCGGCCACGCCCGGGCGCTCATCGCTTTCGAGCACGCGGAAGAGATGGAGAAGGCAGCCCAACGTGTGGCAGCACTTTCGCTTTCTGTTCGCCAAACAGAGAACTACGTCCAAGGCCTGATCCACCCTGAGCGGACCAAGAAAGAGCCCAAGCCGGAGCCGCAAATCGACCCCAACGTTCGTGAGGTGCAGGAGCGGCTGCAGCGCGCGCTTGGCCTCAAGGTCCATATCGAGGACAACAAGGGCCGCGGCAGAGTCATTATCGAATACGCCAAGCTCGAAGACTTCGACACGCTGCTGGAGAACCTGGCCGGGGAGTAGCTTTCGCCGGCCAGGCTCCGCCTAGCTCTTCAGCACCATGTCGACCGTCTCGATATCGACCAGGCCGTTGCATCCGTAGATGGCGGGGAGCACCTTGGCAGCCGGGTAGGTGCGGCGCAGCTCGGCCACCTTGTCTGTGCCGCAGCGGTACGCAGGCAGGTACATGCGGCCCAGCAGCGGGTGGCGTCCCCATGCGCCGGAGAGCTTGCCGGCCCTCTCCTCGCTGACCAGGAAGTCGCGCCGCAGCGCTGCGGCCACCTCATCCTGCGGGCGCTTTTCGCCCCAGGTGAGATACGACGACTGGTTCTTCGCATCGTCTTGCAAGAGCGCAAGCAGCACGCCAATCTGCAGATCTTCGTCGGGCAACTGGTCCACTTCCGTCACGCCGTGCGCGATCAGGATGGCGTTGTTGGCGATGCCTTCAAAGAGCGTGGCGGCGCGGGTGTTCATGGTCAGGATGGAGGCTTCAAGGCCGGCCAGCCCGCGGACGTACAGGTCCTGCAGGTAGGCAAAGGTGGTCACATGGCCGGGCACAACCTCGTGGCTGACCAACTGCTCAAACTCGGGGAAAGAGATCTGCAGCGACGCATTGATCTCATAGCTGGCTTCGTATTGCGGGCTGCCATCCGGGTTCCGCGCACGGCCGATGTAGTTCATCGAACCGGAAAACCACGCATCCTTGATGGCCATGAAGTCGATGTTGGCCCGAGGCACCCGCACGAGCTCCTTCGGCAGGTACGGAAGCAGGTTCTTCGCGCTCAAGTTGTCAAAGTGTGCGATGACGGCCGCGCCCAGGGCGCGCACGCAAGCCATCGGGGTCACGCGCTCCTTGCGCCAGGCATCCACCGCTCCCAGCAATCCGCCCGCGCTCGACGAGTCATGCCCGGCGCGGCCCAGCAGCTCGGCAACGCGCTCGCGCTTGCTCTCGGGCTTGGATGGCTCAGGACCCTTTGCCGTGGAAGCCTCGACCGACCGGGCATAGGGCACGGGGTCGCCCTTGCCGAGCACTTCCAAAGCCAGGTCGAGCATGACTTCGAGCGATACGGCGAGCCCGGCGAGGTTGGCTCCGCGCAGCCCGCCGATCGCTGCCGCTTCCTTGCGAACGCCATCGATCACCTCCCGGAGGCTGGTCTCCCGAAGGTATAACTCGATGGTTGCGGGATCGACGCCTTTTCCGGTTACGCCTCCGCACTCGCGCAGTTGGGCCGCGGCCGGATAGGTGTACGCCGCCGGCAGCGGCTCGTCGGAGAACCAGGAGTCGGCGATGAACCGCCCTGTGCCGGAGGGGCACATCACGTCGCCACCCCACAGCGTATCAATGCCAAGAACGGCGTCGGCTACATACTTCCCTGCTTGATCCATGATTTACACCTTCTCCTTCTTCACGGAATAGAACCAGACATAGAAACAGAGACCAATGAACAGCAGCACAGAGACCGATTGCGAGACAGGCTCGTTGCCATAGAACGGGGTGCTGATGAGGTCCTCACGGTACCACGGGAACAGCCGCAGCGCCGCACCCAGCACACCACCCAATGCTCCGCCTGCCATGAGGCCCGAGGCAAGAATGACCCCGCGCTCGCGAACCCCCTTGCCCTTTTCGCCGCCAATCTTCTCCGAGCGCCTGTTGATCAGATGCGAGAGGAACCCGCCGGCCAACACAGGCGAAGTGAGGCCCAGCGGCAGGTACATTCCCAGTGCGAAGACCATCGACGACTTGCCCAGCATCTCCAGTGTGAGGGTTACACAGGCGCCAATGCCAAACAGCAGATAGGCCACCGGCTGATGGCTCATGAAGCCCACCACGAGCGCCTTCATGATGGAAGCCTGCGGAGCCGCGAGAACCTGCCTTGGGTCGCCGGCCGCGGCTTCACCAAACTGGAAGGTGTGGGCCAGCATCACGATGGTCAGCCCAGCGGTAATGGCGGCTGCAATCACCCCCAGGAATTTGACCTTCTCCTGCGCGGAGGGGGTCGAGCCAATCCAATAGCCGGCCTTCAGGTCGGTGATGGCCTGTCCGGAGACGCACAGCGCGGTACACACCATTCCGGCAATTGCCATCACGAAGAACATTCCGGTGGTGCCGGAGAGGCCAAAGCTCAACAGCACGACGGACGAGACGATGACCGTCAGCATGGTCATTCCGGAAGCCGGATTGTTGGCAGTCGTGGCAATCGCGTTCGCTGCTACCGAGGTAAAGAAGAACGAGAACAGCAGCGTCAGGACCAGCCCACCGGCGAGCACCGTCCAGGAGACATGGGAGCGCCCAAAGAAGATGGCTACCGCGATGGAACTGGCGACGATGCCGAAAAGAATCGACAGAATGGGCATATCGCGATCGGTCCGGTCCTGATGAGCCGCCTCGCCGTGGCGGAAGGCGTAGAGCGCGATGCCGAACGACCCGGCCACCACGCGCATGGATTTGAGAATGCCGACGATCCCTGCAGTGGCAATGGCGCCCACGCCGATAAAGCGCACATAGTTGCGATAGATCTCGAGCGCGGTCATCTTGGAGATGGGCAGCACGGCGGGATAGATGGCCACGTCAATGTGGTTGCCGATGAACCAGATCAGCGGCACCAGGACCAGGTTGGAGAGGATGCCACCGGCACAGAAGACCAGCGAGGTGCGCAGGCCCATTACGTAGCCCAGGCCGAAGATAAAGCCGATGGCATCAAAGCTGAAGGCCATGCGGCCCTTGTCGGCAAGCGAACGCACCACCGGAATAAACTGGAAGTTCACGTACTCTTTCCAGACATGGAAGGTGGTGACAAAGAAGTCGTACACGGCAGCAATGACGGTGGCCTGCAGCAGCAGCTTGGCCTGCGATCCACCCTTCTCTCCGGTGACCAGCACCTCGGTGATGGCTGTCGCCTCAGGGAACGGCAACTGCCCATGCATCTCGCGCACAAAATAGCGGCGCAGCGGGATCAGGAACAGGACGCCCATGCAGCCGCCGGCGAGGCAGATGAAGATGGTCTCGACCGGGTGCGGGTCCATGTGCAGGATGTAGAGCGCCGGAAGCGTGAAGATGGCGCCAGCCACCACGCTGCCCGAGGCCGCGCCGATGCCGGTGATAATCACGTTCTCGAGCAGGCTGGTGCGGCGCTTGTAGATGCGCGCCAGGCCAATGGCCAGAATGGAAATGGGGATCGCTGCTTCCATTCCCTGGCCCACCTTGAGGCCCGAGTAAGCCGAAGCCACGGAAAAGATGACACAGAACACGATGCCCCAGAAGATGGCGCGCCATGTCATCTCCGGTTCCTTGGCGTCTGCAGGGACGATGGGGCTGTATGTTTCGCCGGGCTTCAGCGGCAGGTAGGCATTCTCAGGAAGAGACTTGGTCTCGGCTTCGTTCATAAGGGTCAGGTTCCTCTTGTCGGCGATTCACTTGCGGTCGCGGAGGAACCATGCGGCTCACCACCACCAGGAAGCAAATCCTGCGTGCTTTTTACGCCGCTTGACAGTGTACGCCCAAGAAGGCGCCGGCTTTCTGGCCAGCGTGACTTAGAGCCGGTTGATGCCAATGCCAACCGGGAGCAGACCGTTGCTGGGCTTGCTCCTGTTGAATTGCGGGACTGGCGCCGGAGCGGAGATTGCCTGAGATGAGTCGCGCCGTTCCCGCAGGGCCCATTGGGTTCTCCGGGAACCTTCTGCAGGAGGCTGGATGCCAAAAAGGTTTTTGTGTGTCTGGCTGGTCCTGTGCACGAACGGGCTCCCTCCGCGTGGGGTGCAGCTGCCGAAGTGGCCACGCAGGCCGGTAGGAAACCTGCCAGGTTTCGGGGAATTGACACGGTCAACAGAAAAGCGGGTGGGCAGGGGAATGTCATACCGAAGACAAGCCTGAATTCCGTGCGGGTTGTGAGCAATCCGGATCATTCCCGGCCTGGCTTCCGGTGCGGATTGAGTCCCGATTCGAGGGTTGGAATGGGGCTTTGCACCGTCCCCCAGGGCGCTGGCGAGGAGGCCGATTCCACCATATAAATCAATCATTTGGTTGAGGTACAGCTCCACCTTATGGAGCGGGGCCGCGCCTTGAACCTGAGGAAAACGTGGCCGCAATCCATCCCTCCCGAGGCAGCTGCGACTCGCCCTATTTGCTATATCATTTTGTAGGGATTGACATTCTTGCGGCGCATCGATCATACGGTAACAATACGTTTTTTGCCAAAAACTCCGATGGGGGTGCAATCCAGAGAAGGGGATCAGCGCTTTCAATAAATCGCTTTATACAAGGGAGTTAGTGTGAAAACCGCTCGGGATTTCCGCAGCACGGAGACCGGGCGCCCGGAAATGTAAAGGTTTCCAAGTATTGATATATCGTTTTCCCGCCCGATACTCTACCTTTTTTGATCTTTCGGCGTTGACAGCGCATACTCACCTTGGATATTGTTTCCATTTGCTCTGGGGTTTGCCTTTTTTGCTCTCGCTGTGCATTTTTTCGGTGGGCGGCGGCTCCAGTTCTTTAGCGAACCTGCCATCGCGGCAGACTAGCCTTCAACGCCAACCGGCGGGTCGTTCAAGCCGGGATCAAGGAACCATCACAAGTTCACATAAAAGAACCAATGGCATTTTCAGGAGACCGCATGAACAAGAATTTCCGCACAGTACTCGTATTGGCCTTGTTTGCCTTTGCGACCCTACTGCTCATCGCGCCGGCCAGTGCGCAGTCGGTCTACGGATCGCTGTTCGGCACTGTGACCGATACGACCGGGGCTGCCATATCCGGCGCCACGGTTACGGTGAAGGACGAGGCCAAGGGCACCGTCGTTAACGTCACCTCGAACGGCGCTGGCGACTACAGCGTCCCCCACCTTATCCCCGACGTCTATGACCTCAAGGTCACGGCCAAGGGCTTCAAGACCTTCGAAACCAAGGGCATCTCGGTCCTGGCCGATACCGCGCCTCGCATCGATCCGATGCTCCAAGTCGGCGGCGGCACCGAGACCGTGGAGGTGAGCGCCGAAACGCAGCCGGAGTTGAAGACCGACCGCGCCGACGTCTCTACCGTATTTGACCAGCAGCAGGTTTCCAGCCTGCCGGTCGGCGACCAGAACTTCACCAACCTTCAACTGTTGCTCCCCGGAGCTCAGAAGCTGGGATGGTCGCACGCAGCTGACGAAAACCCCCAGGCGTCTCAACAGATCCAGGTTGACGGCCAGGCTTTCGGCGGAACCGCCTTCGAACTCGACGGCACCGACAACCAGGACCCGATTCTGGGAATCATCGTCATCAACCCTGCTATGGACTCGGTCACCGAGACCAAGATCTCCACGCAGAACTTCGACGCCGAATTGGGCAAGGCCGTCTCCGCGGTGGTTACCGCCCAGACCAAGTCGGGCACCAACAGCTTCCACGGCAGCGCCTATGACTTCCGCACCGGCAACGCCAACCTGGCTCGCGACCCCTATTCGCAGTCTCCCGGTTCCATTCCTCCCGGCCTCAAGAACCGCATGGGCGGATCGATCGGCGGGCCGATTCTCAAGGACAAGTTCTTCTTCTTCGGCAACTATGAAGGACAGCGCCAGAAGGTCGGCACCTCGGCAACCGATACCCTGCCTACCACGCTGGCAACCGAATCCTGCCTGGGTAAAGTGAGTGACTCTCAGGGCGGCACCGGTTGCGACTTCAGCGAGTATCTGACCCAGTTCGGCGCCAAGGCCCAGATCTACGACACCACCCAGGCGGCGGGCACCGCGTTCCCGAACAACATCATCCCCAGGAGCTACATTGATGCCAGCGGCCCTTCCGGCCCGGCCATCAACCTCCTGAAGGTCCTGGAGCCC
>Ga0302319_10023577_pt1 | contig 10987 bp, 9 predicted proteins | sample Bog_T0_2_FD_203319 | JGI IMG/M metagenome (GOLD analysis project Ga0302319, IMG submission 203319) | Peat permafrost microbial communities from Stordalen Mire near Abisko, Sweden - Bog_T0_2 | ecosystem: Environmental > Terrestrial > Soil > Wetlands > Peat | place: Sweden: Abisko, Stordalen Mire...
TTTTTTGGTCGTCCGAACTCGCGCCGATATGTCTTGCCGATCAACTGGTTGCTGGCGATTCTGTTGGTCATCTGCACCGGCGCAGGTTGCTCGGTCGGCACGATTGTGGCTTGATCGATGCGGCCTTTAGGTTGCTCGCGAACCGTGCAGCGGACAGGTGGCCTCATCCAGCAAGGAGGGGACGGTCGGATGGGTCGAAGCGCAGTTGACGTGAGGGTTTCGCGTGCGGAAGGGCAACGACCGCCAAGTTTTGCCACTGTGGCGCCGCTGCGAAGGCCTGTGGCTTCACAGCAACAGTGTGCCTGAAAAACGTTGCTTCCCCCTCGCCATCACCGCTGAGCATGGCTATGGTTGTGTCAGCGAAAAGGCGGACGAGGCGCGGTTCGGTTGCGCCGCCGGCTCAAACGCAAACGAGGAGAAAGATTAAATGAAGCTTCGCGGTGCACTTCTGGCAGCCACCGTGCTGTCATTGCCCTTCGCGGCGAATGCGCAGCCGGTGACCGGTCTGTATATCGGGGCCGGCGTCGGCGGCAACTACTCGCAGCAGCAGCAGGTCAAGAACCTGCAGGGCCCGAATGTCGATGGCCTTGGCGACGGCCTGTCGCTCTCCGGCGACCTGAAGGGCGCCTGGGGCTTCGTCGGCCTGGCCTCGATCGGCTGGGGCTTCGGCAACGGCCTGCGGGCTGAAGTCGAAGGCAACTTCCGTCAGGCGACCCTGAGCGGCTTCACCAATTTCGGCGCGGCTGGCGGCAACCTGTCCGGCGGCGCTACCAAGAAGCAGTACGGCGGCATGGCCAATGTGCTGTATGACTTCGTCGATTTGGTGCCGTACGTTCAGCCCTATATCGGTGTCGGCGCCGGCGCGATCTGGGTCGACTACAACAACCTCCACGGCACCAATGCCGGCAACATCAACTTCGCCAACGGGGACTTCATTCCGCCGGGCGGCCTGAGCGTGGCCACGAACAGCACGAAGACCTCGTTCGCCTATCAGGCGATCGTGGGTGCTGCGCTGCCGCTCGATCAGGTTACGCCGGGCCTGGCGCTGACCCTCGAATACCGGTTCCTCGGCACGACAGGCAACAACAGCTACAATGCGACATGGACCGGGACTGGCGTGAGCCCGACCACCGGTCGCGTTCTCGGCACGGCGCAGCCCGGCAAGATCCAGCTTGGCCCGAACTACAACCAGGCGGTCCTGGTTGGCCTGCGCTACAACTTCGGCGTCGCCCCGCCGCCGGCCCCGGCCCCTGTCGCGGCCCCGGCACCGGCGCCGGCTCGCTCCTACCTGGTGTTCTTCGATTGGGACAAGTACAACCTGACCGATCGCGCCCGGCAGATCATCCGCGAAGCCGCCGAGAACTCGACCCACGTTCAGTACACCCGCATCGAGGTCAACGGCTACACCGACACCTCGGGCACGCCGAAGTACAACATGGGCCTGTCGATCCGCCGCGCCAACGCGGTTGCCGCCGAACTGGTCAAGGACGGGGTGCCGAAGGCCTCCATCTCGATCCAGGGCTTCGGCGACACGCACCTGCTGGTTCCGACCGGCCCGGGCGTCCGCGAGCCGCAGAACCGCCGCGTCGAGATCATCATCCGCTGATCGACACGTCGGAACACGTTGCAGACTGGGGCGCCGCAAGGCGCCCCTTTCTGTTCCTGGCGTCCAAATTCTGTTGCCCCCGTCAACCCTGGCTGGCGTTCGCCGGCGGAGCGGTGCCCCCAAGCCGTTTGACTTGTCGAGGCGCCGCAAGCTGGCCCTAATGCCCAGCCGTTCCGACTGGAGATTGTCATGCACGTTCGTGGCGCCTTGCTCGCAACAGCGATCCTTGCGGCACCGTTCGCCGCGATCGCGCAACCGATCTCCGGCCTGTATGTCAACGGCAATGCCGGGTTCGATCTGCTGCAAAACGTCGAGGTCACGCCGATCGGGCCGGATTTCGGCCCGGGCTACAAACGGATTCAACCCGGTGCGGGCTTTACCGGCATCGGCGCCGTCGGCTGGGCATTCGGCAACGGCATGCGGCTGGAACTGCAGGGCAACTACATCCAGAACAACATCCGCCACTTCAACGGCACGCCGTTCCCGACCGCGGCCACGAACAACCTGCAGACCTACGGCACAATGGCCAACGCCGTGTTCGACCTCGATGTCGGCATGCCGTTCCTGTTTCCCTATCTCGGGCTGGGCGCCGGCTACCAGTGGAGCCACCTGAACAAGTTCTCCGCCACCGAGCCCGGCGGCGGCTGGACCCTGTCCAGCAACGACACCGTGGGCTCGTTCGCCGGCCAGGTGATCGCCGGCCTGTCGTTCCCGATCCCGAATGTCCCCGGCCTGTCTCTCACCACCGAATACCGGTTCATGGACATCCTCGGCGGCGAGAAATTCAGCAGCGTGGTGGCAACCCCGGCGGCGGTCGCGCCGGCCACGCTGAAGCTGCACAACCAGTTCCACAACCAGTTCCTGGTCGGCGTGCGCTATGCCTTCAACGTCCCGCCGCCACCCGCTCCCGCTCCGACATCCGAAGCCGCGCCGGCCCCGGCCGCCGCCCGCTCCTTCGTGGTGTTCTTCGACTGGGACAAGGCGACGCTGACTGACCGCGCGCGGCAAATCATCCGGGAGGCGGCCGAGACATCGACCCACGTGCAGTACACGCGAATCGAGGTTAACGGCTACGCCGACACCTCAGGCACCCCGAAATACAACCTGGGCTTGTCGATTCGCCGCGCGAACGCGGTGGCCGCCGAACTGGTGAAGGATGGCGTGGCGAAGAGCGCGATCTCGATCCAGGGCTTCGGCGACACGCACCTGCTGGTTCCGACCGGCCCTGGCGTGCGCGAGCCGCAGAACCGCCGGGTCGAGATCATTATTCAGTAAGACTGCTCGTCTACTGGGCTGATTGGTCGCAAGCGTAAGGGGGCGAAGCGTCGTACGCCGTGTCGCAATGCGTAGCGTCGCTGATCCACCTTACGATGGAGCGGTCATCGGAAAGGGCTGGTCCGGATCCGGTGGTGGCGGTTTGACGGAAGGCAACGGACGAGGCCCAGCGCGACTGGACCCCGCCCGTCCTCGTGACCTGCTCTACTTTACGGGCGCCGGAAGCGGAGCGACCGCCGCGGCATGCGCACGCAGAGCCGGGTTGCCTTCCAGCCAGTTGAAGCGGACGGTGCTGAGCAGAATGAAGTGGATCAGCAGCGCCAGAACCGTCAGGAACACGAAGAGACCGACGAGGGCTCTCCGCGGATCGAAGATCAGCCAGATCGACCAGAGTCCTGCTTTTGAACTAGCCATTCATACCTCCAAGAATAAGGCGCCTTTCGGCGTGGGCGCGTGTGCTGTATTCGCCCGGGCTCGCCGGGCGGAGACTCACGTCAGAAGCGACGTGGCGGTGGACAGATGGTCAACCATCGCCGCGACCCAGCCGTTCGGGCCGGGCCAGAACGGACGCCAATTGTACGCCAGCACGTGCGCGACGATCACCACGATAAAGAACGTGATGAGGCTCGTCGTGAAGACGGCGTGGAACTCCTTCGCCTCGGCTTCGGTCAGCCCAGACGTCGAGACGCCTGCGTTTGTATCAGCCATTCATACCTCCGGATAACGACCATTCGAAAATGCCGCATGTGTCCCCGCGGTTAGGGTGCCATGGCGATGCCATGGCTGGTTCTCCGCCCGGCCTTGCCGGAACGGAAACTCGGGCTGCTGGCACGCACCCGGGGGGCGTGCCACAGTATTTCGTTGTGAGCGGCGTGGGAGGTGCGGCGAACCGGCGCTGCCTGCGCGTGCGCCGCGGTGGTCTTTGCCGGTCTCGCGCATTTTGCGCCCGCGGCGCGCGATCGTCTGGGCGCCGGGCTGCGCGCTATCAGCGGCGGCTGCTCGCGCGTCCAATTGGCTTCGGAACCGGCCAATGGCCGAGGCGTCTGAAAGCACACGGTTCAATGTCACCGGTCAGTGTCTACGTGTCAGCTTCCGGCAGTTTGGCACCGAAATGCGCAGATGACAACCGGTTAACACACGTCCCAGACAAGTTGCTATTCGCCTTGGAAAAGCCGCCGCCACAACGTGAAATACGCTATAACACCCTGATTATTCTAGAAAGTTTGACGCTGCAAGACGATAGAGCCGATCGCCAGGCCTGCCGCGTCGGTGCGGAGACGGCTGCCGGGGGGCAACATTTTCCTTGCCATCGCCTCAGTAATATACGTATTACCATTCATATCCCTTCCAGGGAGCGTGCCTATTGGCTCAACTCGTCTCCTGCATGCCGGAAACCGGTGTGCGGGAGATTTTTTTCGCAGCGCCCAGCCGATAGACCGAATGCAACGGTGGCGGACGCCTCCGGAAGCATGCTCGCTTATGTCTCGCGCAATTCGGTCAGGCCGCCGAGCCAACGCCAGGGACCGCAGCGGACGCCGGAAACCGCACCTCCGGCAGATAGTCGGCGCCGTGCGCCACCAAGTGGTCCCACAGCGCCTGTCCGGCCGGCAGCAGGCGCTTCTCCCGGCAGCGCACGACGAACCACTGCCGCAGAATGGGCGTCCCCTCGACATCCAGTGCGACCAGGCGCCCGTCATGGAGCTCGGCCGCCACCGTGTGGGCCGACAGCAGCGCCACCCCGATCCCCGCCATCACCGCCTGCTTGATGGTCTCGTTGCTGCCCATCTCCATCCCGAGATCGGCATCCAGCCGCGCCGCCGTCAGCAGCGAGCGCATCAGGTCTCGCGTCCCCGAACCGGACTCCCGCAGCAGGAACGTATCCCCGGCCAGCGCCCGCAATGTGATCCCGCGCGCCCCGGCGAGCGGATGGTCGGGCGGCGCAATCATCACGTGGGGATGGCTGCCGATCACCGCGCGCTCCACCGGCAGGTCGTCCTCGGGCGGGCGGCCCATCACGGCGACGTCGAGCTCGAAATTGCGCAGCGCATCGACCGTCTCGGCGCGGTTGCCGACCAGCAGCTTCAGATCGACATGCGGATGGGCGCGCATGAACGCCGCCAGCGCACGCGGGGCGAAATATTTCGCCGTGCTGATGACCCCGACGGCGACATGGCCGGCCTGCATGCCGCGCAGTGCTTCAATCGCCGCCGCGCAGTCGGACAGCGCCGCCTCGATCCGCGCCAACGCCGCCAGCACCTCGCGCCCCGCCTCGGTCGGCCGCATGCCGCCCTGGGTGCGATCGGCCAGCGGCACGCGCAACAGGTCCTGCAACAGGCGAAGCTGCTGGCTGATCGCGGGCGGGGTCACCGACAGCGCCTCGGCCGCGCCCGCCACTGTGCCGGTCCGGACCACCGCGGCCAGCGCCCGGAGTTGTTTGAGCGTCAACCCGCGGAGAATCGGATTAAGTTTTTCTTTCATCGCGAACAAGAATAAACGACTTTCCTTAGTCGCGAAACCCAGCCAAATACGCACCCACCAGTCCGCCATTGTGCCGCGCGGACGGCGCACGAGCCGGGGGCGAACGCCCTGGCTGAGCCCGCGACGGGGGGAGCGGACGCTGATGACGACTCTGAACGAGTTTCTCGACGGTTGGGCGGAGGGCAGCGCCGAGCGCGCGCCGGTCGCGGCCACGGTGAGCGCGCTGGTGAGCGGCGCCATCGAGGTCTCCCGCCAGCTTGCGCGATCGGACGGCACGGAGGAGCAGGCGGCCGAGGCGGAGCACGTGGCCGAGGTCGCACTGATCGCCGCGCTGGGCGATGCCCCGGTGGCCTGGGTTGCCTCCGAGCGCGGCTCGGCGCCGGTCGCGCTGCGGGACGGCGCGCCGCTTGCGGTGGCGATCGACCCGCTGGACGGCTCCGGCAACGTTGCCATCGACGGGCCCAGCGGTACGATCTTCTCTATCCTGGCGATGCCGGCGGACCCCGGGGGGCCGGTTGCCGTCTTCCTGCAGCCGGGCGAGCGGCAGATCGCCGCCGGCTTCGTGCTGCACAGCCAGCACACCGCGCTGGTGCTGACGCTGCGCCAGGGCACGCATTTGTTCATCCTGGACCGCGACTCCGGCGAGTTCCGGCTGGCGCGGCGCGATCTGCGGGTGCCGGAAGGGCGTCGGCTATATGCCATCAACGCCGCCAACTACCGCTACTGGGACCCGTCGATCCGCGGCTATGTCGACGACTGCATCGCCGGCGAGGCGGGGCCGCGCGGCGCCGATTTCAATATGCGCTGGATGGGCTGCGCCACCGGCGAGCTGATGCGCATCCTGGTGCGGGGCGGAGTCTATCTGTATCCGGGCGACACGCGGGCCGGCTATCGCCAGGGGCGGCTGAGGCTGGTGTTCGCGGCCAACCCGCTCGCCCTTATCCTTGAGCAGGCCGGCGGCGCCGCCACCAGCGGCGCCGACCCGATCCTGGGCCTCGTGCCGCAGACTCTGCACCAGCGGGTCCCGCTGGTGTTCGGCTCCTGCGACAAGGTGGAGCGTGTTGCCGGCTATCATACTGGGCGGCTGCCGTCCGGCGAGCATTCGCCGCTGTTCGGCAAGCGTGGCCTGTTCCGGGTCTAAGGGCGCAAATCATGTCTCATCTGCATCCCATCGTTTCCGTCACCGGCTCCTCGGGCGCCGGCACATCGACCGTCAAGCACACCTTCGAGCAGATCTTCCGCCGCGAGGGGATCACTGCGTCCTATATCGAGGGCGACGCCTTCCATGCCTACAACCGGGAAGACATGCGCCGCGTGATGGCCGAGGCGACCAAGGCGGGCAACAACCACTTCAGCCATTTCGGTCCGGAGGCGAACCTGCTGGAGGAACTGCAGCAGGTGTTCGAGACCTACGGACGCACCGGCGGCGGCCGCACCCGCCACTACATCCACGATGCGAAAGAGGCCGAGTTGTTCGGCTCACCGCCTGGTACCTTCACCGACTGGAAGCAACTCCCGGCTGATACCGACCTGCTGTTCTATGAGGGACTGCACGGGGCCGTGGTGACCGACAAGGTGAACGTCGCGCAGCACGCCGACCTTAGTATCGGCGTGGTGCCGGTGATCAACCTGGAGTGGATCCAGAAGATTCACCGCGATCGCTCGGCCCGTGGCTACACGGTCGAGGCGGTCACCGACACCATCCTGCGGCGCATGCCGGACTACATCAAATACATCTGTCCGCAGTTCACCGAGACCCACGTGAACTTCCAGCGGGTGCCGATGGTGGATACGTCGAACCCGTTCGTCGCCCGCTGGATCCCGACCGCCGACGAGTCGATGGTGGTGATCCGCTTCCGCGACCCGCACGGCATCGATTTTTCCTATCTGGTGTCGATGATCCACGACAGCTTCATGTCGAGGGCCAATTCGATCGTGGTGCCGGGCAACAAGCTCGACCTCGCGATGCAGCTCATTCTTACGCCGATGATCATGAAACTGGTTGAGCGCAAGAAGCGCTCGGCCTGACGCTCAGCGGCAAAAACAACGGGGGAACCGAAGAAGATGGCCGACGTGACGACCCGGGAAATGGCGAACGCGATCCGTGCGCTGTCGATGGACGCGGTGGAGAAGGCGAATTCCGGCCATCCCGGCATGCCGATGGGCATGGCCGACGTGGCGACCGTGCTGTGGACCCGCTTCCTCCGCTACGATCCGGAGCAGCCCAAATGGGCGGACCGCGACCGCTTCGTGCTGTCGGCCGGTCATGGCTCGATGCTGCTGTATTCGCTGCTGTACCTGACCGGCTTTCCCGGCATCACCATCGACGAGATCAAGCGGTTCCGTCAGCTCGACGCGAAGACCGCCGGGCATCCCGAATACGGCCACGCGCCGGGCATCGAGACCACCACCGGTCCGCTCGGCCAGGGCATCGCCACCGCGGTCGGCATGGCGCTGGCGGAGCGCATGTTGCAGGCACGGTTCGGCGATAGTCTTGTCGATCATTGGACCTACGTCATCGCCGGCGACGGCTGCCTGATGGAGGGCATCTCGCACGAGGCGGCCTCGCTCGCCGGGCATCTCGGCCTCGGCCGGCTGGTCGTGTTGTTCGACGACAATCATATTTCGATCGATGGGCCGACCAGCCTGGCGGTGTCGGACGACCAGCCGGCGCGGTTCGCTGCCTATGGTTGGCACACGCTGTCGGTTGACGGCCACGACCCGGAGGCGGTTGCCGCGGCGATCGAAGCAGCGCGGGCCGATCCGCGGCCGTCGCTGATCGCCTGTCGTACCATCATCGGCTACGGCGCGCCCACCAAGCAGGGTAAGGAGAGCACGCACGGCGCCGCGCTCGGCGCCGCCGAGGTTGCCGGCGCGCGCGAGAAGCTCGGCTGGCCGTACCCGCCCTTCGAGGTTCCGGCGCCGATCCTGGATGCGTGGCGCACGGCCGGCGCACGCGGCCGCCCGGAGCGGCTTGCCTGGCAGCAGCGGCTGGATGCGGCGCCCGCCACGCAGCGGGACGCGTTCCTGCGCGGACAGGCCGGCGCGTACCCGGCCGATGCGAAGGCAGCGATTGCCGCTTTCAAGCAGAAGCTGTCGGAGACGCGCCCGTCGCTCGCCTCCCGCAAGTCCAGCGAGGACACGCTGAAGGTGCTGGTCGAGACCTTCCCGGAACTGGTTGGCGGCTCGGCGGACCTGACGCACTCCAACTTCACCATCGTGCACGGCATGGAGTCGGTGCGCCCCGGCGCGTTCGGCGGCCGCTACATCCATTACGGCGTGCGTGAGCACGCCATGGGCGCGGCGATGAACGGCATCGCGGTGCATGGCGGCCTGGTCCCGTACGGCGGCACCTTCCTGGTGTTCTCCGACTACGCCCGCGGCGCCATCCGCCTGTCGGCGCTGATGGGGGCGCGCGTCGTCTACGTGATGACGCACGATTCGATCGGCCTCGGCGAGGACGGCCCGACCCACCAGCCGATCGAGCACCTGATCAGCCTGCGGGCCATTCCCGGCCTGCTGGTGCTGCGCCCGGCCGACGCGGTGGAGACCGCCGAGTCCTGGGAAATCGCTCTGACCGCCGATGGCCCGTCGCTGTTGGTACTGTCGCGGCAGAACCTGCCGACGATGCGCACCACGCACACGGCGGAGAACATCAGCGCGCGCGGCGGCTACGTGATCGCGGAGGCGTCCGGCAAGCGGGCGCTGACCATCCTCGCCACCGGCTCCGAGGTGCAGCTTGCCGTCGCGGCGCAGGCGAAGCTGGAAGCCGAGGGCGTGCCGACCGCGGTAGTGTCGCTGCCGAGCTGGGAGCTGTTCGAGCGGCAGGACCAGACGTACCGCGACGAAGTGCTGGGAACGGCGCCGCGGATCGCGGTCGAGGCGGCCTCGCCGCTGGGCTGGACACGCTACGTCGATCGCGAGGACGACGTGCTGGCGATGCGGAGCTTCGGCGCTTCCGCCCCGGCGAAAGATCTGAACGAGCTGTTTGGTTTCACCCCCGACTCCCTGGTGCGCCTGGCGCGCACCAAGCTGGCGCAGGCGGCGACGGCATGAGCCGGGAACGCTGTCGGGTTGGGGCAAGTTCAAGTACGGAGGGAGTGTAGATGGCTTTCATCAGCATGCGGCAATTGCTGGACCATGCGGCTGAGCAGGGTTACGGCGTGCCGGCGTTCAACATCAACAACATGGAGCAGTTGCTCGGCATCGTGGCCGCGGCGCGCAAGACCGATGCGCCGGTGATCATCCAGGCCAGCCGCGGCGCCCGCGCCTACGCCAACGACCTGATGCTTCGCCGCATGGTGGAAGCCGCAGTCGAGATGAACCCGGGGATTCCGATCGCCCTGCACCAGGACCATGGCGATACCGCCGCGACCTGCTTCTCCGCGGTGCAGAACGGCTTCACCAGCGTGATGATGGACGGCTCGCTGGAGTCGGATGGCAAGACGCCATCCAGCTACGAGTACAACGTCGCGGTCACCGCCAAGGTGGCGGAAGCGTCGCATTGGGTCGGCGTCTCGGTGGAAGGCGAACTCGGCTGCCTCGGCTCGCTGGAAAGCGGCCATGGCGAGCAGGAAGACGGCCACGGCGCGACCGGCCAGCTCAGCCGCGACCAGTTGCTCACCGATCCCGACCAGGCGGCGGATTTCGTCGCCAGGACCGGCGTCGATGCACTCGCGGTGGCGATCGGCACCTCGCACGGCGCCTACAAGTTCACCCGCAAGCCCACCGGCGAGGTGCTGGCGATGAACGTGGTGCGCGCCATCCACGAGCGTCTGCCGAACACGCATCTGGTGATGCACGGGTCATCCTCGGTGCCGGAGAACCTGCAGGAGGCGTTCAACCGCGCCGGCGGCCAGATGCCGCAGACCTGGGGCGTGCCGGTTGAGGAGATCCAGCGCGGCATCAAGATCGGCGTGCGCAAGATCAATATCGACACCGATTGCCGCATCGCGATGACCGCGGAGTTCCGCCGCATCGCCACCGAAAAGCCCGGCGAGTTCGATCCGCGCAACTTCCTCAAGCCCGCCATGGCGGAGCTGGAGAAACTCTGCGTGCAACGCTTCGAGGAGTTCGGCACCGCCGGGCAGGCCTCGAAAATCAAGCCGCTGTCGCTCGCCGAGATGGCGAAGCGGTACCGCTCCGGCGAGCTTGCGCCCGCCAAGTCGTCAACTGCCCGCGCTGCCTAATCGTATTAAGGAGGAAATAAATCCATGGCACTACCGGCATCCCGTAAAGCCGCCGACCGCTACAGCGCCGGCGTGATGCAATACAAGGAGATGGGCTACTTCGACCTCGACTACGAGCCGAAGGACACCGATATCCTCGCGGTCTTCCGCATCACCCCGCAGGACGGCGTTGACCCGGAGGAGGCCGGTGCGGCCGTCGCCGGCGAAAGCTCCACCGCCACCTGGACGGTGGTTTGGACCGACCGTCTGACCGCCTGCGACAACTACCGCGCCAAGTGCTACCGCGTGGACCCGGTGCCGGGCGCGCCCGGCCAGTGGTTCGCCTACATCGCCTACGACCTGGCGTTGTTCGAGAACAACTCGATTGTCAACCTGTCGGCCTCGATCATCGGCAACGTGTTCGGCTTCAAGCCGCTGAAGGCGCTGCGCCTCGAGGACA
>Ga0302319_10023579_pt1 | contig 10987 bp, 12 predicted proteins | sample Bog_T0_2_FD_203319 | JGI IMG/M metagenome (GOLD analysis project Ga0302319, IMG submission 203319) | Peat permafrost microbial communities from Stordalen Mire near Abisko, Sweden - Bog_T0_2 | ecosystem: Environmental > Terrestrial > Soil > Wetlands > Peat | place: Sweden: Abisko, Stordalen Mire...
CCACATCTTTACTTACGCCGTTGACATGAATGAGCGCTGGGCGGCACGACATGCCCTTCGGCCGGTTAAGCGCATCGATCTTCGCTTGAACTTCGGGAATGATGGAGTCATCGACCTCATTCTTAGAAAACTTTATTTCGCAGACATACAATGTTCCGTATTTCATCGACATGACTCACCGTGGAAGTGCAAATAGCCATTTGTCGATTATGACTTTCATAGTAATACTTATTTACGGAGTGGCAAACTGACAAATGTCGATTTGGACTTCCGGGCGGGCTCGCGAAGGATTGGACGTCACTAGCAGTGAATGGTGAGGCCGTACATATACAAACGATGCAAGTTGCGCAAATAATCCCAGTGAATGCCCCGCCGGGCGGTCGAGGTCACGCGCCACGCACGCGCAAAAGTCGGCGGTAGTGCTCCCACTGTCCTCTTGATGCCGCGTGCACTAATTGACTGTAGTCACTTTTTTACCAGCACAAGCAGATATTGGCCGCCTTCTAAAGCTATAAACGTTGGCACGCAGCCTTGCGGGCGCTCGAGTCGGCCGAGAAGCCCTGGCCGGACGATTCTCGGCGAGGATATTGTCCTTTTTCGCGCGAGCGATAAGGCCGTTGTGGCGCTGGAGGATCGATGCCCACTGATCCGCGCAGGGATACAATCGGCAATGATGGCAGTGGTTGCCGTGGTTGAAATCCTGGATTCTCAGCGACGAAAGAGGGTGGGGCGGCGACTTTGATATCTAGGCTGCACTAGAGCTTTTCGAGTTGCGAAAAGTCTGAGTCGGCATGTTCAAGCTCGACGTGATGATGTCGGGCGCATGAGGCGATCAAGATGTCAGTAGCTGGGACCGAGATACCGGCGGAACGAGCGCGTCGTGCTAGATCAAAGGCCGCACTCCACACCGCATTATCGATGGCAAGTTCGGGCAGCAGCCGTTCGAAATCTTTAAGTACTCTCTTATCACGATCGCCACCGGCGCCATTCCATAGTTCCAACCGGACGATCGGGCACCAACAGGCCTCGCCGGCATCGAGCGCGCGCGTAACCCGGTCCCTGACCGCCGCGTCGCCATTCGGTCGAAGCATATGAATCCAGGAGGAGGAGTCGACCAGGATCACGTCCAATCAGCCTTTGCGACGTTGCTGCAAGAGTTCCTCAACGCTCATCAAATCTTTGCAAGTTCCCGCGTGCTTGGTGAGTTCGGCCATGCGCTTGCGGCGGTTGAACTCCTGGATGGCAGTAACGATTGCTTCGCGCTTCGTCTTTGCCTTGGTAAATCGAATAGCATCTGCAAGGTCGGCATCAGGAATATTGACAGTGGTCTTCATGATTCTATTTTAATAGTACCGATATTCCCAGTCAATAAAAACGGGAATACAGCGGGCGCTTAATTTTTGTACCGGCGCAGGCCTGTTTTAGCGTTTTGGTTCCTTCTTAATGAGAAAAACGCATTCGTGGCTCGCAACCCATTGATTGATATATGCCGTGCCAGCAACTTACGATTTCGTAATGCGTGCCGTTCAAACTTTTTTGCAGCGTTTCGGTGACTGGTGACGTCTCCATGGCCCGTAGCGCCGGACAGCACATTTGATCACCCGTTCTGAATTGCCGATCTCACTAACGGAGCGGGTCGGTCCTCATGACTTGTAGCGCTTCGCTGTATTGAGACGGGAAGTTCGTTGGACAACAACTTGACAACATTCAGCGCCGCCCGTTGCCTCGATCGCGAGGAGTCACGGCTTCGCCTTTTTGAGCTGCGCGATATTGCTTGCAAATCAACCTATATTATTTCTAATGACTTTGAAGTGCTGTTGAGTGCTGGGAACGGCAGGTAGGACACGCGAAGTCTTTCAGTCAGTGAGAGACTATGCCAACCCGGCGTGAGGCCACCTGGGTGCTCGACGGAGATCACTGCAGGCGCGCCGAATGCCCAGCGTCGATCAAACGCTGTCTCCATTTGGTCCAAAGTGATTGCGCCGGGGCCCTCATCGAATCGTATGGCGCTGCGTGCCACGGGTTCTCCATCGATCGAAATCGCCAGGTCTTCGATCATGGATAGTCCGAGACCGCGGTAATAACCAAGCTTTGCCTCAAATGCGAACCCGGCGGGTGCGTTTGTGGGGCCTGTGTTTCGAAGCGACTTGTCGACGATGAGATATTTGTCAAACATCGCGATACTTCTCCGTAGTTCGAGTGACGTTGTAGCGCAAGTCGTCTGGACAACTCATGGCGCCGCCTGCCCGGCGGCAATCAGGCGCTCAAACATTTTATGCTGTCGCCGAACTTGTTCCCGGCTGTCCACTTCGTAAACGTCTTGGATCCAACGGTTGCCCTCGTACTCACTCGATAAGTAACCATCCCACCCGCCCGCAGCCAGCTCACGAACCACCTCATCGTAGGCGATGGAGGGATCTGTGCAATCGGCATTCATTTCATAGAATTTCGCTTGGATGTGGCGAAAATAGGGGATGTATTCACGAATACGCTTAGGATTCGAATAGGGGCTATGACGAAGGGTTTCCGCCATGGCAATTTCAGCCTTGTTGCCCTGCATTTTTACAGCGACTTCATAGATCGTATATTCGGCCATCACTTTCTGTTCGTGCTGATCGACGATGAACTGGGCAACCTCAGGCCGCGCACCCTGGCGCTCGAAGCGGGCGCGATACACCGGAGGATAATGCTTCATGAATATCCCCATGTCGGGCAAGATTCCCAGGTGTCGGGTGCCTCGCCTATCCGCTTCTTCGATGGTGCGCAGAATCCAAGCGTGTTCGATGTGCCATGGTGCGTGCACTTCAACGCCCATATGCACGTCCAGCTCCTCGGCAAAAGGTACGCACTGGCCGAGAATTTCCGGACGGACGAAGACTAGGATGCGCATGTTACGTATGCCGAGTCGATTACATAGGCGCAAATCCCGCACGATAGAGTTGACCTGCTCCTCGTCCGTCATTAACCGGTCCTTGCGGATTTTCGAGTCAAGAAACATATCGTAGCAGGTGAGTTCCGTGCCATATTTAGCCATCAGGCCCTTCCACCAATCGATCTGTGCCTCGTCGATGTTGGGAAATGTCGGCATGTTTTGCTCAGGCAAAATCTCGATGCCTCTCGCGCCTATCGATGCGGCGAACGCAACGCAGTCCTCTATCGACATTTGACCCAAGAACATCTCTTCCTGGAAGCTGTAGAGACTAACCCCTCGTTTGATTTGCGACTTCATTGCGAACCTACCTTAAGAAAGATGGCAACCGCAGACAACTCGACGTGGAACTCAGTGTGCGCGGGCTTGATGGCGGAATTGCGCTGGCGCTTCAGCCGAATCCCCGTACGCCCGCGTGCTTGAGGATCGCCCCAGGAACTTCTTTTAATCAGCGACATGAGAGGATCCTCTTGTTTTTTTAGCCCGTTGCGGCATGGTCGCGCTACGATGCGCCGCCGACTTGGTCGCGGGCCGAGGGCTGATCAGGTAACTTAGCGCCATGCAGCTGAGCTCTTGCATCAGCAACTGCCAATCCTCTTGCATCGCCAGCTGGTCGCGGCTGTCGAGACTGAGATGCCGAGCGATCGTGGCAAAAATTGTTTGAAATATCATGCGCGACTTGGTGGTCGCGTCACCGGAGATTTCCGAGCGGAAGGACAGCAAGGCATTGATCGCTTCGGTGGCCGCCTCGAGTGCACGACGGTCTCCAGAACCTGACACTTGCGCATCGAAGCTGGCGCGCTGCATGGCGAGCCTTAGCATGAGCGAATGTTTGCGCAGAATGGCGGCGTATCCCGCCACATAATGAGGCACGTATTCTGCGAGAGTGCCGGAGCTGGCAAGAACCTTTCCAATCACGTCCGTCTCTTCGTCCGCGATGAGTTTCAGCTCCGCAGCGATCACCGCTCGGACCAGTTCTTCCTTGCTTGCGAACCGATGGTAGATCGAGCCGATGGATACCTTGCCTACTCGGCTGACTTCCTGCAGCGTAAATTCCTCATTCCCCCGCTCCAGCATAAAGCCCCGCGCCGCTGCGATCATTCGCTTCAGCGACGCTAAACTTCGTGATTGGGTGGGCGCGCCAGCCGCGTGAGATCTTGAGGCTACCGCGCCGCCCATTTTTGCTTTTTGATGCTCCATCAGGCGTTCCAGTTTGAGCTAAGTTTCCACTACAAGACTACTCGACGTCGGTTGAACCCTAGTCCAAGAAAATGAGGGGTTTCGCTATTGTTGCGCTTGTGCTTGACAGCGGAGATGCCTGGCATGATATTAGAACTATATTCTAATTCGAGATTTGTGCAAGAGCGGCGAAGATAGTCTTAAGGGGCATTCGCTGGCTTGAATGCCTCAACTGGCACTCTGATCGTCGGGTTACTGCTGGTGCGCTGTCGAAAATGCGCGTTATGGCATTGAAAATCGGGGATTCGCGGGGGATAAACAATTGACCAACATCAAGTGGCAGTACGCAGATCATTGGCGCACTTATTCGCCACAGGGGCCCATCAATCAGTTTGCCTCACGCCGCGAAATGGATCGATTCTTGAAGCAGATTTCCGCCGTGGGGTTGAGCGGCATCGGCATGTTCGCGTGGAATTTGGGCGCGGTTTCCGCCATGTTCGGATCACTGCAAGAGCTCGACCACGACCGTGGGCTGGTCGCCATCGAGTCCTTCTACCAGACTTTGCTCGACACCGACTACGAAGCGTGGGTAGTGGAGAGTGACCAATCCGGTGCCCGCATCGAGCGCGATGCTCAATTCCTGGTCAGTGCAGAACAGGCTTTTGAAGCAGGTCAAGGCGTGATGCGAGCACCGAACCCTGCGATCGATGGTGCAATACTTGGGGAGGTTTCGTGGTGACACTGCGGCGATTACGAATGGGAATGATTGGCGGCGGCCCAGGATCATTTATTGGGCCCGTCCACCGGATTGCAGCGGAGATGGACCGCGACATCGAGCTTGTCGCCGGTGTCTTTTCCAGTGATTCGGAGCGCTCACGTGCGGGCGGAGAGCGTTACAAAATTGATCCTTCGCGGGCGTATCCGGATTTGGCGACGATGTTCGAAGCTGAGCGGCTGCGTGCCAACCCGATAGATTTTGTCTCCATCGTATCGCCCAACCATCACCATCTGCCTGCGGCACGTGCTGCGCTGGCGGCCGGCGTTGCCGTGATGAGCGACAAGCCGATGACGGCAACTTTTTCCGAAGCGAAAGAGCTTGCGGCGCTGGTGCGGGCTTCGGATAAACCCTACGCACTGACTTATACGTATTCTGGTTATCCCCTGGTACGCGAGGCGCGCGCCCGGATTGCGGCGGGCGCGCTGGGCGCCATACGCAAAGTCGTTGTCGAATATCCGCAAGGCTGGCTCGCCGGCGATGTGGTCGGCAAACAAGCCGAATGGCGCGTCGATCCGGGACGATCCGGTGAAGGCGGCTGTATCGGCGACATCGGTATTCATGCGTTCCATCTCGCGGAGTTTGTCACTGGCTTAACGGTCCATGAAGTGCTGGCCGACTTGGCGCCTGTGGTTCCGGGTCGGGTACTTGACCATGATTGCACTATCCTGCTGCGCTTTTCCAACGGCGCTCGCGGCGTGGTGTTAGCCAGCCAAATCGAAGTCGGTGAACTCAACGGTTTGAAATTCCGAGTTTATGGGGAGGAGGGGGGCATGATTTGGAGGCAGGAGCAGCCGAACACCCTGACTTTTCACACTTCCGATGGACGCACGGAGATCATCCATGCGGCCAGCCCGCAGCTTGGAGAGGCAGCGAGGGCCCGTACTCGCCTACCGCCAGGGCATCCCGAAGGCTATCTTGAGGCCTTTGCCAATCTCTATGCGGATTTTGCGGCGCTGCTCCGTGGCGAGCCCGCGCCTCTGCTGCCCCGCCACGCCGACGGTTTGCGCAGCATGGCATTCATCGCCACCGCGGTGGTCTCAAGTCGCGAGGGCTCGCGTTGGGTACGGCTCGTGGCAGAGGAAGGATTAGCCTGATGACGTTATCGCCATCGTATCGCTGTTTCCTGCGATACCGCGACTGTTTCAACAGTTCGGTTCGTTGCCGCACGCCTTGCTATTTGTGCCTTGCCGGATGGGCACTGCTGAGGATGACTCCGTGGTTGATTCGCGGTTACGTGTTCACGGCGTGCGGCGCTACGCGTGGTTGACTGTTCGGCTATGCCGACGCCACCTTCGGGGAACACCAATGGCCCGGCAATCATGCTCGCCTGGCGCGCCCTAAATTGATCCTCGCTGATCGCGATACCGCACTTACTTCACGTCATCTGGAAACGGATTTGTAGAGGGGCAGGCATGAAAAAGCTGGACATTCTGGTAATCGGGGGCGGGATCGGTGGGTTGACCAGCGCGATCGCACTGTCCAAACGAGGCCACGACGTGGTCGTCATCGAGCGTGACCCGACATGGTCGGTGTATGGCGTCGGGATTATTCAGCAATCCAACGTGCTACGCGCCGCGCAACAGTTGGGCATTCTCAAGGACTATTTGGCCGCTGGCGTGGGCTTCGACGCGGTGGAGATATTTGCCCCTGGCGGCCAAAAAGTGGCGCGCGTGCCGGGTCATCCGGTCGCTGAAGGCTTGCCTGCCAATCTCGGCATCGGCCGACCTGCGCTTCACAAGCTTCTGGGCGATGCGGCCAAGGATGCAGGCACGAGGATTCGCTTGGGAATCACCGTCGAGCGGATCGATGACACTGGCGAGGCAGTCGACATTGTGTTTTCGGACGGAAGTCAGGGCCGTTTTGCGATCGTGGTTGGTGCAGATGGCATCTTTTCCACAACTCGAGCGACGATTATGCCCGGGGTGGAAAAGCCTGCTTTCACGGGTCAGGCGGTGTGGCGATACAACCTTCCTCGTCCCGCCTCTCTAGATGCGCTGCAGGTCTACAACGGTCCCACCGGCGCGGGGTTGGTGCCAATCAGCAGCGAGACAATGTATATGTACGTGACCACACCCGAACCCGGGAACCCGCGATACGAGAGTGCCGGGCTTGCCGCGAAAATGCGCGAGAAATTGGCCGGCGCCGCACCCGCCATCCGCCAGCTTGCCGAACAAATCACCGACGATGCGGGTGTGGTCTATCGCCCGCTTGAGTGGATGATGTTGTATGGACCGTGGCATAAAGGTCGGATCGTGTTGGTTGGCGATGCGGTTCACGCCACCACGCCGCATCTGGGCCAGGGCGCCGGAATGGCAATCGAGGACAGTATCGTGCTAGCGGACGAACTTTCCAAATCCGGCAGTATTGAAAACGCCTTTGTTTCCTATCGCGCTCGGCGATTCGAGCGATGCCGCTTCATTGTTGAGAAGAGCTTGCAAATCTGCTTCGGCCAAATTGGAAAAGGGCCGCCGGTGGATAACGCCGTTGCTACGCGGGAGATGTTTTCAGTCGTTTCGCAGCCGATCTAATAGGGGGCTATTCATGAGCCGAGCGACTGCAATTCGCTATGTGGGCTAATGGAGTCGTCGCCGCGTGAGAGGATTACTTGCTGTGAGGAGAAGGATAGCGGTATGACGACACGCAGCGCCTTGGTCGCAAGGTCTGAAGAGCTGGGCGAACATTTACATTATTCACGCCGACAATATTGCGGGTCCATGGAGTACTCCGATCGATTTGGGCATATCGGAATACATCAATCCCGGCAACGTTGTGGGCGAGGACGGACACCGATATCTGTTTCCTTCGGGCGTGAGCCGCGTGCGTCTCACAGCCGATGGGTTGGGCACAGCCGGCCCGATCGAGAAAGTCTACGACGGGTGGCATTATCCGGATGACTGGGTGACCGAGGGGTATGCTCTGGAGGGACCGAAGCTGTGTCGGCATAACGGTTGGTCTTATTTGATCAGTGCGGTCGGCGGCACCGCGGGCCCACCCACGAGCCATATGATGATCGCCGCGCGATCCCGGTCGATCTACGGTCTGTGGGTGAATGCACCGAACAACCCAATCGTACGCACCGTCAATTTCCGCGATGCATGGTGGTCGCGTGGTCACGCCACCGCTTCACAGCGAAACTGCCGGCTACAATGCCACTACCGCGGACGATCTGCCGAGTCTGCGTCCCGCCTTGTTTGCCACCGGCTCAGGTCGAGTTCGACTTCACGATTTTCAGTTCCGGGCCCTGTCAGAGACATGTGAAATGAACACCCTGAGTCGACGCACGATGCTGATGGCTGCAGCAGCTCTAGCCACTTCTCCGTCTTTGGCTCGCCGGGGTCCGCAAGTGCAAGGCGGTGTATTCCCGAAAAATTTCCTATGGGGCGCGGCGACGTCGGCGTATCAAGTCGAAGGCAACAATATCAACAGCGATGTTTGGATGGTTGAAAATTTGCCCGGCACCCTTTATGCAGAACGATCCGGCGATGCCGCCAACAGCTTCGCTTTATGGCCTATAGACCTTGATTTGTTGAAAGGCCTAGGCTGCAACAGCTATCGCTTTAGCCTCGAGTGGGCGCGGATCGAGCCTAATGCCGGATACTTTTCGATTGCGATGCTCGATCACTACAAAGCCATCATCGAAGGCTGCCGTGCGCGCGGGCTGTACCCGATCGTGACGTTCAATCACTTTACGACACCGCTGTGGTTCGCGGCCTTGGACGGGTGGCACAATCCGCAGGCCCCAGATCTGTTCGCAAGGTTTTGTGACCGTTGCGCTCGGCATTTTGGCCCGCTCATTGGGCACGCCACCACCTTGAATGAACCGAACTTGGCGGGTCTGCTCGGGGAGATCCTGCCCGGCGACCTGCTGGCGGGGGACCGGGCGATGCAAGAGGAAGCGGCACGGCGACAGGGTGTTGCGCGGTTCACGCCGGGCAATGCCCTGTACGTTAGGGATCCGGCGATATTTCGTGCGCACCAGATGGAGGCGCATCGCAAAGGGGTTGCAGCCATCAAGGCAGTGCGCGCCGACCTGCCCGTTGGCGTCAGCCTCGCCATCATGGACGATCAAGCAGTTGGCGCCGACAGCATTCGCGATGCAATGCGCGAGCGCTACTACGGGGAATGGCTCCGATTGACCGCAGAAACCTGCGACTTCGTTGGCGTGCAAAACTATGAGCGAAAGGTCTGGGACGCCAAGGGGCCCGTACCTGCTTCGACCGGAGCTCCGCGCAACAGCATGGGAGCTGAGTTGTGGCCCGGCTCCTTATCGGGCGCGGTACGCTATGCGTTTTCCGTGACCCAGTTGCCGGTCCTTGTGACCGAACACGGCGTTTGCACCGATGACGATAGCGTACGGATCTGGTTTTTGACTTCGGCATTGTCCGAGCTCAAGCGGGCAATCGATGACGGGGTGCCGGTGCAAGGCTATTGGCATTGGTCGATGGTCGATAATTTCGAGTGGGGATTCGGATATAAATATCGATTCGGTTTATATGAGCTGGATCGCACTACCTTCAAGCGTACGGCCAAACCCAGCGCGTCGGTGTTCGGGCGCATCGCACGCCACAATCGGGTGGTGGCGTAAGCGTCGAAAAACTGGTGATCAATTGCCCGTCGGTGCGATGACTCTGTTGTCTTCAAGCACGGAGCGCGAGCGCACGTGTCAGAGCGGGGAGCGGGGCCCCGAGCTTCTCGCCGTCGCGATTTGAAGGGGCGGCAGCGAGCCAAGGCCTACGCGACCGGAAAAACTTGCTCATGATCATGGTGGTGATGTCGCGCGCATGAGGCGATCAAGATGTGAGTAGCCGGAACCGAGATACCGACGGAACGCGCGCGTCGTGCGGGATCAAAGGTCGCACTCCACACTGCATGGTCGAAGGCGCCAATTCGCTGAATTGCGGTAGTCAATCTTGTACCGGTCCTGACCTGTTGGTTCCCTTTTTAATGAAAAAAACGCAGTCGAGGCTCGCAACCCATGGTTGATATATGGCCTGCCAGCGACCTACGAATTCGAGTTTTCACAACGGCATGAGCGACCTTCTGAGGGAATGCTCGGGGGAGTTCGCACCGGTCGGTAAATAGCCTTCAGCGTGCGCACTCTGGCCTTTCCGCGGGGCGAGACTCCATGAGTGTGATGCGAACAGCGAATGCGGTGGGAGGTCGTCGCCGAAAGAGGTAAGCTTTCACAGTATGGCGGACGTGCTCTCTCCGACGATGACGCTGCGGGACTTCGAGAACGGCTATTGGTATCTCGAGCAATTGAAGAGTTTCGCCGAGCGCATTGGTATCCCCGCCGCAAAGAACCTGCGAAAGGACGAACTCGAAAGGGCCATCATGGCGTTCCTGCGCACGGGCAAGGCTCTATTGCCCACGAAGCGTTCACTGCGCAAGACGGGCGTGAAGGATGTGGAACGCGGCCTCCACCTGAAGCTGCGAATTGAGAACTACACCAGCAACCGTGAAACGAAAGACTTCATCGTCGAACAGGCTCATCTGATGGCGCCGGAGGTCCGAAAGAAGTCCGGAGTCTGGTATCGCCTGAATCGCTGGCGAGAACAACAGACCGCGAGCGGCAAGCACCCAAGTTACGGCGTCCTCGTCCGGCAGTACATCGCCCTGAACAAGATGGAGCGCTTCGAGAAGGTTCCTCACGGCCGCTACATCAACTTCGTGGGCGAGTTCCTCGCAGCGGAGGAGGGGGCGACGCGTGCAGGGGCAATCGCTGCGTGGGCAGAACTCAAGGGACGCGACGTCCCCAAGGACCATGCGTCCTGGGTCAAGGCGCGAGCGAAGCTTGAACAAAAAACAAAGGGTTCTAATCGGAATCCAACCACCGAGTCATGAGGTTTGGCATTCGCAAAATCGAGCGGATCCATTTAATGAATTGCGCGACGTCGCCGAGTCCCTCGCGACGCTGCATGCACCGCCTTCAGGAAGTACAGAAGAACATGCCGATCAGGATCGCGACGATGCAACCCCACTGCAGCAGCATGATTCGTTCGCGCAGCACGAGCGCTGCGAAGGCGAGCGTGATCAACGGGTAGGCGCCGGTCAGTGGCGTCACGATCGAGACTTTGCCGTAGCGACTCGCGATGAGCACG
>Ga0302319_10023580_pt1 | contig 10986 bp, 11 predicted proteins | sample Bog_T0_2_FD_203319 | JGI IMG/M metagenome (GOLD analysis project Ga0302319, IMG submission 203319) | Peat permafrost microbial communities from Stordalen Mire near Abisko, Sweden - Bog_T0_2 | ecosystem: Environmental > Terrestrial > Soil > Wetlands > Peat | place: Sweden: Abisko, Stordalen Mire...
GGCGGCTGTTACAAGTGGCCTCCAGCGTCCGGGGTGCGTGGCGCATCGCGGCAGCGCAGGCTATGCAGTCTGCGTTGAGCAACGCGGTCCTTCGGCAAGCCGGTTTCCCGATGCCATCAGATCTTGCGGCGATGAGCCGCTGAGTTCAACCGCCGGATGCGGAAAACCGCACGTCCGGTGGTGTGGGAGGGTGCCGGGGCGCAATCCCGCCACTCGACCAGATCCCAATCGCGGACCTCGAAATAATCGTCAAAATCCTCAACTTTTCGGCAGAATCGAAGCCCGGATTCGATCAGCAAGTTTCTTGCGAAGGTCCGCCGGGTCGGTCCAGACCACGTGGTTGATCACGCTGGTGTCGAAGTGGCGCTCCTTGAAGGCATCCTCCCGGCAGCAGTAGATGACTTCCCGGCCAAGCCCGCGTGCGAAGCCGGCTTCGTAATAGACTCCCGCCCGGTGGCCCGTGAAGTCTGCAACCATAAACTCAGCGCCTCGAATTCCGGCCATGATCTCGTCGGTGATCTGATTATTATGCTCCTTCCGGTCTATACGCAGGGCTCTCTGCCGGCAGTCATCTTCAACCGCGGCAAGGATCCCCTGTTCGTAGGCCTCGTTCATTGCCAGGTCAAACCACATCGCAACGAAACAAGTACCCGGCTCTCCTCCCACTTTGCGGCTAGGGGCCAGTCGGTCCCATCCCTTCTTCTTCAGGGTAATGGCGTGCACATCCCCACGGCCGGAGTCGTCGATTAACCCGTCCTCTTTGAGCCAGGCGACATACACGGCGAGATCGCCGGGAGTTTCAACGTCAATCACCGGGTAATCCAGACTCTGTCGAATCTCAATAATCTCGCTGGGCCGTCTTAATTTGCCGCCGAGGTAACACAGTAGGCGATCATAGTTCTCTGAAACACTCGTTTCTCGTCGCCGAGCAATGCTTCTCTCCAAATCGGGACTAATGAAATCAAGTACGAAGGGCTTCCCAGTCGATTCCCAGCTCTGACGTGTTGCGCAAGAAATGATGGCCTCAAGCCCATCTGGGACCCTAAAAGCCGCCAGGTAGACACCTTCGGTAAAGGCGTACCCGCCGCAACGAGGACACTTTGCAAAGAGGCCCCAGCCCAGTGCCCGCCAATCGACACCTTGGCTCGCCATAAGTCCGCAAAGGACGCACTTGTCTGGTATTTCCAGCATTGTTCTCGTTACTCCGGAATGTATCGGCGAAAGATCTTGCCGCTACGAGGTTTTTGTGCTATTAGAGTACCGCACGCGCTCAAGGGGGTAGGGTGCCGCGCAGGTTGGCGAGATTTCTCGCGTCCGGGATCTTCCGTGATGAAAAGAATTCACTCGGCAGGGCGACGGTGCTATGTCAGGCTCCCCTAAGCATTCATGGAGTTCGCGTCGGAACACAAGGTCCCGCTCCAATACGGTCTAGCGAACTGAATGGGGACTGCCGCACGCTCGCAAAGCCGAGCCCAGAATATAACAGGTGATGTTATATTTGAAGAACTGAACGGAACCCACCTCAAAGAAGCGCGGCTCATTGCTTCATGCACCCAGCAGGAAGCTGCGCGGAAGCTCGGTGTCACCCAGGCTTACCTTTCTATGGTGGAACGAGGCAATCGACCTGTGTCGAACGAATTGGCAACCCGGGCTGTCGAAGTCTTTGAGGTCCCGGCGACTGCTTTGCCCGTCGAAGAGCGCGATACTTGCTTCCGCGACGATTCCTTCTTCGCGTCGGCTTTGGGCGCGCTCGGATATCAGGGGTTTTCTCACCTTCGGGGCGGGCCGAAGACGAACCCGGCGGACTTGCTGATGGGCGCGCTTGACCGCGACAATCTCGATCCGCGCGTCACCGAAGGCTTGCCATGGTTACCTGTCGCGTACCCCGAGCTCGATTGGGACTGGCTCACGAAAAATGCCAGGCTCCGCGACCGGCAGAACCGTCTTGCTTTCGTGGTTGCTCTTGCCAGTCAGGCCGCCGCGAAAAAAGGAACCACAGAGCTCGCCGTTGCCCTCGCTGAAAGAGTCGGCAAGCTGGAGCCGTCTCGTCTCGCGACCGAGGGCACGCTTTGCAGAGAGTCGATGACTCGCGCTGAGAGGAAATGGTTGAGAACCCATCGATCCCCGTTGGCTGAGCATTGGAATCTGCTCACCGATCTCACCGTAGATCATCTCAATCACGTGCAGGAACATGCTGTCCACTAAGCGTCCGCCAGAACCGTGGGACTCATTTCTCAGGGATCTCGACGCGGCGATGTCCGGTCCCGTGCGCCTCGACTGCATTGGAGGATTTGTGGTCACTCAACTCTACGGACTGGATCGCGCCACGATCGATGTGGACGTGATCAAGCTTGCTCCTCAGGAAGCCGCCGATACCCTAATGACTCTCGCGTTGCGGGTGGCCCGCTTGCCCGGAAACACCTCGTCTACGTTGACCGGGTCGGAATAGCTGCCGTTCCGGAAAACTACGAAGAAAGGCTGATCGAAATGTTCCCAGGGGCGTACCAGCACCTTCATCTGATGGCCCTCGATCCTTATGATCTGGCTCTTTCCAAGCTGGAGAGAAACAGCCAGAAAGATCGTGATGACGTTCGCTTTCTGGCGCGAAGCGTTCCGCTTCAGCCCGAGATGCTTGAGGAACGGTATTCCTCGGAGTTGAGGTGGCAACTCGGTCGGCCCGAGAGGGAGGTCTTACGCTCCGCCTCTGGATCGAAATGATCCTGGAAGACAAACAGGCAAACCCGGATACTATTACAAGTTCATAAAGGTCGGGATTGAATAGACCGGGCGGTGTGTCTTCCCTGAAGACGCGGGAAAGGATGGCGGGAGTGGAAGGAGTCGAACCCTCAATCGCAGGGTTGGAGTCTGCTGCCGTTACCGTCCGGTCACTCCCGCATGGTGCGCTTCTCGATAAATTTGGTACCCGAGGAGAGATTCGAACTCATCACTGTTCTGTTCCTAAGACAGACGCCTCCTGCCAATTGGGCTACTCGGGCATTTGGACCAAGACTACGGCGACCGCACACGACTGCTTTGGAGGGAGTTCGGTAGCCGATCAAGATGTCGCTGAGAAGTTTTTTAGAGGGAAGAATCAACGCACGAGGAGAGTCGCCAGCCTAAGCATGACGAGCCGTGCAGTCGAGCGCTGGGTAGGAACAAGTTGCGCATAACAGAATTGTAGACCCAATAAGGCCTAAGTGTCAAGAACGGCTCGACCGGGCTGGCCTGGCTTAATCCTCGTTGGTTCGCATGCTCACGCTACAATTCCTTTTATGGCAAAACTTGGATTCCTCGGACTCGGCCTGATGGGCTATCCCATGGCCCGCAATCTCCTGAAAGCCGGCCACGACGTGGCGGTCTGGTCGAACACATCGGTTAAAGCTCAGCAACTCGCCACTGAATCGGGCGCGAAACCTTGCGCCACTCCTGCCGAGGTGGCGGCCCACGCCGACGAAGCCGTCTTCCTCTGTGTCGGCAATACGGCTATGGCGGAAACGGTCATCCTTGGGGAAAAGGGGATTAAGTCCGGAGCGAAGTCCGGCCTTATCGTCGTCGATGCCAGCACGATCAGCCCCTCGGCCAGCGTTCGGATTGGCGAGTCGCTAGCCGTGGCCAAGGTCGATTTCCTCGGCGCCCCCTGCACCGGATCCACTCCGGGAGCGATCAATGGCACCCTCACCTTCATGATCGGCGGCGATGAAAAGGTCTTCGAGAAAGCCAAACCGTACCTCGAAGCCATGGGTAAGAAGCTGTATTATTGCGGCGGCCCGGGGAAAGGCCTGAGCGCGAAACTGACTCAGAACCTGGTGCTTTCGAACATCCTGCAGGCTTTTAACGAAGGCATCGTGCTCTCGACTAAAGCCGGTATCGAGCCCACGCTGATGCTGGATATCCTGGCCAACAGCGCGGCGAAGTCCGGCCTGATCGATTACAAAGCGCCGTTCATTTTTCGGCGCGACTTCACCACGAATTTCTCTGTGAAGTGGATGCATAAAGACATCGGGCTGATGCTCGACGCGGCGGAAGAGTTGGACGTCCCGCTGCCGCTCACGGCTCTGACGCGGCAGATGTTCCAGGCGGCGATCGCACTGGGTCATGGCGATGAAGATATCTGCTCTACTATCAAGGTTTTAGAGAGTATAACCGGGGTTGAGGTCAAATCCTGAACGTTTCTCCCGTGCGATCCAGCACCGGCTCCCAAAAATAATATACATTTTTTGGTTGAAATCGTTTTTGGAATCTACTAGTATTGGAATCAAGCCGGGGAGGTAATTAACTCCCACCAAAGCGAGACTAACCTCTAAACTGAAAGACCCCTGAAGCAACCTTCCCGGCGCCCGCAAGGGTTTAAAAAAGGTCGCTTCACCCGCAAAACCCTCCCGGTAGTCGAAATCCCCGCATGTTAAGATGATGAAAGCGCTTCATCCCCCATGCAACACCGTACCCTGACGATTCTCGGCTCTACCGGCTCCATCGGAACCAGCACCCTTGACGTTGTCCGGCAGAATCCCTCCCTGTATAAGGTCTTCGCCCTCGTGGCAGGGCGGAACATCCAGCTTTTGGCCGACCAAATCCGGGAATTCCGGCCCCAAGTCGCCGTCGTTGACGATCGCGCCGACATTGATCGTCTCCGCACACTTCTTCCAAATTCCGGAAATCCCGAACTTTTGAGCGGTCCCGAGGGGAGAATCCAGGTTGCCATAGCCCCGGAAGCCGATACGGTGATGTCTTCCATCGTCGGCGTGCCCGGTCTTGAGGCCACGTATGAAGCCATTTGCAGGGGCAAACGAATTGGCCTGGCCAATAAGGAATCGCTCGTTTCCGGTGGCCAGTTGATGATGGACGCGGTGAAAAGGCACGGCGCGGAGATGCTTCCCGTGGATTCCGAGCACAACGGCGCTCACCAATGCCTGCGGGCGGGACACCGCGGCGAGGCGATTAAGCTCATCCTGACGGCCTCCGGTGGTCCGTTTCGGACCACGCCCCGCGAGGCCCTGGAATGGGTGACACCGGCCGACGCGCTGAAGCATCCTACCTGGAAGATGGGCAATCGCATCACTATCGATTCCGCTACCCTTATGAACAAGGGTTTCGAGGTCATTGAGGCCCATTGGCTTTTCGGATTCACTCCGGACGAAATCGAAGTGGTAGTGCACCCGCAGTCGACGGTCCACGCCATGGTGGAGTACGAAGACGGCTCCGTCATTGCCCAGGTTTGCGCAACCGACATGCGTATGCCAATCCAGTACGCGCTCACCTGGCCCGACCGCCATACCGCCCCGGTGCCGCGTATCGACTGGTCGCAGGCCCGGAAATGGGATTTCCACGCACCCGATTTCGAAAAATTTCCGCTGCTTCCGCTTGCTTACGAATCTCTCAGGATGGGCGGGACCGCGTCGTGCATTCTGAACGCCGCCGATGAGGTGGCCGTAGGAGCGTTTCTCAGCGGCCGTATCTCTTTCCCCGCTATCGCGTCCGTAGTAAAGAGGACGCTCGACAAAATGCCGTTGAAAACCGCCACCACAGTTGCCGAAATCCTCGAGGCCGACGCCGATGCGCGCCGTGTCGCGCAAAATATAATCCAAACGAGCCCGGCACGCGTCCCTCAGGGTGTGGCCTTAGCCGAGGCGACTCAGGCCTGAGGATCCTGTATCCTAATGAACATCATTTCCCTGTTACTCCATCTCTGGTGGCTTCTCGTCCTGATCGGCGTCATGATCCTGGTGCACGAGCTTGGGCACTTCTGGGCCGCGCGCACCTTCGACGTTAAGGTGGACGTCTTCAGCTTCGGCTTCGGCCCGCGCCTCTTCGGTTTCCGGCGCGGCGAGACAGATTACCGCTTTTCCGCTTTCCTGATCGGCGGCTATGTCAAGATGGCCGGCGACCAGCCAGGTGAGGCTGGCGCGGACGATCCACGGGGCTTCATGGCCAAGCCCCGGTGGCAGCGCCTGATCATCTCCTTCGCCGGGCCCTTCATGAACATCGTTCTGGCCATTGCCGTCCTCACCGGCCTTTACATGGTGTCCTATGAAAAGGTTCTCGACGACCAGACCGCACTTATTGGCCACATCACGCCGGATTCCGCTGCAGCCAGGGCCGGCATCCTCCCAGGCGATAAGATCGTTCGACTGAATGGCCAGGACGATCCCACGTGGGAAGACATTGTCACCACCGAATGGGGCAATGTCGGGCGACCCATGACCGTGACCGTGCAGCGCGACGGCCATCTGTTCACGCGTTCGCTCACGCCCGTTATCGACGAACGAACTCAGCTGGGCGCGGCTGGCTGGGAAGGCCAGAATGAAGTACAGATCGGGCAAGTGAACGCGGGCATGCCCGCCGCCACCGCCGGGATTCAGGTTGGCGACCTGATGGTCAGCGTCAACGGCACCCCGATTCACTCGCGCTATACGCTGCCCGAAGTGATTCGTAAAAGCGACGGCAAACCGGTGACGCTGGTTTACATCCGCAGTGGCGTGGAGCACACGGTCACCATGAAGCCGGTGTTCCAGAACCTGGACGGCACGCCGCGGTGGATGATCGGCGTCCTCACCGAAGTCAAACTTCACATTCAGAAAACGCGGCTTTCGTTCCCCGCCGCGCTTGCCGAATCGGTCCATGAGAACGAAGGGAACGGAACTCTCATCATCCGGATATTTCGCGGGATTCTGGAGCGCACGGTGCCCGCCCAGAGTTTGACGGGCCCAATCGGCATGGCGAAAATGGCAACGCAGGCGGCGTCGGAGGGTCCTGCGACGTTCCTGAAGCTCATGAGCATGGTGAGCCTCAACCTGGCCATCGTCAACCTGCTGCCGATTCCGATCCTGGACGGCGCCATGATCCTGACGCTGCTGATCGAGATGGTGATGGGCCGCGACATCAGCATGAGCGTGAAAGAAGCCATGCTGAAGGTCGGCTTCGTCTTCCTGGTGATGCTGATGGTATTCGTCTTCTATAACGACATCGCGCGGAAAGTTCCACCAGGCGTCGTCATACATCAGCAACACTCGCTGCCGAGAATCAACTGAAGCGGTAAGCACTTCCGCGACATCTGTTAACCTGACGAAAGCCCATGCAGTGTACGTGTGTCCGGCATACGGATCTCCCGAAAACCTCGAAGCTGTTTGCCGATCTTATCTACAGCTTTGATCGGGTGAAAGACCTGTACCCGTGGGCTCCCAACGATCTCGAACAGATCGTCAAGGCTTCTTCTTTCGAATATCCGGATGCGCGGCGCGCGCAGTTGATCGAGGCACTTCGCCCGCTCAATCCCGAAAATCCTTCGTTGGAAACCCTGGCGAAGCCCGGGACGGTGGCCGTTGTCACGGGCCAGCAGGCCGGGCTTTTCTCGGGTCCGGCGTATTCGATTTATAAGGCTCTTACTGCGATCCGCATTGCTTCCGATCTGCAGGCTGGGGGAGTACGCGCGGTTCCTGTTTTCTGGGTGGCAACTGAGGACCACGATCTTGCGGAAGTTGACCACACCTGGGTTTTCGACGCGCAGTATCAGCCGGTGCGACTGAGTTTACCGGCGTCTAAAGGTAATGGCACGCGGCCGGTCGGGACGATTTCGCTCGGGGATATGCCGATTGCCCAGCTGCGAAACGCGCTGGAGGGGCTGCCGTTTGCCGAGGAGGCCGTTGCTCTGGTGGAGCGATGCTGGAAATCCGGCGAAACCCTGGGGTCCGCGTTTGCTGCCTTCATCCGGGCGATTTTCAGGCCGTGGAATTTGCTCGTGATCGACCCGCTCTCGCCCGCGATACGGGTCATGGCGGCGCCATTCATGCGTGAAGCGCTGGAGCGGATGCCGGAACTGATCGAGGCCCTTATCGCTCGCAGCAAAGAGCTGGAAGCTCGCGGATATCATGCGCAAGTCCTGGTGGATGCTAAGACATCCCTTGTCTTTCTGCTCGAAAACGGACATCGGCGCAAGCTGAACAGGAACGAAGCGGTGGTGGATGCCGAGAGCCTTTCTCCCAACGCGCTTCTGCGGCCGGTGCTGCAGGATTACCTGCTGCCCACTGCGGCTTATGCGGGAGGTCCGGCTGAACTCGCCTACTTCGCACAATCCCAGGTGCTTTATCAAAAGCTTTTAGGGCGCCAGCCGGTGGCGTTTCCGCGAGCTGGGTTTACTCTGATCGACGAACGCGCGGCAAAGCGCATGGCGAAGTATAAACTGACGCCCACCGATCTGATCCAGCGCTGTCAACTCTTACAGGATCAGGTCGCCCAACAACTAGTCCCTCCTGCCCTTCATCACCAACTAGCCGATACAAGAAGTGAGATTTCCAGGTCCTTAGACGCCCTAAGCGCCCAGCTGAAAGGTTTTGACCCTTCGCTGGTGGCGGCCACTGAGTCCAGCCGGCGAAAGATCGAATATCAAATCGGCAAGATCGGGCGTAAGACGGCCGCTCAGATCTTAGCCAAAGACGAACAGGCGAGACGCGACGCGACAAGCCTGCATGGCCTGGTCTTTCCCGAAAACCACCTGCAGGAACGCCTGTACTCGTTCATTCCCCTGATCGCTAAATTCGGCCCCGGCCTGACCCAACAGATCTACGAGAATGTAAGAGTAGAATGCCCCGACCACCAGTTTGCAGTGGTCTGACCGTGCGAACTATCCGAGCTACTCGCTATGTTACGCCGCTGCGCGAAGGCGGTTCGCTGCCGGCAATTGTGGAAGCGGACGACGACGGTCTTTACGTGCTCAAATTCCGGGGGGCGGGTCAGGGGCCGCTTGCGCTGGTTGCCGAACTGGTTTCAGGAGAAATCGGGAGGGCTTTGGGTTTGCCGGTTCCTGAAATTGTCTTAGTCGAAGTCGATGAAGCCTTAGGCCGCAACGAGCCGGATGCTGAGATTCGCCAGTTGCTGCTGGCATCTACAGGCCTGAACCTGGCTTTGGATTACCTGCCAGGGTCGGTTATGTTCGACCCCGCGGCCCGGCCTAAGGTTGATCCGGATCTGGCCTCGCGGATTGTCTGGTTCGATGCTTTCACCACTAACGTTGACCGGACGGCTCGCAATCCGAACCTCCTTTGGTGGCATAAACAGTTGTATCTGATCGACCATGGAGCCAGTCTCTACTTCCATCATGACTGGCGCGATATCGAACGCAAGTCTGTGGCTCCGTTTCCTATGATTAAGGACCACGTGCTGATGCCCTGGGCTACCCGCCTGGAAGACGCGGACGCGGTGCTGCGAGCCAGACTAAATCGAGAGCTGTTTGAGGGGGTTCTGGAGCAGGTACCGGAGCTATGGCTGCCTATCGAAAAACGGAAGGACTATTTAGACTATTTCTGTCGCCGTGTGGAGGGCTTCCATGTCAAGCCGTAGCCCTTACGACTTTGCGATTATCCGGATTGTCCCAAGAGTTGAACGCGAGGAATTTGTCAATGCGGGAGTAGTGGTTTTTTGCCCTGCACGCCAATACCTGGAAGCCAAAGTTTTGATAGACGAGCCAAGGCTAAAAGCTCTTTGGCCGGACTTAGACATAGGTGTCATCCAACAGCACCTTGAACCTTTCCCTATGGTTTGCGCCGGCAATCCCGACGCAGGCCCGATTGCGCAAAGGCCTCTAAGAGAGCGTTTTCACTGGATTGTTTCACCGCGCAGCACCATGATCCAGATTTCCCCGGTCCATACCGGCCTGACGGAAAACCCTGAGACCACGCTCAACGAACTCTATGATAAGCAGGTAGCTGTGAAGCGGGCTTAATCGAGTTTCTTCTTTTCGATGGTCCACTTCGGATCTTTGCACAGGCCGCAATCGGCGCCGAGGAACATCTTCGCGGCATCCTTATCGCCCTTCAGCTGCCACTTCAGCCATGCTCCCGCGGCTTTTGCGAAGGCGCCTCCATTAGGCTCGCGGTAAGTGGCGGGATAATGGCCTACCTGCTGCCAGGCGTGCACGGCGGGCACCTGGTCTATCGCGGCAAAGTTCTGCGTCGCGCTGGGATGGCCGTGATCGGAATCGCCGCCGGTGATAAAGATGATGGGGGCGTGAATCTTCGCCAGTATTTCCGTCGGATTTCCACGCCCGGGTCCGCGACCCGCCGGATCCTCGGGGGAACGCACCAGCAGCGGTGCAAACGGCGCATACCGCTGATCTGTGGCGCCACCTCTGCCAGCGCCTGCTCGACCTGGTGCAGCAGCAGGCGCGGCGGCAACCGGCGCGTTTGGAGGAGGCCCCATGTTGATTCCCTGGCTCAGCGCAACCGTCGTCGTCACCCGCGGATCGCCCGACACCTGAATCGCCTGCTGGGAGCCACAGGACTGGCCGGTCACAGCGATCTTCGCGACATCGAGCTTATGGAAGTAGGGGCTGCCCTCGCGCGAGTTCTCCGCGACGGCCCACGTAACACCGTCCAGCAACTGCGAAGCCGCCGTCATATTCTGGCGCTCTTCGCCGCCCATCACAAGCGCGTTTCCCGCCGGCCCGATCGCCACCACCAGGAAACCCTGCGAGGCAATCTCGGACAGGAAATTCCGAAACTCGCCGGAGCTGTTCCGGCATCCGCCATTGCCGAACGCCACTATGGGCAGAAGATTCGTTCCTCCGAACGGCCGCAAATCGCGCGGCCGATAGATCGCGTGAGTAGGCAGGGTGGGCTCGCCCCACAGGATGGCTTTATAGGGGCCACTACCGCCATCGCCGATGGTGACCGCGAGGCGCTCCACGCGCCCGCTTTTAGACGCAACTTTGAATGCGATTGTGCCGGTGAGTTCCGGAGGGTCGTCCTGCGCTACGAGCATGGGCAGTGCGGCCATCAGAATCACAGTGGCCGATAAAAGACTGTTTCGGATCGATGTGGGCATTCGTTAAACCTGTTCGCGAATCATTGTATCTCCATTCGGCCCTCCCCGGGTGCTTAACCATTTTGGGGGTTCCAGCGGAAATCGGTCATTCCGAAGACTGTGTACCGCTTCCTTACGGTCGCGGCTCGGAATGTTGGTATTGATTTCAGAGCACTTGCTGAGCCGCGCGCG
>Ga0302319_10023581_pt1 | contig 10986 bp, 9 predicted proteins | sample Bog_T0_2_FD_203319 | JGI IMG/M metagenome (GOLD analysis project Ga0302319, IMG submission 203319) | Peat permafrost microbial communities from Stordalen Mire near Abisko, Sweden - Bog_T0_2 | ecosystem: Environmental > Terrestrial > Soil > Wetlands > Peat | place: Sweden: Abisko, Stordalen Mire...
TATGGCGTGATCCGGGTTTCTTCCCGCAGCAGGATTATCGCGCTGAAGAACGTTTCTCAGGAATTATGAACGCTGTTTATTGGCGCTGTCGTCGACTATTGCACGTAGGTATTGCCTCCTACAGAGGGCGCGTTGGAACGACCACTGGCTTTCTTCGGAACGATGTCGCAGTGTATCGTGTCGGTTCTGCTGCCGCACGTGCCTTATGAACGCGCGTGCTCGACGCCAATGAAGCAGAACTCGATCTCATTGCGAAATGCGCGATTGATGAAAAAGAGGCGTCGCGACGGTCAAAATATCTACACCCTCTACATGGCCGATCCGCGCGGCAGTGAAGTACGCAAGGTGGGGGCTCGCTGGTGGCAGCAGGAGATCGCCTGCGCGCAGTCGGTGACAAACAGCAGCGATTCATTCCGTTCTGACCTGCCTGGCGGACGTACGGAAATACGCCTGTTGCCGAAATTGTGGCCTCGTCGTTCAACACGAAACATGGACCGCTTTCTATCCTTCAGTCGGGTTTTTGGATGCAGGTACTGTATTCCCTTTCGCCGATCGACTTTGCACGGCGGCGGCGTTGGCTATAGCGCGGACATGCGTAGCGCGCGTACAAGGTTGGAGCGGCTAACGTCTGTCGCCGGATTGCCGGAGATCAATCGTACAATCCAACTGTCAGGTCTAAGCAGCGCCGTGGGCCATCCCGGACGTAAGTCATGCCCCCGCCCTAATTTGGCCTTTGGCTGGCCCACCATGCAAGGCCACCAAGCGCGACAATCAGAAGTGTAACTGCTCCCAAAAGCATCGGCGATTGGTCCAGCCAGCCCAATCCGGGTACGGCCAGGAAGAGGATTCCGCCAACGGCACAAATTTGCCAGACCCGAGCTTGCACGCCTGCGACAAAGGTGCCGAATCCCAAAAGGATAATAACGCCAAGCGATGTCGCATTGGCATTCATTACGCCCTGTACGCCACTATTGTGGATCAGGTAGATGGCGAGCAGCAGCGCGCACCAGATTGCCGAAAGACTATAGACCAAGCCCAAGCGATCGCTCCGGGTCACGAAATGCCTCCAACCCTCGATAATCGATATGACGCCGAAAACCGGCGTTAGAATAACCCAGTAGCCTATCGGTAAACGGAATGCCACGCCCACGAGAGCAAGCGAGAGCATGGCAATGAAGAGGATATCATGAAGGAACCACTGAAGCACGACGGACCGTTCCGACGAAGGTAAGTTTCCTTCCGCAGTGGCGTGATTTTCGTTGAGCTTCTGCCCGATTGCGGCTTCGCCGGCCTCATGGTCGATCGAAACGACCCGATGCTCGCGATCAATAGTATCCATGATTTAGCCCGCCGAGAACGCCGATTGCTGGAATGAATGCCGTCAATTTGAGCTCCGACCACCGCGATGACCTGAGAGGCCACGTAAGGTGGCACCATTGAACGGCAGGACGATAAGTGAGTTCAGGACGATTCGGTTCACAAGAAAGTTCATGGATCCTCAAGTCTTCAAAAGAGACGCTTTTGCGAAGATATATTCGCTGTCGTTCCCGGGCATGGGATACAGTGCGTCCGGTACTAGCCGCAGCGCGGCTTAAGTCGTGGATGCATCATTGTGCGGTTCAGCTTTCGGTGGTTCAGCTTTCTCGCTTTTTTCGACTGCCGCATCACGCTCCAAGGTAGCCTGGCGCGCTTCGTCCCTTTCGCTGCCAGCGGCGTTCTGTGCCTTGCCGGCTTGCTGTTGAGCGATGCCGTCGGCCTGTAGTTTCGGATTTCCGACGAGGCTACCGACGCCCTGCATCAGGGTGCCCTTGAATTGGTTCACGATGCCCATCACGCGAGCGGTATCTATTCCGAAGAGTTGGCCCTCGCCATCCGGCCCCAAGCCGGCTGCAACTTGTTGATCGCCGATGGTCCGCTCCGCAGTTCCATCCGCGGCGAGCTTCGCGTCGCCGATGGCGTTGCCGATGCTTTGCTTGACGGCGCCTTTAACCTGGTGCCCGAATCCCTCAAGGCGATGATCTTCCATGACTTATCCTTTCGCTTCAGCGACGACACCAAGTCGTTATCCGGTCCACGGGTTCGTGTTCCGGTCATCCTGAGCTTGCGTCCTAGGCGCCTGCGGAGGTATGGGCACATATCATCCTACGTTCGCCCGAAGCCGACAGCTCATTTCGCAAACAGGTTATAGCTGGCAGCGTCCTAGACATAGGCGAGGCGCCCTCGCCTTCATAGGCTCGGAAACTACTCAATCCCGCTCCGCTCTATCCAACAATGCATCGCTGCGAACTTAGGTGTCGGGCAGCGCAAACGACGAAAATCGGGTTCGCGGCTCCGTCATAATTCATAGTGTCTTGGTTGGCCGGTAGGTAGATTCCGAGCCTAGCGTGACGTCTCGGGATATATATTTTCCATCCATAGGTACAAATCTGACGCGATGGCTGGGGTGGCGCTCTCTCCATTGTGGTGCTCGGTGAACCAATGATTGCGATGAATGCACGAAATCTGTTGCCCCGCTGTCGCACGCGTCGCAATCCAGGTATACTCGCGCCTTAAGGAACGAAAATGAATATCGAAGAACGCGTCACCGCGATGCGTGCCGGTCGCGCTTTGAAGACACAGGCCGCGCCGATCGAAAAGAAGATAATATCAGAGCAGACCAAATCGGAAGTCGCACCGGAGACGGCGTCGTGCACCGAAACAGACTTTGACATCGCCAATAACACGGTCGCGAGTATCATGAGCCGAAGCGATCTGAGTGATAAAGGCAAACTAGACTCCGTCATCGAGTTCCTATGCGCAAAAAACGAAGATTATCGCGCGGCTCAAAAGAACTTTGCTGAACTTGAAGTATATTTCACCTATGAACAGAGCAAAAGAACTCAGGTTAGCGAACATAATATCCAACGCCTGATCGATGAGCTGGAAGAGGGAACCAAATCATTGGTGAAGCACATCCTGAATGATTTTAATTCGGTCAGTGTTGGTGCAGGGAAGATAAAGCAACTCTTGACCGTAATGGAAAAAGCAAGAGTGGACGGAAGGACGGTGGAAGTTTTAACTGCTGCCTACAAATTCAATGAAAGGCTTATTAAGGAAATTTCTACATTAAAGGAGCTTTTAGCAGACGGACAAAAGCGGGAAACGGAAACTCTGCAAAAGCAGAAGCGCTTTCAAGATCAAAAAATCAAAAACGACGAGGGTTTCGCAAATACGTTCTTCCGGGCTTTTGGGATCAATGGATCCAATCAGAGGATCGCAGATTCTCTATTTTACGCAACATACGAACTGAAATCGGTGCAAGGTAAGATCAAAGAGTTCCGTGACCATCTGAGTGAGAAAGAAGGGCAACGTAACAAAGAACTAGAGGACGGTGAGCTCACCATCCTCCGCACGATAGATGCAACCGAGGGGGGGCTTACCGACCAGATCTTGGAGACCGCAAAAGATAGCTTAGCCCTTATTAAAAGCACCCGAGTATCGATTGAAAGTCTGCTTGCGGCAAACGCAAAGAGCCGTGCGGCATGCACCGACATCACAAGAACCCTTAACAGCATGGCGGATGGTGAAACCATCCTCAAGGGAGCATTGCATATGGTCGCTAAGCAGACGCATCTGCAAGGCAAGCGCCTAAAGTCGGAGGTTAATAAGTTGAATGGGGACAGAGCAGAGGCTGCTGGAGACGAGGCCCAGTTGACATTGGTCACTGTTAATTTTGATAAACTGAGCCAGACTGAACAGGGCGCATTGGACTACGAACGAGCTCTTCAGACCAAGGTCGTGTCGTTCGAAATGTTGGCGTCAGCTAATGTGCAAGCTGAAGCGCGGGCTCAGCAGTTTGCTACGTTGGTGGAATCCCAACACGAGTTATTGTCGAACCTGCAACAACAGGCGCTACCAGTCACCGCCAGTGCTCTCGAGATGGGCCTTCAACAAGGCGTCGCATTGCGGGATGGGATGTTGGCCGCCGGGGTGCGCGACGCGACCAATAAGGCCCAAGCAATATTTGGATCGAACCTCGAGGGAGCAACCGGCGCTCAAACTAGACTTGAGACCGAAAATCTCGATCAGATGCGTGCGGCAATCGCGGCTTTGGGAAAGGCGCAGACCCTCATTGTCGAGCGAACGGACAAAGCCATTGAACGTGGATTAACTTCGCTGGAACTCGTCGAGGAAGTCACGGCATCGGCTGGAGCCGTTCGCGCCGCCATGTCGGATTTCCAGAAGGCTGACTCTGTTGTCACCTCTCGCGATGACATCGCGGCCACAAGCGATTCACCTGATGTGACGCCACCCGTCCTCAAGATTGTGGGTTCCGATCAGGACCAGACCAAACGGTAGCTTGGGTGGGATGAAAAAGAGGCCGCGAGTTACGCTTGATCTGATCAGCGGAGTCCGGCGGTGATACGAAGGCCGTTCGACGGCATTGTCCCATGCGACTGAGATGTAGCTGAAAATATGAGCCTATCGAGGAACGTACCGAATTTTGCAGTTAACCAGGGTTTGCCATTTTTGCTTCAAGTCAAGTTTGAGGATTATGCGAAGCTGCTTGCAGCTATTTCGGGTATTTCGGGCGAGACCAGCGGTTTAGAGGGCGGAGACGAGTCCGTCGAAACAGCTGCTTCGGCTAACGAGCGATCGTCTCGTGCAGTGCTTACCCGCTATGTCGGGTTCAACGGTAAGTTAACTGAACTGCAGACGGTATTAGCGTCAGCAAGCATCAACAGTATGTGGATAAGAGGCGCGCCAGGCACGGGAAAAACCTCCTTGGCAGAGGAGCTGATACGTGCACGTGCGGAAAAGCGGCTGAGCAGTTCTACGCTTGGTGGACCGTTCTTTCTGTTCAATGTCAGTCTCTTCTTAACCCGAGCGCCCTCCACTTGGGTGGAAGATTTTAACGAGTCCTTGAAGCACGTCAAAAGCAACCGTGGCTTGCTGATTATCGATCACATCGACGATCTGGTAAAGGCATCGGGTGACAGCTCGGACCGGCTGATGCAATCGTTAATAGCCTGCTTGGAAAGCAGTGAGGAGTTTCAGGTAATCATCTTATCCGATTCCAAAAACAACGATTCTATCGCCAATGCGTCGACCGGAATTCTTCGCTGTTTCCAAGTGTTGGAGACCGAAGAACCAAGTCTTGATGGTCTAAAGCCGATTCTGATGTCGCATTTTCGCCGGCTCAGCCGGATTCACAATATATACTACAGTGAGCCGGTGGCCGATGAAATCATCCGACTGTTGGGACGCTATCCGGGGCGGGCGTTCACATCCAGCAAACGTCCCGAAAAAGCGATCTTTTTTGCGGATAAAGTCGGCGCCATGGTTCGTCTAAACGTGTTTGCCGAGCCGGTTCAATTGGCCGAATTGCGCGATCAGATGGGTGCACTACGCGATACGTTGAATGTTACCCGTCAAAGTGACGAGGTAAATCGTTCCCTAACGAGCACTATCGAAGAGAAGCTTGTCGATCTGCGATCAGACTACAAGGACTTCCACCAAAGCTACGAGGAGAGATTCGGTCCGTACTTTAAGGCAAAGAGTTCGCTGGACGGCATAGAGACCAGGCTGGGTCCGCTGGAATCGAAGCAGCAACAGGACCGCACGCCTGAAGAGAAGAAAGAGTTTAATACATTGAAGGACGGATTGAAGTCCGCCCGTGGCGGCGTGACCCGGGAAGAACAGAAGTTATACCAGGCCCGGCCCGAAGTTACCACGGCGGATGTTCGCAAGATATTTAGCGACTATTCTGGGGTCCCCCTTTCGAATCTGTCAGCTAACAAGCTTGAACGACTTTCTAGTCTCGAAGTTAATCTCAGTTCTGAAATTTTTGGTCAAAGTGCTCCGGTAATGGCCGTTGCTAAAGTCTGGCGCGAGCGTGAGCTGGGCGTAAGTGATCCATCTCGTCCCGCTGGTGTTCTTCTGTTCACAGGCGGAACCGGTTTGGGAAAGACAGAGCTGACGAAAGTCCTTGCGCGCTGGGATGGAGGCGAAAGCGCGCTCCCGGCTGTTCTTCGCATGAGTGAATTCAAAGACAAAAGTGCTGTCTCGAGACTAACGGGGGCGGCTCCCGGATTGGTCGGATTTGATGAGGGCGCACCAACCATCGAGGAATGTGAGAACAAAGACATCATCGTGTTCGACGAAATTGATAAAGCCGATCCGAATATCTTTGACGTCATGATGCAAATTCTTGAAGAGGGAGAAATTACACTTTCAAATGGAAAGAAAATCAGTTTCAAGGGGAAACTGATGGTCATTACGACAAATGCAGTGACCGCAGACGATCTCACGGAAGAGGAACTCAACAGACAAGACGAGCATCAGGAGAGGATTCGAACCATCTTGTGTGAAGCCAAATCAAAAGACACCGGCCTAGCCATGTTTCGCCCTGAATTCATAGGACGGGTGGATGAGGTGTATGTCTATAAAAAGCTTGATCAAGAGGTGGCATTGAGAATTCTGCGAAAGGAACTTAGAAAAATAAACCGTGACTATCAGGAGCGCGGTATTTCAATTGTATCCGACGATACGTGTCTGGAGATGATCGTCGAAAAGCATTATGTCCCATCGCAGGGCGGCCGCAGTCCACGACAAATTGTAAAGAAACGTATTCGACCCCTGGTGACGGACTACCTGATGCAACGTATGTTAGAAAAGAAAGATGATCAGTCGCCTTTGAACGAGAAATTGCAAATGAAATTCGATCCCGCTACCGACGGATTCGAATTTGAGGCGGTCGTGATGAAGAGCTCCGGGTAGAAAACCGTGACCGTTAACTTGGCCCTGAGGGCAAGCAGTCTTGCGTATTCGACGGCAGTGACAGCAACGTTCCGGCTGCCGGGTCGTCTCTCGACGAGCTCCCCGTGGGCGACGCGGGTGTAGGACAACGATTCGGGCTATGAGAGATGAGTAGTTTCCGAACCTGTCGGTTGGGGCTCGCCGGTGCCATATCATGGTCAGAGGCCGATCTGATGTAGCGAGCAACACCACGGAATGATGTGTTGGTGGAATCGGTTCGCGGGATGCCTCGGCAGCACCAGCCCGGCCAGTGCGTCACTTCACGAGAGGATCCCAAAATGTTGCAGATCGTATCAAACCTCAAGGGTTACGGTATTGAAGCAAAGGACGGCTCGATCGGTACTGCAAGCGACTTCCTGTTTGACGACAGCAGTTTAAAGATCCGTTGGCTGGTAGTCGATACCGGGAACTGGCTGACCGGGCGCAAGGTCCTGATACACCCATCGGCGATAGGTTACGCGGACCACTTAAGGAGAGAACTTACCGTTGGACTCACAAGGTCCCAGGTTAAGGACAGTCCAGATATCGATCAGGACCAACCGGTTTCGTTGCAGATGCAAAAAGACCTGTACAAATACTACGGATGGGAATCGTCTGCGGGCGTCAATATATACGGCGCGGGCGTCTACGGCGGAGGCTCATACGGCGCTGACGTGGGAATGATCGCTCCCCCTGTTCCGGCACGAACCTATTTCGGTGCAAACCAAGCGGGCGAGGCTCACCGCGAAAAGACCACAACCCACGACGACGACCCCCATTTGCGCAGTATCGCCGAGGTGACGGGCTACCAAGTTCATGCCACTGATGGGAGTATCGGGCACGTCGAGAACTTTCTCGTCGACAGCAAGAGCTGGGTCGTCCGATATCTCATCATCGATACATCGAATTGGTGGTTCGGTCAGCACGTTCTAATATCCCCCCATGCGGTTAAGGAGATTGACTGGACGGCCCGTTTTATCCGGCTTGATATCGCGCGTGTTCAAGTAAGGGCAAGCCCACCGTGGAATCCGGCGGTCCCAATTGACGAGGAGTTTGAGGACCGACTTTACAGCCACTATGAGTGGCCCTCCAGTGAGGGAACGTCTGTGTTTGATGGTCAATAGGGATCATCATCGCGTCTGGCGTTTTTGTCTCGAGGATGCCGCTTGCCTTACCAGGAAGCTCCTAGCAGCAGCCAACGAAGGACTAAAGGGCTGACCGCCCGTACAGCCCTAATTGCTAGGTCGGGGCGGTAGGGGCGAAAGCGCCTAGCGCACTTTGCCTATCCCGTGTAACCGAAATAGCCCCTACTCTTGTCACCGGGGGACACTTTCGCTGAAGGACACCGCGTCATCTCACCGCGCTGCGACGATATCGGGGCATGGCGGATTCTGGCAAGCGTCCGCCCTGCAGATTTACGGTTCACGGCCCTCTAATGCGAAATCAAAACGGGAACGGTCATCGTAGCCAGTAGGCCACGCGTCACGCCGCCAAGTACGAATTCGCGTAATCGCGAATGCCCGTAGCCCCCTATTACGATCATGCTCACTGAAGTATCCGCGACACGCGACAGAATAATATTCGTGACGTCGATATCCTCAGCCTGAACGATTTCGACGTCAATACTTATGCCATGACGGTTAAGGTGACTGCTGATTTCGACACCGTGATTCACCTGTTCTTCCGCGGTCGTTCCGTTGGCCGCGATGAGCAATTCGACAGCTTTTGATTTTTTAAGGAGTGGAATCGCATCGTTGATAGCACGTGCTGCGGCACGGCTACCGTCCCAGCAACACACGATTCGATCCAGATTCAATTCCTTGGTCTGGATGTAAGGGACAACGAGAATAGGCCTTCCGGATTCCAACAACGTCGATTCGATTATTTTGTCATTATTGAAACATTTTTCATCGCCTGACTGCATGATAACGCTTAAGTCGTAACGCCGCGCCATCGCCGAAAACTTGGTAAGCGCTCCAACAGCGCTTTGCATAACCAATCGATGCTCAACTGAGAGATGGCGCCCTTTGACCGCCGCCTCAAAGCGCTCGATTGCATTGCGTGCAACCTCTTGTTCGGTCGTGAGTAGGTCTGCAATACGAACGGATGAGAATTCCGCCATGAGGGAAATGAGAGAGTTCGTACTATCGGCGAAAGCCACGCCCGTGAGATGAGCATTGAACGCTTCAGCGAGCGAGATTGCATAATCACGAACGCCATCCCGAGATTTGTCGTGCTCTAGATAGAGGATTACGTCTTTGATCATCAAAAATTACTCCCGGAGTTAGTGCTCATGGTCGTTTCGAAATGTCTTTCGACTTGCTCATGGCACGGGCGATCGTTTTTAGATCAGCGGGGTCGCGACTATTGAGTAAGCGGGCAAACTCGTCGAGGTCTATGGCGCTTTCGTTAGGGGTAACGCAGTGCTTCCGACCAACCGCGTCCGGACGACCGAATAGCCATGCTAACAATCGACCGAAAGCTATTTGCACACGCGATCTCACTTGAATGTGGGCGGCAGTCACAGAAGTGCTCGCACTAGTCACGCAACCTGCGCGGACGAAACGGGTTGGCTCCTGCGCGGGCAGCTCGCGCTCGAGCTTCTTGTCAATCCGAGCCGCCCATGATCTATGAACCTTCGGCAGGACCAGCGACGTTTCCTACGTTGGCGGGTTAGCCAACAGCTGTTTTAGGGCTTCCATCGCTTTACCAAATTTGTCCCAGTCCCCGTGCTGCATCGCCCTTTGGGCATCCTCAAATTGCCCTCTCGCCTGGCCAGAATCTACCTGATGAGCAGTAGCCCCGGTCGCGACACCGGTGGTTTGTTCTGCGCGCGCTTGCGCAGTGGCCGGTTGCGTGCCGAAGAGGGCATTGAGCGCCTCATCGAGCGTGGGTTCCATGACGACCTTGTCGCCTGCGACGGCGATCACACGCTTCAATTGAGGGAAGTTCGTGCCTTCTGCAGTAAGATACAACGGCACGACATAGAGGAATGAGTTTTCGATCGGCGTCACGATCTCCTTCCCGCGGATGACGCGCGACCCGTTTTGATTCCAAAGGGTTAGCTGCTGAGAAATCGTGGTATTCTGGTCGATCATCGCCTCGATCTGGTTTGGTCCATAGATCAGCTTCTCCTTTGGAAGCTGGTAGAACAGCATTTTTCCATAGTCGGGAAAATCAGATCTGGCCGCCATCCAGGAGATCATGTTGTCGCGGTTTTGCGGGGTAAAAGGCGTCATCAAAAGGTATTCGAGCTGATCGCTTCCGGGAAGCTTTGCCAGGATATAATACGGCCTCATGGGCTGGACCTCGCCCGCGTACTTTTCCATCGGCGCTGCCCAAAGATCCTCCCGGTTATAGAAAACCTGGGGATCCGTCATGTGGAAGGTGCTGTACTGGTCGGCCTGGACCGTGAAGAGATCCTCCGGGTAACGCAGATGCTTCTTCAGGTCATCGGGCATCTTATTGAGGTCTTCGAATGCGTTCGGAAATGCCCGCCGATAGACGGCGAGAACGGGGTCTTTGGGATCCATGACGTAGAAGCGCACAGTACCGTCATACATATCCACGACGGCCTTCACGGAGTTTCGGATGTAGTTCAGCCCGTCGTAGGCCGCCATCGAGTGGGTTTCGGTTCCCCCTGCCTCGGGGTCCTGAGATTTGCCTCTCGACTCGAAACCAAGTGCCGGTTCCAGCGCAGTTAGAGATTGTGTGCCCCGCTGCGGATTCGCATACGGAAAGTAATTCGAGACGGTATAGGCATCCTGAATCCAGTACAGCCTGCCTTCACTCAACACAGCGTAGGCATCGTTGTCGAGACGCAGGAAGGGAGCGATTTCGGCGACGCGCTCGCGAACGTCTCGATGAATCTGAATCCGACTCTGGGGCTTGAGATAGGAAGTCAATAGAATGTTGGCGTCAGTCTTGTTCCAGGCGAACAGAAGCCGCTTCCAGATACTGTCTAAAGGTATTCCTCCTTTTCCAGTGTAACTGCTGTAAACATTGTCGTTTCCCTTGGGGTAGTCGAACTCCTTGATATCCGTCGCGACAATCCGATAACCCAACATCGATTGCCCATAATAGATGGCGGGCTGATCGATGGTCAGTCCAAAGTTGGACTCGGCTGGGACGTTCTCCAAGGTGTATTGCGGAAAGCCTCCACCAATTTTCTTCGAGACGAAATTCATAACCACGCCATAGCCGTGCGTG
>Ga0302319_10023582_pt1 | contig 10986 bp, 7 predicted proteins | sample Bog_T0_2_FD_203319 | JGI IMG/M metagenome (GOLD analysis project Ga0302319, IMG submission 203319) | Peat permafrost microbial communities from Stordalen Mire near Abisko, Sweden - Bog_T0_2 | ecosystem: Environmental > Terrestrial > Soil > Wetlands > Peat | place: Sweden: Abisko, Stordalen Mire...
TTGACCAAGGCGCGGCAGGATTCCGACTGCGCGCTCAAGCTCACGCTGGCCTACTGCGACACGCCGGAACTGCAGCGCGCGGCGGTCGACGCGTTGGTCTTTAAATGCGATGTGCTTTGGGCCATACTCGACGCCATTGCCGGAAAATTTCCGCCGCCGGCGGTGAACTGATATGACTCCGCTCGAATTGACCTCCCGGCCAGCCCGCGCTCCAGGCGTGCGCCTGCAACTGGACAAGGTCACCGGCGAGCCAGTGCTGCTCTACCCCGAGGGCGTGCTGGAGCTGAACGACACGGCGCACGCGATCCTCAATCTCTGCAACGGCGCGATGACAGTGGACGAAATCGTGGCGACACTCGCTGCCGAGTACGAGGTGGAGGCGGAGGTGCTGCGCGCCGATGCGCTGGAGTGCCTGGGCGATCTGCTGCAGCGGCACCTGATCGCGCTCCAGTGAATTTCCGGCCCTACGCGCTGCTGGCGGAGCTGACTTACCAGTGTCCGCTGCATTGCCCGTACTGCTCGAATCCCGCGCAGTATCCGGCGGGCACGGAGCTGGCCACGAACGAGTGGAAGCGCGTTTTCGCCGAGGCGGCGCAGCTTGGCGTGTTGCACCTGGGCCTCTCCGGCGGCGAACCGCTCGCGCGGCGCGACCTGGCCGAGCTCATTGGCGCAGCGCGCGAGGCGGGACTCTACAGCAACCTCATCACGAGCGCGGTCGGGCTTGATTTGAAGCGGCTGCACAGCCTGCGCGACGCGGGCCTCGATTCGATCCAGATCAGCTTTCAGGCCGATGAAGCGGAACTCAGCGATGCGATCGCCGGCACGAACGCGCATCGGCGCAAGCTCGAAGCCGCGCGGCTCGTCACCGAGTCGGGCCTGCCGCTGAGCCTGAACGTCGTGCTGCACCGGCGCAACATCGACCGGCTCGCGCAAATCATCGCGCTGGCCGAAATGCTTGGCGCGGTGCGGCTCGAACTGGCGAACGTGCAGTACTACGGCTGGGGCCATCTCAACCAGGCACAGCTCATGCCCACGCGTACGCAGGTCGAGGCCGCTGCAAGCGTTGCGCTTGAGGCGAAGCAGCGGTTGGCGGGCAAGACGGACGTGATCTACGTGCTGCCCGACTACTACGAGACGCGGCCGAAGCCGTGCATGCAGGGCTGGGGTCGGCGCTACCTGACCGTGAACCCGATCGGCAACGTGCTCCCCTGCCCGAACGCGACGAGCATTCCCAAGCTGCATTTCGACAACGTGCGCGAGCATCCGCTGGCGTGGATATGGAACGAGTCGGCGGCCTTCAACGCCTTTCGCGGCACCGCGTGGATGCCGTTGCCGTGCCGCGAATGTCCGCAACGCGAGATCGATTTCGGCGGCTGCCGATGCCAGGCGGCGCTGCTCACCGGCGACGATCACGCGACCGATCCGGTCTGCGAACTCGCGCCGCAACGGCACATCGTTGATGAAATTTTGGCGTCAGTCGAAACTGCCGCCCCGAGTGCGTGGGCACCGAGGCAGAATCCGTAGATTGTGCATAAAATTGCATCATTGTTATTTGACAAGCGGCACCGAAGCCGCTACATAGTTTCCAACTTTATGAAGAATCCCAAGTCCAAGAAGACATGGACCAAGCCCGCGACGAAGACCGTGCAAATCTCGCTCGAGAGCACGGCCTATTCGGCCTCGGCCTAAGTCCGCTCCATTTTAGCTTCGCCACGCCGTCATCGCGAGATGACGGCTTTTTTTCTGCGGCGCGATCCGTACTATCGCACGATGCGTCTCTTTTATCGCACCGCCTACAACCTTGTCGGGCTGGAGCTGATGCTCCACCGCATCAAGATCGAGGGACGCGAGAATGTGCCGCACGGGGGTTGCCTTATCGTCTCCAATCACGCGAGCTATCTCGACCCGACCACGGTGGGCTGGGCCGTGGCGCGCGAGATTTTCTACCTGGGGCGCAAGACGCTCTTCAAGCCGCCGGTGATGAATTGGTTCCTGCCGATTTGCAACGTGATCCCGATCGACCGCGACGGCGGTGACTCGAGCGGCCTGCGCAAAATCATTCGCATGTTGCGCCACGGCGACGCGGTGCTGCTTTTTCCCGAGGGCACGCGCACACCCGATGGCACGATGCAGGCGCCGGAGGCGGGCGCGGGACTCGTCGCGATAAAGTCGGGCGTGCCTATTTTGCCGGTGCGCGTCTTCGGATCATTCGAGTGCCTGTCGCGGCATCAAAAGCGACTGCGCTTCGGCCCGATGCGCGTGGTCATCGGCAAGCCCTATCTGCCGCCGTTGCCGGAACGCGGCAAGGAACGCGAGGCCTACGAGCCCATCGCGCAGGAGATGATGCGGCGCATCGCGGAGTTGAAGTGATCCCGCGCGAACCTTTCGTGAAGTTGTCCCCGCAGTTACACAACTTTAAGCCGTTCGCCGCTTTACTTTCCCTCTGACAAGGAGTTTCCTTACAGCTTACATGTCATCTCTCCGCTGCGCCTTTTGGGCCTTCGCCGGCCTGGCGCTTTTGTCCCTTTTTCCCGCGGCCTTCGCCGCCAACACCGACGCGGTCACTCCGCCGACCAGTGCAGCCGACGCGCACGTCACCGCGGCGACTACTCCGGCGCAGGGAACGCCTCCCCTCCCCGGCGCAGGCCAGACAACTCCCGGCAGCCAACCCGCGCAAGTTCCGCCAGGCGCCGGATCAAGCGGCCTACCCGCCGCCCTAACGCCGACTCCGACACCGGGCGCAGGCAACGCCGCCACGCCAACGCCGGCCAATCCTGTTCCGCCGCCGGTGCCACAAGGCACGCCCCTGGCCGAGGGCTCGCCGACTGAAAAGGCGCTGGAGAAGTCAGTGGTGCAGATTTTCACTTCGTTCCAGGAGCCGAACTGGTCCTCGCCGTGGATTTTCGACATGCCGCGCCGCGCCTCGGGTACCGGCTTCCTCATCGACGGCAACCGGATCATGACCAACGCGCACGTCGTGGCGTGGACGACGCAGCTCGTCGTCCGCAAATACCATGACCCGAAGCCCTATTTCGCGCACGTGGAGTACGTCGGCCACGATGTCGACCTCGCCGTCATCAAGATCGACAACGACGCGTCGTTTTACGACGGCATGCAGCCGCTCGAGTTTGGCCCGTTGCCGAAAGTCCGCTCGCAAGTCGTGACCTACGGCTTTCCTGCCGGCGGCGAACAGATTTCCTACACGCGCGGCGTCGTCTCGCGCATCGAGGTCCAGAGCTACACACACATCGGCAACAAGGCGTTCCTCGCCTGCCAGACCGACGCGGCGATCAATCCCGGCAACTCCGGCGGTCCCGTCATTCAGGACGACAAGGTGGTCGGCGTCGCGTTCGAGGGCTACTCCGGCGCCAGTGGGTTGAACAACGTCGGCTTTTTCATCCCCACGGTCATCATTCATCATTTCCTCGACGACATCAAAGACGGCACCTACAACGGTGTGCCCGAGGCGGGCCTGCAATTGGCGAACCTGCAGAATCCGGCCTACCGCAAGATGCTCCAGTTGCCCGCGGACAGCCGTCGCGGCGTGCGCGTCGACCAGATCCTAGACATCCCCGACACGCAGGCGCTGATCAAGCCCAACGACGTCATCCTGCAGGTCGGCGACTTCCCCGTCGACGAGGACGGCACCATCACCTACGAGGGCAACACGGTCGGCGTTTCCGCCGCGGTGGATCTCGCGCAGGACGGCGACAAGGTGCCGCTCAAGCTCTGGCGCGACGGCAAGGAAGTCGACATCGACCTGCCCGTGCATGTCTACAAGGACGACGACAAGCAGGGCAACCAGTATGACGTTGTCCCGCCTTACTACATCTACGGCGGGCTCGTCTTCACGCCGCTTTCGCTCGATTACCTCAAGACTTTCGGCCAGGACTGGAGTAACTCGGCCGGACGCGACCTGATCTACGAACTCGTCTACCGCCATCTCGAGAAGCCGAAGGAATGGCGTCCGCAGCCGGTCATTCTCACCTCGATCCTCAACGCGCCGGTAAACGCGAACTTCAGCACACGCGGCCAGGCCATGGTCGACAAGATCAACGGCCATCGCATCGAGTCGCTCGCCGATGTGCCCAAGGCCTTCGCCGATGCCAAGGGCGGCGACTCGATCATCGAGTTCGCGCCTGACCATCACTTCGAGGTGATCCGCACGGACGAGGCCGAGAAGGCCACGCCGCAGATTCTCCAGACCTACAGCGTTCCCGCGCAAAGCCGCCTATGACCCGATTGCTCACCCTCCTTTTCGTTCTCGCGCTCGCCCTGCCCGCAGCGGCAGCGACCGAGACGCATGCCAAGAAGACCGCCGCCGACACGGGCGCGTTCAAGTGGGAAAACGCCATCGTCCAGATCGAGGTCTCGGGCAAGTCCTACAACTATTTCCAGCCGTGGGAACGGCGGCAGAAGTCGAACTTCAAGAGCGGCGTGGTCATCGAAGGCCATCAGATCATCACCACCGCCGAAGGGCTCGACGATGTCACGGACATCCGCTTCAAGAAGCAGGGCGACGGCATTTACACGTTCGGCAAGGTCGCGTGGATCGATTACCAAGCCAACCTCGCCGCGCTGACGACCGATGACGCGCTCAACGCGCAGTTTAATCCCGGCCAGGCCGATTTCTGGCAGGGCCTTCAGCCCGCCAAGCTGGCCGACGTCGTGCCGTTGACCGGCGAAATCCGCGTCCTGCGCTGGCGCGACGATTCGCTCGAGGCGCGCAAAGGCGATGTCGACCGCATGACCGTCGAAAACTCCGCACTCAGCTTCGTCTCGGTGCCCGCGCTGAAAATCAATTGCGACATGCCAGGCGTTGGCTTCGGCGAGGCCGTAGTCTCAGGCGACAAGCTCATCGGCCTCGTCTACGGCTCGGGCGGCGGATCGATGACCGCGGTGCCCAGCTCGTTCATGGTGCCGATCATCAAGGCCGAGCAAGCCAAGACTTACACCGGCCTCGGCTATTTCGACTTCACCTGGGACACGCCGGACAATCCGCTCAATCTCACGTATCTCAAACTGACCGGCCCGGCCCGCGGCGTACTGATCAAGGACACCGGGATGAAACCCGGCACCACGTCGGTCGTGCATCCGCGCGACGTGCTTCTCTCCATCGACGGCTTCCCCATCGACTCCGAGGGCAACTACATCGACCCGCAGTACGGCAAGCTTCTCCTCGAGAATCTCTCCTCGCGCGGCAAGTTCGCGGGCCAGACTTGCAAGTTCCAAATTTGGCGCGACGGCAAGCAAATGGACGTGACCTACACGCTGCCCAAGGCCGAGTTCTCCGACACGATCCTGCCGCAACAGACCTTCGACAAGGAGCCCCAGTACGTCCTTACCGGTGGCTTTGTCTTCGTGCCGCTGAGTGAAAGTTACCTGCGCAGTTGGGGCCCGGCTTGGCGCCAGCACGCGCCCTTCCGCCTCTCCTACTACGAGAATGACAAGGTCAAGCCGGACCGCACGCAGCGCGTGGTCCTCTCCGAAATCCTGCCCAACCCAGCCAACATCGGCTACGAAGGCCTGCGCCTGCTCGTGCTCGACGAAGTCAACGGCGTGAAGATCAAGGAAATCGGCGACGTGTACAACGCGCTGAAGACGCCGGTTAACGGCTTCGACGTCTTCAAGTTCGACCAAGGCCAGAGCGTGCAGGAACTGGTGCTCGACGCCTCAAATCTCGACCAGGTCAACACTGAGATCATGGCGCGTTATCACATCCCGGCGGACCACTACCTAGAGGGCGAGGCCTCGCCGGTGGTTCAGCGCTAAATCACGCGCACTTTTTCGGCGGGCAGCCACGCAGGCAATCCGCGATTAACGCGGTCCAACCAGTCTGATGGCTCGCGCCAAGTCCGCGGCCATTGTCGCCGTGGAAATACTCGTTGAAGAGAAGGTTATTGCGCCAGAGCGGATCGTTCGCGAAGGGCCCGAGCGACTGCGCGTAGGGCCGTGTACCATCCGGTCCCGGCATGAAGATCGAGGCCAGGCGGCGTTTGATTTCCTCGGCCACCTGCCCAAGGTTCATCCAGTTGCCCGAGCCGGTGGGGCATTCCACCTTGAGCGTGTCACCGTAGAAATGGGAGTAGCGCTCGAGTGCCTCGACGATGAGGTAGTTGATCGGGAACCAGACCGGTCCGCGCCAGTTGGAGTTGCCGCCGAAGAGCCCCGTCCTGCTGTCGCCCGCGTTGTAGTCCACAGATAGAACTTGGTGGTCCCACGGCAGCTTGAACGGATGCTGCCGGTGATAGAGCGAGACGGAGCGAATGCCATGCGGCGAGAGAAATTCATTTTCGTCGAGCATATAGTGCAACATGCGAACGAGCCGCTGGCGCGAAGGGATGGCCATCATGCGCATCGACTCGCCGTTCACCTGCTCTTGCGAGATGTGCGAGGCAAGCTCGGGATTATTGCGGACGAACCACTGGAAACGCTTCGAGAAATTCTTCAGCTTGGCCACCTCCTTGGTGTCGATCACCGAGACCGCGACGAGCGGCAGTAATCCCACCAGGGAGCGCACGCGCAGCCGGACAGAGCTGCCGTCGGGTAGCGTGATCTGGTCGTAGTAGAAGCCGTCTTGCTCATCCCAGAGGCCCGTGCCGCAATGCGTATTGATCGCGTTCGTGATGGCCACGAAGTGCTCGAAGAATTTCGAGGCGATGTCCTCGTAAACCGGATCGCAGAGCGCCAATTCCTCCGCCATGTTGAGCATGAGCAGGCAGTAGGAAGCCATCCACGCCGTGCCGTCGGCCTGCTCGAGCGATGTGCCCGGACTGAGGGGCTTGGACCGGTCGAACACACCGATGTTGTCGAGGCCAAGAAAGCCGCCGGAGAAAAGATTGCGCCCGGAGGAGTCCTTGCGGTTGACCCACCAGGTGAAGTTCATCAGCAGTTTCTGGAACGCGCTCTCGAGAAATTCCATATCACGGTTGCCACGCTCTCCCGTGATCTTGTACACGCGCCAGACGGCCCACGCATGCACCGGCGGGTTCACGTCGGAGAAGGCGAACTCGTAGGCCGGCAGAGCGCCGTTCGGGTGCATGTACCATTCGCGCAGAAGGAGCACGAGCTGCTGCTTTGCGAACGCGGGATCGACACGCGCGAGCTCGACGGTATGGAACGCGAGGTCCCACGCAGCGAACCACGGATATTCCCAAGTATCGGGCATCGAGAGGATGTCGCGGTTGAAAACGTGCGGCCAGTCCCAATTGCGGCCCCACTGCTGGCGTTCCGGCGGAGGCGGAGGCTGGGTCGGGTCGCCCTTGAGCCAGCGCGCGACTTCGTAGTTATAAAATTGCTTGGACCAGAGCAGGCCGGCCTGCGCCTGGCGCATGATGCGGAATTCCTCGCTCTCCGGCGGGTACTTGATGCGCGTCTCATAGAAGCGGTTCGCTTCCATCCGGCGCTGCTCGAGGATCGTGGAGAAATCGTCGCCAAAGGCGAATTCCGGCCGCTGGTTCTTCATCAGCAGTCGCAGCCGCAGGTGCCAGCTTTGGCCCGCCCCGATGACGTGCGTGTAGTGAGGCGCGGCCTTCGTGCCGAAGCAGGCCTTGTTCACCGCGTCGGAGCGCCCCTGCACCACCGCCTCGTGGAACGCGTCCTTCACGAAGGGCTGCGGGTTGGGACTGTTGTAGAGGCGCTGGAGGTTCGTGTTGTTCTCGGTGAAGAGAAAGCCGCGGAAGTCGCCTTGGTTGGCGGGGTCCATCAGGAACGCGAAGTTGCCGAGCGTGGCGTGCACGATGTCGATCTCGCGGTCGCCGGTGCGGCGCATTTCGGGGCGGATCGGCGTGTCTTCCGGCAGCGGTCCCCACGACCAGGTGTTGCGGAACCAGATCGTCGGCAGCAAATGCAGCGTGGCCTCGGCAGGGCCGCGGTTCGTCGCCGTGATCTGGATGAGGATGTCGTCCGGCGAGGCCTTGGCGTACTCGACCTCGATGTCGAAGTAGCGGTTCTCCGCGAAGGCCTGCGTGTCCGTGATCTCGTACTCGGGCACGTCCTTGTCCCGGCGTGCATTCTCCTGCACCAGTTCCTCGTACGGATACGCGCGCTGTGGATATTTATAGAGGCCGAGCTGGTAGGAATGCGTCGGCGTTCCGTCGAGGAAGAAGTAGGCTTCCTTCACGTCCTCGCCGTGGTTGCCCTCGGAATTCGTCAGGCCGAACATGCGCTCCTTCAGGATTGGGTCGACGCCATTCCAAAACGTCGGCGCGAAACAGAGGCGGCACTCGCGGTCGGTGAAGCCGAGGATGCCGTCCTCGCCCCAGCGATAGGCGCGGCTGCGGGCGTGGTCGTGGGGGAAGTAGTTCCAGCAATCGCCGCTCGCGGAATAGTCCTCGCGCACCGTGCCCCATTGGCGCTCGGCCAGGTACGGCCCCCATCGCTTCCAGTTGTGGGTGCGGTCCGCGTCTTCCGCGAGGCGTTGGGACTCGGGGCAATCGTCCATGGTTTGGACTATGGCGTGCCGCTCGCGGCGGTCAATCCACCGTTCCCCGGGCCGGCCTAAAATCGCCTTGGGGGCTTATAAAAATAGGTGATTCAGTATTGGCTGGTGATTTTAAGCACGCGGCCCGGATTTTATTCCCCGTTGCGTGGCAGGAAGGGGGCTTATAAGTTACGCCGCCCCTCCTTCATCATGTCCAAGACTTCGCTACGTCCCTGGTTTGCCGTCATCCTGCTTGTTTGGGGAGTACTCCCGGCTCTCGCGCAGACCAATGCGCCCCCGACAAACGCGCCACCCGCCGCGCCGGCTGCAATCGAAGTCGGCGACGTGGTCAAGCTCGCGCAGGACGCCAACACGCAACTGAAGAACGCCCAGGGCACGATCTCCCCCGACCTCACCGCGGAAACCGCGCGTGAAGATCTCACGGCGCTCAGCAAGAAAGTCGACACCCGGCTCGAGGCCGACCAGCGCTTCGAGCAATCGAGCCCCTCCCTGGGCAACCTGCAAACCTCGCAGCAGACCTGGCAGGACATTTCCGGGGACCTCGACGACGCGCAGGACACGCTGAGCCGGCGCGTGCGCGAATTGAACACGGTACGCGACAGCCTCGACACAATGGAAGCGACGTGGAAGGCCACCCTCGCCAGCGCGAAGACCTCGAACGCGCCAGCCGTCCTGCAAAGCATCGACGACGTGCTCGCGCACATCAGCGACACCCGCAAGGGCCTGCAGAACGCGCTGAACGAACTCTATACGCTGCAAAAGCAGGTCGCCGCCCAGTCCGAGCGGGCGAAAAATGGCGCCGACGCGGTGGACAAGGCTTTCTCCGTCGCGCAGCAGGAGCTCTTCCGGCAAACGCACCCGGCGCTGTGGGAGGCCGGCGCCTTCACCACGCAGGGCTCTGATGCAATGACCCGCGAGAAGCAATCGCTGCAGCAGCAGGCCAGCGGCCTTAAGACCTATCTCGGCACGAAGATTGGCGCCATTCTGCTCCAGGTCTTCCTCTTCGCGGTCCTGATCGCGACTTTCATCTGGATCCGCAACGTCACGTGCGAGCATGCGAAAAAAGAGGAAGGCCTCCGCGAGGCCGAACGCATCTTCAACGCGCCGTTTTCCACCGCGCTGATCCTCGCGCTCGTCGCCTCCAACTGGTTTTACCCGGTGGACGATGCCCCGCGCCTGCTCTGGTCCATCATCGGCGCAATCGCCGTCGTGCCGATCATCATCATCGTTCGGCGCCTGATTTCCGCCGACCTGCACCCACTGCTCTACGCCACCGTCGTCGCCTATATTGTGGATCAAGTGCGCTTCGCGGCCACGCCGGTGGGCGTCTTCGCACGGGTGGTATTTCTCGCGGAGCTGCTGGCCGTCTGCCTTTTCATCCTCGCCGCGCTGCGCTCCAAGCGGCTGTGCATCTCGTCGGCCAACCCGGGCCAGGTCGAGAAAGTGGTGCGCGTTTACCTGCACGCCGCGTTCTTTGTTTTCCTCGCCGCCGGTTTCGCCAACGTGCTCGGTTACGTAAGACTATCGTTCCTCGTGGGCGACGCCATGCTGGAGAGCAGCTACCTCGCCATCGTGATCTACGCCGCGGTGCGGATTGTCGATGCCGTCGTGCTGGCCCTCATGAGCCTGCGGCCCATCAGCAGCTTCGGCATGGTCCGGCGCCACCACGATCTCGTGTACCAGAAAGTCGCCACGATCATCCGCTGGCTCGCCGCGATCTTTTGGGCGCAAGCGGCGTTGCAGCGCTTTTACCTGCGCGATCCAATCTGGCAGAACGCCGGCAGGGTCCTTTCCGCCAAGTTTAGCTGGGGATCGATCAAGGATATCGAGCTCGGCTCCATCCTCGCCTTTCCCATTACCATCTGGGTCGCGTTTGCGCTGTCGCGCTTCATCCGTTTCGCCCTCGACGAAGATGTCTTTCCCAACCTCAATCTCCCGCGCGGCATTCCCTACGCCATCTCCAACGTCGTGCACTATATCGTGCTGGTCATCGGCTTTTTCTTCGCGCTGAGCGCGATTGGCATCGATCTCGGCAACTACGCGGTTCTCGCCGGCGCATTCGGCGTCGGGCTCGGCTTCGGCCTGCAGAACATCATGAACAACTTCATCTCCGGCCTGATCCTGCTCTTCGAGCGGCCCGTCAAGGTCGGCGACACGGTGCAGATCGACGCAAACACCACCGGGCGCGTCGAGCGGATCGGCATTCGCGCCAGCGTGATCCTGCTGACCAACGGCTCGGAACTCATCATGCCGAACGGCAACCTGATCTCCAACCCGGTGACCAACTGGACGCTCTCCAATAACGAGCGACTGATCGAAATCCCGGTGAACGTCGGGCCGACGGCCAATGTCCAGCACGTCCTTGATCTCCTGGTCACCGTCGCCAGGGCGAACGCCAACGTCCTCAAAAATCCCGGCCCCAGCGCCATCGTCACCGGCATCACCGCTGCTTCCACCAGCCTGAAGCTGCGCGCCTGGATCGACTCGGAGGAAGTGGATTGGACGATCGTGTCAACGGACCTGAGCCTCGCGGTGCAGGCTGC
>Ga0302319_10023584_pt1 | contig 10985 bp, 16 predicted proteins | sample Bog_T0_2_FD_203319 | JGI IMG/M metagenome (GOLD analysis project Ga0302319, IMG submission 203319) | Peat permafrost microbial communities from Stordalen Mire near Abisko, Sweden - Bog_T0_2 | ecosystem: Environmental > Terrestrial > Soil > Wetlands > Peat | place: Sweden: Abisko, Stordalen Mire...
CTAATCCCAAGAACCTGCGCGCCTGCGGCGCGGACGATAACAGCTTCCAGAGCGCTTTCTGAATCCTGTTCTGAGAGGGGGTAACTCTATTCAAAAGCTGACGGGTAACTTTTCGTTAGCGCCGAAGGCTAAGGTCTGTGTGCCAACATAAAGATGGGAGCGGCCCCAATGACGATACAAATTCACAGACCGGAGCTTGAAGCGCTCATCATGGAACGCATGAAAACCGGCGGATTTCAGAGCGTTGAGGACGCGCTCATGCAGGCTTTGGAAACGTCCCCGGTAACGGATGCCAAACCCGCACCAACGGCCAAAACTCGCACGGGTGCCGATCTTATCGCGGCCATGCAGTCATCTCCTTATAGAGAGCTCGAAATTGAGCCTGCCCGCTATCGTATGCCGGTGCGTGACGTTACGTTCTGATGGCGTGGCTTCTCGATACCAACATTCTTTCCGAATTGCGCCGCTTAAAGCCAGAGCCAAAAGTTCTGGGCGTTTGTTGCCGCCCATCCGCTTGACGAGCTCTATATTGGTGCGGTGACATTGGCCGAGCTTCGTTTCGGCATCGAGCTTTTGAGTGAAGGAAAGCAGCCGACGCGATGAGTTGAACAAGTGGCTCACGCAACAAATACGGCCCATGTTCGATCAGCGGGTTTTGCCAATTACCGAAGACATCATGCTCAGATGGCGGCTCTTGGTGGAAGAAGGCCGGAAGACTGGTCACACGTATTCGCAGCCAGACCTGATTATTGCCGCGACAGCGCTTCACCACGGCTTGACCATGGTTACTCGTGATCGTGGCGATTTCGTAAAATTCGGGGGCCGTTAAGTTGCATCCCAAGGATTGATGACGGGCACCGGCTCTCTTATAAGTGTAAAATCACACCCCGGCCTTTTTCGTCTTCGACGTAGCGGCAATTTCAGCTTTCGCCACGGCCCTAGCTTCGCGCAACACCCGGCGCATGAGTTGAAGCAGCGGGCTATCTTTCCGGCCTATGCTTCGTTTTTTCAGTTCAGCACCGGCCAGCCGCAAAACGGCCCTTAATTCGTCATGCGATTGCAGCAACCTACGGTTTCTTTCCCCAACCCCCTTTCATCCCTTCCCGGTCATTATTGAACGGGTGTCAGAGGAAGCAGGTCTTCCAATTTCGGGAATTGTTGTTTTCCAGTCATGGTCTCTACAGCTATAGAATGATGCTTGGAAACGCGACTGATTTTTATTTGGCCATCTGGCATCAGCGTTACGTTGTAATCATTCGATCCAAGCGATTTCGCTATTTCAACGGCTTGCATCCAACTCGGAAGTGCTGGCTCTCGCATCGTCAGGTATTGTTCTTTGGATACCGCCACAAGGCCACTCACAAGGGCGCTGGTGGCACGCGAAACAAGATACTGTCTGCGTTTTTCAAGATAGTACTGGTTGACTGATTTTTCAGCCTCAATTTTGGCGAGCATGGCGGCCCTTTGACGTTCGATTTGACGTTCGAACTCTGCAACAGCCTCCGGGGATACGACGCGCCGATTTTCAGGTGAAGTCAAATCTTTAAAGGCCACCGTTTGCGGAACCGTGACATCATTCGACACTTTCTCCTTTGGTACTTCCTCAACGCAGTCATCTTCGTTATCATTTTTGACACGAGGCGAGAAGTAAGCAGCTGTCGAGACCAGACCTGCTCCTATCAAGAAAATTTTCGGAAGTATCGAAGTAGGAAAGCGGCTAAAGCAAAACACCGCAATAGCACCTACGACGAAGCATATTCTCGTGATTAACTTATAAGTAGTAGTTGTCATTCTTCTTTACCGGCGATAGCAGTTTTTGTCTTCTCTTTTGGCAACGCTTTCTTCTTTTTTGATGACGCGGGCTTCGGGTTACCGGCAAGTTTATTAATTCCTGCCACCCACCCAAGACCAGCAGCAAATGCTTGTCGGGGGGTTGATGGGTTTGCGAGGAGCAAGGCTATGTACGTCCCAAGACCTACGAAAACAATGAGTTGAACAGCCTCCCTCACCTTCTCATTAGGGATTTTTCCTGTCAGACTTTTCAGTCCGTATATTTCTCGGGTAGTCTCGGACTCCAAGTTCCAAAGCAGCAATACTCCGACCAATGTTGCCAATACGACCGAGTTGTCGAATGAGAACACCATCACTATACCTAACTTGCGGTATTGCCCCGAGACCATTTCTCGGCAATCTCAACCTTTCGCAATACTTCTTGCAGATCAATAATAAGGCGCTCAACTTGCCTTTTTGACATTTGCATCCAAAGATCATCGGTTGTCGAATCGTTCTCGATACGCGCGATTACAACGGGTACCGAAAACTTCACTGACGTTTCGTCATCAGTGAAGCCCGGTCGTATATCAACAACTGTTGAAAATCTGGTCAGCATAGGCAAGAGCCTAGCCGTAAGCCGCTTTCTCTCCGTTATTTCTGAAGACGAAGCTCGGTTCTCCACCACAAAATCTATAAACCGCTTAATCGTCGTTTGTTGCTTCGAGTCAATAAAGCCCATTTCGACCCCAGCCGAAACGAACTCCGCAGCACTTAAGGTCGCTTGTTGAATAAAAATCGAGACGCAGAATGTAACGGTTGCAATGAGCTCCGGCACATCATCCGCGTTTATTCCGAGATTCGTCGAAATCTCCTTGCCTGCGGTACGGCTAAGTCCAGCACCAGAGGAATCCTCATCGAGAACCACGTTAAGAACGTCCGCTGTTTTCCCTTTTTCAGTGAGCGCCGCAACAATTGCGAACCCGCTTTTCAGGAAGTTTTTGAACCCCGCCGGTAAGCTCGAAAACGCTTCCCTAATGGGTAAAGACGGGTTGATGTAAAGTGGAGCTTCTTCGGGCATAAAGATCGATCATTGATCTTACACGAAAGCAGGTCTTATCCATCCACAAATCCGAAACATGTTTTGCAGAATTGTTTTACATGGGTCTTCACGGAGCCTAATAATGAAGGTTCGCGCAAGCCCGAGCATCTCAGCAACTTCCGACACAGCAATGGCGCGGGGTTCTCAATTCCCGAAAAGGTACTGCGTCATTAACAGCCTTGAACCCTGCAAAAATAGGGTGTACTCCAAAGCTCTCGACAAAATGTTATCTAATTGTCGTGGCCGGAAGGCACCGACAACCTTAAGTCTAAATCGAAATCCGCTCCACAATATTTCTTGTGACGCGCCGCGGCCGCCGATCATAAACGCGCGTGGTGGTAGGGCTGGCATGCCCGGCTAGGTATTGCACGTCTTCGAGCGGCACGTTCTGATTGAGCAGATCGGTGACGACGGTGACGCGGAAAGAGTGCGGCGAAAACAACTCCGGGAGGCCTGCGTCATCGAGGCGGCGCTTCATCATTTGCCGGATCGAGTGCGCTTTGTAATCGTCGCGCGTGAATTGTTTGCGTTTGCCATCGGCCGCACGGAAAAGCGGCGCCGCCTTTGCATCGTCGAGGATGCCGGCCGCCGCGATGTATTCGTTAAGCCAGCCTTCTAGATCATGCCGCACCGGGATCTCGCGATCCTTGCCGCCCTTCTCGCGAAAGCGCAGGGCGCGTTGTTCTCCAAGGTTGCGATAGTCGGACAAACGCAACTTCGCCACGGCATTGACGCGAGCTCCGGTGTACGCTAGCACGCCGAGCACCGCGCGATCGCGTAGCCCCACGGGTGAGTTCGTGTCGATGGAGCGCAACAGCTTCCGCGCCTGCTCGATGCTAATCTCAGCCGTCTTGCCTTCCGTGACGCTGTACTTGACGCCTCGTACGGAGGCGAAGGAGTTGAGCGGTACGACGTGGCGCGTCACCATGGCATCGAAGAAATGCCGCAGGGCCGCGAGTGCCTGATTTTTCGTCGGCGCGGAGCCCTCCAGTTGGCCGATGTAATCGCCGGCTAGACCCGGCGTCAAGAAGCGTAGCTCGATTCCGTTCATTTCGCACCAGGCGAGCAGCCGCCCGACGATCCGCGCATAAGCGCGGCGCGTGTGTTCGTTGCTGATCAACGCCTTAAAAAACTCCTCGTAAGCAAAACCGGCGTTGCCACCCGAGCGGGCGATGATGGCCGGAATGTTAACTAGATTACGTTCGACAAGTTCGTTCGGCATTTTAGGGGCGTGGCCTCCCTGCACTCATTTGATAGACGATAACATACTTTATCGTCTATGAAAAACCCATCCCCCCTTCGCTTTCCCTTTCTAAAAAAATTTCTTGGAGTTCTTTGAAATATTTTTTTAGTTTTGCGTATTACTTATTTTTGTAGGGATGTTTAGGGTAGGAGCCTTTTCATGCCAAGAACGCCTACAAAACAGCACCGACGGCCCTCAGAAATGCTTTCACAACTTGCACTTACGATTGGAGGGAGCTTCTTTGGCGCATCATTCGGCGGTTTGTTGACGCAATTCATGAACCACAACACCACCGGCATGCTGATCTTTGCCGCGACTGGCTTCAGCGGCTTCACGCTGATTTTGATTGGGGTAATATGCCGCCGCTGAACGAACCTCAACTCGCTCAATACCTCACCCACTCTGCGGTCGACACCGCAGTGCAGAACGTCAATGCCGCAGTTCAGAGCGTGCTTCCTGAAGTCATGAGATTTCTCCACAGACGCTATGGTTCAGCGGCGGAGGATATCGCACAAGATGCTGTTGTTCGTGTACTTGAAAAGACACACCACCACGATAGGTTCGGCTGCGACGATCGCTACCGCGATCCCGAGCTCGTGATAGGACTGCTATTTGGCACAGCGCGTAACCTCGGAGTGAATTTTCTTTTTAGGCGTCGCAATCCAGAAGTGGCTTGGGACATGGAACAAGTACTTAAGACTCTCCCTCCGGATCCGGTTTACATTGACGGCACTTCTAATGCCTCAGAGGTCGAGCTGGTCTACCAGGAGGAGCTGTCACAGACACCAATTCGCTCAAGCGCAATGCGAGAGAGGCCGTTAACTTTTAAGAGCTTGAAATCCGTCTTTTCGACCTGCCTATCCACGGAACAATGGTTGGTTCTCCAGCTGTTTGCAAGTGGTTTTACAGTTAGTCAAATTTCTCAACGGCTTAACTGCACTCCGGCCCGGGTTTCAGTTCTTCGATATCGCGCTTCAAGGAAACTATGCGCGATCGCCACCAATCTGCACAGAGTGCTTGATTCATCTCTGCGCTGTGACGCTAAAACCTTTAAATCCCTGAAATCAAGCTTCCTAGAATGCCTCTCGGAGCGAGAATGGAGAATTCTCGAATTGAAAGCTATGGGTCTGGCGAATGCCCAGATTGCGTGTCGACTTCCGTGCCACCCAGATAGTGTTCTGATGCTTCTCGATGAGGCGCGAGAGCGACTTCGCAAAAGGATTCAAGTGCTTAAAACAACTTGATTAGACGGTCGCTGACCTCACCGCATGAGAACGTCCTTTATCATACGTTGGAACATTTGAGACCGAGAATGTTTTGTTCGGTTCAAATCCCCTCTCGGCCACGATATCGTGTTTCTTACGATGGCCGACCAGAATACACCCGCGACTTCCGAACCGCCGGATGATGGAAACCCTGTTCTTAAATTGAGCGCTAAGGAGCTTCTTGAATTCGTCACTAAACACACGGATGCAGACAGAACTTCTTTCGACAGGCTCTTAAAGTGGTTCGGTTTGGCTGCGACCGGTCTGATAGCCATCGCCACATTCTTTGGGTATCAAAGCAAGCGTGAGGTAGATGCCACTGCGGCATCAATCCGCCAAGACGCGAGAACGCAGATACAAGCTGAGGTGGCTAAAGAAACAAGTGAACAAAACATCCAGAAGTACATCAATGCGGCCATCGAGAAGAAAACCGAGGCGCAGTTTCAAGATGCTATCGCTAAGGCTGTCGCCACTCAATTAGAGACCCCCGAACGGCAAAAATTCTTAGAAACAGCAGTCCAACGGCATGTTGATTTGTGGTTCACGACTCACCAGCAGGTCTTGCAAACAGCGGCCCAGCGTCAGGTAGACATTCTAACTGGGCACCTTCAAAACAGGGACAAAATTTTACAGCTCGGTGCGGCAGCGCTTACGCCAACCGCCAAAAGTGGGCCTGCCCTTCGCGAGCTTCAGTACATTGCGAGGACTGCGCCGGAAGATAGCATTAAAAGAACTTGCAAGTGCTCAGGTTGCGATAGCCTCCGGCTTCTGGGGTGTTGGTAACAGTTTTCTTATTCAGTCCGACCACATCAAAGCTCTTGATGACAAGGGCCTGAAGCCGCCTTATCAAACATGCGCCCTGTTGGAACTTCCTCCATTCTCCGATTTGGCAAGACCGTGCCAAAAGTCTAGACTTTCTGATGATTCAAGAGAAAGGGGTTCCCGAGGCGCTTATGCAGGCAATGAAAGATGACTATCTTGAGGTTGCCGCACGAGCGAGTAAAGCGTTTCAAATGGTGGTAATAACTCCACGACCTCCTGAACTGCAAAACTTTTTCCCAGATGTGGATGAACTCCAAAAGTGGTGGGTCAAAGACGGGCAGAAGGCCACCCCTTATTTAAAGCCGCTGAGCTGCAAGTGAGAAAACATAACGTCCTTTATGTTGTAGTAATGGACCGCTTCCCCGCCCGCAGCTTCCCAGCGCTGGTTTTGCCCACCGCCTCAAATCTTTAACGTTTTCCGTCATCCGATTTGAGATGAAACGGTAGCAAGCCAGCTTGGATCTGGTCCTTCCCTAATGCGGGCTGACTCCGCGCCAGTCATTTACTCTGAAAGCAGGACACGAAGGAACTTCCCGATGACCCTGACCATAAACATCTCCCCAGAAAAAGAGGCTGCCTACCAAGCGTTGGCGCAGGCTCAGGGCCTCTCGGTTGAGCAATGGCTGATGCAGCTGGTAGATCAGGCCGCGCCCGTTGCGCCGTTAGATACACCGGATGAGGATGATCGTCCCCTATCCGCCATGTTTGGTGAAATATGGGCCGACATGCCGGATGAAGTCCGGGCGAAGCTGCCGAGCGATGGAGCCGATCAGCACGACCATTACATTTACGGAACACCCAAGAGAGCAGTGTGAAGGCGGCTTTCTTCTTCGTCAGCCACATTGCTACCCCACTTCCCTGCCCTTGAGTTCATGTAATCATGACATCATGTGATACAGATATCACGAAAGCATGCTGACATGAAAACCATTTCGATCATTTCCCAGAAAGGCGGCGCTGGCAAAACCACCATCGCCCTTAACCTGGCTACCGCAGCCGAAGAAGCCGGCCATAGTGCCGTCGTAATCGACCTCGATCCCCAGGCAAGCGCAAAAGGCTGGCATGATCACCGGCAAAAAGAAAGCCCGGTGGTCATCTCCGCTCAAGCTAGCCGGATTAGCGATGTACTGGCGACTGCGCGAGAACACGGCGCGGACATCTGTATTATTGACACTGCGCCGCATTCTGAAACCGCTGCACTGGCTGCAGCGAGGGCGGCGGATCTAATCCTCATTCCCTGTCGGCCAGGCATTCTCGATCTTCGCGGAATATCAAGTTCCGTTGATTTGGCTCAGCTCGCGAAGAAGCCGGCACTCGTAGTTCTTAACGCCGTACCACCGCGAGGCCCCCTCGGAGAACAGGCCGAGGAAGCAATCGTTCCCTACAACATCGAAGTTGCTACAACCCGCATATCGCAACGGGCGGCGTTTTATCACTCGCTGACTGTGGGCCAAACGGTTGTAGAGTTCGAGCCTGAGGGAGTGGCCGCCGATGAAATCCGGGCGCTATACAAGTTAGCATGCAAACACGCTAACATGATTACAGGTAATAAAGCTAACAGGGAGAAGAGAACTGCATGAGTAAGCCTACATCACTAGCCGCCGCGCTTCAAACCTTTGACAGAACGCCGGCCGCATCGGCCATTCCGCCTATTCCAAAGGCCACGCGGACGAAACGTCGGCATAACCGAAAAGTGGAAGCGCCGACTTCAACCTCCATTCAAGCGCCCAGCCGGGTCGGCAAGAAAGCAATAATCGGCTACTTCGATCCAAGCGTTTCGAAGCAGCTCAAGCAAATTGGGCTAGACAAGGATCTCAGCGTGCAGGATCTGCTGAGTGAAGCGATTAACGATCTGTTCCATAAATACAGGAAGCCCAACATTGCGTGATAGCAAGCTACCATGTAAGCACGCTAACATGATTGCAGAGCAGGGAAGAGCGTGATGAAGGCCGCGAAAGACGTTATAGCGGATATTCCGGGATTGGACCTCTTACAATCGGTTGCCGAGCCCGCCATGACTATCGCGCCGCCAGCCGCGAAGCGTGTCAGCAAACGCATGGACCGCCGTATTGAGCGCGTGTTGGCTGTTAGAGAAGACCGTGAGCAAGACAATCAACGTGTAGGTTATCTCGCGCGGCCGTTTATCCTGTGCGGACTGCCCTTCAAAAAGCCCAAGACTTCCACGACATACTATCGGCGCCAGAACGGTGACGAAGTACTCGAAATCACCGCATCACCAGACTATGGCCTACCGTTCGGCATGGACATGGAAGTACTGATATGGGTGTCGACGCTTGCTGCTCATGGCCGCAAGAACAATAACGGCCGCATACCACGAGTGCTCGAATTCGCATCGGGAGCAGAATTTCTCAAAGCGTTCGGCCTTCCGCTGGACGGGCCGAGTTACCGGCGCGCTCAGGATCGATTCTTGCGCGTGTTCTACTCAACATGGTTTTTCGGGAAGAAGAACCAGCATCGCGCGAAAATGTTCCGGGTTCATTTTTTCGACAAGATAGACCTTTGGTTCACCCGTGACTTGGACACCCCAACGTTGCCGGGTGAGGAATTCAGAAATAACCGGATCGTGCTTTCTGAAGCGTTTGCCGCAGATCTGGAGCTACATCTCCCGCCCATAGATCTCAATGCCATCGCTGCATGGTCTGACAAACCTACGGTGGCTTACGTGTACATGTGGCTCGGCTGGCGGTGCTACACAGCCCGCGGTCGCGTTGAGATTCCGCTCATGGGGCCTGGTGGCGTGAAAGAGCAGTGTGGGTTCGATGGCTACGAAGGGCCGCGTGGTGCTCGTCGTTTCCGGCAGAAGATTATCGAGATACTGAACGAAATTAAACTAGCTTGGCCCGCGAGCCCGGTGCAAGTGATTGTTGACGAGGGCCATAATGGCCAGGATTATCTCCTGATCGAGCGCCGGGCTCTGGCTATTCGCGAAGCTGCTCAAGGGCAGATTTAAAGGCAGACAATGTAGGCACGTTCTTCTTGGTGCGCCTGTTGACAACTCTTTGGGAATCAGTACTTATCCACGTTCTTCTTGGTGCGCTTTAATGCTGAGTCTTTTCCTTCGTTTACGAAGTACGGCACGTTCTTCTTGGTGCGCCTGTTACGTTCTTCCTGGTGCGCTAGTCCTTATAGAACCTGTATAAAAAACCCTATATAAAGACCAGTAATCGTCACACCCGAGCAGTGGAAAACCATAGCAGCGCGGTCTCAAACCACTTAAGGTGCGGCAAGCCGGACACCCAAAATATATGGGGCTACTCGCCCCAAACCCCAATTTGATATGCGCTATCGCTTACGCCGGTGTTCAAGGCTACTCCGCTTCGCTCCGTCCCGCTACGCGGCGGCTTCGCCGGCCTTGACACCGTCTCCGCTTCGCGCTCCTCTCAATTAGGCCCAAGGCTCAATCCGCCTTGGGCGGCCACTACTACGAACACCCAGGGCAGGGAAGCATTGCATACTGGGACGTGGTCGCCATCCACCTCCAAAGGGATTCACGCGCCCAAAGTGGCTATTATTGCCCAACCCCTCAAAAAGGTAAAATTGGCGGCGGTGGAGGCGTAGGCGTTGCCGATCAGCCCGATCAACGCATTCAGAGGCTATGGGTAAATTTTGCGCTTATCTCGGTGTAGGGCCTAGCCAAAGTGGCAGTACCACCGTTCCCCGGCCAACACAAACGCAAACGTTTGCTTGGACGAAAAGGAATCGTCCGAACTGGAGCGCGAAGTAGAAGTCGAGGCGTTGAACCACCTTCTGTGAAATGGATATTTAAAATGGAAAACGCCAAAGAAGACAACACCGAATCCAGGCAATGGATTAGAGACAACGCGCCCGCCTTGATGTCTCTGGGACTGCAAGGCTTTGCTTTGCATGGTAAGGGTGCGGTTTTTGCCGATCCGTTTCGGAAATATAACCCGTGCTACGTGCCCGCATGGCTTCTGCCACCCCACGAAGGCACTAAGACCGCAGTAGAGAAGTACTCTCCCGAAAGTGAAATCGTAGTCATGTTACTGAAGGACGGTTATCACGAAGCCTTGTGTGTGATCCGCAACGAAGCTGTGAATCACGCCGCAGAACGGTTGCACAATTTGTCTTCGGCGGAGAAATTCATTGCCGAGTTCGCAGGCCACCTAAAACGCCAGGCACCCAAACGCCGCGCGAAACAAATAAAACCTTCAACGAAAAGGAAAAAAGAAAAGTAAATATGGCTGGCGGTCCCCTTTCCGGTTGCCAATGGCCTGAGCAAATTCCTTAACGGAGGTTTTCGGTTGGATGTGGCTACTACCCCTATTAGGCGAAAGGCTCAACCCGCCTTTCGCGGCCATCCACACTGAACGACCCGAAATCGAATAGTATCGGGTGAAACCCGCATCCGGTCGCGGATTAACAAATACCATACGCTGAAACACCCTCACCCCCCCGCGGCGAAATTCAATCAATACGCTGAAACGCCATCACATACAAGTTGTGGAACCAGAGAGAAAGCAAAGATAAACAAAGGCCTTCGGCGGCTCTTCTCACTGCGCTCTCCGAGTGCCAAACCCCTTCACGAAGAGATCCCAATGCTGCTTTCAGTTGGGGTTTTCTGGGATAATCAATCCGTGAGCACGGCGTTAAACATCCCGCTTTCGCTGGAAGAGTTCATGCTGCGGCCGGATCGCGAGGACGGCCAGAAGGAAGAACTCATTGAAGGAGAACTCATCGTGTCCCCTGCCGCGAAGGTTTGGCACGCCGCGATTGTCCGACGTCTGCGTGGGAAGCTCGCTCC
>Ga0302319_10023585_pt1 | contig 10985 bp, 6 predicted proteins | sample Bog_T0_2_FD_203319 | JGI IMG/M metagenome (GOLD analysis project Ga0302319, IMG submission 203319) | Peat permafrost microbial communities from Stordalen Mire near Abisko, Sweden - Bog_T0_2 | ecosystem: Environmental > Terrestrial > Soil > Wetlands > Peat | place: Sweden: Abisko, Stordalen Mire...
CTATGCCCTACATTAATAGGAGAAATGCTCTAGAAGGGTACCAGGCTTGCTTACCGGATGAGTCCGCTCCATGGCGGTTGGTCTGGCGAGTGCGTTTTGGTAGACGTTGCCACCGGCAAAACTCTGCCATCGTGGGATCTTCCGGTGGATTGGAACGGAAACAACACAAACGACGGTTCCGGCGAGCCCAGTTGGGCGAAGCACTTGAAGTAAGACCAGTGGCACGACAGCCCACACTCGTCACTTGCTGGTCCTGGCCATCTCCGGCCCCAGAAAATCCTCGATTGACCCGGCCATCAGGTCCTCGACAGGCGCCGACGGCTGGCTCTCCGTTTGCCTTTCCGCAGCCTCGGCAGCCAGATAGTTCTCTGTCAGCCCCTTCCGCAGCAGCTCGAACGCCTGCTCCGGCGTGTCCGCATACTGGAAAAGCTGAATGTCTTTCGGAGAAATCGCCCCCGTATCCACCAGCGCGTCCAGGTCGAACACCTTCTTCCAATACTCTGAGCCGTAGATAACCACGGTGATCTTCTTCGCCAGCTTTTGCGTCTGCGCCAAAGTCAGAATCTCGAACATCTCGTCCAGCGTGCCGAACCCGCCCGGGAACACCACCAGCGCCTTGGAAAGGTAAGCAAACCACAGCTTGCGCATGAAAAAGTAATGGAATTCAAAGTTCAGATTAGGCGTAATGTAAGGATTCGGCGCCTGCTCGAACGGCAGCCGGATGTTCAATCCGATCGTCTTCCCGCCCGCCTCCCAGGCTCCCCGATTGGCCGCCTCCATAATTCCCGGCCCGCCCCCAGAGGTCACCACAAACCGCCGACGGTTCGACTTAATCCCCTTGGCCCAATGCGTCAGCATCCCGGCCAGCCGCCGCGCATCCTCGTAATAGCGGGCCATCTCCACCGCCGCCACTGCGCGCTTCCGTTGCAAATCCGTCGCCGTTCCTTCCACAATCTGGGGAACGCTGGCAGGCTGCTCATGGCTCGGGGCCGGTTGGCTCGATCCGGTGTTCTCAAGCAGCTCAAGCTCATGGTCGGCCTCCGCCTTCCCGCGAAATCGCGCCGACCCGAAAAACACCACCGTATCCTGTATCTTCTCCCGCCGGAATCGCGCCAGCGGCTCCAGATACTCCGCCACAATCCTCATCAACCGCCCGTCGGCGCCGTTCAAAAACTCCGGGTTTTCATAAGCCAGCGGAGCCCGCTTCAACGCCGGCGGAGTTCCGCTCGCCGGGGCAACTGTTCCCTGTTCCCTGTTCCCTATTCCCTGCTCCATCACCCATCCCGCCGGCGAATTGCGTCGTGAAATGCAATCCATAGATTCAAGAGGCCCAGACCCGAAATAACGCCCCGAACCGCACCGTTCGAAGCATAGATTGAGAGCGTCGGATACTGCAAGAAAATCGGGTTCTGGTCCCAAAACAGCCTGGACCACGGCGCATAAGCCACCGCTATCCCGATATACATCCGCAGAATCACCCTCAGGAATAGCTCGGCCCGCTCCAGCCACCGCGGAATCCGCTGCGGACCGGCTTTCGGCGGAATTGCCTTCTTCGCCTCAGCGACCGCCATGGGCCAATCTCCGGAGCTCTGGCCATTCGCCGGCCCCGCCGCTGAGCCCACCTCTGCTCCCGATACTGGCATACGTTCCGGCCCAGGCTGCGGGGCCGGGCTCGCGGGCAACAAGGGAGATATCGATTCCGGCAGCTGAGGCATTTTTGGGTTTCGCACCAGGCTCCCGAGTCCCGCAGCGTCGATCGCTTTCAGCGCAGACCCGCAACTCCCGGCTTGGGCTCGGGGCACCGTAATGCAACGGTATCATAGCAGCCACCCGGCCCCTGGCCCAGTGCTCGCCGCCCGCCTATCGTCCCAGGTAAACCCGGTACTGCGTCTCCAGAACTCCGGATGCGCGGGCCAGCGCCAGTTTGGACAGGTTGTATTGATAGAGACTCTCGACAAGATTGCTTTGCGCAGCGGCCAGCGTGGCTTGCGCCGTAACCAGCGGCAGGTTGTCGTCCACGCCCGCGTCCACGCGGTCGGTCTCGTCGCTCAACGCGCGGGTCGCCAGCTCCACATTCGAGCGGGCCACCTGGACCAGCTTCAAGGATGAGTCCACATCCAGCAGCGCCGAGCGCACCTGCTGGTCGATGTGGCTGCGCAGATCATCCAGTTGGGCTTCCACCGCCGATAGCTCGGCCTGCGCCGATTCCGTATCTCCGCGCAGCTTGCCCTCGCGGAACAGCGGAACGCTCAGCGTGCCGATTGCGGCAAACGTCCCGTGCGTTCCCACAGTGGTTACGTCGCTCACGCCGTAGTAGCCGTTGAAGCTCAGGGTCGGCAGCCGCTGGCTGCGATACGCGGCGTGGATGGCTTTGTATTCCACTTGCTGGTTCTGCAGGTTCTGGTAGTCCTGCCGATTCTTATAGGCAATCGCGCGAACCTCTTCCGGAGTCCCGGCAGCCAGTTCGTTGTAAGGCGCCCGGTCGGTAAGCTCAATCTTCTCCCCCGAATCGATGCCAATCTTGCGCTTCAGCAGGATCAGGTCTTTTTCCAGCGCGTTTTGCGCAGCAATCAGGGCCTGTTGCTGCGACTGGAGTTCAACCCGCGCGCGCAATTCGTCCAGATTCGACGCTGTGCCGGCCTCGTGCTCGTCGTGCGCGTGCCGCAACAGCACCTGGTCCTCTTGCTCAAGCGCTTTGGCATTGTCTACTTCGCTGGCCTCGGCAATGGCGTGCAGATAGGCCGTGGCCACCCGCTGCACCACCTCGCCGCGGGCACTCATCTTGGCGAAATAAGCCGATCGCTCCGCCGCGCCCGCCGCTTTCCAGCCCGCGATGACCGGCCCGGAGAATAGCGTCTGGCTCAGGTGAAACTGGCCCTCCGTCAGCGTGTCGCGCGTGATCTCAGAGAATCCCCCAGGCAGTTTGCCGCCAGGAAACAGCTTGGAAAACTTGCCGATAACGCCCGGCCCAAACCCCTGCGCAGCCAGATTATGCTGGTAAACGCCGGTGTCGCCGGTCAGCGTGATCGTGGGCAGAAACTCCTGCAGCGCCTCGTTCTTTTCTCCCTGATAGATTCTTTCGCCGCTCTCGGCCTCCTTCAGCCCCAGGTTGTTCTTCAACCCAAGACTGATCGACTCGTCCAGCGAGAGCTTCACAGCGTCGTCTGTCGCCCGACGGACGGTAACGCTGCCGAAAAACGGATTGGAGGTGGAGCTTGGGTTCGGCGACTGCGCAAGTACGCACGCCGGCGCCGCAGCCAGCACCGCGAGGAAGGCCGGGATTCCACCCAGCCGACAGACCAATTGTCGCGCTCGATCCACTGCCATCATTCTCTCAGATGAGCCAACCGCCGGAAGGGATTCCGGGATGCGGGTTGAAAAGCAGAGTTGGCGGCCGGTGAAACGGGAACCGGCCGCATTTCTTGGCCTGATTGGGAAAATCCTCCTTTGCCTCCATATTTAGATTTTCTGCCGCATCCAGTGGCCGCGGCGAAACAGCACCATGCTGGCGCCGGCGATGGCACATTCAGCAATGACGATGGAGAGGAATGCGCCCTCGGAGCGAAAATGCAGGCCAATTGCCAAAACCCAGGCCAGCGGCAGTTCCAGAACCCAGAAGCCGAAGAAGTTCACGATCGTCGGCGTAAAGGTATCGCCTGCACCGTTAAAGGCCTGCAGCATCACCATGGCGTAGGCGTAGCCGACATTGCCGCAACTGAGGGTGCGCAGCGCCGTGGCAGCAATGGGAACCACTGCCGGGTCGTTCACAAAGATGCGGACGATGGGCGCGGCGAAGACAAAGAAGAAGATGCCGATGGTCCCGAGAAACAGCATGTTGTAGAGGCCGGTGCGCCATACTGCCTGTGCGGCACGCTCAGGCTTCCGTGCCCCAAGGTTCTGGCCAACCAGGGTGGCCGCGGCGTTGCTGAGTCCCCAGGCGGGAAGGATGAAAAAGACGACGATGCGGATGGAGACGGTGTAGCCCGCAACCGCAGCCGAACCGAACAAAGAGATGATCCGCACCATGCCAATCCAGCTTGCGTTGGCGATCGCAAACTGGAGCATGCCGGTGACGGAAACGCGCAAAAGGCGAACCATGACCTGGAGATTCAGGCGCAGGTGGCGCGCCAGAACCCGGATGCGCTCAGTGCCCTTGAGCAGGCGGTAGAACTGGTAAAGCACCCCGATACTCCGCCCAATAAAGGTGGCCAGTGCCGCTCCGGTCACGCCCATATGGGGAAACGGTCCCAGGCCGAAGATGAGGCAGGGATCCAGGATCAGGTTGATGATGTTCGAGACCCACAGGAGTCGCATGGCGATGGCCGCGTCGCCTGCGCCGCGAAAGATGGCGTTGTTGAGGAACAGCATGATGATGGCCCCGCAGCCGCCCAGCGCAATGCGCGCGTACCCCGAGCCGCTGGCGACTATCTCCGGCGAGGCCCCCATGAGCTGGAGCAGTTGCGGCGCAAAGATGCCGGCAGGAATGCCGATGCTGAGCGAGATGAACAGACCCAGCACAATGGCCTGCACTCCGGCGATGGCTGCGTCGTCGGGGTCCTTCTCGCCAATGCGCCGGGCCACCATGGCGCCGGTGGACATGGAGACACCCAGGCCAATGGCGAAGACCAGCGCCAACATGGACTCGGTGATGCCGACGGTGGCTACAGCATTGGCGCCGAGGCGGCCAACCCAGAAAACGTCGACGACGGCGAAAAGCGATTCGAGCACCATCTCCAGCACCATGGGAATGGCGAGCAGAAGGATGGCGCGGTTGAGATTGCCGGTGGTGTAGTCTTGGTGCGAGCCGCTGAGGGCTTCCTGGACTGCGGACCAGAGACTGCGCGCGCGGCCGCTTGGCGGTTGCGGGGCGATGGATTCAAGAACGGACATAGGGAACTCCACGATGCCATCGGCAAAGGGATGGCATCAGCGAGGGCATGACGCTGCGATCAGATCAGGACGATGCTGGTCAAGATTTGCAGTGCTGGTACCCGGGGTTTGAGCATCCTCGGGATGCCGCTGGGGAGCGGCGGGAGCTTGGAATCAGCCCGAGGCACTGTTCAGCGGGTAGGTCGTACGGCGACAGGCATGAACATATTTGTCCTCCGTGGCCGAGGTCCGGCGGGTTCTTAGATAGTACCCCAATTTTGGGTGTGGAAGCTACGGGTTTGGCGGTTTTTATTTATGGGGCGGTGTATGGATTGCGACTTGGGGTCTGTTTACACCATGGCCCGTTCCTTAACCGTCAAATAGTTATTCAGCACCGTAGACGTCAGCGCTTCGGGATTCAGGTCCAGCGTCAGCGCCCCCTGCTCGTGCAGTCGCGCCAGCAGCAACTCCCGCCGCCCGGCCATCTCCTGCGCCGCGGCTGCCAGAAACATCTCTTCCACGTTTTTGGGCCGAGCCTGGGCAATCTTCTCCACCTCCGGCTGCGCCATGGCCACAAACAGCAGGAGATGCCGCCGCAGCAGTTGCATCGCCCCGTCGATCACTTCTGGCCGCATGGCGGTCTCGGCCAAATCGGTAACCCACAAAATCAACGACCGGCGCGGCTGCAAGCGGTTCAGCATGGCCGTTGCCCTCAAGTGGTCGGCCTCGCCTGCTTCGGCCCGCACCTGCGCCAGCGACTCGATCAATTGCCGCAAGTGCGCCGCTCCCCGCCCCGGAAGCAGCCGCTGCTGGATTCCCTGCCCATACGCCAGCAGCCCCACCCGGTCACCGGAAAACAGCGCCAGTTGGGCCAGCGCCACAGCGGTGGTGCAGGCGTGGTCCAGCTTGGAGTGCACCCGCGCACCGGGTGTTGAAACCGGCAGCGCGGCTTTGCCCGGCACCGGAGCCAACGCCACGCGCGACCGCATCAGCCGCCCGCAGTCCAGCACAATCCAAACCGGCTGGCTGCGCTCCGTCTGATACTGGCGCGTGATCAACTCGCCTCTCCGCGCCGTGGCCGTCCAGCAGATATCCCGCAGGTCGTCCCCCTCCCGGTATTCGCGCAGGCTCTCGAAGTCGCGGCCCAGCCCGCGCTGCCTCACCTGCCGCAGTTGCAAATCGATTTGCCGGCTCCTCGCCAGATAGATCTGCTGCTCCTCGCCGGTCCTCAGCGCCGGGTACACCCGCACCGTCTGCGTCAGCGGAGCCATGGACCAGCGCTCCGCCAGCCCCAGCGGCGAACGGTAGCGTACATACAGCCACCCGGCCTCGCAATCCCCCCGCTCCTGCGGCTCAATTCTGTAACGCACGCTGGCCGGGACGTTTGGAAACGCTGTCAGCCGGTGAGTGGCAGGCTCGGCAACCAGCGCCGGCGGCAGATCGTCCACCAGCCGGCACTCGATAATCGTGTCGCCCTGGTTCTCGATAGTCAGCTCAATCTCGGTCTCCGAATCCAGTGCCGGGGCGTTCGACCAGGTGCGAGCGGCTATCAATTTTGGGGCAGGCGGCAAGCGCAGCCCGTCCAGCAGAGCAGCCATCAGCACCAGCGCGTCCCACACCAGCATGGCATAGGCAATCCGGCCGTCCCAGAAGCCCGGAACCAGCCAGCACAATCCCAGGATCAGCAGCGCAAAACTCCGCGGCGTCAGCCCAAAACCCCAGCGGCGTCGCCGTTCGCAGCCGGCGCGCACCGCATCGGGATGGAGCGTGGGAGAAATCACTTTGGATAATCCACTCGAATCGTCAAAATCTCATACGGCTTAATGGGTGCCTTCACCACGTCGCCCGTCACCGTCAACGGGTCGCCCTCCGGCGTCTCCATCAAATTCGTCACCGTCGCGCCCGTAGCCCCCGGAGGCACGTGAAACTCCACGGTAGCATCCTTCCCCGCCCACTCATACACGCGGAAAATCAGTCCGTTCGCGTCTTCTGCCTTCTTCACTGCCGTCAGCACCACGTTCTCCGGCGCGACAGAAGCAAACGAATGCTCCGCCGGCAGCGTTCCCGCATGAGCCGTCGTCACCACCGCCGTCAGCGGATAGTTATACTCCCACCCATGCCGCACCGTCAGCGCATCCTTCCACGTGCCCGCATGCGGATAGAGCGCGTAGTGGAAGTGATGATGCCCCATGTCCGCATCGGGATCGGGCCACTTAGGCGACCGCAGCAGCGTCAGCCGCAACACGTTCCCCGCCGCGTCATACCCATACTTCGAGTTGTTGATGACAGACAGCCCATGCTTGCCATCACCCAAATCCGCCCACCGCATGGCCGGAACCTCAAACTGCGCCTTCTCCCACGAATTGTTTCGCGTAGTCGGCCGGTCGATGGAGCCATAGGGAATCTCGTAAGTAGCAAACGGACCCGAAGCCGCCAGCGGAAACGCAGCCTTCAGCAGCACATGAGATTCATGCCAATCAATATCGTTCTCGACGTCGACTTGGTCGGAACCCCATGGAAGCTGAATCGTCTGCACGAATTTCGAGCTTTGCCAGGTGCGCTTTACCCGGACCGTCTCACCCTCTTTCAGGACTTCAACTGAGTCGGCGCGGTTCAGGGGAGTTGGCGCGGCATCGAGCGTTCCGGGATCGATATTCCACGCATCGTAATTCCGGGGCGTGTCTTTGAATGCTTGGAGCTCATTGCCGCAGCTTCCGGCAGCCAGAGATTCAAAGCCGTCACGATGATCGGAGAGGCTCATGATGCAGCCCGTCTGCTTGTCCACAAGAACGCGGAGCATGCCGTTATCCAGAACGATAGACTTACCGGTCTTATCCTCGTCGTGAATCTTTTCGATCCCGTGAGCCAACGCATGCTCTTTGCTCAGCCAGAGCACGCGGTAGCCGAGGGGCGGAATATCGGAGACCTGAAGCGTAAGATCCGTGGAATTTGTCTTTGCGTCGGACGACAGGTCTTTGACAAGGACATCTCGCCCACCCCAATCCTCTGGCTTTCCGCTCATCGCCTGCCCGACATGAACTTTTACCTCGCCTGAACGTTTCCACGCAAGGGGATTGAAAGCTACGATTGGGCCGATGACACCATTCTTTCCCTGCGTGTCGATTGTTCCAGCGAGTAATTCGAGCGCCCCCGTGCCAATCTCATTCGTCGACCACCGCACCACGTCATAATCCTTCTGCGCATCCTTATAGATCACCCCAATCCCCGACCCCGCCGCCAGATCGTGGAACTGGTTAAACAGCACCTTCTTCCAGTCTTCAGTCAGCTCTGCTCCCGGATACGCCCGCCCATCCAGCCAAGCCAAGGACGACCACTTCTCCGCGTTCAGCACTTCCTCTTCTGCATCCCGCATATTCCGTTTATGGTTCGCCTGCGTAGTCATCACCCCGCGGTGATACTCAAAATACATCTCGCTCTTCCACGTCGGAATCGAGATCTCACCAGCAAGAGCCGCAGGCGGCGGCGCAGTATACCCCTTCGCAATCGACTGGTAATTCCACTCCGGGCTCTCCGGCGCAATCTGGTTCTCCACCGTCGAGAACCACGTCTGCGCCGTCCCGAATTGGAAGTTCGCCATCACCTTCGGCTGCAACGAGGGCATTGCCCAGCGAAATCCCTCATCCAGAATCGCCCGCGTCGGCCCGCCCCCGTGGTCGCCAATTCCATACAGGTCCATCATGTCCGTCATGCCTGTCGCCCGCTTGCGCGCCGTCACCAAATCGTTGCTCAGCCGCACCGGGCTCAAATCCCCATTCGCATAATCATGCGGGAAATAAGCCAGCACCTTCGAGCCATCCGGCGACTCCCACCAGAACAGCTTGAACGGCAGTTGATTCGTATCGTTCCACGTCATCTTCTGAGTGACAAAATAATCCACGCCGGACTTCTTATATATCTGCGGCAACTGCCACGTATACCCAAACGAGTCCGGATTCCATCCAATCCGCACATCCACCCCATAAGCCTGCTTGTACCACCGCTTGCCCACCAGCAACTGCCGCACCAGGCTCTCGCCGTCCGGCATATTCAGGTCCGGCTCAACCCACATGCCGCCCACCACCTCCCAGCGCCCCTCCTTGATGCGCTGCGCAATCTCCGCATTCATGTCGGGATACTTCTCGGCCATCCACGCGTTATATTGCGCGGCACTCTGTGTATAGGTGTATTGCGGATACTCATACATCAGTTGCAGCGCCGTCCCAAACGTCCGCTTCACCACGTCCACCGTCTCGGTCGAAGGCCACAGCCACGCTGCATCGATGTGCGAATTGCCCGTCAGGTGGAAGGTAGCCTTCTGCAGCACCGGCTCCAGCGCCTCCAGTTTCTTGAGCGAAGCCTTCAAACTCGCATCGAATCCCGCCTGGTCATGCGCATCCAGCGCCTTCAAATCCACCGCGTCAATTGCGCCGCTCAGCGTGTCCATCTTGCCGGCATCCCCCGGCGCAAGCGAAGGCACCAGCAGCGCCGCCGACAAAAACTCCTCGCGCAGATCCTCAGGATTCGGCCTGCCCTCCGCAAACTCAATCGCCAGGCTTGCGCCCCTTATCGACTTCGTATCCACCGTGTGCAGCAGCTTCACGGCGACCGTAACTTTGTCGCCCGGCCTGGCCTTGTCGAACAGCACCACCGGCTCAAGGTCGTCGCCCATGGCCACGCGCCGTCCGTTGAAGTAGAGAATCTGGGGCATGGGCCCGTTGGCCTCGGCGTGGAACTGAAACCAGATACGCGCCCCGGTCAGATCGTAGCCGTTCAGCGTCGCCGGAACGACGTACGCCTGCCGGAACCACACCGCCTCATTCGGAGCCTTGCTCCGCGACTCAATCGCCTGCCAGCCCGTCTCGTCCGCGTCCGCCGCTTCCCCGTGCGCCAGGTCGCCCGAGTGCATCTTCCAAACCCCATCGGGCAGCACCCTCAGGTTCGAAAGCCGCTCAATCACCGCGCGCGACTCCGGCGGCAAACTGGCGGCCGTCCTTGCAGCCTCAGCGGCAAGCTTGGCGGCCTCAACCGCGGTTTGCCCCACGCCCCTGGCAGCAAACAGAAAAATTGCGGAGGCAACAAGAAGAAAAGCAGGCATACGGGAACGAATCTTCATTGCGAAAATCATGGCTGAAAAACCCTCCCGAGCATACTACGCCATCCGCATCGCCCATTCGATGCCGACGCTATGTGCAACCGTATCCCAACCGCCTCAATGCGCCGGCGCAGCTGGCTGGGCTCCCCGGCTCTGTTCCAGGTATTCGATATACCCCAGCAGCGCTCCCCAATGGTAGAACCGGTCGCTTGACGTAACATCGTCCCCAGTGCCGAGAATGGCGTTGTAATTCTCGTGTACGTGGCCCTTTTCCTTCCACTCTTTCAGGAATAAGTTATAAGACTTCTCCGCAAACTCCCCGCGCGTCTTCGCATCGTCGTAGTTATTAAGCCCGAGATACACCAGATAGTTCATCGGACCCCAGATTCTGCCCCGCCAGTAATCCTGATCCTTAAATGCCGGGTCGTCCCGCGCAATGGCCGGAATAACCCACTCGCCCCAAAACTCCTTTTCGTTCAGCAGGTGCTTCTCCACCATCGTTTTCGCCTGCGCCTGAGTAGCCGCCTTCGCCATCAGTGGATAGAAGTTTGTCGGCGAAAGCCGTGTGCTGTTTTCTCCCGTATGCAGGTTCCTGTTCAGAAACATGCCCGCCTTCTCATCCCACATTGTTGCCAGCTTCGCTCGATATTTCTTAGCCCGCGCCATCAGCTCCCGTGCCTCCGCATCCTTGCCCAGTTCCACCGCAATCTCCGCCAGCGCATCGCTGTCCGCAATATACATACTCATCAAGCCCACGTCGCCATACTCCAGCAGATGTGTTTGCGGATTGTAGAAAGTCCCGTCATACATGGGGCTATTGTCCAGCCCCGACTCATAGATCGCACCCTGCCATGTCCCATGGGAGGTGTCGAGAAGGTTGACGGGCTGGTTGTCTCCATCGCTGCCCAGGGTCAGATAGCCCTGCAGATCGCGATGCTCCGCCCACCAGCGATTCCAGCGCAACAGCGGCTCGAATGCGTCTTCAAGAAACCATCGATCGTGAAACTTCCTGTAAAGCCCAAGT
>Ga0302319_10023589_pt1 | contig 10984 bp, 9 predicted proteins | sample Bog_T0_2_FD_203319 | JGI IMG/M metagenome (GOLD analysis project Ga0302319, IMG submission 203319) | Peat permafrost microbial communities from Stordalen Mire near Abisko, Sweden - Bog_T0_2 | ecosystem: Environmental > Terrestrial > Soil > Wetlands > Peat | place: Sweden: Abisko, Stordalen Mire...
TTGCCGGAGAAATGCTCGAGCTTGGCGAGCATGCTCCCGCTCTTCACGCCGCTTGCGGGCGGGCCGCCGCTGAAGCGGGCCTTGACCTGGTGGCCGGCGTTCAGGGAAATGCCGTCCACCTTGCCGCTGCGGCCTGCATTGGTGGCGTTGGCTCTCTTTTTCTTCCCGATGCGGAAGCCGCTGGGCGCTGGCTCCTGCAGACGCTGCAACCCGGCGACGTGGTCCTCGTCAAAGGCTCGCGCGGCGTCCACCTCGAACGCGCAATTGAGGCCGTAACCGGCAGCGTCGCTCAGTTGGAGAGGCAGTGAAGTTTCTGAGATTCGCAGCCGCGGCAGCGCTGTTCTCGGTTCTTCTGTTCTGTGCGAAATCCTCCGCGCAAGACGACCCGGCCTGGACGCGTCCCTTTCCGCCCATCCGCATTGCCGGCAATCTCTATTACGTCGGCAGTGAAGACCTCGCCTCCTATCTCGTCGTTACGCCTAAAGGCAATATCCTCATCAATAGCAACCTCGCTTCTTCGCCGGCACTGATCCGGAAAAGCATTGAGACTCTCGGCTTCCGTTTCGCCGATACCAAAATCCTGCTCATCAGCCACGCCCACTTTGACCATTGTGCCGGCAGCGCCAAAATCAAGCAGCTGACCGGCGCCAAATACTTCGTCATGACTGGCGATGTGGCTGTCGTGCAATCCGGCGGCAAGGCGGATTTTCAATACGGCGCGCGCAAAGATCTGCAATATCCTCCCGCGAAAGTCGACCGTATTTTGCACGATGGGGACAAGGTTGAGCTTGGCGGCGTGACCCTGGTGGCCCACAAGACCGCAGGCCACACCAAGGGCACAACAACCTGGACAATGGATGAAGCTGAAGGCGGCAAGACACTCCACGTCGTGATTGTAGGCAGCCCCAATGTCAACCCTGGATACAAGCTGGTTGCCAACAAGACCTACCCGCAAATCGCCAGCGACTACAGACGTCAGTTTCAGGTTCTCAACGCGCTTACTTGCGACATCTTCCTCGGAGCCCACGGCGGCTACTTCGACCTCAAGGAAAAGTACTCGCGCTTCAAGAACGGCGGCCATGATCCCTTCATCGATCCCAAAGGTTACAAGCAATATGTTGCAGACCGCGAGCAGGCATTCGAAGCCGAACTGGCGCGACAATCAGCCAAAAAACAATAGGGCCGCTCCACAACCCAAACCCTCGTCCGACCTGTAAAATCAATAGGAATCCCGCTTTATGCCGGCTCTGGAGACCTCTTGCTTTACTGGCTGCTCTACCAAAAGCTCTACCCGTTCTTCCACCCTTTCCGGATCTTCCGCTATCTCACCTTTCGAACTGCCTTCGCCTCGCTCACAGCGCTCCTGATCGCGTTGTTCATCGGTCCGTGGGTTATCCAGAAGCTTCGCGAATTCCAAATTGGCCAGTACATACGCGAAGACGGGCCGCAGTCGCATCTCAAGAAATCCGGCACGCCCACCATGGGCGGCGTTCTCATCTGCATCGCCATCCTGCTGCCCACCGTTCTCTGGTCCAACCCCACCAACCCTTTCGTCTGGATTACCGTCTTTTCCACTCTCGCCTTCGGAGCCATCGGCTTTGCTGACGATTACATCAAGGTAGTCAAGCGCCGCAGTCTCGGCCTCACCGCTCGCGCCAAGCTCTTGTGGCAGGGGCTCGCCAGCGCATCGGTCGCGTGCGCCCTGGTAGCGCTTCAACAGTTCGGAGTGTTTTCAACGCGCTTGACCGTACCCTTTTTCAAGTCCCTTCGACCTGACCTGCTTTGGCACTCATGGCCTGCTACCATCCCGCACCTGGCGTTGCTTGCGTTTGTGCCGTTCGTGGTTTTTGTAACGCTGGTGCTGGTCTTTTCTTCCAACGCCGTCAATCTCACCGACGGTCTTGACGGCCTTGCCATCGGCTGCACCATCATTGCCGCGGGCGCGCTTGCAGTCCTTACCTATGTCAGCGGCGACGTTGTCTTCTCTGACTATCTTGATATGCAGCGCATGCCTATGGTTGGGGAACTCACGGTCTTTTGCGGTTCCATGGTCGGTGCTTCCATCGGCTTTCTCTGGTACAACGCTCACCCTGCTGAAATCTTCATGGGCGATGTCGGATCGCTTGCCCTCGGCGGCGCCATCGGCACCGTCGCTGTCATTATCCGCCAGGAACTTCTGTTGCCCTTCATCGGCGGCATCTTCATCCTTGAGGCCGTCTCCGTCATCCTCCAGGTGGGCAGCTACAAGCTGCGCAAAAAGCGTATCTTCAAGATGGCGCCGCTGCATCACCATTTTGAGCAGTTGGGCTGGCATGAGTCCAAAGTTATTACCCGCTTCTGGATCGGTGCCCTGGTGTTTGCATTGTTTGCTCTCACCACTCTGAAACTCCGCTGAACGAGGCCCCGCGGTGCGCTGTCCAGTGCACAATAAAAGTAGTCGCGGGAGCCTGAGGCAAAATTCAAATGCTGGAACTCAAAGGCAAAAAAGTTCTCGTCGTGGGGCTGGGCAAATCCGGGCTCGCCGCGGCGTTGTTTCTGCGCCACCGCGGCGCCCAGGTTACCGTCTCCGATGTCCGCAGTGCTGAAGCCCTCGCCAATGACATTCCTGCCCTGCTTGAAGAGGGCATCATGGTTGAGGCCGGCGGCCACGGCCTGCTCACCTTTCGCCGCCAGGACCTCATCGTCGTCAGCCCCGGCGTGCCGCTTGATACGCCGGAACTTGCCCAGGTCAAGAGCTTCGGCTTAACCGTGATCGGCGAGCTCGAACTGGCCGCCCGCTTTCTCAAGGGCAGAATGATTGCCATCACCGGCTCCAACGGCAAGACCACAACCACCGCCCTGGTTGGCGAAATCCTTGAGGCGGCAGGTATTCCCACCCTCGTCGGCGGCAATATCGGCGTCCCTGTGGTCGAACTCATCGAGCCAAGCACCGATGAAACCTGGTCCGTGCTTGAGGTCTCCAGCTTTCAGCTCGAAAGCACAGATCAGTTTCACCCCAGCATCGCCGTCATCCTCAACATCACCCCTGATCACCTTGACCGCCATGGCAGTTTCGAGAACTACGCTCTGGCCAAGGAACGCATCTTCGCCGCTCAGAACGCCAACGACTGCCTCGTTCTCAATGCTGACAATGTGCGAGCCGCCGAAGCTGCAGCACGCTCGGCTGCTCAGATCTATTGGTTCTCAATCGAACACCCGGTCGCACGGGGCGCATGGCTCAAGGAGGGGTACGTCGTCTATCGCTCCACGCAAGACACCGCCCCTGAGAAAATTGTTCCTCTCAGCGCGATTCCCTTGAAGGGTGCTCACAATGTTGAGAATGTGCTGGCCGCTGTGTGCGCAGCCCGTCTCGCGGGTGCTTCCATCGAAGCCATAGGCAAGGCCATTGAAAGCTTCCGCGCCGTCGAGCATCGCCTTGAATACGTCTCTACCGTCAACGGCGTCGAGTTCTACAACGACTCCAAGGCAACAAACGTCGATGCCACGGCCAAGGCTATCGCTGCCTTTGACTCCGGCATTCACCTTATTCTCGGCGGCAAAGACAAAGGGTCCGACTACACTCAGCTCGCTCAACTTCTACGTGCGCGCGTTCGCGCCGTCTACACGATAGGTTCCGCAGCCGCAAAAATCGAGTCGCATCTGCGCGGCGTCGTCACGCTTCATCCTTGCCAGACATTGGAAAATGCAGTCAGCACCGCGGCAGCCGCCGCACGGCCCGGCGACGTAGTTTTACTGTCGCCGGCCTGTTCAAGCTATGACCAGTTTGAGAACTACGAGCAACGTGGACGTGTATTCAAGCAACTCGTCGCCGAACAGCGGGGATGGAAAGAATGGCAAAACGCGTAGGCGTTGATAAATGGATGTTCTTTACCACCCTGCTGCTCATTGTGGCCGGCCTGGTGATGGTCTTCTCCGCCTCCGCCGTTGTCGCGCAGGAACGCTTCCACTCCCCTTACATGTACGTTGGTCGGCAGGCTGGCTGGGCAGTCGCAGGCGTTCTCGCCATGCTCGCCCTCATGCACATTGACTACACCCACTACAACAAGCCGCGCTTCATCTATCCTGCGATAAGTATCACGACGCTCCTGCTGGTCTCTGTTTTCTTTTTTCCAGACTCCCACAATACCCATCGCTGGATTCGCTTCGGAGGGTTCTTCACATTCCAGCCGTCTGAAATCGCCAAGCCCGTGCTCGTGCTTTTCCTGGCGTGGTTTCTGCATACACGCCTCGATCAGATGCGCGACTGGAAGCACACTCTCCTTCGCGCCGCCATCATGCCGGCGGTGTTTATTCTGCTCATCGTCAAGCAGCCAGACCTGGGCACCGCGCTGGTTCTTGCCGGTGTCACTGCGATGCTGCTGATTTTGGCGGGTATGGAATGGCGGTATCTGCTGGCGGGCTTTTGCGCCATGCTTCCGGGCTTGGCCGCACTGCTCTTCATGGTGGCCTGGCGTCGTCAGCGCATGCTGGTCTTTCTCAATCCCGAGTCCGATCCGCAAGGCGCCGGTTTCCACATCAACCAGTCCCTCATCGCCGTCGGCACCGGCGGCTTTAGCGGCCGCGGTTACATGGAGGGCATGCAGAAGCTCTTCTACCTTCCCGAAGCTTCAACCGATTTCATCTTCGCCAACATCGCAGAAGAACTCGGCTTCATTGGCGCCATGGTCATCGTCATCCTCTTCGTCGTGCTCGGCGTTCGTGGCTTGCGCGCCGCATTCCGCTGCCAGGATCCCTTCGCCCGCCTTGTCGCTTTCGGCATCACAACCACCATCCTGCTGCAAGCCTTCTTCAACATCAGCGTCGTCCTGTCGCTGGTTCCCACCAAGGGAATTCCGCTGCCGCTCATCTCTTCCGGCGGCACCTCGCTGTTCTGCACCCTGGCAAGCATCGGCGTCCTGCTCAACATCACCAAAAAAATCGAGTGACAATGCCGACCCTCCGCGTTCTCATCGCCGGCGGCGGCACCGGCGGTCACATTATCCCGGCACTCGCCGTCGCCCGCGAACTAGTCGCCCGCCACTCCGCTGAAATCCTCTTCGTCGGCACCCAGCGCGGCATGGAAATCCGGCTTGTCCCCGAGTCCGGGTTCAACCTGCGCCTCATTGATGTAGGCCCGCTCAAAAACGTCTCCCTCATTACCCGCTTGCGGACCATGTTGAGCCTGCCCAGCAGCATCACCGCCTGCAAGAAGATGATCCGCGAGTTTCAGCCCAACGTCGTCTTCGGCGTGGGTGGATACGCCTCCGGTCCCGCCATGGCCGCAGCCCTGCAACTCAAGATTCCCACCATGGCGTTCGAACCCAACGCCGTTCCCGGCCTCGCTAACCGCCTCGTCGGCAAGCGAGTTCAAGCCGCCGCCGTCAACTTCCCGTCTGCCGCCAAATGGTTTCATCACTGCGAAGTCACAGGCATCCCTGTGCGTCCGGAGTTCTTCACGCTAGAGCCGCCCCCATCCACGGCTCCGCATCTGCTGGTCTTCGGTGGATCGCAAGGTGCGCGCATCTTCAATACCCATGTGCCAGACATAATTCCGGCTCTTCTCGCCGCCGTTCCCGGGCTCACCGTGCTCCATCAAAGCGGCGTACGCAATCTCGAATCAACCCAAGCCGCCTACGCCGCGTCTGGTGCGGATCCTTCCCGCTGGGAGGTGCTGCCTTTCCTTGACGACATGCCCGCCCGGTTTGCCGCCGCCCACCTTATCATGGCCCGCAGCGGCGCTTCCACCGTTGCTGAACTCGCAGCCGCCGGCAAGCCATCCTTGCTTGTCCCGTTTGCCGCTGCCGCCGATGATCATCAAAAGCGCAACGCTGAAGCCATGGTCGATGCCGGAGCTGCCGTATTCCTCATTGAGCGCGACCTCGATATTCCCGGCAAGCTTCTCAATTCGCTCACCACCCTGCTGACCTCGCCCACCCAACTGGCATCCATGGCAGCAGCCGCAAAGATCCAGGCCCATCCCGCCGCCGCTGAGCGCATCGCCGATCGCCTTGCATCCCTCGCAGTCCGCGGCTTCAAGTAACATTGCGCCAATAAAAAAGGCCCGCCTGCCGAAGCAAACGAGCCTTTCTACCTCAATTCTTCAAGAATTACCGGTGTCCGCCGCCGCCATGACCACCGCCACCGCCCACATGGCCGCCACCACCGGAGAAGCCACCGCCAACATGGCCGCCACCGCCGCCTACGCGACCGCCGCCGCTATAGCCTCGCGCGCCACCCGCATATCCGCCCCGGGGTGCTGCTCCGTACCCACCGCGATAGCCTCCGGCATATCCACCACCACGGTACCCGTACCCACCGCGATATCCGTAGCCGCCACGATAGCCGTAACCGCCGCGACCCCAGCCATGGCCCCATCCGTACCAAGGCCCTGCGCCGATGAATACTCCACCATAGAACCAGTTAGGTCCGTAGTAGCCGTAGGGCGCGCAACCATAAGGGTAGTAAGAGTAATAGCCCCACTCGCATACCGGGGGACCGTAAGCCTCTGGCGCCTCGACAACTGCGGGGCCCACGCCAATCCCTACCCCCACTTGAGCGTTTGCCGCAACCGCGAACGGCAGAACGAAAAGCATTGCGAACAGAACCAGGCGAAATCTCCGCATGACATCCTCCATGTGCTGCCCCGTCCTGTTCGATCTGGATTCGGGATTCATCTTCAGCACTTGCCGGCCTCGGGTTTTTCTCCGTCCGGCTTCTAGGTATTAGAACAATGTTCTGGTGTTAAAGTTGCGGTCCATTTCGAAGAATCGTCGCCAACTCGATTTTTGGGGCCGTCATCTTTGTATCATCAACGGACAACCGGACATGTCAAGGCAACTCTTTTAGAATCCGAACTAGAGATGGGGTTCAAGAGCGCAAAAAAACGGCCCCTCCAGTTTGGAAAGGCCGCCAGAAAGCAGTGAAGCAAAAAAGGGGATTTACCTGCGGAAGCGTTCGTGACCGCGGTCGACCAAAACATGCCCGTCGTAAACTCTCCCGCGCTCCCAGTTCCCTTCGAACCGCACAAAGGGTCCCCGATCTCGCCCGCCGATGAAGTTCCAGCGTCCGGGAATCCAATATCCATCCGCCTGATAGCCGGCCACCCAAACGTAGCCTGGTCCAGGGCAGGGCGGAACGTAGGCCACCGGTCCGCGCGCATAAAACCCGAATTCGGCCGCCTGGGCTGTTGAAGCTCCCAAACCCATCGCGCCAGCCACTACTGCTGCTCCAAGCATCCAGCTCTTCATGCCCTTCATAAATCCTCCATCCCACCCAGCCCCTCGGCCGGTCCGGCTTCCTTGTCTGAGGCTTGTCTCTTGCTGCCCCTTTCGCGCGCCGGTTATGTACTGGTTGAACAGCGGATGGGTGCAAAGGTTGCGACTTTCCGTGAAAATAAACATCCGCAACTTTCTCTCAAATCAGTGTTTATGTCCGCTCTTTCTGCTCTCGGAATTCGCTTTCTCGCACCGGTGTTACAGTTGAGCTTCGCCCAAATGTTTACAACTCAACAGCACGCGCACTTCATCGGAATCGGCGGCATCGGCATGAGCGGCATTGCCGAAATCCTGCTGAACCTGGGCATGAAAGTCTCGGGGTCCGATCTGCGCCGCGGGCCGGTTACTGACCGCTTGGCTCAACTGGGTGCAACCATCTATGAAGGCCACGACGCCGCCCACGTCACAGGGGCCACGGTCGTCGTCACCAGCTCCGCCGTCAGCGCCATCAACCCTGAAGTGCTTGAGGCCCACGCCCGCAAAATCCCCGTCATTCAGCGCGCGGAAATGCTTGCGGAGTTGATGCGCCTGAAATACGGCATCGCCATCGCCGGTATGCACGGCAAGACCACCACCACATCCATGATTGCCAGCGTCCTTTTCGCCGGTGGCCTGGACCCGACGGTGGTTGTCGGCGGTCGCGTGGACGCTCTCGGCTCCAATGCCCGCCTGGGCACCACGCAGTATCTTGTCGCAGAAGCAGACGAAAGCGATCGGTCCTTCCTCAAGCTCTCGCCTATCCTTGCTGTCGTCACCAACCTGGATCGCGAGCACATGGATTGCTACGCCGATATGGCCGATGTCGAGCGCAGCTTTCTCGATTTCATGGACAAGGTGCCGTTCTACGGCGCGGTTACCGCCTGCCTGGACAATCCACAACTCGCCGCCATCCTGCCTCGCGCCCGCCGGCGAGTCTTCACCTACGGAACCGACCCTCACGCCGACTTCCGTCTTGAATTTCTGGTGGCCGCCGAAGGCCGCTTCGCCCGCTTCCTCGTCAACACCGGCGAAGGTCCGCTTGGCCCGTTTGAATTGCACGTGCCCGGTCGTCATAACGTGCTCAATGCTACTGCGGCCGTAGCCATCGCCCGCCAGCTTCAAATTCCCGCCGACAAAATAGCTGAAGGGCTGAATCACTTTCGCGGTGTCGATCGCCGCTTTCAGCAGCGCGGCGTCGCCCGCGGCATTACGGTGGTCGACGACTACGGCCACCACCCAACGGAAATCCGCGCTACCCTGGCCGCCGCCCGTGAGTGCGGGCATCGCCACATCCACGTCGTTTTTCAGCCCCACCGCTTTACCCGCACCAAGGATCTGATGAACCAGTTCAGCGGCGCATTCAAGGATGCCGACTCCGTCATCGTTCTTCCGATTTACGCCGCCAGCGAAGAGCCCATCCCCGGCGTGACTGCGGATATTTTGGCAAGCCGTATCCAGGGTCCCGATGTTCAATATGCCCCTGACTTCGCTTCCGCCGTAAGCGCCGTAGCCGCCCAGGCCCATGAAGGCGACCTGATCCTTACTCTCGGGGCCGGCAACGTCAGCCAGTTGGCCCCGCAGATTCTCGCCGCACTCGAAGCGTAAGCAACTTCCTTCGCTACCATCTCGAACAAAAGGACGGGTGCAAAGTGACCTTCACCGTTCAAGAGCAATTCGGGCAGATCGATATTTACGTCTTCGATCAAGTCCTCCGCGGCAACATTGAACCCGGCATGCGCATCCTCGACGCCGGTTGCGGTTATGGCCGCAACCTTGTCCATCTGCTCCGCGAAAAATGCGAAGTCTTCGCGCTCGACGCGGATGCCGAAGCAGTCAACCATGTCCGCCAGCTCTCTGCATCGCTCAATACCGGGTTGCCGGAAACAAATTTCCAGGTCGGCAAAATCGACCACATACCCTTTCCTGCTGATTTCGCGGATGTGGTTCTTTGCAATTCGGTCCTTCATTTTGCGCGTGACGATCAGCACTTCCGCGCCATGCTGGCCGAGCTGTGGCGCGTCTTGAAGCCGGGAGGCATGCTCTTCTGCCGCCTTGGCTCGCGCATCGGAATGGACTTCGAGCGGATCCGCGGCAACGTCTTCAAAATCCCGGATGGCTCCAAATGGTACCTGGTCGACCAGGAAATGCTGCTGAGCCTCACGGAAGAAATGAATGCCGTGCAAGTCGATCCCCTGAAAACCACGATCGTGCAGGACTATCGATGCATGACGACCTGGGTGCTGAGGAAGCGAAGAACCTGAGGCGCAACTTCGCTCCGAATCGACTCCGCGAGCCCATGAAGCTTTGCGAATTCTCGCGCCATGCGCAGCGCCGTACACGCCGCCACATCCCGCTGCTATCATTTCTCCCGCAGCCAACAAGCCATCCACGAAGCATCCAGAGGGAGTACGTATGTCGCAGCGCTCGCGCCGAGCTTTCTTGCAAGCAGCTTCCGTTACCGCAGCCGGTCTCGCTGTTTCCAGCCGAATTCCCGCTTGGGCGGGTCCTGCCAGCGGAACCGTAAAAGTCTGGTCAACCTTCCGCGACCGCCGCTATGCTCCAGCCGACCCGCTTTCATGGAAGCCCGCCGCCGAGATTGCCTCCAACGCCATCACCCTCAATCCCGCCGCGACAAAACAGGAAGTTCTGGGATTCGGCGGAGCTCTTACCGACGCAACCTGCTATGTCCTCAGCCAACTCACCGAGGCTGAGCGCCAGCCCATCATGCACGATCTTTTCGCTCCCCGTGAAATGGCTTTCAATGTCTGCCGCACCTGCATCGGAGCCAGCGACTACTCGCGCGACGTTTACAGCTATGACGAGAGTCCAGAGCCCGATCCGGAGATGAAGAAGTTCTCCATCGACCACGACAAAGCCTACATTCTTCCCATCCTCAAAGATGCGCGCAAGATCAATCCCGAACTGTTTCTTTTCTCGTCGCCATGGAGCCCTCCCGGCTGGATGAAGCCCAACAACTCCATGCTCGGCGGTGGCATGCGCAAGCTCACCTTCCCGCCCTACGCTCGCTACTTCCTCAAATTCCTCGAGGCCTACAAGGCTCAAGGCGTCGCCATTAACGCGGTCACGATTCAAAATGAAGTGGACGCCGAGCAGAACGGCAATATGCCCGCCTGCCTCTGGGCGCAGGAAGAAGAAATCGAGTTTGTGCAGAAGCACCTTGGCCCCGCCCTGCGCAAGGCCGGCATGACCACGAAGATTTGGGTGCTCGATCACAACTACAATCTCTGGGGCCGCGCCATCGGCGAGCTAAGCGTTCCTGAAGCCGCCGAATACATTGACGGTATTGCCTGGCACGGATATGTAGGCGAGCCGTCTGCGATGACCCGAGTTCACGATGCCTTCCCCAACAAGAATGCCTATTGGACCGAGGGGGGCCCGGACATCGCCCAGCCCGATTACCAGACGGACTACACCAAGTGGGCTGAAACCTTCAATGGCATCTTTCAGAATTGGGCGCGTTCCATCACGTCGTGGAACGTTGTCCTCGATGAAAACGGAAAACCAAACATCGGCCCCTTCTCCTGCGGTGGCGTCATCACAGTCGACACCCACAGCCACAAAGTCACACGCAGCGGCCAGTACTGGGCGTTCGCTCACTACTCCAGGCACGTTCGTCGCGGCGCAAAGGTCTTCGCAACCGATGGAGTGGGCACAACCGCGGGGCAGGGAACCGAAAGCCCCGTTTCGCATGCAGGCTTCCGCAACCCGGATGGCAGCTATGTCGTGGTGCT
>Ga0302319_10023590_pt1 | contig 10984 bp, 10 predicted proteins | sample Bog_T0_2_FD_203319 | JGI IMG/M metagenome (GOLD analysis project Ga0302319, IMG submission 203319) | Peat permafrost microbial communities from Stordalen Mire near Abisko, Sweden - Bog_T0_2 | ecosystem: Environmental > Terrestrial > Soil > Wetlands > Peat | place: Sweden: Abisko, Stordalen Mire...
ACTAGCAACCAAGAACTTTCCTTTTTGGTAGTGCACGTCCGTAACGGTGCCAGGTATCGGAGTTCGATTGACGTGAACATTGAAAATGTTCAAAAAGATACTCACCCTCGTCTCGTGTGGTCCGAGTTGGCGGATGGCTACAATCTTTCCATCTGCGGGCGCAACCATGACGTTGGGTGGGGGGGCCGGCCTTTCGGGATCGCGGAAGAAGTACAAACAAAACGCCGCTAGGATGAAAAAGGGAATTCCAGCCCAAGGATTCAGGAAATAGGAAAGCCCCAGCCCAAGGACGGTGAGTCCACACGCAAAATTAATACCGTCAGAAACGATTCGCAAACCGTCATTTTCTCACGAGGCGAATAGCGGACGGAGGAAGGAAGGCGAAAATCAGACCGATTTGAAAAAAGTGGCGTCGCAAGCGACCTGCCGGCTGAAACCAGTGCCAACGGGAAGAGACACTTCGGTACCACCTAAGAAGAGGTAGCTGTTCGGCTTAAGACCGCTTCGGATGTCCTGGACAATCCGCGATTTAGTGGTGGTGTCGAAATAGATCAGCACATTGCGACAGAAGACAACGTCAAACGAACCAAGTGCTCGAATATCGAAGCGCAAATCGAACATTTGAAACTTCGTCAAACGGCGCAAGGCAGGTTTCGCTTCCCAGCGGTCAAGGCCGCATGGGGTGAAGTACTTTTCGCGTAAGACAGCCGGTAGCCCCCGCTCGATTTCGACTTGGTTGTAAATGCCCGCTGAGGCGCGCTCAAGGACAGAAGTTGAAATATCCGTCCCCACAATGCGGATCTCCCAAGACTCGAGTCCCATTTCACAGAGCAGCATAGCCAGACTGTAGGCTTCTTGACCGGTGGAAGCCGCAGCCGACCAAAGAGTAAGCTTTTTCTCTACCCGCCGCGTTTCGAGAAGTGCCGGAATAACATGACAGCGCAGCGCTTCGAAATGCGTAGGTTCCCGAAAAAAGAAAGTCTCGTTAGTCGTCATGGCGTCGACGACCTTGCGCTGCAACGAAATGTCAGAAAGTAAACGGAGTTTCGTGCAAAGATCGTCCAGGTTCTTGATGCCGTGGTCAAGAGCAACCGGAAGAAGGCGCGCTTCCACTAAGTAGTCTTTACCATCATCAAGAACGATCCCCGACTGTCGGCGGATATGTTCCTGTAGGAATCGATAGTTTTCGGGATGTATTTTATTCAATGTTTCACCGCATTCATAGAATGGAACCTGGCGACGCCACACCGTGAGGTTTGGATCATTGTTGCAGCGTCCGTGCCCACTTCTTCGCTAAAGATGATCCCGACTTCTCAGAGTTTGTAATAATTCAGCACAATCTGCAGATCTGCGGCGGTTTTGCTCAAATCCTGAGCCGCCCGCTGCGCTTCGGTGGCACCGGTAGTCGTGTTTTGGGCCGCCGCGGCTACTCCAGTCATGTTCTGGGTGATGTCACCCACCCCGCGTGCCGCTTCGGCCATACTCCGATTGATTTCGTTGGTAGTCACCGTTTGTTCTTCTACCGCCGAAGCAATGCTATTGGAAATATCGTTGATCTGGTTGATGATTCCCGTTATGTCAGCTATAGCCTTCACGGCGCCGTTGGTGTCCGTCTGAATCGCTTCAATTTTCTGGCTAATTTCTTCGGTAGCCTTGGCAGTCTGCTTCGCTAATTCCTTGACTTCATTCGCGACCACCGCGAAACCTTTTCCCGCTTCCCCGGCGCGCGCCGCTTCGATCGTCGCGTTGAGGGCAAGCAAGTTGGTCTGCTGTGCGATAGAGGTAATAACTTTGACTACATTGCCGATCTCGAGACTCGAAACACCTAGCTGAGAGACAGTCTTATTGGTTGCGCTTGCAGAGGTAACGGCGCTGCGAGCAATCCTGGCAGCTTCACCGGAATTCTTGGCAATCTCGCGAATAGATGAATGCATTTGTTCGCCGCTGGTGGCGACTAGCACTACATTCCTCGAGATCTGTTCACTGGCTGCCGACACAACATTTGCCTGGCCGGCAGTTCGATCGGCATTCGCCGTCATTTGACGGCTTACACTGTTGAGTTCTTGAGCGGCGGCCGATAAAGTTTGAGCCCCTCGCGAAAACTTTATCAGGTTGTCTTGGAGACCCGCGGCCATAGCGTTCACGTCATTCTTCAGACGCGCGTGGTCGCCGCGATACTCTCCCTGAAGGCGAGCTGTTAAATCGCCGCCGGCGATGCGCGCGACAACTTGCGACGCCTCCTGAATAGGCTCGATGATGGCATTCAGCGTTTTGTTAATACCCTCTACAATCGAGCGAAATTCGCCTTGATGCCTGGAGGCATCGGCGCGTTCTGCAAGGCGGCCGTCAAAAGCAGCGGAAATCAGCATTTCGACGTCAGAGCTCAGACGCTTACAGTTAGCCCGCACATCATCCGCGGCCCGGTTGATAAAAGCCCTTTGCCCAGATAATTGTTCGAGCGGTGCGTCAAGTTCACCCCTGCCCAAAGACTCCATGAAGTCAGCAAGTTTGCGCTGTACGCCGATATGGCTGGCAGCCATTTCGTTTACTCCGCGTGCCATCTCCGCGAAAGCGCCTTGAAACTGTTCGTCTGGAATTGACGAGTCGATCTTGCCGCAGGCGTGATCGTGCGTCATCGCTTGCAGAGCGCCGATCAAAGATTTTAGATTATCGCGCAACCGCTCGACGCTTTCATTGATGAAAACGCGCTTACCCGGGAATTTATCCAGAGGTGCGTTGAAGTTGCCTCGCCCGAACTGTTCGATGCAGGCGAGTGTCCGCTTTTCGACCGCCAGATGTTCCGCGCAAATTTCATTGATTACTTCGGACGCTTCGCCAAAAATGCCAGGGGCGACGGTGGAATCCAATCTGGCGTCAATTTTTCCTCGAATGTGCTCTTCTGCCATTTGACGAAGACTGGCATTGAACCGACACATGTTGTCAATGAACTCGTTTAGTCCAACTTGTAAGCATGAAAAAGGTCCGTGCTCAGAAGCAAACGGAGGAGGAATGGTACCCAACGTCAATTGCCTAACACAACCAGTCACTTCTTCGATCGGCAACGAAAACGTATCCAGTAACGAATTGATGCGGCTGAGTATCTCTTTATCGCCGCCGCTGGAGCCATTTAGTTCAGCTCGAATAACGAGATTACCCGAAGCTATGCCGGCTTGCAGACGTTCAATCTCGTCACAAATCCGCCTCCGCTTCATATTGGGTTTTCTCTCTATCTGGTCTGCAATTCGTGGTTGCTCTGAGCCATCGCCCAACAGATGATTCAGCAGCTGGGGCAATTTATCTTCAACTAATTCGTATTCCATCGTTTTCAGCCAATTCATGCCGCGGTTCTGGACCTTACGGATGAGTCTCCATTTGTGTCCCGGCGGTTTTCAAAACCGGAATGGACCACCCAATATCCACGGTCTTCTCGGTATCGAGCACGAAGAGCAAACTGCTCGTGAGTTTATACACACCGCGAATCATCTCGCGCACCGTCGCGGCCACGTTGGCCGGTGTATTTTCAAATGTGCTTGGCTTTAGTTCAAGGACATCACCGATTTCGTCCACCAGTAGACTCACGGCTCCATCCTCAGTTCGAACAACCAAGTTCATGGGGCGCTCGTCGTCGGCGCGTGGATCAAGATAGAGGCGGCGGCGCATGTCGATTGCCGGAACGATCTGGCCACGCAGATTGATCAAGCCGACAATGACGGGGGGAGCGAGGGGGACTTTCGTCATGCGCTGAAAGCGAAGAACTTCCTGAACATTAAGGACAGAGATGCCGAAGAAAAATTTTCCAACGACAAAAGTCGCGAGTTGTTCGCAATCGTTTTCAATCATGTTCTTTGCGGTCGCCATCACTACCCTCTCACCTCAGCCTTAGTCAAGACCATCGATTTGCGATCGAGAGTCTGAGCGAGCCTCTCCACTGAACGCAACATGGCTTCGCTTTCAAAGCGCACCTGATAGTCGTCAAATTCCGGATACAAGACCCGTCTCTGCTCAATCTCGCCCGGGCTGTTCACTAAACCAATCGTAAGTAACGCATCTGCTTCGTGCGAGCGCCTAACTCGCTCCAGCGCCGAAGGATCGCCAGCAAGCAGATCAAAGCCGGCGACTAATAGATTTATGGTTTCGCACTCCATCTGTTGCAGCATTTCGGACGATGTCGCAGCTTCGATGACGCGGTAGCCTGCCATTTCGAGTTGGTTCCGCAAAAGTCCGCGATTGAAAGCTGAAGAATCGGCTAGCAAAAGAGTAGCTGGCGGCGTCGATTCTCCGATCACATCCTCCTCGGCGACCCGCAGGATAGCCTGCAAATCTACAAAATCCGCAACCCGTTTGCCGACGACGCCCGAACCGAGCAGCCCGCGGCGCGGGCGACTGCGTCGCCGCATTCCGACGGTTTCCTCGACGATATCGATTATTTGATCGACAATAATTCCCACACAGCGGTCGTCGCTACCAAAAACGACAACTTGCACCGGATTGTTGTCTTCAAAAGCGTACCGTGCCCCAGGCTCTAAAATTTCTTGGAGCGACACGAGAGGTAGAATTCTGTCACGATACTGCACGACGCGGCGGCCGTCTGCCCACTCAAGAATATCTGTCGGGAACTCTTCGAGTCGAGAAACAAGTGACAGCGGGACGGCCAATCGGTCAAAAGAACCTGCCTTGAAAAGAAGAAGTCGCTGTTTATCGGAAGTGCTAGCCGTCTTTTGCTGCTTTGCGTCACGTCGCTCAGTCCGGCCCTCGGCGAGAACACCTGACAGGTGCCCAATACCGGGGACATCCAAGATCAACGCGACTTCGCCATCTCCCATGATGGTGGAACCGGAGTAGCAGGTCAGGCGCTTCAATTGTTTGCCGAGCGGCTTAACCACAATTTCCTGCGTATCATTCACGCCGTCCACAATAAGACCGAATTGCTTCTGTTCCGCCTGTAGGACAACGATATTGCACACATCTCCTGAATAGGCTGGACCGAGCTTTAGGACGTCGTTCAAGTACGCAATTGGCAATAGGGCCCCACGGCGCCGGTAAACGGGGACATCATGAACATAGTCAATCTTTCCCGCCGGATTATCTTCGAGGCGAATCAATTCCAGCAAGCTCACCTGCGGAATAACGAACCTCTGACCGCCGCTTGTTATCAATAGGCCTGGAATGATCGCCAGAGTTAATGGAATTTTTAGCTTGACGGTCGTTCCCTGACCCGGAACACTGACAATATCGACGGTGCCCCCAATTTTCTCGACGTTCGACTTTACGACGTCCATACCCACGCCGCGCCCGGAAACGTTGGTCACCTGTCCTGCCGTTGAAAAACCCGGCAAGAACAGTAGATTCATTGCTTCCCTCTCTGTCAGTTGAGCGGCTTGGTCTGCGCGTATCAAACCGCGCTCAATGGCTTTGGCGCGAACGCGTTCAACATCCACGCCAGCACCGTTGTCGGAGATTTCAATATTGACCTGTCCGCCCTCGTGGTATGCCTTCAAACAAAGGGTCCCCTTCGCCGGTTTCCCTTTAAGTCGACGGCGTTCCGGATCTTCAATACCGTGATCGCACGAATTTCTAACCAGATGCGTCAAAGGATCTTTGATGGCTTCGATGATCGTTCGATCCAGTTCAGTGTCGGCGCCCTCCATCTGCAGATCGATCTGTTTCCCCAACAAATGTGCAACGTCTCTTACGACACGCGGGAGTTTATTCCAGACAACACCGATTGGCTGCATCCTGGTTTTCATAAACCCTTCTTGCAGTTCCGAGGTAATGAGGTTGAGGCGTTGCGAAGCAGCCGTCAGTGCACTATCGTCACGCTGCGTGGTGAACTGTAAGATCTGATTCCGGGCGAGTACTAGCTCGCCGATCAGATTCATCAGTTTGTCCAAGAGGCTTACGTCAACCCGGATCGTTGTGTCCGCAACCGACAAGGATCTATCCGGATCGGCCGATGAAGTAGATTGGGTCGATGAATGTAACGCTTTTTCGATCGGCTTTTCGACGACGCTTTGAGCCGGAGGTTCGGGCGATATGGCGACCAGTTGCGTTTGAGTTTGTTCGTTGGAAATCTCCACAGCACTATCTGCAGCAACACTTTCCAAACGCTCGGTGAGAGCGGAGTAGTCAGCCGCTCCTTCGGAGCCGGTGGCTTCCACATTGGCGAGAATGCGCCGCACCGCGTCAATCGTTTCCAGAATCAGCGAAACAACGGCACCATTTACTTTTTTCTGACCACTTCGCAACTGGCTAAGGATGTTCTCCGCATGGTGGCTAATGCCTTCCAAGGATTCGAATCCAAGAAATCCGCAAGTTCCCTTGATTGTATGAATCGTTCGGAATATGCTCGCCAGTCTCTCGGGCGTCGGATGGCGTTCCAAATCGACAATCTCGGTGTCAAGCCGATTGAGATTTTCGTTGCTTTCTATCAGAAATTCACGAATGACCTCGTCGTCAAAAATTTGGTTTGCGGCTTTCTCGGCCGCCACCTGCGATTCGTTTGTCTGCATGGCAGTATAGGAAGGCTATGAGTCTATGCGTGGTCCAGAACCATTGGTTGAGCCCGTAGAGATCGCGGTGACATTTGGAAGTCGCGATTTGGCATTAGACAGAACTTCAGTTCCATTTCATCGGACCCTGCTTTGAGGGGGAAAACGGTCCAGGCCTGCTGACCGACGCTACGAGTGGCAAAGTTTCGTCCAAAAATTACGGTTGGAATGCTTAAGCCAAGGGCACCGAGAGATTCTTCTAGCTCGGTCTTGACACTCCCGAAGATCATGTTAGCCATCTCGGCCATGGCATCAAGTACATCTTCGTTCACAGCCTGATATTCGGTCATGAGCATCAGAGATGCAATTCTGCACGCAAATTCAGGTTTGCAACCGATAACGCCCGTGCCAATCCATTGACCGGCTAACCCGATCAAAGCGACAACTTTTTGACTCTCTTGCGGGGAGGCCTTCTCCTTGAAGCTTTCGCCTAATTCAATATCCAAACCCAGCATGGTTCCGAAAACATCCTTCGCTGCGCGGCGGACAATGCCAACTATTTGTTCTTGCTCCATAAAATCACCCTTTCCAACTTCCGTTGCTGCTATTTGTTTATCTAACTTTCGCGGTTCGATTAGGCTGCGGGTTTAAGGCACGCCAACACTTTTTCTTTGATTTGTTCGGCGGTGAATGGTTTTCGCACGTAGCCCTTCGCGCCAAGCGCGACGGCCTCCAACACCTTAGCCTGACTGCCTTCGGTAGTGATCATGACAACCGATAGATCTTTCCACTTAGCACTTGCGCGCAGCTGAGTTAGCAGCTCCAGCCCGTCAACATTCGGCATATTAATGTCGGACAGAATAAGGGAAACATCGTTGGCTTCAACGATCTTCATGGCTTCACAACCGTCACTCGCTTCATGAACCTGCTTAATCGGCAGGTCGGTTTGTGACAAAACGCGAACCAAAATTTTCCTGATGGCAGCTGAATCATCGACAATCAAAACATTTAAGTCCATTTAATTAAAGCCCTTCTTAATCGCCGGATGACGCGTCCCTGACTCTCGAAAGCGGGTACCGCCTTGGCTCAGTACCTATATCGTCGAATTCGCGTTGCCTATGTAGGCTGATTTCGCTGCCCGTCGAAAATAATGGAAAAGTAGTTGGCCTATGACGTGCATGTGTTTTTGCGTGCTATGAAGATTTGTGGATTTAATGCCGCTAAGGAAAGTGGATGCCCGAGATCGACGAAGAAAACGGCGAAAAGAAGCTGAGCGGCTTGCAAAAAGCTGCGATATTTCTGATCGCTATTGGTCCTAAGGAGAGCGCGCAAATCCTTAAGCATTTGCCGGAAGAGCAATCCGACCGATTAGCGAAGGCGATAGCTCGCCTGGACAGCGTTGCCCAAGCGAGCGTTGAAATAAGCTTATCGGAATATAACCAGTTTGTTACCTCACAAAAGCTGCTCGTGAGAGGCGGCGTTGAATACGCTCAGAAGGTTTTAATTGAAGCCTACGGAGAAGAGGTCGCCCGTAAGCTGATTGCAAGGCTCAACAAATCACTCGAAACGGATCTGGGCGTTTTCGACAATTTTCGCAAAGTCGATCCGCAGCAGCTTGCCAAGTTTATTCAGGACGAGCATCCGCAAACAATCGCTCTTATACTCTCGCACTTAGATCCTACGCACGCCGCCAAGTTGCTCAGCGCGCTGCCTGCCGAAATTCGTCCGGACCTCGCCGTGCGGATGGCTGATATGGACGAGATCTCCCCAGTTATCGTCAGAAATATTGCCTTGGTCATCGATCAGAAGCTCCGCAATCTTGGAGAACTCAGCAGGCAACAGTTCGGCGGAGTGCGCGCGGTCGCTAATATTTTCAATCGCTTAGATCCCAACACCTGTTCGCAGATGATGGACAGCCTCGAATCGGGAAGCCCGGCTCTCTTCGAGAATGTGCGACGGTTCATGTTTGTATTCCGCGATCTGGAAGGCCTTGACGATGGTTCAATCAAAACAATCATTACGAAGGTTGACCGTAAAGTGTTGGTGGTGGCACTGAAAGGCGCCAACGAATCATTGAGAACTAAATTCCTAAAGACGCAATCGCAGCGCGGCGCAGAAATGCTCAAGGACGACATCGAATCGCTAGGCCCGGTAAAGCTGAAAGATGTGGAAGCAGCACAGCAGCAGGTCATCGCCACTTCCCGTGAACTGGAGAAGGAAGGAGTGATTAGCCTCAGCGCGTCTGAGGCTGATCAGGTCATCGAATAATTTGGCTCAAGCAGAAAAAAGAAACATATCGGATTTTCAAATCGTCGAAAACGTCAAAATCGTGATCAGCGCCGAGCTGGGTAGCAAAATGATTGGGTTTCCAGAACTAATGAGGCTGGAGCCGGAAAGCATCTTGGAGCTACACCGGCCCACCGGCGAAAATGTCGACATCTACGCGGGTAAGGTATTACTTGGAAACGCCGAGATTCTTGTCGTTGAATCGAATTTGGCGGTAAGAGTCGCGGATCTGTTCTATCGAAACGGCGTCAAGAAAGAAGAGGCTCTGGAGTTAGCAAAACTCTAAGCGGAATAAAGGCAAACCGAATGGAAGAAAGCATTGTCAGTTTTTTCGAGCAATGGGCCGATGAATTTACGCGCGCGGTCGAGATGTTTACGGGCGAACGGCCGACGCTTGCCCAAAAACCCGCGGAGTCCACTCAAATAACAGAATGGGAGGCAAAACGGGCGGAATTCCAATGGTGGCAACAGGAAACCGAGGATCCGCAGAAGTTCCGGGCGTGGATTGGCGCGCCAGAGAGTTGCTGGAGCGCGCTTGGAGATCAGGGCGAAGGCAGCGATCCTAAGGAACTGTTTCAGGAGATGGTGTCGCAGGCCAACCAAGGCGTTGCCGCTGTTTCCAGTTCCGCTTTTCCGACACCACTAAAGTTTGGAAGCTTGAGCGTCAACCAGCCTACGCCGTTGCCGGCATTGCGGGTGGCTCAGGTTAGCGTCAACTTTAAAGGTGTCGAACTGGCGGTGATGATTGTCGCGATTGAGCCAGCGGCCGCAAAGATTCTAGACGGCCCGGATGCCGCAAAACGTCCCGCCGGCCAGGCACTAGCTCAAACGGGTGTCTCAGCGGGCAATTTGGCAACAAGTAATTCCATGGTCGACAGGCTGATGGATTTGCAATTGCCAGTGTCGGTGCTGCTTGGACAGACCATACTGCCTATTCGAGACGCGTTGAAAATTGCGTCAGGCTCACTCATCGAACTGGATCGCCAACTCGGCGATTTTGTAGAAGTGGTGGTGCACGGAACCGTTGTAGCCCGAGGGGAGATTGTTGCAGTAAAAGGCAATTACGGTGTTCGCATCAAGGAAGTGATCAGCCGCAGGGATCGCTTCGCATTGAAGGATGCAGCCTGATGGTGAAGGATACGGCTTAAATGAAGAAGGAACTATCCCAGGAAGAAATAGACGCTGTATTCCAGGGCAATCAGGGCGAGGCTAAACCGGAAGTTGCACAACCGGAAGTGGCGGTATTCGATCTAAGCCATTTGGATCGGATTCCGAAATCGCAGTTGCGCGCGCTGCACATGGTGCACGAAAATTTCGTGCGCAATCTTGCGAGCAGTCTTTCCGCCTATTTGCGTTCCTACGTTGCGCTCAATTTAGTCAGCTTGGAACAGATTTCCTACGCTGAGTTCTTGGAAGGCCTCTCGTTTCCTACTGGTATCGCCTACCTCGGGCTCAGTCCCTACGACGGTACTGCTGTGCTGGAGTTAAGTTTGTCGCTGATGTTTACCTTCATGGGCGTGCTAATGGGCAGCAAGGGACGCAGTGGCGTTCCGATGCAGCGAAAAATCACCGATATCGAAAAATCAATTATGCAAACCCTGTTGCGGGTGGTATTGCTCGATTTGCGCGAGGCTTGGCGAAGTGTCGCAGATATTGATTTTTCGGTTCAATCGCTCGCTAGCGAGCCGCAATTGATGCATGTCTTAGCGCCCGCGGAAGCCGTCATTGTGATAGCGGTTGATGTGCGCGTAGGCGAAGTCACGGGTCTAATGAACTTGGCGATCCCGTCAATCTTCATCAAGCGCCTGCGGAACAAGTTCGAACAACTGCAGAAAGTTCGAAAGGCGCACGCAAGCGAAACCGATCATCTCATCGTGGCAGAACTCTTGCAGGACGTCGGCCTTGATTTTAGGGCTTATATAGATGCCGGGAAGATACCGGTTCGGACACTTCTCGACCTTGAGCCCGGCGACATCCTGGCATTGGATCTCAATGCCGATAAACCGATGAAAGGGAGCTTGAACGGCGAACCGAAGTGGGATGGTTATATTGCCTCGGTCCAAGAGAACCTGGTTTTCGAGGTAGCTGGCCTGGCTGAACCGGCAGTCGCCTAAACCGTTACAGCAAGAAAGATATATACTCACTGTCTGATGAAAACAGACCGTCGAAATTTTCTCTTGTCTCTTGGCAAGACATCCGCGCTCGCTTTG
>Ga0302319_10023591_pt1 | contig 10984 bp, 8 predicted proteins | sample Bog_T0_2_FD_203319 | JGI IMG/M metagenome (GOLD analysis project Ga0302319, IMG submission 203319) | Peat permafrost microbial communities from Stordalen Mire near Abisko, Sweden - Bog_T0_2 | ecosystem: Environmental > Terrestrial > Soil > Wetlands > Peat | place: Sweden: Abisko, Stordalen Mire...
CGCGCTGCCCGGCGGGGGCCGCACAGTGATTAACAGTTCAGTGGAAGCGCTGGGTACGATGCTTGCCGGGAAGGCCTGCGCGCTTATAGTGGCGGGAACAGATTGGGTCACCATAACTGAAACCAGCGCGAGGGAACTGGTGAAGGTGCCGGTGCCCGCAAATGCCGCGCTGATCGTATTCGGGCCCATAGCTAAGCTGCTGGCTTTGACCACGAAGCTGGCCAGCCCGGTGGCGCCATTGGGAATCAAAGACGCGGTCGCCAACGTATGGTTACCCAGCGCGAGGGTGATTGTGCCAGTTGGCGGCGAAAGCACGGTTCCGCCGTTCACGACCACCGTAATTTGAACCGAGCCGTTGGAAGGGACCGTCGCGGGAGCGGCGGTCAAATAGGTTGTGGTAGTGTGGCTGGCTGGTTGTTGACCCTTCCAGTTCGTGACCAGATTGTAGGCGTCTACCGATCCCAGTCCGGTTACTTGATCGTAGCCGGGACCCGCCTGGTAGCCGAAAGAGCCGGTTTCAGTATCGGCCACATTATTGCCCGCCGTAATGTCGTGAAAAGTGCTGGGGGTAGTTTTAGCCAGTTGGTACAGCGCCGGATTGATGTTACCGACGCCCGCCTTGACCTGATAGCCCTTCGAAACCAGATAATGATTCAGCAGCGTGACGATTCCGGCGAAACTCGGCGAGGAGGCAGAAGTACCGCCAACGTCCCACCATCCGCCCGAATACACCATATAAGGGTCATAGGTGGATGCGGATAGCGCCACGTCCGGAACGTCGCGCGCCCCATCCGCTGGAACTCCCGGCCCGGTCTGCCAGATTGGTTTGGCGTAGTAGGCGCTGGCGCCTCCGCCGCTGAGGCTCCACCCTTTTTCGGGAATGTAGCTCAAAGCCGATCCGCCGCCGAGGCTGTTGGTGGGTCCCCACCATGGGCCGCCGGTTTCATCGTTCAATTCGGTTCCACCGACGGCGGTAACTTCAGGGATGTCGGCGGGCAGGATCACTGAGGCTACATATCCCGATCCGCAACCAGCGGCGCCGCCATCGCCTGAGGCGTTCATCCAAGTGATCCCTTCGGCATTCCCTTGCTGGGCCACGGACTGAAAAACCGGCGCCATCTGTTCGCAAGCGCCATAGCTGACACTGATCACGGGCGCCAGGTTGTCGTCAATCGCGTCCATTACGGAAGTGAAGACATCGTTGGAATATACATAGATGATGGTCGCGTTACGCGCCACCGCTCCCGACCATTCCAAATCCAGCATCGCTTCCAAATAGTCCCCGCTACGAATCCCCGGATTGTACCCATACAGAACGATTTGAGGATCGTTGGTGGATAAATGGAAGTACGATCGAAAAGCTGGAATGTCGGTCAGATTGATCTGGGTCTGGCCGGCAATCACCAGCTTTTGCCCCGTTCCGTCGATACCCGCGCTGTAGAGAGCTGCGATGTCGTAGATTGTTGCCAGATCGTCGGGGGCCAGAGAATGATTTCCCCCGGATGTGAATTCGGGTTTCACTTGTATCCGCTTAGCGGTGTGCAGACGCTTCGGAAGAAAATCGTTGATGCCGCGCGCGCCATTCACCAGCTCGGCGAACGCTTCGGGAACAGAAATGTCGGTGGAGTTGGCGAAGTGTTTTTCGCCGTCCACTTGATAGTAGTGCAGTTCGGTATGAAATGCGCTCTCGATCCGCTCCGCGGGGCCGCTAAATTGAATCCAGACGCGCCCATGGGACACCTTGTCGATCGTAAGCCCGTGATTTTGCAGCCAAGCCGACAATTGCTCGACGTCACGGAGGTCAGGCCCGAAGCGTTGCCCAAAATCGTCGGGAGTGATCCAGTTGTGGTAGTTGGGTGAATTAGGATCGCGCTGATCTTCGAGCAGCCGATCGAGCGCATCCTGTTGCGCCTTGGAAATGCCCAGGGTGAGGCTGGCTTGATGGACGATTAGGGAAGGCTCCACACGGCCGAGATCGGCGAGTGGATTCATTTTAGGATGAGTGGTTCCGTGGACTGGGATCACCAATCGATCGTCAACGGGTTTCGTGACCCGGACAGGTGTGGCCCGCGTAACGAATGAGAGAAGTAGGAATACTCCGGCCAACTTGACGCCTCGCGTCAACTTAGAAATTGCGAACACAATGTTCTCCTGTATTAATTCACTGATCGGTCCATGCGGGACGAATGTGAAAAACAATCGAGCAGAAGGTGTTTACCGGCGAAACAACCAGAGCAACAAGGACAAGATGACGCTCAACACAAGGCTGGTCACCCAGGGAAAATAAATCGTAAAGTTCTTTCCTTGATGCACGATGTCGCCTGGTAATTTGCCCGGGCGAAAGGGCAGACGGCCGCCCAGCGACACCAGCACCCCACATAAGGCGATCGTCAGTCCGAGGATGATCAGGGTCCGGCCTAGGTTCATTCCTCCCTTTATCTTCCACCCGGACGGTTTGTAACCGCGCTTAAACGCAATTGTTCGACAATAAAGTATGCTTGCCGAAATCCCTAACGAGACCACCCAGGCGTCCCCTCTTTCCGATGAAGAACTGAGAAAGATGCACGCCTACTGGCGCGCAGCCAACTATCTTTCAGTCGGCCAGATTTACCTCATGCAAAATCCGCTGTTGCGGGAGCCCTTGACGCTGGAACACATCAAGCCGCGGCTGCTGGGCCACTGGGGTACTACTCCCGGCCTGAATTTCATCTACGTTCACTTCAACCGGCTGATCAAGAAGTATGGCCTGAACGTGGTTTACGTGACTGGGCCAGGTCACGGCGGCCCTGGTCTGGTGGCCAATACTTACCTGGAAGGAACTTATTCGGAGGTGTATCCGAATATCAGCCAGGACGAGGACGGCATGCGCCGGCTGTTCAAGCAATTTTCATTCCCCGGTGGTATTCCCAGCCATGTCGCGCCGGAAACGCCCGGTTCCATCCATGAAGGCGGCGAGTTGGGGTATTCGCTGGTACACGCTTATGGGGCAGTGCTGGACAATCCGGATCTGCTGGTTTGTTGTGTGGTGGGCGATGGCGAGGCGGAGACCGGTCCGCTGGCTACCAGTTGGCATGGGAATAAGTTCCTGGATCCGGTGTGCGACGGCGCGGTGTTGCCGATCCTGCATTTAAACGGCTACAAGATCGCCGGGCCCACCGTGCTGGCCCGCATCGGGAACGAGGAGTTAATAGAGCTTTTCAAGGGCTACGGCTACAAGCCCTATATCCTCGAAGGCGACGACCCGGCCAAGATGCATCATTTAATGGCGGGGACGCTGGACCGTATTATTGAAGAGATCCGCAACATCCAAGAGGATGCCCGCGCCAACGGATTCAAGCACCGGCCAATGTGGCCGATGATCGTCCTGCGGACGCCAAAAGGCTGGACTGGGCCCAAGGTGGTGGACGGCAAGCAAATGGAAGGTACGTTCCGCGCCCATCAGGTTCCACTGGCGGATATGGCCTCCAAACCCGAGCACGTAAAGCAGCTCGAAGAGTGGATGCTGAGCTACCGCCCCGAAGAACTGTTCGACGACCAGGGCACGTTCCGCGAAGAGTATGCCCAACTTGCTCCCACAGGCGATTTGCGCATGGGCGCCAATCCGCATGCCAATGGCGGCATCCTGCTGAAGGATCTGCGCATGCCCGACTTCCGGGAATATGCTCTCGAGGTTCCGCGACCCGGCACCGTAATTGCGGAAGCCACGCGAGTGGCCGGCATATTTCTGCGCGACATCGTGAAGCAGAATATGCGGAACTTCCGAATCGTGGGCCCGGACGAGACGGCTTCAAACCGCTTGCAAGCCGTTTTTGAAGTAACCAATCGCGAATCGACCGCCGAGATTCTGCCGAATGACGATCATATCGCTCCCGACGGCCGCGTCATGGAAATGCTCAGCGAGCACATGTGCCAGGGTTGGCTGGAAGGCTATCTGCTCACTGGACGCCACGGCTTCTTCTCCTGTTATGAGGCGTTCATCCACATTGTCGATTCGATGTTTAATCAGCACGCCAAGTGGCTGAAGGTAACGCGCAAGATCTCGTGGCGGCGGCCGATCGCGTCGCTGAACTATCTGCTGACGTCCCATGTGTGGCGGCAGGATCATAACGGGTTCAGTCACCAGGACCCGGGCTTTATCGACCACGTGGTGAATAAGAAGGCGGATGTGGTGCGCGTGTATCTGCCGCCCGACGCCAACACTCTGCTATCGGTAGTGGATCATTGTTTGCGAAGCCGCGATTATGTGAATGTGATCGTGGCCGGGAAGCAGCCCGCGCTGCAGTGGCTGACCATGGAGCAGGCCATCCGCCACTGCACGGCCGGTCTGGGAATTTGGGACTGGGCTAGCAACGACGAAGGCGCCGAACCCGATGTGGTGATGGGGTGCTGCGGCGATGTACCCACGCTCGAAACGCTGGCGGCGGTGGACATTCTGCGCACGAATCTTCCCAATCTGCGAATCCGCGTGGTCAACGTGGTGGATCTGATGACGCTGCAACCGTCCAGCGAGCATCCGCACGGGCTGTCCGACAAAGACTTCGACTCGCTATTCACCACCGACAAGCCGGTGATCTTCGCTTACCACGGGTATCCCTGGCTGATCCATCGCCTGACCTATCGGCGGACGAACCACGACAATCTGCATGTTCGCGGCTATAAGGAGGAGGGCACCACCACGACGCCGTTCGATATGTGTGTGATGAACCAGATCGACCGTTTCGATCTGGCGATCGACGTGATCGATCGCGTGCCGGGCATCGGGAATATCGCCGCGCATACCAGGCAGATGTTGCGGCACAAGTTGATCGACCATAAAGAGTATATTCACTGTCACGGCGACGACATGCCGGAAATCAAGGAATGGAAGTGGAACTACTAGCGCGGCTGCGGAAGGACCGCCTTACCGCTCGCTGACGCTCCACGGCTCGGAAACGCGAGCGCCCTTCGTTACTGAGCCGCGCGTGTCAACGAGCGGTATGCAACAACGCTACCGTTCCGACAATCTTTCACACCTTCTGACGCTCACGGCTCGGAAGACCGTCCTCGTGTTCGTAGCAAGTTGCAGAGCCGTGACGGTGAAGGAGCGGTGGGCGGCAAGTCATTTCTCCAGCCTGCTGGCGATGCACCGGTCCGGTTAAATCGCGCCGCGAACCCGGTCGGCCGTTTCTATGCCGAAGACCGGCAGGTTTTCGGCAGTGAGCAGGCCAAGTTGCTTTAACACCGATGCCTGGTCCCAGTAGATATGCTCGTGTGCCAGTTTGCCGTCGCGAAAGCGCACGATGGCTACCAGCGGGATCTCTACGCGCTTGCCTGTGGGCGGGACGCCAGGCAGCATCCACGGCATTTCGATGGTGTGGGTAAAACAGAAGATCATCTCGTCCACCAGTTGATCTTCTCCGACAGTTCGCGAGATGGGCGTCAGGGTGGTGTCGGGCGGCATTTTCGAGATGAAATCCTGCGAATAGAAGGCGCGCAGGGCGGGCTTCCCGCGTCCACCAGTTAAGACCGGGACGTGATTCACGTAGGCGTCATCGACCATGGTATCGAGAGTGGCTTCGGTGTCTCGCGTGGAAAATTCATGAGCCGTGTGCTGCTCCCACAGTTCGATCGGGTTGGGCATTGGTCTATCATACGCATCGCGCTTGACCTGGAATGGTGATAATCTGTTCGACGAGACTCACATGCCTTCATTTGTTGCCACTTCCACCAATCGCCGCCGCTTTCTGGGAGCGGCCGTCGCCACCGCCGCCTCCTACGGCCGCATTCTAGGCGCCAACGACCGCGTCCGCATCGGCGCTATCGGCACCGGCGGACGCTGCTCGTATTTGTTAAGCCTGCTGAATAAGATCGGGTCGAACGACATCGTCACCGTGTGCGATGTGTACGAGCCGCATCGCCTGGAGGCGAAGGCTAAGTACGCACCCGGCGCGCGCGACTGTGTCGATTACCGCGAGATTCTGGATCAGAAAGACATCGACGCGGTGGTGATTGGAACGCCCGATCACTGGCATGTGCCGATCGTTATCGACTCCGTTCGGGCGGGCAAGGATGCCTATTGCGAAAAGCCGGTTACCCATACCATCGACGAAGGCGAACCGCTGATTGCCGCCGTGCGGGAGACCCAGCGCGTGGTGCAGACGGGAACGCAGCAGCGCAGTTGGGAACATTACCGGCAGGCCAAGGATGTAATCGATTCCGGCCAATTGGGACAGGTCACGTTCATCCGGACCTATTGGTATCAGAATCACGTGGCGGGACAGGCGGAAGCGCTGAACATCGACACCGGCAAGCTGGACTGGCGGCGGTTTCTGGGGTCCGCTCCAGAGCGGGACTTCGACGCGGATCGCTACGCGCATTGGCGCTGGTATTGGGACTACGGTGGGGGTGCCATGACGGATCTGTTCGTGCATTGGGTGGACGTGGCGCAGTGGTTCATGAAAGAAGACATGCCGACCCGGGCCACGGCGACCGGACTGCGCGCGATTCTGAAACAGCGGCAGTGCCCGGACACGATGAGCGCGGCGCTGTCGTACCCGAGTACGGTGGTCGAGTTCGATAGCGCATTGCTCGGATATATCGAAGGGGGCGGACTGATGTTCCGCGGCACGAAAGGCGCGATGCGTCTGCATCGCAGCGGATTCGCGGTGTATAACGAAGTGCCCCGGTACACAGAGAATTTCGAGCCGGATAACGCTACGCTGGCGGTGAAATCGACGCACGACGGGACCATCGACCATATGAAGAATTTCCTGGAGTGCATGCGGACCCGGAATACACCGAACGCTCCCGTGGAAGTTGGAGTGGCGGCCGCGCGGGCGGGGCATGTAGCGAATTTCGCGATTCGAGGCGGCGGCGTGTGGGCTCCGCCGGCGTAGGGCTGAGTGCAAGAATTGTTGGCTTGTTGCAAGGTGACGCCGCACAGATAGTCCGGGCCATGAAGCACTAAGGGCTCTCGAAGTTACTTCTTGTCGGCGTGGGCCTGACGGATCGCCCGCGCTAGCGTCTAGCGAGCCACCGGTAACAGGCGGCGGCCTCGAACACGCCATAACCAATAGAACATTGCCACGAAGACCAACAGCACGGGAAGAGCGCGCATCATAGGAGTGATGAATGGCTCCGGGAGGATCTTTGCGACGCGCTGGCGGATGGAGAAAAACGATCCCGCCGCGATAAACAGGGCGAAGCACATGCGCCACAAGTGCCGCGCCAGCCGGGGCGCGCCCCGTAACGCTCCTGGCCGCATCATACGAATATCGCCGAAGGCTGCCAATGTCGTGATGATTGCGAGAATGAACGGCATGAAAAACGGGACGCCTTGGATCGTGCCGTCGGGATGGCGCAGCGCAATAAAGCCCATGGCGATTTCGGTCACTACTAGCGCGATCGCCACCACCAGAGCGATCCAATTTATCCGGCGTGTCCAAATAGACGCCGGACGGACCGCGGTGAGCGCCGTGATCACGAAATAGGCCGACATGAAGCCGCCCAGCACATTCGCATTTGTTAAGCTTTGCCGGAGGGCCAGGACCGACCCGCTGATGCCCATGGTGAGCATCGCGTAGACGAACAGCAAGCCGCTTTTCCGATGTAGCCAGGCTCCTTTGGAGGCCACCAGCGCCACGGCGCCGAGGATAATCGCCAGTCCGCCCGCGACGATGTGTATCGGTAAGAGCATGATTGACGATACGCAGAAGGCGTTCTTAATGTTCGATATTCTCGCACGCTTACCTCTCCGCCAAAGCGAGCGTGAACGTAAACCGGCTGCCTTGTCCTGGCACGCTGTTCACAGAAATGGATCCGCCATGCTGCTCCACCAAGCGCCTCGTAATCGCCAAGCCGAGCCCTGTGCCTTGCGACGAGTGCGCGCCCACCTGATGGAACTTCTCGAAGATTGCGTCCTGCTCCTCAATCGGAATGCCGATGCCGGTATCGGACACGGAGATTTCCAAACTCGGCGGTAGGACGGCGGCCTGCACACTTACGCAGCCTGTGTTGGGAGTGAACTTAATGGCGTTGCTCAGCAGGTTGTAAAGAATCTGTTTGGCGCGTACCCGGTCGGCATAGATGTCGGCATCCAGGTCTCCTTCCGCCACCAGTTCGATCTGTTTCACTTGTGCCAACGGGCGGATGGTCGCAAGCACTTCCCGCAGCACCGTAGCGAAGGCGAACGCTTCGCGATTCAGAATCATGTGGCCGGCTTCCATTTTCGACAGATCCAACACGTCGTTGATCAGACCCAGCAAGTGATGGGAGGCGTTCACGACGTGCTGCACGAATCGGGATTGTTCCGCGTTCAGCGGCCCGGCGGTGCCATCCGCCAGTAGATTGGAAAAACCCAGAATCGCGGTAAGCGGAGTGCGCAGTTCGTGGCTCATGCTGGCCAGGAACTCGCTTTTCAATTCGTTGATCCGGGTCAGCAGCCGGTTGTCGTAGCCCAGTTTCTCGTTGGAGAGACGGCTATCGCGCACCGCCTGCAACGCCGCGCGCCGCTCCTCGAATTCTTCGCCAAGCAGACGCACCAGCAGGAACCGGTGCGCGCCCGTCTGGACGGCCCAGGCGTCCAGCGCGCATTCCGTCCCGGTGGCATCCCGTTGAATCCAACTTCCGGAGTGTAACCGGGTGGCGCCAGTGTCCCAGAAGTCCAGACAATCGATCAGAAAATTTTCAAGATACGGGCAGGCATCCGACAGATCGGAAAGGTCGATCCGCTGGCCGCGGGTGGGACAGATTCGCTCAAACCATCCGCTGTCGGAATCCTGTAGAGTCAGCGCGTTGTCATTCGCCACCTCGAGGACTTCAATATCCAGCGAAGCCAGAAGATCGAGTTCACCAATGGAAGCCGGAGCCGTCATTCACGAATTATTAAGCATCTTAAACGCCAGAGTGTGAAACAGCTCGTCCACCGCATCCGCGGTCTTCGCGCTGGTCTGGCAACAGTCCCAACCGAGGGCCCGTAAACGGTCCAGTTCAGCGGCAGGAACTCTCCAGTTCTCAAGCAGATCCACTTTGTTCAGCGCGAGCATAAAAGGCACGTCGCCGAGCGTGCCGCGAACCCGCTGCTGCAGCTCCTGCGCCTTTTCGAGCGAGTCCGGCCGGCATCCATCAGCCACGAGAATGTATCCTGCCGCGCCTCGCAAATGAGACAGCCGGAGGGTCGTAATCTCATCCTCGCCAGCCAGATCCCAGATCACCAGGGTGACATCGGCGTCTTTTGCGGAGATCTGCTTCTTGTCGATCTTGACACCGATATTTGTAAGATAGCGATCGTCGAACAGGCTTTCCACAAAGCGCCGAACCAGGCTCGTTTTGCCAACTCCGTAAGAACCGATCATGCAGATCTTCTTGCGCAACAAGACGGCCATCAGTGAATCATGACCCGAAACGAGACGTAACGGTTAAAGAGCTGGTCGGCCGGAGTGTTGCCCGCGCGCACCGGCCGTGACGTGCCTACACCACGAGCGACCAACGCAGTCTCTGGAATTCCGGCGTCGATAAGCGTGCGTCGGGCGGCTTCTGCGCGGGCCTGGGCGATCTGGTCGTTTTGTTCTTTAGTCCCGGTGTCGTCGGTGTGGCCTACCACTTCGACGGCTACCATTCGATTCAAGCTCTTCGCGATTGCCAGGAGACTGCGGACCTGAAGCGCGAGCTGATTCAGAGTGGCCAGATCTTCATCAGTGAGATCCGTGCTGGCCGGACCAAAGTGCAAGGTCTGGTTCTCGATATTTATCTTCTCGTTGGTAAATCGGCGCGCAGTCTCGAAAAAAGGCTGTAAAGAGTGGTAGAGTTCCCAGTGAAAAGATACGTTCTTCGGATCGATTCCCGTGCCGGGGATCAGGCTCACCGCATCCGCCGCCAATGGATCGCGCAAGCCTGAGACGGCATAAGATGAGCCGCGCTTTTCGACACTGGTAACGACGATACCCGGCTGTTGGTGCAATCTCGCCATGTAGCTGTCCCAGCGTCGATGTTCGCGTATGCCCGCGTAGATCCAATAGCCGACGGCCTCGAGCAAGATCGCTGCTACTAACCACCACATCGGGGATAAGCCTCGCCGTTCGTCCGGTGCTTGGCCCACAAAGCACGCTCGTAAATCTTCCTGGCACGAAAGAAACGCAGAGGCGTCCCCATTGAAGCGGTCCAGATCCGGCCCCTTGGCCTGATGAATGCGTTCGAGTGTGCTTTCAAACACGTTCTTTAGCTGGCTGGGTGGCGTGCCGCGAATCACGGCGGCGAGGATGGCCCGCGGACCGTGTTGAATCCAGACGTCGAACTCCCCCACTCGCAGAGTCTCCAACTTCTGATGCGGCTCGGCTCCGAAGGAGTCGTGTACGAAGTCTTGAATAGCCGTAAACATTCCCGAGATCAGGTCGGCATCCTTGACGACGATCGATTCGGCGGCACACTGTTGCAGCAGCAATCCGGTTTCGCGATGGATCAGAAAGACCTGTTCCACTCGGTATAGCTGGCTGCGGGCGAGGACGATCTCGGCAAAGGATCTGCCGGTTGTGAACGATTCCCAACGCCAGCGCAGGCTGCGCCAACTGAGACTCTGCTCGACGATCTGGTTGAGGGTCTGGACCGTGCTCTGGAGGGCGGCGGCGACCGCTTTGCGGACGGCCGCGCCGATGATCGGAAATAGCGCATCCGCGAGAATGCCCGGGTCCTTCTGAACAGAGGCACGCATGGCCTCTTCCACCAGCGGCCGCACGGAGGATCGCAATTCAGGGCCGCGCGCAGTGCCGATGTGTACGGCTTCCGGCAAGACTTCGCTTACATCTTCGGCGCGCAGCCGGGGGTCGTGCAACCGATCCCTGAGCCGCGCTAGATCCTCACCTTCGGGCAGCAGCAGCCTGCGTAATTCCGCATAGGCGGTGGCGGTAACAGCGCCATTCGCCTTCTGTTCTGGTTCCATCGCAACGGGACGCTGAGCGCCAGCGCCCTAGTGCTCTACTCCCGGAATCCGGAATTCGTTGGTGAGCCGCAT
>Ga0302319_10023592_pt1 | contig 10984 bp, 15 predicted proteins | sample Bog_T0_2_FD_203319 | JGI IMG/M metagenome (GOLD analysis project Ga0302319, IMG submission 203319) | Peat permafrost microbial communities from Stordalen Mire near Abisko, Sweden - Bog_T0_2 | ecosystem: Environmental > Terrestrial > Soil > Wetlands > Peat | place: Sweden: Abisko, Stordalen Mire...
AGCGATACGCGCAAACGACTCTGTTGCCGATCGCTTCGTCAGCTCCGCAATCAACTCCAACTGGTGGTCATCCCACTGCACGCGAACCATGCCGCCTTTAACGACCTTACCCCGGCGGTCAAGGAGGATCATTGTCTTTCGCTTCCCTGGGTCACCCTGATAGGTGATCGTGGCACCGGGGCACTCCTGACCGTTTTCGTCCAAGATGATGAACCGCCGACCCATGCCGGGGCCCTTGCTGACTTTCATGCCAATGGACTTGCGGTAAGCGAATGCCTCGCGGGTGGTCTCTGCGATGAGATTGCCTTGAAACTCCGCTGACGCCATCATGATCTGGACGATGAACTTGGAGGCTGCCCCGCGCAGGTCGAGGGGTTCGCCGTTTGTGTACTCCAGTATTATGACCCCAACGTTCCGACGGCAGAGTTGCTCTACCACCTCGCAGATATTCACCATTCGGCGACCCAGGCGATTCATCTTGGTGGCGACGATGACATCACCGGCCCGAGCGTTGGCCATGATCCAGCGTCCCACTGAGCGATCAGCAAAGTCGTTTTTCCTGCCGCTTGTGCCAAGAGGCTCGACCAGCGGCACGATGTTTTCGAGCCCAAGAGCCTCGCACTTGCGGCGCATGAGATCCTCTTGCTGGGCGGGCGAAAGCTCCTGCATCAAGGTTGATGCACGGCAGTAAAGATACGTGTTACCCATACTACTTTTCTCCTCTGGATGCCTTGGCCGCAGCCGAATAGGCAGCGGACCTCTCTTGTGCCGTCCACATGCCGTAGATCACGATGCACAGCACCACGATCACGGCCCACAAAACCCCCGTCCCAATGGCAGAGCCTTCGTTGAGGTCACTGGACGATGAACGGCGATTGACTTGGGGCCTGTGATGACCGAACACCTCCTGATACCGCTCATGCGCTGCGATTGCCTCGCGGAGCCTACGCGACGTACGAGGGGCCTTGGTAGGCATCTCCCCGGCAGAAGGCGGTATGCTCTTGACAACCGGCAATGGTTGCGTTACCTCTGGTGGCTTGCCCGAGCTCTGCGCGAGGATTGCCGGTGGGGGATCGAACGTCTTGACTCTTGTCGTGCCATCAGGACCAATTATCGTGATCGGCTTGCCCTTGGCGGGGCCGAAGAACTTCCCCGGGATGTTGTCGACGAAATTGCCATGTGCATCCGTGAGGTGCCCCTGGCACTGGCAGAGCTGGCCCATGAACACATACGTTGATCCGATCGGTACTTGCTTAGGTGTCGCTCGTGTCATAGTGTCTCCTTCCTCGAATGATAAAGACCGGGAGGCGCACCAGAGGGAGCTACAGCTCTGATGCACCACCATCGTGACCATACGGCATTCCGGTTAGTCCCCAAGGCAGAACCCTCCCTTGTCGATCATGTCTTGCTGGTCTTCAAGGATCTTGCGGAGTGCTTGAAAGAGAGCTGATAGCGTTAAGCCGTCTTTCTGCAACGCCAGCGCGCACAGGTAGTTCGATGCTTCTTCAATGGCGTCCTCGTCTTCTTCGCGGCAGGCTGTAGCCAGACGGTCGTACATGGCGAACAGCCTGATGCGATTGCGCAGATTTCTTGGTGATGGCATGGTGTCACTTTCTGGTTAAGGTCTACGACTGAGGGCCTGGTCCTCGGCCTGCCTTTTCGGGCAAGTCGTGGGCCAGGTGGTTAATTGATTGAATCTCGGCGCGGGTCTTCCCAAGCTGCAAGCTCCGCAGTGATCTGTTCATCGCTCATCCCGCCTCGGCGCAATGCGTTTACCGTACATTTGTGCGGGCTGTAGCCCGTCGCCTCAGCGATCTCGTCGCATGGGCCGACAATCCAGTAGCTTGGTTCTTGCCGCGTTGCCTGGCGATAGTGCATTGCGCCGCCGGATTCTCGCAAGGCGGCAAGGGCTTCGCTGAAGGTGGCGAGTTCCCTGACGAATGGTCCCCAAAAGGCGGAGGTGTTGTCCATTACCCGCTCGTCTTCGTGGAACTGATGAACGATTCCCCGGAACCACCTGGCGAGCTGATCGGCGTTAGACTCCTGGGCCAGGTTAGCCAGGACCGTCTGGGCTTCGGTTACGGCTTCCGGGTCGTGTTCGTCCAGACGCCCGACAAGCTGCTCATGGTAATGGATGATTTTGAGTCGCCTCTGTTCGAGCGGCCCCAAGGGGCGCGGTCTGTCGTCAATCCGCTCCTGGTGCCGGTCGAACTCATTCATAATGCCACGAAACACCGTGGCTAGCTGATCGGCGTCTTCATGCAGCATCACGGCACGCAGGATCATCCTGGCTTGGTGTGCTGCGCGTTCGCCTTCGTCTTCCAGACGCTGGACAAGTCTCTCAAACTTGCGGATTATGGTGAGCCGATTCTCTTGGATCGAGTCCATAGTTGCTCCTTGGTTTGTGGTTACCGGCGTTCTTGTTGTCTTGTCGCGCGGTGCGATCAGCTTCATACGATCACATATAGACGTTTTCTGGGGGACCGACGGAAAAAGCGAAGCTTCACAGTAGCTTTGAAACTCCACAAGTGGGGTACGGTGGTCAGAACAACGTGAGTTGAAGGCTCTCGATCAGCGACAGATGAAGTTCATCCTCGCAATCAGTGGGCAAGGCATGGCCGGCGGCCTCAACCTTCTCACGCAGAGTTTCGTGGCGGTGCGGCGGGCGAAACGTACACCCGTCCCGCCCTTTCTTGGACCTTGGATTGAGCGGCACGACCTCCAGTGTGTTCAGAGGCACGAACGCCAGACCACGGTTCAAGATGTATTCCGTCATGGATCCGGGCAGGCGCATCGTCCGCCGGGGTCTCCGCCAGAGACCGTGAACCTTGCGGTTGTACGGCTCCGCGCGCAACTCCATGTGCATGATCCGCGCCCGCTCCTCGTCACTCAAATTCTCCACCTCTGCTGGTCGCTGGTTCGGGCAGAAGAAGCACGCGGACTTCGGGGGCACCGGCATTCCGGCGTCGGCGATGGCCTGTTTGCAGCGATCCAGCGACCAACCCCAGTCCATCAGCGGGTACTCCCACTGGTAGCGGTTTCCGTCGTTGTTGGGCTTGCCGTTGGGTTTGGTGTACTGACCAGCGTGAACTCGGTCGGCGGCGCGCTTTTGACGGTAGCCTTCGCAGGCTTCAAAGCCGATGAGCTTCAGCACACGCTCACCCCTGGCCCACGCCAGACGGCACTCGGTATTCTGTCGGCACCATCGGTTCTGCGGTTCGACCTTGAACTTGAGGGTGCACGACCCACGGTTGAATGCTGCGCCGGGAAGCGTTGCGTTGGAAAGCATGTTGCCCTCCAGCGTCGTGTACGGGGCTTGACGCGGCGTGTATCGCACAGTAGTCAACTGTGGAAAGCCTACCCGCGCAAGCCAGGTTTGCAGGTACGGGATGAAAGCATAGGTTCCCTGCTTCTCTCCGCCCACGTCGGCGAAGAGGATTGCCGCCGGCCTGATGCCTCGGTCATGCAGGCCGACGAGCATCCCCACGGAGTCGCGCCCCACGCCACAGGCCACGACGACGGTGCGGTTTCTGAGTGTATTCATTGCATCAGAACTCCATTCCGCAGTCGAGGCACCACCACTTTGCGCCGCCGGGGGCGCGGTGATTGGTCTTACACTCCGGGCACGCGGGCGGATCACGTGGAGGCGGATCTTCATTACGACTGCCGTACTCGATACGGCCGGTCCAACCAGAGTTTCTCACAGTACGTTCTCCTCCAGCCAGGCCACTTCGGCGGCAAGGGCTTGGCTCCGCTTGGCGAATCCAGTAAGTACCGGACCGTCCACGGGGGACATATCGGCACTCCACCCTCCCTCGCACGGCTCGACGTGAGACGCGCGAGAAATCGTCGTGCATCCGAGGAACGAGGCGTCGAAGTCCTCGTTGTACACGAACACGGTATCGCCTTGCGGCGTAACGCTGATTTGCATAAGTCACCTTTCTGGTAGGGGAAAAGCACGGGCCTCCGACCATGACTTCCGTGGCATGGCAGGTGGTTCGGGCTCGACTCTACTTCTCAGCCTGCCGACGATTGATTGCCCGGCGAGGCTGATTGACCATCATGCCCTCGATGCTGGCCATGGCAGCGGACAGCTTGGTTGCCACCGCGGCCCGCAGGCCGGCACTGTCCTTCAGTTCGTCGCGGCTGACCGTGCCGCCGAACAGACCAGGGCTCTTCATGGCCTGCTCGGCATCGGCAATGGCCTTGTCCAACTCCTCGCTGGAGTGGATGTTCAGGCGGCGGAACTTCTGGAAGAACTCGGCTAGGTTCTCCACGTTGGCATCGTGCAGCCGCTTGGGCTGGCCATCGTTGATTCCCGCGAGCTTGTCCGTCAAGTCACCGGCCAGCCTGAGAAACTCTCCGCAGAACGCTTCTTCGGCCATGCGGGCGGCTTCGTCGAAACGAGCAGCAATCCGCGCGGACTGCGCCGCGAACAACTCCGGGTGCTCCGAGGCCAGATATTCTGGTGGATCGACGTTGACCGGCTCCCACTCCACGTCGAACAGGCCATGGACGGTATTCGGGTAATCGGCGCGGTCGAAGACCGTTCCCATCTTCCGCTCAGCCGCACGGATGAGACGCTGAAACTCGTTGTCCAACGAATCGACCGCATCGTGCAGGGCATACCGCAGATCGACCATCCGGGACTGGACCTCGCTCCAGCCCTCACGGCGCACGAGCCGCACGCCGTCCTTGGGCCAAGGCAGGGTATGGGACTCCCAATACTCCTTGATCGCCTTCTTGGCATCGGTGACACGCTTCCAGGCTTCGTCCTTGGTGTCGAGCAGCTTCTTGCTGCCGGAAAGCCAGGCCGGGTCGGCGTCGAACCGCTCGGCCATGTCTTTCTTCTGGTCCTTGGTGAGGGCTTTCTTCGTGCCCATCCATGTGAAGCTCAATTCGTAAGCTCCCCACTTGTGCATCAAATGCTGAGCCGCTTCGCTCAGCTTCTCATCGCCAACGGTCACCATGACATTACCTCGATTGGTTCAGGGAGTTCGCAATGGGTTTGAAAGGAATTGCGTTTCCGTACAAGAAGAAGAAACGCCGAAAAGGGGGCCGAGTAGCACTCGACGGCCCGCTTGCCATCCCCTCTGGGCTCCCAGGCCAGGGGGAAAGCAGCCGGGTCGGCTAGTTGACGCTGGGCCTTGTCGTAGGCCCGCGATTGATTGCCCGCCGCGCCGTGGACTGCGCGTTGCGAGTGTAACTGCCCTCGATGCTGGCGTCCTGGCAACCGTGCGTGCTGGCATATTGCCGTAGGGATTCGACCTTCTCCGCGGCGGCTACGGCAATCGGCACGACCATCTTGGCGGCTTGCAATATGGGGACTCGGCGTAGGGCGGCCATTCGGCAACACGACCGGATCTCGGCACCAGTCCAGCCCTCGGCCTCGGGCCGCTCGCCCGACGCGTTGTAGACCCGTTCGTAAATTTCCCAGATGGCCTCGCGCTGGTCCGACGATGGCGTATCGAGGAAATAGACCGCATCAAACCGCTCCGACCTTGCGAACTCCGGGGGAATGCCCTGGATGTTATTGCAGGTGCAGATGACGAATACGTCCGACGTGTGATCGTTAAGCCACGTCAGCAGGCTGCCGAACATGCGGGTGGTGACCCCGCTCGTATCCGTGCCAGTACCGGCCAGCCCTTTTTCAATCTCATCGACGAACAGCACGCAGGGGGCCATCGCATCAACGATCTTCAGGGCTTGCCGGACATTGGCCTCGGTCTCACCGACGTGCTTGTTCATCAGGCTTCCCAAGTCCAAGCAAAGCGTAGGCCGCCCGGTTTCATTGCCCAGGGCCTTGGCGAAGGCACTCTTGCCCGTACCGGGGACGCCAAGCAACATGATGCCCTTGGCCCGCAGATTGTCGCTACGAGGAGCGAGGACGTCCTTGCAGAATGCCTTGACCGCATCCAAGCCGCCCAGATTGGCGAAAGTCTCGCTGCCACGGTGTAACTCCAGTAACCCGGCCTTCTTGAGCATCCCGGATTTCAACTCCCAGACCGTATCGGCCTTGACGCACTTGTCGCGGGCGATGGAGAGGGCAAACGCGCCCTCGGCCTCAAACCGCGTCAGGCCTGCCGCGGCGTCGATGAGTTTGTGAAGCTCCGCCGGGTCCGGGGGCAGATCGCCCTCCTCCGTACCGACTTGCTGTGCGATGGTCAGTAATTGTCCCTGGGTGGGCAGGTCGTGCTCCAAGACCACGAACAGCTTCTCCAGCTCGATCGGAATCCTGACCACGGGTGACAGGACCACGATGAACGTCTTGGTTTGCTTGCCACGCATGATGGCGCGGATGAGACTCTGCTTGAGGACTGGATTTTCGATAAACTGGTGGAGATTGGGCATCACCACGAGAGTGGTAGCCGATCCCTCCAGCGTCAGCGTACTACGAACCGTGGAAATCGGATCGTACTCCGGGTTGGGCTCGTCCACGATAACTTGCCAGCCCTCACCGGCAGCCAATGTCTGAATTTCGGTAATGGCCTCGTCATGCTCGCAGGACTGGATCCAGAGGCCGGAGAAAGCAGCGTCAACGTGTTCCCGCAGCGTATGGGCGAGAGTCATTTAGCACCTCCAGGGGTTAGGGTTTCAGATGAACCACCAGGCTAGCGAAGATCGCTCTACGCTAGCACAGCGGGCCTACTGGACCAACTTGCTCGTCGTCGCGGCCGAGTATGCCTCGGCAGTCGCCTTGTCGGAGAGATTCACACCCAGGGCCTTCTCCAGAGCCTCGCTGGCTGACTTGCAGCCCTGCCCGTTGAATCCCTTGGTTTGCAGGGAAACGCCGCCCTCGGCGTCGATAATGACTTCCATGCTCTTCATGCTGCGCCCTCCAGGGAGATGGTGAGCTTGATCTTGCCCGTGGGCATGGCCGTTTCCGTGACGAGCCGGCCCTGCTTTCGCGCCTCGGCCTTGGTCCTTTCGACGGCGTAGGCTTGGGCAAACTGATTGCCGGTCTTTTCGGACAGGCCGCCGCTACACCAGAAATCCCAGACCGGCAAAAACTTCTGGCCGCGCTTGACCAGGCCAATCTCGTACCTTGCATTCGGAACACGGATGGCGTGGTCGCACTTGCCGAGATCATCGACGGTGATGCCGTCCGGCAATGGATAGTCCCCCATGGACTCGCCGAACCAGGCGTAGGTTTTCTGGCCTTCCATGAAGGCCCAGCCGAGCCGCAGACAGGCCGCGCGGACGGCGACCATATCCTTGATCTCGGTCTTGATCGTAACGAGGTGCGACATAGGCACAGCTCCTTCGATAAAGGGAAAGGGTCAGTCAATCCTGCCCTGAGCGAGCGTCATGCTGGCGCGATGAACCGCGAGCGCCGTGCGGGCACAGGGCAGGGTTGACGGGCCGTTCGTCCTCGAATGAAGCAAAAGACCAGTGCGGGCAGCAGGTCGCCCCAGGAGCTACGTTGGGGCTGCCGCGTCACGGAACCCCTTCCGTCAAGCCCGCACTGGTCTCAGGACATGCTCAGTTGCGTTGTTCCTTGTAGCGGATAACGCATTTCTCCAAGCGATCGAGTGCTAGTCTGGCCGAGAACTCCTCGCTCTCCCAGCCGAACTGCTGATAGCCGACGGGCATGGGCACGTCCTTGCCCACCTCATGCTCCCAGACCGTCGCCAGCCAGCCGTTGACTGAATCTGCGAAGGATTGCCCAGCCGACATGGCAAACTTCAGGCCGAAGCGATGGAGTACGGGCTTGGGCAGGGCCGAGCTATCGTTGCTCGTGGCGAAGACGATCACGCGGTATTTCGCCAGCAGCCGCTCCAGGGCATCCTTGAGGATCACCTGGACCGTCTTGTTCATGTACTCCAACTCCTCCAGGATGAGCACGTGATAGCCCTTGCCCGGAGCGCAGAAGCGGAACGGGCTCGCTGGACCGAAGTAATGTCGAGCCGTCTCGGCATCCAGGTCGGCGGCGCAAAGCGTATACACCGACTCCTGCCAGCCTTCCACGCAGCCCAGATCATTGGCCAGGGCCTGCGCACATGTGGACTTTCCCGTTCCCGTCGCGCCCTCCAGGAGGACGCAACAGGACTTGGGGTTGCGCGCCAGATTCTGCAACTGGCGGACAAGCGGTTGACCAACCACGTCGGCGAGTGACCGCGGCCGGTACTTTTCCTTCAAAGTGGACATAGGCGTAACTCCAGGGTCAGAGGTAACGGTACTTCCGCTCGCCCATCCCGTAAGGGGACAGGCGGAAAAACCGTCGCTTGCAACCTCTCTAAAAAAACTCCAAAAGTGGGGCGGTCTAGCTGGCTAGGGCCTCGCCCTTGGCCTCGACGACATCGCGGGTCACCGCGTCGGTACGGGCCGAGACGAACAGAGACAGGCCACGCTCCTGACCGACATAGCGGTTCGGGTAGTCCATGTAGCACCGCTGCTTGCCGTCGTAGACGTATTCGCGCAGTTCGGGCTTGGCATCGGTAAACATGGCCAGGTAGTCGGCCAAGGGGATTTGCAGGGCATAGCAGGGCTTGCCGTCATTGTCCCACTCGGAATAGCAAACGCTGCCCTTGAGAATGTCGTTGACGACGTCCCAATGGCGTTTGCTTTCCGCGTGGAGTGCATTGTGGCGGCGCAGGGCGTGCGCAGCCTTGAACAGCCGAGAGGTGTTCATGGTCTAGCTCCAGGGATTGAGTGTCGAACAAACCGAGACGCCCCAGTCTGGCGACAGAGGCGGGTTCGGGCTGTTAGCACCGGGGTTGCGGGACGAAACGTGTTTTTGCAACCAAACTGACGAAACTCCAATCGGGGGAACGTCCTACAATCCACAGCGACGGGCGCAGTCATCCTCGTAGACCGCATCAACGCCCATCGGGTCAATGGCAGGGTGTCCGCCGGCGCGGGCGAACTCCACCACCTTGCGCGATCCCGTACCGTCACACTGCCGGCAGCGTGCGTTGTTCCAGAGCCGCCCCGAACCCTTACAGGTTGGGCATTGGTCGTTCTGGTAGTGCGCCGTCTGGCAATCGACGTGCTGCGCGCCATGGCCGCGTGACCAGTGAATCCGGTTACCGGGGACGATAGCGCGGCCACACTGGGTACACTTCCCCGCGTGCTTGGCGGTCATTGCGATGGTCCGCATAGCAGCTCCTTCAGGGGTTAGGGCAGCACAGAATCGCGCTGCCAGGTCAGAGAAAAGAACCGGGGAAAGCCCCGATCCGCATGACTACCCTGTGTCACTCCCGATACGGCCAATGCCGTTGGCGTTGTCCACAGGGCAGGATATGCGAACCGCAGGCTACTCGCTGGCCTTGCCGTTGGCCTTAAAGGACAACTCGCTCTTCCGTTCTTTGATGAACTTGCGGATCTCCTCCGCGAAGTCCAGCACGCGAATCCACTGGTCAGCGTAGAGGGTGACGGGCATACGGCTGTTGACGCCGTAGAGGCTCACCGCCTTCTTCTCGGACACCTTGCAGCGAAGGCTGCCCTGCGGGGTCTCCTGCTCCGCGAGCAGCTTGCTGGCGGTCTCCACGTCGATCTCATTGCTGGCCAACTTGGCGAGGATTTCGTTCTTGCACATGACTAAGCTCCTAAGTAGCGCGGCAGGGTGAATAAATGGCGGGCGATTGCCGCAAAACCGCCGTCACCGAAACTGGCAAAACTCCAAAAGGGTGGCCGACATAGGTCATTCCCGATGGTCGTGCTCGCCGCCGGCTCAGCACTGAGCAGGCAGCGGGGATGAACACCGCAGACTAGAACGCGGGGTATGGGCGGCCGATACCGAAGCGTCGCTGGAATCGCAGGGCTCTCCAGTACGCGTACCACTTGGCACGGATGGTGCCGTCATTGCGCCTTCGTCGTGTTGAACCGTCTGGCATTGGGGAAACTCCTTCGGGCACGGGGTGGGAGAGTGAAACGCAAACGGCCGGCTTGCAACTCGCAAACCAGCCATTTCACAATTCGCCGAAGAACCCAAAACGGGGGGCCGTTATTGGAGCACTGGTAAACCGATGTAGCATGTCTTGGCGTGGTTGTCCCACTGGAACAACCCCTTGGTGAACTGCTCATCGGCAGTTCCGAAGGCCAACGGGATATCCTTGTGGGGCCGCTCAGTCACGGCGTTGGCATGGCAGTACCCGTGGAGCTTGGTCTTGTTATGCTCCAAGGACCGTGGCAGAGCACCAACGGTCGAGGCCGACTTATCACCGTAGACGTATGACCGCTCACTGAGGATGGCTATCCCGATAGCCTTGCTCTCAGGGCTCCTGGCATCCTCGCAGACGTCGGCGAGGATCGCGGCATGCATGTAACCGATCTGGCCGGACGAGTCAGCGGACCGGACAGCACGGCAACCGCGGCGCGACTTGCCGGTTTCGGGGTCCTTGAACCGAAACTCACGGTTTCGCCGCTTGTCCAGTTCCCAGTAGTCCTGGAGGACCGCTGTCTCCATCGCCTTGCGGTTGGGGTGGCCATCGGGGAGCAGCGCCAGCAGTTCGAGCATGCCATCGAGCTTTTGATCTTCCTCGTCACGCAGCGAGCGCCGCTCACTGACGATGCCCTTGGGCCGGCCGCCTTTGTTCACGGGTTTGATCTCTCTTTCGCCCTCAGGGAGGTTCAGCAGCTTGCTCGCTGCTGTCCGGGATAGCTTTCCCGTGGCTAGCGCTACTAGCACTTCTTGCGTTGTCATACCCATCGTTATAGCTCCTTCGCTACGGTGGTTTCGTAAGTCCGAAAGTCGGTTGCCAGGGGATCAAACCCCGGCTCGCCGAAAAGGTTTCGCGGCCCGGAAAAAGTTTTTTTCCCGGCCGGTTCGACCCAACTTTTGAAACGCAATTCGGGGGGACGACGTCGTGTAACCTGTTGCGCGTAAACGGTTTAGCGATGGGGTTTTGCGGGTCTTCCTCATCGCTCTCGGGCTGAATCTGACCACGCGATCGCATGGGTAGAAGACAATGCTCCAGGGGATGCCGGGCCCCCGGCCCCCCCACGCGCCACCCTGGCAATCATTGATAAGCGTCACGTTCAG
>Ga0302319_10023594_pt1 | contig 10983 bp, 9 predicted proteins | sample Bog_T0_2_FD_203319 | JGI IMG/M metagenome (GOLD analysis project Ga0302319, IMG submission 203319) | Peat permafrost microbial communities from Stordalen Mire near Abisko, Sweden - Bog_T0_2 | ecosystem: Environmental > Terrestrial > Soil > Wetlands > Peat | place: Sweden: Abisko, Stordalen Mire...
TTCAAGGTCAAGTCCGTCCCCGGCAACGACGACTACGCCGCCATGGAAGAAGTGCTGACGCGGCGGCTCACCGCCCTGCAGCTTCCGCCCGAGGTACCGGCGGACGGACGCCCGCGCCGCTTCGCCTACCGGCCCAACCTGATTGTGGTCGACGGGGGCAAGGGCCAGCTCGGGGTGGCCGAGCGTGTCGTGCGCGAGCTCGGCCTCGAGGGCGAGGTGGAGCTGGCCTCGCTGGCCAAGCAGTTCGAGGAGGTCTACCGCCCGGGCTCGCCCGACCCGGTGCGGCTGCGGCGGGGGTCCGATGCCTTGTACCTGCTGCAGCGGCTGCGGGACGAGGCCCACCGCTTCGCCATCACCTTCCACCGGGAACGCAGGGGCAAGCGGATGACCAGGAGCATTTTGGACGACATTCCGGGCCTGGGGCCCGCCCGCAAAGCCCGGCTGGTCAAGGAAATGGGTGGGGTGAACGCGGTGCGGGCCGCCGCCCTGGAGGAACTGCTCTCCCGCTCGTGGTTGCCCGATGAGGTCGGGCTCGCCGTCTACGACTCCATCCACAAGCCGGGACGATGAACGAGGCCGGACGAGGCACGGGGCGGGAGCGCCATGAGCGAGGCGGGACGATGAACGAGGCGGGAGCGCCATGAGCGAGGCGGGACGATGAGCGAATTCGTGGTGGTGACGGGGATGTCCGGCGCCGGCCGTTCGACGGCGGCGGCGGCCCTCGAGGACGTCGGATGGTTCGTCATCGACAACCTGCCGGCCGGACTGATCATGAAGATGGTCGAAATGGTCGACCGGCCCGGTTCCGGCATAGAGCGCGTGGCCCTGGTGATCGGCCGCGGTGGCAGCAACACCGGCTCTGAGTATTTCGACGACCTGCCGGACGTGCTCGACGAACTGCGGGCCACCCGGCGCCGGGTGCGGGTGGTCTTCCTCGACGCGGCCGACGACGTCCTGGTCCGCCGCTACGAGGGGACGCGGCGGCGCCACCCGCTGGCGGCGCGCGGAGTGGAGGAGTCGATCGGCGACGAGCGCAAGCTGCTGGAGCCGGTGCGCGAGCGGGCCGACCTCCTCATCGACACGGGCGAGCTCAACTCGAACCAGCTCCGGCTGCGCATCCTCGAGGCGTTCGGCGACGACGAGGCACCGCGCATGCAGACGTCGGTCGTCTCCTTCGGCTACAAGCACGGGATCCCGCTCGACGTCGACGTGGTCTTCGACTGCCGCTTCCTGCCCAATCCGTTCTGGGTGGAGGAGCTGCGGCCCTACAGCGGGGAGGACGAACCGGTGCGGGATTACGTCCTGGGCCAGCCCGAGTCCCGAGCGTTCCTGGACAAGGTGGACGAGCTCCTCACGAGCATCCTCCCGGCCTTCACCCGGGAGGGGAAGTCCTACCTGACCATCGCCATGGGTTGCACCGGCGGCCGGCACCGCTCCGTGACGCTGGCCCGGGAACTGGCCGCCCGTCTGAGCGCCCACGGCGAACCGGTGCCCGTGTTCCACCGGGACATCGACCGGTGAGCCGAGATGGTGGGCGACGGGGCGGCCGTCCCTCGGTGGTGGCGATCGGCGGGGGGCACGGCACCGCCGTCACCTTGAAGGCGGCGCGGCGCTACGCCGGCCAGCTCACCGGCGTGGTCTCGGTGGCCGACGACGGGGGGAGCTCCGGCCGGCTGCGCGAGTTGCTCAACGTCGTGGCCCTGGGCGACATCCGCAAGTGTCTGGTCGCCCTGGCCGACGAGGACTCGGCGCTGGCCACCGCCTTCGAGCGGCGCTACGACGAGGGGGAGCTGGCGGGGCACGCGCTGGGCAACCTCATCCTGGCCGGGCTGATCGACGTCACCGGCGACCTCGTGCTGGGGGTGGCCGAGGCGGCCCAGCTCCTCGGGGCCAGCGGGGACGTGCTGCCCGCTACCTCGGAGCTGGTCGTGCTGAAGGCCGAATCGAGCCACGGCACCGTGGCCGGCCAGGTGGCCGTCAAGGGCACCACGGGCATTGAGCAGGTCTCCCTGGTGCCCGGGGACGCCCAGCCGCCCGCACTGGCGGTGGAACGGATCGCCGAAGCGGACCAGGTCGTGATCGGGCCCGGATCCCTGTTCACCAGCGTGTTGGCCGCCGTGGCGGTGGGAGGCATCGCCGAGGCGGTGGCCGCCACAAAAGCCCAGGTCGTGTACGTGTGCAACCTTCGTCCGGAGGTCTCGGAGACCGAGGGCTTCGACGTGGCGGATCACGTGGCCGCCCTGGCCAGGCACAATGTCACTGTGGACATCGTGCTGTGTGACAGCATCCGGGGTATGGGCATCGGCGAGACTGATGTCAAGGTGCACGACGTCCCCCTGACCGGGGAGAACACCCTGGTCCACAGCCCGGCCAAACTGGCGCAGGCGCTGTCGGGTCTGCTGGCATAGCGGAACGCCGAGACGGCCGGAAGGATGGGACACGATGACGGTGCGGGCCAGATGACGGTGCGGGTCGGGATCAACGGCTTCGGCCGCATTGGCCGGAATTATTTGCGCGCCATCCTGGCCTCTGGTGCCGATGTGGAGGTAGTGGGCATTAACGACCTGACGTCGGCCGAGACCTTGGCGCACCTGCTGCGCTACGACTCGACGCACGGCCGGCTGTCGGTACCGGTCCAGGTCGAGGGGGCCGATCTGCTGGTGGGGGAGAAGCCCATACGCGTCATGGCCGAGCGGGACCCCGCCCAGTTGCCCTGGGACCTGCTCGGGGCCGACGTGGTGATCGAGTCCACCGGCATCTTCACCAGCCGGGAACAGGCCGCCCAGCACCTGGGCGGCACGGTCCGGCGCGTCATCATTTCGGCCCCGTCGGGCGACGCCGACACCACCGTGGTGATGGGCGTCAACGACGAGGACTACGACCCCGAGAAGGACTTCGTCATCTCGAACGCGTCGTGTACGACCAACTGCTTCGTCCCCATGGTCAAGGTGATCGACGACGAGTTCGACATCGTCAGCGGGCTCATGACGACCGTGCACGCCTACACCAACGACCAGAACCTGCTCGACCTGCCGCACAAGGACCTGCGCCGGGCCCGGGCGGCGGCCACCAATATTGTGCCGACGTCCACCGGCGCGGCCCGGGCCACCGGGCTGGTCCTGGCTTCCATGAAGGGGCACCTGGACGGCTACTCGCTGCGCGTGCCGCTGCCGGCGGGCTCCATCACCGACTTCACCGCCGTCGTCAAGGGCAACCCGTCGGTGGCCGACGTCAACACCGCCTTCGCCACGGCGGCAGCCAAGCCGCCGCTCGAGAAGTATCTGGTGTACACCGAGGACCCGATCGTCTCGAGCGACATTGTGGGCTCGCCCGCCTCGTGCACCTTCGACGCCGGGCTGACGATGGTCATGCCGATCAACGACGAGCTCGGGCTGGTCAAGACCTTCGGCTGGTACGACAACGAATGGGGCTACTCCAACCGGCTCGTCGACCTGACCGTCCTGGTGGGCGGCTGAGCTGATGGACCCCCTCCGCGGCATCCCGCTCCTGGGGGACCTCCCTCCGCTGGAGGGCAAGCGCGTCCTGGTGCGGGTCGACTTCAACGTGCCGCTGCACATCGGCGTGCGGGGCCGGGCCACCGTGGCCGACGACTTCCGCATCACCGCCGCGCTGCCCACGCTGCGCCGGCTGCAGGACGAGGGCGCCGACGTGGTGGCCGCTTCGCATTTGGGACGACCGGCGGGCGCACCCGACCCGCGCTGGGAGATGGACCCGGTGCGCGATCGGCTGCAGGCCCTCTGCCCCGGTGTGGAGCTCACGGAGAACCTTCGCTTCGATCCGGGGGAGAAGGCCAACGACCCCGCCTTCGTGCAACGACTGATCGCCGGCTTCGACGCTTACGTGGACGAGGCCTTCGGGGCGGCCCACCGGGCCCACGCCTCCATCGTCGGCCCACCCCGGTTCCTGCCGAGCGCGGCCGGCCTGCGCTTCGCCAAGGAGATCGAGATCCTGGGCGGGATCCTGGAGCAGCCCGCCCGTCCCTTCGTGGCCGTGGTGGGCGGGGCCAAGGTGGCCGACAAGCTCGAAGTGCTCAAGGTCCTGGCCACCAAGGTGGACACGCTCGTCGTCGGCGGTGGCATGGCCTACACGTTCATGGCCGCCCGGGGGCAACACATCGGCAGCTCCCTGCTCGACGAGGCGCACCTCGACGACTGCCGGGCGCTGCTCGACTCTGGCGTCGACATCCTGCTCCCCTCGGACACGCGTGCCCTGGAGCCCGGCGGCACCTTCGGGCCGCCCTCGGTGGCCCACGGGCCGCGGGGGAGCGTCAAGGTGATTGAGGGTGACCTGCCCGACGGCTGGAACGGCCTGGACATCGGCCCCGACTCCGCGGCGGCGTTCGCCGAGGTGGTGGCCGGCGCCGGCACCGTGCTGTGGAACGGGCCGCTCGGCGCCTTCGAGGACCCCCGCTTCGCCGAGGGCACCCGCATTGTGGCCGAGGCGGTGGCCCACTGCCCCGGTTTCTCGGTGGTCGGCGGCGGCGACAGCGCCAGCGCGCTGGAGGAGCTCGGGCTGTGCAACCAGGTCGGCTACCTGTCCACCGGGGGCGGTGCCTCGCTGTCGTTCATTGAGCGCGAGGGCCACCTGCCCGGCATTGACGCGTTGCGCCACGCTCCGAACGCACCTCGAGGATGAGCACGCCCGAGCCGGGCACGCCCCAGGCGGGCGCGCCCAAGGTGAGCACGCCCAAGGTGAGCCCACGTCGCCCGCTGGTCAGCGGGAACTGGAAGATGCACCACGACCACATTGAGGCGTTGCACACCGTGCGAGACCTCGGCCTGCGCCTGAAGCCCGACGACGTGGCGCGGCTGGACGTGTCGGTCCATCCCCCCTTCACCGACCTGCGCACCGTGCAGACGCTGGTGGAGAAGGAGCACATCCCACTGGCGCTGGGTGCGCAGCACTGCTCGGACGAGGATGCCGGGGCACGCACGGGCGAGGTCAGCCCGCGCTTCCTGGCCCGACTGGGCACGGCCTACGTCATCGTCGGGCACTCGGAACGGCGCACGCTCTTCGGCATGGACGACGCCACGGTGGCCTCCACGCTGCGGGCGGTCCTGCGCAACGGCATGACACCCGTCCTGTGCGTCGGTGAATCCGAGGAACAGCGGGACAAGAGCCAGACCGAGAGCATCCTCGAAGAGCAGGTACTCGCCGCCCTGTCGGGCCTGGCCGCCGAGGTCGTGGCCGGCCTGGTCGTGGCCTACGAGCCCCTCTGGGCCATCGGAACCGGGCGGGCGGCCACCGCCGTGGACGCCGAGGACGCCTGCGTGTTCATCCGCTCGCTGGTGGCCAAGGTGGGTGGCGACGAGGCCGCCGGCGGCGTCCGGATCCAGTACGGCGGGTCCGTCAACGCCGACAACGCGGCCGACCTCATGGCCGAGCCGGACGTGGACGGCCTGCTGGTGGGGGGTGCCAGCCTGGAGGCAGCGGCCTTCACCGACATCATTCGGGCCACCGCCGCCTGCTACCGTTCCTAGGCCGAACAGGCTGTTCGGACGCGAGTTGGAGGCTCCGCCGTGCTGGCAACTGTGGACACTGTCACCTGGATCTACATCGTCATTGAGGTGCTGTCCGCGCTCGGGCTGATCTTCCTGATCTTGATGCACAGCGGGAAGGGCGGTGGCCTGTCCGACATGTTCGGCGGCAGCGTGGGTGCCGCGGCGCAGGGCTCGACCGTGGTGGAGCGCAACCTGGACCGGATCACCGTCACCGTGGCCATCATCTTCGCCCTCACCACTGTCGTCTTGGACCTCCGGCTGCAGTGACGGGCCGGCGCCGACGCCCCCGGCGCTGGCGCTGGCTGGTCGGGTCGAGCACGCTGCTGGCTCTGGTGGCCTCGGCCTGCGGCGGCGGCAGTAGCGGCGGTTCCGGGACCACGGTCACCTATGTCGGCGTGGCCGGTGGCGCCATCTCCTTCGGCATGACCCAGAGCCCGACGGGGTGCAACCCCAACACGCCGGACGGCGACACGCCCGGCACGCAGACCGTGCTGGCCGGCGTGTTGCCCAGCCCCTTCGTGGTGAACGCCGCCGGAAGTCCGACGGCCAACGCGTCGCTGATCGTTTCGTCCGAGCTGGTGGACACCAAGCCCGAGACGATCGTCTACACGCTCAACCCCAAAGCGGTATGGTCCGACGGCGTGCCGATCACGGCCGACGACTTCAAGTACGCCTGGCAGCAGCAGCGGGGCGACCCGTCGGGCGCGGCGGCGGCCGACGTGGCCAGCATTGCCGGCTACCGCGACATTGCGTCGGTGACGGGCTCCAACGATGGGCACACGGTCACGGTGAAGTTCAAGACCACCTTTGCCGACTGGCAGATGCTGTTCGCCAACCTGTTGCCGGCCCACATCATGGAGAAGGTCGGCTGGAACCCCGCCTGCAGCACGGTCGACCCGGCCGTGGATCTGTCGGGCGGTCCGTTCATGCTGGGCGCGGTGACACCCCAGGCCATCACCCTCGTGCAGAACCCGAGGTGGTGGGGCACGCCGGCCAATTCCAAGAGCATCACCGTCCACATCGCCTCCTCGACGGCACAGCTGGGACAGTGGATGGCATCGGGCTACGTGCAGGTGGCGGCGCCCACCACGGTGACCCAGTCCTTCCTGACCGAGATGACCGGTTTGCCGGGGGCCCAGAGTGAGGTGGACACGTCGGCCACGCTGCTGCAGCTCGACATGGCGAGCTCACTCGACTCGGACCTCTCGCCTGACCTCCGGGTGGCCGTCGCCCTGTCCATCGATCGCCAGGACCTGGTCAACCAGCAGGTGAGCTGGGCCTCACCGACCATTGCACCGGGCAACAGCCACCTCCTCGTGCAGGGCCAGCAGAACTACAAGTCGCCCTCGAGCGGCTCGACGACGACGGTCCCGGCGCCCACCTCGTCCACCTCGACCACGGTCATCGGGGCGGGGGGTGGCGTGAACTTCCCGGTGACGGCCGTACCCACTCAGGCGGCCGCACTCATTGCAGCGACGGGCCTGGAGCGCACGCCGGGCGACCCGTACTACCACTCGTCCTTCGGCGCGCCCTTCCAGTTGCACATGGTCTACGACTCGAGCGACCCCTGGGCCACGTCGGCCGCTCCGATGATCCGGGACGAACTGCAGGACGCAGGGCTGGACACGACCGTGACCCCCGTGGCCGGAGCGGCCCAGACGGGCCAGGTGCTGGCGGCAGGCTTCGCCGACCTGGCCCTGCTGCCGCAGACCTTCACGCCGTACATGAGCCAGACCATGGCGTGGTACACCATGCTGCTCGGGCCGCCGGGGAAGAACGGTTCACAGAACTGGACGAACTACTCGAACAGCCAATTCGACTCCCTCGTGACGACGGCCTCACAGCAGCTCAACCCGAATACGGCCCTGGGGTACTACACCCAGGCGGACACCCGCCTGTGGGACGACATGGTCTCGCTGCCCCTGTACGCCGAGCCGACCGTCCTGGTCTGGAGCCGGACGATCGGCGGGGTCAACGCCATGCCGCGGAGCACCAGCCTGTTGTGGTTCGCGCAGCTGTGGTCGGTCCGGGTGCCGGAATCGACGCACGACACCACGCCGACGCTGCCGGGGCAATAGAGCCGCGGCAAGAGCCAGGGCAGTAGAGCCGGGTAGGAGAGGAGTCGGCTTCGATTCCTTCGAGGCGGGATCGGCAGGGACTGCACCCTTTGCCTGGATGTTTCGGCCGTCATGTGCGACGGATGGTGCTCGCTCAGGGGTGCCGTGGCCCGGAAGGGGACCGATGGCCACGCGCTACGCTCTCCGGACGCTGCTTTCCCAATGCATGCTCGTCGGAGTGGCGGAATAGGCAGACGCGCCAGCTTGAGGGGCTGGTGCCCGCAAGGGCGTGGGGGTTCAAGTCCCCCCTCCGACACGATCAAACCCCGACTTCTTGAGACCAACCTCCTGGTAGAGGACGTGTACCGGAGGCGCTCCGTGCACTTTCACGTCGAGGTAATCCGGTAACACCAAAATCTCCTCGATGAACTCGTCGATCAACACACGCCGCTCGACGTCCGTGGCGGCCTTCCATGTCTTGTCGACATCGAGAGTTGCGAGCAGCTGAGCGACGTCGTCGAAATGCTGGGCCACATGATCGCTGCGAGCCACCTCGACGCGGGCGTCGTCCGCCTCGCGCTGCGCCTCCCGGATCGCCACGGTCAGCCGAGCTTCCTCCTCGGCGAACAGGTCGGCCCCGACCTTGTCGTCGTAGTACAGGCGGAGCAGCTTGCGACGCTGAGCGACCAGATCTTCGACACCATGACGTGAACGGCGAGTCCGGGCCCCTCCGCCGGCCTTAGGGGCCGGCGTCGTGGCCCGATCGAGCTCCCGGCGGATGGCGGCCTGCAATTCGACGTCGTCGCCGATGAGCCGCAGCCCCAGCACGGCCGCCCGGTGCAGGCCGATGTTGGTCCGGCGGGGCTGGGTGCAGCCCTGGCCCCGGTGGTGACAGCGGTAGAGCTTGGTGCCCTGGCCGTTCTGGTCGAGCGCCATCAGCCGTCGACAGAGCCCGCAGCGCACCCGGCCCGACAACAGATCCGTGCCCCGGGCCCGGCCCTTGACCCGCCCTCGATGAGCGGCGGCGAAGGCCTCGGGCGTGATGATCGCCTCGTGATGGCCGGGGAACCATTCGCCGTTCATCTGCACCTCGCCGAGGTAGATGCGGGAGCCGAGAATGCTGAGCACGGTGGAGTACTTGACCCCGGTTGCCTCGGCGATCTTGCCCTGGCTGGCCCCTTCACCGCGCATGGTGAAGATGCGCCGGACGACTGGCGCCATCTCGTTGGGCACGAGCTCGCCGTCGACGAGGTCGTAGCCGGTCTTGGGCCGGTTGACCCACTTGCCCTGGCGCACGGCCTGCTGCATGCCCATGCGCACGTTCTCCGCAAGCTGCTCCCGGTAGAACTGCGCGAAGGAACCGAGGATGTTGTAGAACATCCGGCCCGTCGCCGACGACAGGTCGATCTTCTCGGTGAACGAATGCAGGGCGACGTTGGCCTGACCGAAGCGGTCGGCCAGCATGATGAGATCGCCGAGGTTGCGGGACAGACGGTCGAGGCGCCAGGTGATCACGTTGACCACGTGGCCTTCATCGACCATGTGCAGCAGTTGCTGCAGCCCGGGCCGCTCGAGGTTCTTACCCGAAAGGCCCGGGTCGGCGATGACCGTGACCTCGCCGAGTTCGTGCAGCTCGGCGTAGACGCGCAGTTTGTCAGCTTGCCCGGCGATCGAGAAGCCTTCCGCCGCTTGCTCCTCCGTCGACACCCGGCAGTAGGCCACCGTCAACATCGCTGCCCTCCCGTTCCACCTTGTCTGGCTTGACTTCGTTCACCTTGTCCTCGTGCACTGTGTCCTCAACCACGATGCCCTCGACCACCATGCGCAGACCGATCCGCACGAGCACTGCCGCCACCCGCTCGTAGTCGGGTCCTGCCGTATTCACCGCAGCTCCAATTCGCTGCGGCGGCGGGCCACCCGGTCGGCAAACTGCGTGTGACTGACGATTTCGTAGGTGTGCAGATGATGCCCGATGGCTCCCAACGTGTCGTCGATGCCTTCGGTGCCAATAAGGGCGCCGAGCGAGGCCAGGTAGCCCGTCAGGCCCGGGAGCAGCTTCTCAATGGAAGCCGCCCGCCGGGCCAGACGCAGGCGTTCCACGCCGACGGCCCGGTGCCCGAGGGTGGCCCTCTGCACCTGCGTCCACTCGGGAGCCAAGGGCCAGCGGGAGCGGGTCTTGTCGTTGGTGGGGGAGCGGTAGGTCAGCCATTCCCCGGTGGCGTAGGCCCAGAGGTCACCGACGGCACCGAGGACCTGGTCCGGCGTATTGAGATCGAACTCGACCAACCCCTGGCGACTGAACTCGAACTCGAGTCGGTGCACGGGTAGGCCCGGGACATACCGATCGCCCCAGACCTCGTGCCACCAACCGGTGTCCTTGGCGGCCGCCTCGGCCGTCTTGTCGTAAAGGCGAGCCAGCAGGGTCTTGGTCTTGCGGGACCCGAACTCGAGCCCGGTCAGGGTGCCGCCGACCTCGTAGGTTCGGCGTGCCTCGGCCCGGCACACGAAACGGTGAGCGTCGTCGAGTGCAAGTGTCCAGCCCTGCCAGTCGGCGAAGAGATCGACCCGATTGACCCAGAGGCGCAGCTGCCCCAGTTCGGGCTCGAGCATCTCGCGCAGTGTCGCCACGGCCGCCGCGGGCCCGACCGCATGGAGGAACTCGGACCGGGGCTGGATGCGCACGGTGGGGAGGTGGCGGCTGGTCGAGAAGCCGATGCGCGCCATGTGGTGGTCGAGACAGAAGCGGTACTTGCCCCACCCGTGGGGAGCGATGCCGAAGGTGTGCTCGCCGATCTGGCACGGCGCCGGACGCTTGGCTTCGGCTGCCCAGGCCCGGCAGTCCTCGAGTCGGGCTATGAGCCGCTTCGGGAGCTCGGCTCGGCCGGAGAGGTACAGGGCGTCGACTCCCGACGCCAGCTCCCGGAGCCTGGGTGCTTGTAGCTGCATATTTGCGACTAGCTGCTCAGACGTGTGCATGGGGCGGAACGATCGAAGTCAGCCGAAGAAACCACGGCTGCGGGCCGCTTCGAGCTGGCGGGAGATCTGCTCGGACCAGGCGGCGTCGAGGTCGAGCTGCATCCAGGGGAAGACGAACTCGTCTGGGTGGGCGCCGTAGGTGGCCCGGAAGCGGCGAATCTTGCGGAAGATCGTCGCCCGGTGCCAGCCGCCTCGCTCGAGGTTGTCGAAGCCGCCGGCCAGATGCCACGCCACCCAGAAGCCGATGAGCTCCGAACGCTCGAGGGCATCGGCGGCGAGGCCATCACGGATCTCGGGATCGAGCTCCTCCATGCTCTGCGCCGGCGTCGAGAAGGCCTGGGCCACGACGTCCTCGTCAAGGTTGTGGTGGTAACCGGCCCAGCGGCTGACGGCCACCCGGCCGCCCTCAGCGCTCTCGCTCTTGTCGC
>Ga0302319_10023595_pt1 | contig 10983 bp, 9 predicted proteins | sample Bog_T0_2_FD_203319 | JGI IMG/M metagenome (GOLD analysis project Ga0302319, IMG submission 203319) | Peat permafrost microbial communities from Stordalen Mire near Abisko, Sweden - Bog_T0_2 | ecosystem: Environmental > Terrestrial > Soil > Wetlands > Peat | place: Sweden: Abisko, Stordalen Mire...
TGGCGCGCATCTTGTGGTGCGGCCGGAGTCGTCGAAGGCCGGTTCGGAAAGCTTGGACGTATACCTCGCCCCAGCCGACTATCTCAAGGACATGGACTGTCATTTCGCCAAGGGCGACCGCGTGCAGGTGAAGGGATCGAAGATCAAATTCAACGGTGCGTCCACGGTCCTGGCGCGCGAGGTGCGCATGGAATCCAATACGCTATACCTGCGCGACGACCACGGCGTCCCGTATTGGACGGCCGGCAAGTCATAGCCCAGGTCATCGGCGGTATCGTTCCCCTTAACCCCGGCAACCGGATATGATATGGCTGAGGCTCGCCTGATCCGATGTTACCGGAAGCCCGCCCCCTACGCCAAAGAGTACAGATGAGGCAATCATGACAACCGGGACACCCATGCGTTGGCCGGATACCTGGAAAGATCCGGCGATGCTCGATCTGGTAAAGGGTACGGCAATCGATACTCTGCTCATCGCCAAAGGGGACGAACTAGCGGCGGTCCGCGCCGGCGCCCAGCAGAGCGGGATCCAGGTAGCGGCGCCGGATGCTCCTCCCGCGGGAATCCTGGTGCTCAAGGGCGCGTGGCCGGGCGTGCAGATGCGGGGAGGCGGCGGTGGCGCGAGCGCCGGACCCACGGGCGTTCCCTGGGTCGATTCCAACGCCTGGAGGATTCGCTTGAGCCGGACTCTGCATCCCGAATCCGCGGTCTGGGTGGATGCTCCTCCCGCCGCGCGAGCCTTCGTCACCGCGGCCTCTTACCTGATCGCCATCGCCGATAGCGCCGCCTATGGGGGCCGGTGGATCATCACGCTGGATGCTCCGTTGGCCGACGGGTTAGCCGCCCGCAAGCCCGAATCGCTGGCCACATGGAAGAGCCTGACGGCGACGGCTGGCTTCTTTTCAGCCCATAAGAACTGGCCCGACTTCACTCCCAAGGCGGTGGTGGGAGTGGTCTCCGACTTTACCGGCGACAACGAATTCTTCAGCGGCGAACTACTCAATCTGATGGGGCGTGCCGGACTGCACTACCGCATCCTGCCCAAGCACAAGATTTCCGCGCAGTCGTTCGCCTCGCTCCGCGCCGTCAGCTACACCGACGCGGCTCCGCCCACTGCCGATTTGCGGAAACAAGTCCTGGCATTCGTGGAGGCAGGCGGAATGCTGATCGCCGCCCCGAAGTGGGGTCCGGCTGCCGGCGCCCCGCTGGCCACGGGGGAGCGTCCTGGGTTCTCCACGCGCACTTTGGGCAAGGGCAAAATCGCTCTGGCGGACGACGAGCCGGCGGATCCTTTTTCCTGGGCCGCCGATGCCAACGTGCTGGTCAGCCACCGCTATGATCTGGTCCGCTTCTGGAACGGCGGGGCTGCCTGCTCCTATTACACGGTGTCGCCCGATCGGAAACAGGCTCTGGTCCATCTGCTTTTTTATGCCATGCGTGGGCCGGATTCCGCCACCGTGCGCATCGCCGGCAAATATCGGGCGGCGCGAGCCTCCACCGTGGATCAACCGCAAGTGGCCGACCTGGTGATGGAGGCGCAGGGCGATGCCGTGGAGGTCCACCTGCCTCAGGTCTCGCAATACGTGGCGCTGGAACTGGATGTTTAGCGAAGGAACCGCTCCCTCTGGTCGCGGCTCGGAGAACGCAACGTCGATACCGAGCCGCGACCAAAGGGAGCGGTTGTTGGCGGATCTCTAAGGGAATGGTTCGAGGGGAAGAATATGCTTAACAATCACACGCGCAGAGATTGGTTGCGTTCGGCGGCGGCGACGGTTTCCGGCGCTTATCTGGCCGGTTCGCAGTTGGGGCGCGCCGCCGAGGCGCCCGCCGGGCCGGTGGCGCTGACACGCTGCAAGACTTACGAGTCTGGCGAGCTGTTGCCCGCCATGCAGAAGATGTTCGACCAGCTTGGCGGCCTGGGGCGGCTGGTGAAAGGGAAAACCGTCGCCATCAAGATCAACCTCACCGGTGCGCCCACCTACCGCCTGGGATATTTACCGCTGGAAGATACCCATTACACCCACCCGCGCGTGATTGCCACCGCCGCCCAGTTGATGGCCAAAGCCGGCGCCCGCCGCATTCGCGTGCTGGAAAGCCCCTGGTCCACCGCCGACCCGCTGGAAGAGTATCTGCTGCTCGCCAACTGGGAGCCTCGCGATATTCTGGGCGCCGCGCCGGTGGTGGAGTTCGAAAACACCAACTACCTGGGCCACGCCAAGAAATACTCGCGTCTCACCGTGCCGTTTGGCGGTTACATGTTCCCGGCGTTCGATCTGAATCACTCCTACGAAGATTGCGACGTCTTCGTGAGCATCGCCAAGCTGAAGGAGCACGCCACCGCCGGCGTCACCCTCTCCATGAAGAATTGCTTCGGCATCACTCCCTGCACCATCTACGGCACGGGCGCCGGGGTCGACGAGCCTTCGCTACTGCCCCATGGCGGCCGGCAGATCGTCCACCAGGGAATGCGCGGACCCTCCAAGAGCGCGCCGCAAGAGAAAGACCCCAAATCGCCGCGGCAGGATACCTGGCGGGTGCCCCGCACCGTGGTCGATCTGGTGGCCGCGCGGCCGGTTCACCTGGCGATCATCGACGGAGTGAAAAGCATGACCGGCGGCGAGGGCCCGTGGATTCGCGAAGACCTCAAGCCTGCGGCGCCGGGCGTTTTGCTGGCCGGTCTCAATCCGGTGAATACGGATGCGGTGGCCATGGCCGTGATGGGTTTCGACCCGATGGCCGACCGCGGCACACCGCCCTTCGAACGCTGCGACAGCATCGTCAAGCTGGCCGAAGAAGCGGGGATCGGGACGCGCGATCTCAAGCGCATCGAGGTGATCGGATCCACTATCGCCGAAGCCCGTTTCGATTTCGCCGCGCTACGCCAAGCGCGCCGCAACGCGCCGCCCCCGCCTATGGGAACGCGAGGCTGAGCTTGGCGCGGGTATTTGTTACTGGCCTTCGATGCGATCAATGCGCTGCTCGTGTGACAATGCGATCGTTTCGAGGGCCTTGATGGAGTCATGCAGAATTTGAGAGTTGCGCGCCAGCGCACGAATGTTCTCGGCGTCTTGCTGCACGTCACTGGTGAGCATTTGGACAGTTTCCGCCAGTGCTTCGTGACGTTCGCGGATGCGCTCGTCGGCGAGAGCGAGCTGCCGCAGGAGATTATCGATCTCCTCCAGGCGTGGGTTAGGTGCGTCGGTCTGCATGAGTATGGCTTCCGGTCCAATTATCTCACGCCCTTGCGGTGCGTAAGCCGCCCGAATCCACCACGTTCACATACGTGCTGGGCCCATTGGGCATGAAAAAACAAAATGACATTTTGCTCTACGATACGAATGGTAGTCTTCACCCTCCTGCTCACAGCCACCTCCTTCGCGCAGCAACTCTTCCGTTTGGAAAAGAGCGCCGACGCCATGGGCGCCACCTACACCATCGCCCTTTACGGTGACGACCGCGTGCGCATGGAAGACGCAGTGGACGCCGCTTTGGGGGAAGCGCAGCGGCTCGACGCCCTGCTCTCCAACTACCGGCCCGAGAGCGAATGGAGCGGCATCAACCGGAGTGCGGCCGGCGGGCCGGTAAAAGTGTCGCCGGAACTCTTCCAGTTGCTCTCGGCCTGCCTGGATTACAGCCGCGAAAGCCAGGGCGCCTTCGATATCACCGTGGGACCGTTGATGAAGACCTGGGGGTTCTACAAGAGCTCCGGCCATTTGGCTCCCAAAGCCCAAGTGGAAGCGGCGCTTGCCAAGGTCGGCTACCAGCACATTCACCTGGACGCAGCGGCCCAGACCATCCGCTTCGACCGCGAGGGGGTGGAGATGGATCCTGGCGGAATCGGCAAAGGGTACGCTGTTGATCGCATGGTGGCGATCCTGCGGGAAAAAGGTTTCCAGCGAGCTTTGGTAGCCGGTTCCGACAGCAGCATCTACGGCTTGGGAGCGCCGCCGGAGGAGCCCCAGGGCTGGGAAGTCAGCATCCGCGATCCCCAGAACCAAAGACGCGCCGTGGCCAAGGTTTATCTGAAAGATATGTCGATGTCCACGTCGGGGAGCTACGAGAAGTTCTTCCAGGCGGATGGGCGCACGTACTCGCACATTATGGATCCGCGCACCGGCTACCCGGCGCAGGGAACGGTCTCGGTATCGGTGGTCACTCCGCGCACCATCGACAGCGAAGCCTGGGCCAAGCCATATTTCATCAACGGCCGGCGATGGACCGCCGCGCACAAGCCCGCCGATTTTCGCGTATTCCTCTGCGAAGACGCGAAAGACAAGCCGTGCGCCTGGGTGGAGTGACGAAGCCGCTACAGTGGAATGAGTGAAAGTCCCCAACCGCTTACTCGGCAGTGCGGTGGCAGCGGCGCTTCTCTTTGGCCTGCTGGCCCGGTGGGTGATGGCCGGCGGAAGCGCAGGCTTCGACGCCTCGCTGCGCGCTACGGTTCATAGCTGGGCATCGCCCGCACTCACTATTGTCATGCGGGCCATCACCACTCTTGGTGAGGGATATTTTCTGGTGGCGCTGGGAGCCGTGCTGGCTTGGCATTTGGCAAGCACCGGACGGCGGCGGCCGGCGGTCTTGCTGGCCACCGCCATCTTGAGCGCGGAGTTGTTTTCCAACCTGCTCAAGCTGCTGTTTCAGCGGGTTCGGCCGACAGTGTTCTTCGGATTGCCGCCCGCCGAAAACTACAGCTTCCCCAGCGGCCATGCATTCGTAGGCGCCTTGTTTTATGCGCTGCTGGCCGGCATCGTGGTGGCGGACGAGCCGTCCCGCCGCAAGCGCGCCGCCGCGGCGGCCCTGGCGATCGCTGCCGCGCTGCTGATCGGCTTCTCGCGCGTGTATCTCGGTTACCACTACCCCAGCGACGTGGCCGGCGGCTGGGCGCTGGCTATCGTCTGGCTGGCGCTGACGAAAATAACGGCGGGGCGCGTCAAACAATAAGGCGCCGCCGATCAGACCGCGCCACAGGCTTGGTGCAATACCTCGCCCATCGCTGTCTGCTGGTCCGCGGAAAGCTTCTTGCCGTCCACGGTCACGTAGAAGACATCGATGGCGCGATGCGCCTGCGTATCGATGAGCACGATTTCGATGTTGCCTCCTCGCGAAGAAATCGCCGACGCCAGATCGTAGAGCAACCCGGGCCGGTCATAGGCCACGATCTCTACGAGGGTCGCCGTGGCGCTGGCTTCGGAATCGAAACGGATCGTGGCCGGCACGCGCACCCGGCGGCTCGGAGGCTTGGGCCGGGGACGGTTGCGCAGCAAATCCAGCACCTCCACCTTGCCCAGAATCACCCGCTCGGCGGTGCTGCGCAGCCGGTCCACTTCGGAAGCGTTCAGTTCCAGAGTGCGTGATGGGTCGGCGAACACGAAGGTGTCCAGTACCTGCCCGCGGCTGTTAGAAAAGGCTTCGGCGCGGAGAATATTCATGCCGAATCCCGCCAGCGTGCCGGCCATGCGCGCAAACAGGCCCGGACGGTCGCCGGTAATGACGGTGAGTTGCCAGGCGGATTCCAGGCTGCGCACATCCACGGCGGCGCCGCGCGTACGGCTCCTCTCTTCCAGGGCAACGTGCTCGGCGATTTCGGCCTCGCTGTGAGTCCGCAGGTAGCGCACCGGCAAGCCCTCGATCAATTCCGCGGCCGGCCCGGCACTGGTTTCGGCAATGCGCTCCGCAGCCAATTCGCGGGTCAGTTCCCGGGAAACCTTGAGGTAGAGTTGCCAGAGTTGTTCCGAGCGCCAGGGCGTCATGGCGCCGGGATTCACCGCGCTGATATCGGCATAGGTGAGAACCGTTAGGGCTTTGAGCCGCTCCTCCGTGCCCACGATTTGCGCCACATCGTGGATCGTCTTCGGGTCGGACAGATCGCGCGAGCGAATAGCCGACGAGAGCTCCAGGTGGCTGCGGATCAGGAAGGATACCAGGTCGCGGTCCTGCGGCGGCATCTGGATGCGCTGCATGGCCAGTTCGGCCACGCGCAGCGATGCGTCCACGTGACCCTCATAGCCTCGGGCGGGGTCGGACGCGGCTTTGCCCGCATCGTGGAACAGCAGCGCAAAGAGCAGCGCTCCGCGCCGCGGCAGTTCCTGCAGAATCTCGCCGTAGCCGGCCGGAGCGGAGCAGGCATTCTGCATCGCCACCAGAGTGTGTTCGTCCACGGTGTAGCGATGGTAAAAGTCGCGCACCACCAGGCACTCGATCTGCTCCAGGTCCGGAAACAGAGCGAACAGGACGCCGGTTTCGTGCATGGAGCGGACCGCCAGGGGCGCGAAGTTCAGGGAGAGAATCTGGTTGATCGCCGGCCAGAGATTACGCGGCTCCGCAAAGTGGTCTCGCAAACGGCCGAGCCGCGGCTCCATCTGGTTCACGGCCTCGCTCGACGGGCGGATGCCATGTCGCGCCACGAATTCGAACAGCCGCAGCACGACGTCGGGATCGCTTTCCAGTTGTTGCGGGATGCGGAAGTGAACGCGTTCGCGATGCACTGCGAAATCGGCGTTGGAAAGCCGCGAGCGCCATCCCACAAACTGCGCGAAGAGGGCGCTCGATTGCGCGTCCCAGGCCTCGAGCGAGCGTAGCGCCGCCCTGCTGACGGTTCGCGACTGGCGGTAGTACTCGCGCATCCATCGCGCCGTATCCTTCCCTTCGCTGGAGTCCGCCAGAGAGTCCTGAGCGTCGAAGGTGAGCACGTTCTGATCGCGTCCGGCCTGCGCATGCAGGCTGATGCGCAGCCGCGCCAGAAAGCGAAAGGCCTGCTGCAACTCCGGCGGGGCTTCGGGCGAGGTCACCCGATTGGCGTCGGCATCGCGCAGTTGCTCCATCCAGTGGACGAACTGGTAGTCGCGCAGCCCCCCCGGCGTCTCCTTCACGTTCGGTTCCAGGTGATAGAAGGTGTCGGCGTACTTGCCGTGCCGCTCGCGCGTCAAGCGAACCAGGTTGCGCATCAGAGCGTCGCGGTTGCTTTGCACGAAGCGCGGGAATTTCTTGCTCAGTCCGGCAAACAGAGGGCGATCTCCGGCCAGGAATCGCTGATCCAGCAGGCTGATGTTGAGCTCGATATTGTGGTCGTGAACCTCCAGGCATTCGGCGGGCGTGCGCACCGACTGGCTCACGCGCAGGCCGGAGTCCCACAGCTCTTGCAGAAAGGCCGAAATGGCGGGCTTGTTCTCGCGCGGCACCTCCTCGTTCCGGCACAGGAGAAGCAGGTCTACATCGGAAAAGGGGAAAAGCTGGCGCCGCCCGTAGCCGCCCGCGGCGAGCACCGCCAGGCCTTCCGGAACGGCTGGAAAAAGCAATTCCGCGGCGGCTTCCCACACCACGCGGTCCACCGCTCCGGCCCGCTCGGCCAGAGAGATCAGCGCGTCGGTAGTTGCGTTGAAGTCCGGCATCGCCATCGCCCATCCCCGAGGGAAGCGGTTCCGCGCTACAGGACCGATTCTCCGCGGTCGTCGTTGCGGATGCGTATGGCTTCGACGACGTCCAAAACAAAAATCTTGCCGTCGCCGATCTTGCCGGTGCGCGCGGCCTCCACCACAGTGCGAGTGACCTCGTCCACGCGCCCGTCGGGAACTACCAGTTCGATCTTCACCTTGGGCAACAGGTCGACCGTGTATTCCTGCCCGCGGTACACCTCTTTATGTCCTTTTTGCCGCCCATGGCCGCGAACCTCCGAGATGGTCATGCCCTCGACCCCGATGGCCTGCAGCGCTTCCTTCACTTCGTCCAGTTTGAACGGTTGAACAATAGCCTCAATTTTTTTCATGGCGGAACCCTACATGATCTTACCAGCCGTGCGGGGTCGGCGAAGAACGAGCGACTACCAGTGCTGCCATTGTGCAACAGCCGGCCGGCCGCTCCCAAGACGGAAGTTTCTATGGATCGGATTGGAATTGCTTATCGAGGCTGTTTGGAGGGACAGGCCTCAGCGTCCAAAGGCCGATCGTCCGGCGAACTGCGCCTGCAATCCTAACTGCTCTTCGATGCGCAGGAACTGGTTGAACTTCGCCACGCGCTCGCTGCGGCAGCCCGAACCCGTCTTGATGTGACCCGCGCCGGTCGCTACCGTTAGGTCCGAAATGAACGTGTCCTCGGTCTCGCCCGAACGGTGCGACACGAAGCTGCGATAGTTGTGGCGCGTAGCCAGCTCAATGGTGTCCAGTGTTTCCGTTACCGATCCGATCTGGTTCAGCTTGATAAGGACGGCGTTGGCGATTCCTTTGGCGATTCCTTCGCGGAGGATCCGCGGGTTGGTGCAGAAGATGTCGTCACCCACCAGCTCAATCCGCGATCCGAGGACCGAGGTCAGATCTTTCCAGCCTTCCCAATCGTTCTCGCCCATGCCGTCCTCCAGGAGAATGATGGGATACTGGTTAACCCACGATTCCCAAATACCGATCAGCTCTTGCGACGTAATGGCTTTCTTGGTCGACTTGAACAGGATGTACTTGCCGTCGTCCCACATCTCGCTGGCGGCGGGATCCAGGCAGATGGAAATATCCTCGCCAGGCTTATACCCGGCTTTGACGATGGCTTCCAGGATCAATTCGACCGCTTCGTCGTTGGACTTCAGATCGGGCGCGAAACCGCCTTCGTCGCCTACCGCCGTGCTGTAGCCTTTGCCGCGCAGTACCTGTTTCAGGGTGTGGAAGGTTTCCATGCCCATGCGGATCGCCTCCGCAAAAGAGGGTGCATGATGCGGCGCGATCATGAACTCCTGGAAATCCACGGTATTATCGGCGTGCTTCCCGCCGTTGAGCACATTCATGCAGGGGACCGGAAGGCGGCATGCGTTGGCGCCGCCCAGGTACCGGTAGAGCGGCAGGCGATGCGCCTGAGCCGCCGCCCGCGCGACCGCCATGGATACGGCGAGAATGGCGTTGGCCCCTAAATTGGCTTTGTTGGGACTGCCGTCGAGCGCTATCATGGCGGCATCCACGGCGCGCTGATTGGAGGCGTCCAGCCCGGTTACCGTCTGGCGGATTGCGGCGTTGATATTGCTCGCAGCCTTGATGACACCCTTGCCGCCATAGCGCGCTTTGTCCCCGTCCCTCAACTCCACCGCTTCCTTTTCGCCTGTTGAGGCGCCAGACGGCACAGCGGCACGTCCGAAGCTGCCGTCGGTGAGGACGACATCTGCTTCCACTGTTGGATTGCCGCGCGAATCCAGGATCTCGCGGCCTCTCACTTCAACGATTTCAGTCATGAACGACTCCTTCTCGATGATTACGACTGCCCATAAAACTGAAAAAGCTCCTACCGCTGGGGTAGGAGCTATCAGACTCAACAAGGTTGAGACGGTTCCCGGTGAGACTCCATCACCGTGAAAATTCTTGAACCTCCACTATATCGCAAGGCGCACACTTCAGCCGGGAGGAGATCCCGAGCGCAGAACCTCGGCAAGCTGGCTGCGGATTTCTGTTGAGACCGGCAGGGAGAGGATCTTCTGGACGGTTTCCTGGACAGGATATGGACGAGACCGAAGGGACAGGTCGCCGTCTTCCCAAAGGGCATAACAGGCCATCGGAGAGCCATGCTTTGGCTGCCCCACGCTGCCAGGGTTCACGATTCGTTGCTTTTCCAGCCTCATCGTGAAAGGCAAGTGCGTGTGCCCTACGAAGACAATATCGGCCTGCAAGCCTCGGATCTCCGAAGCCCACTGCGCGCGCTCGGCGGGGCAGTATTTGAACAGGGGCTCCGTAGGGGTGGCGTGGCAAAGAAAGAATCGATAGCCGTCAACTGTGCGGGCCGCAGTCTGCGGAAGTCCGCGCAGGAACGCCCGCTGATCCACGCTCAGGTGGGGTTCCGTGTAGTTCTGCATCTCGCGGGCCATCTCCCGGAAGGCGTTGGAGCACTGTGGGTCTGAGCCGGTGCCGACCGCATAGTCATGGTTCCCTTGAACTACCAGGGAGGCGCTTAGGCGGATGAGATCGACCACCTCGCTTGGATTCGGTCCGTAGTTCACCAAGTCGCCGAGTACCCACAGCTCGTCGTGCGATTCCGCGAGGATCGCTTGCAGCGCTGCGAGGTTTGCGTGAATGTCGGAAACGATGAGAAGCTTCACGGGCTCTACTCCCTTCCTATACTTTAGAGCGCGCGAAACTGCCCGGCGCGACTTTTCGGGCACTACCCGATTGCGGCGTTCCATGCTTTCCTGTATTCTCGGATCAGGCGGTGGAGTTCGCCGAACCGCCGCTTCCAAGCGGCCAATGACTCCTATAGCAGGTTTGCTGTAGGGGCTTCCTGGCCGAATCCCTGTACAGCATAGTTTGAGCATCGGAGACTGACGATGGAACAGGTCTGGTTTTCCGCAGCGCTGTGGCTGGTACTTGCCTTGGTCGCCACGATGCTGTCAATTTGGTTCAGGATCTCGACAGCTCTGTCGGAGATCGTTGTCGGCACGGTCGCACAACTGATTCTCGGCGCCCTCATCGGCACCGAAGTGTTGGGCGCAAAGTCCGCCTGGGTCGGCTTCCTGGCCGGCACCGGCGCTATCGTGCTCACGTTTCTTGCTGGCGCGGAGCTCGATCCGGGGATATTCCGGACGAAATGGAAAGAGGCCATGGGCGTTGGTTTAGTCGGCTTTTTCGCGCCGTTCCTGGGCGCTGCGGCTGTGGCGCACTTTATCCTCAAGTGGTCTCTCCCGGCCAGTTGGCTCGCCGGAGTTGCCTTGTCGACGACTTCAGTGGCTGTTGTGTACGCCGTCATGCTGGAATTCGGCCTCAATCGCACGGATTTTGGCAAAGGCATTCTTGCCGCCTGCTTCGTGAACGACCTGGGAACCGTGATCGCGCTGGGCCTCATCTTTGCGCCCTTTACGATGCGGACGCTGATCTTTGTCGGCGCGAGCATCGTCGTCTTTGCGGCGCTTCCGTTCGTCACTCCGTGGTTTTTTGAGAAATATGGCGGGCGCGTGTCGGAACTCGAAACAAAATACATTCTCCTCTTGTTGTTCGGGATGGGTGGCCTGGCGGCATGGGCCGGCAG
>Ga0302319_10023597_pt1 | contig 10982 bp, 10 predicted proteins | sample Bog_T0_2_FD_203319 | JGI IMG/M metagenome (GOLD analysis project Ga0302319, IMG submission 203319) | Peat permafrost microbial communities from Stordalen Mire near Abisko, Sweden - Bog_T0_2 | ecosystem: Environmental > Terrestrial > Soil > Wetlands > Peat | place: Sweden: Abisko, Stordalen Mire...
GCCGTCCGCGGCATCCGCCGGGAGCACCCAGGGAAGACGCTCCGCGGCAAAGGTGAAGCTCACTCCGGTGTCTCCGCCCTGGAAATCCGTAATCACGCCGCCATTCGCCACCGGGGCCGGCTTGCCATTCTTGTCCGCGATCATGATTTGCGAGACCGGAACTTTGGCGACCATGTCCTCGATCACCGCCACCGCCATCACGGTCTGGCCCACCGGTCCGGGGTGCACACCATCCGGGATCATCGTGAAATCGGGGTTCTTCTTGCGCTGCTCGGTCGTGAGCTCGTTCAAGGGCGCCCACATATCCACAAATCCCAGACCGCGCTCTTCCGCCATCTCGTCCAGCCACGCGCCGTAGAGGGCCAGCACACCGTTATAAAATGTGTCGCGGGGTTCCGCTGTGGCTTTTTCGCCCCTCAAGCGCTTTGCGCGCGCATCGAACATTGTCGGCGTCATGGGAATGGCCGTCGCGCCCATGGCTGCGATCTTGTCCAGCAGGGTCGTCATATCCTTCATGTAGGTATCGAAAACAGGCTGCTGATAGTTCGAGTAGGCGCCGTCATTCATCCCAAGCAGGATCGAGACGTATTTCGGCTTGTAGACCGCCACGTCTTCGTCGAACCGCGTCAGGGCGTCCTTCGCGCGATCTCCACCCACGCCGGCATTATGAAAATGGATGTGAAGCTTCGGGTAGCGCGTATAAAAGTAATCCTCCACGTACTGCGTATAGAGGCACTGATGCGTGATCGAATCGCCAAGGAAAACGACGGTGTCGCCGTCCTTGAGATCGAGCTTATCGACGATCGGTTTGAATTTCGAGGGCTCCGCTGGCGCCGCGGGCGCTTTTGGTCCTGGTGGCGTAGCGGGCGCCGGCGCCGCCTTTTCTTCGGCGAAAGCGGAAGCGGCGGCCAAAACGAGCGATAAAATGGACGTGGTGAGGATGTGTTTCATGCTGGGGTTGTGGGTGGGTCGTGTGAAAAATCAACCGCGCTTGCGCCATGGCCTTTGGAAAATTCGGTCGACGCCTGCAAATCGAAGATCCGGCGCCGAATGTGAAGAATACAATTGACATAACTGTATTTTCAGGATTTATTGAAAACAATGAGCGAGAAACCCGAACCTTCCGATCCCCTCGCCTCGGCCCGCGATGAGTTCATCTCCCAGTGGGGCGCGATGGGTGGCGCCTGGGGCATCAATCGCACCATGGCCCAGGTCCACGCTCTCCTCATGACCAGCGAGCGCGCCTTGACCACGGACGAAGTCATGGCCGATCTCAAGATCAGCCGCGGCAATGCCCATCAAAATCTCCGGGAACTCGTCGGCTGGGGCCTCGTGCGCAGCGTCATCCGCAAGGGCGAGCGCAAAGAATACTTCGAATCGGAAAAGGACGTCTGGCGGATGTTTTGCACCATCGCGCGCGAACGCAAACGCCGCGAGATTGAGCCTGCCTTGCGCGCGTTGCGAGCCTGTGAGGCCCAGACTTCCAGTTTGCGGGGCGAAAAAGCCGCCGTCTTCAACCGGCAAATCCGGGCGCTCTCGGAGTTTCTCGCCCAGATGGACGCCATCATGGACCGGGTGTCCAGGTCGGAGCAGAGCGCCATCATGCCGCTCCTGCTGAAGATGCTGGCGAAAACCACGGCCTCCCCGCGGGGAGGTTCGTAGGAACACGCGGCTCCAGGAGCCATCATGTGTTTCCCCTGCCTCATGCTTTCATTATTTATCGAAACTATCGAAAATGTGTTCTTCTAACGTGAGTTTGGCCCCCACCAATCCCAAATCCCCTTAAGTCCGAGCCATTCATGCCTGTCGCCAATCCCCATCCCGGACGCCCCTATCCCCCGCTCGACTGGGCGCCGCTCGTGATCCTCCCTGCCCTTGCGATCCCGCTGCGTCAAATCCTCGCCCCGTGGCTTTTCATGTGGATTCTGGCCGTCGCCATCTTCTCCGCCTTCAAGTGGTGCGCATCCCGGCGGGCCATCGACCGCCGTGTGCCGGCGACTTTCTTCCGGCGCGCCGCCTTTCTCTTTCTCTGGCCGGGCATGGACGCGGTTCGCTTCTTCGATCCGACCTGCGTTCCCGAAAAACCGCTCATCGGGGAATGGCTCTTCGCGCTCGCCAAATCGGCGTTTGGCGCCGCGCTCATCTGGGGCGCGGCGCGATTCGCCGGAAACGGCTGGGCCGCGGGCTGGATCGCGATGGTTGGCCTGATCTTCCTCCTGCATTTCGGCATTTTTCATTTGCTGGCCCTCTTCTGGCGGCGAAATGGCATCGACGCCCGCCCCATCATGAATTGGCCGGCTCGCGCGCATTCCCTCGGCGACTTCTGGGGAAATCGATGGAACGCAGGTTTCAGCGACTTTGCCTTCGGCCTTCTCTTCACGCGATTGGCCGCTCGCATGCCGCCCCGGATTGCCACGCTGATCATCTTCCTCTTTTCCGGGCTCATCCACGAGTTGGTGATCACCTTCCCGGCCGGCGGGGGCTACGGCCTGCCGACCTTTTATTTTGCGATTCAGGGAGCCGGGATGCTCCTTGAACGCTCCCATCTCGGCCTGCGACTGAAACTTCGCCGGACGCTCCGCGGCCGCATCTTTGCCATCGGCGTCGTGACGCTTCCGATCTTTGCCCTGTTTCCCGAGGCCTTCGTCCTTCGCGTCATGGTCCCATTTTTCCAAATCATCAAGGCCTTCCCATAATATATGAATCACCTCCCATCCTTGCTCAGTCTCGCCCTCTGGCTCGCCGGAGCCGGCCATTTTTGCGTCCTCGGCGCAAGTTTTCAGGTTCCGGTCCGGCTTCGCTGGAAGGAAGACCTGGTGAAACTCACTCCATTTAATCGCAAACTGATGTGGGTCTATGCGGGAACCACCCTCGTGACCATCATTGCCTTCGGCATTTTGACCCTCTTTCTTCACGACGACATCTTGCGTGGCGATCGCGCCGCGCTGGCTTTGACTGCTTTCATTGCCGTCTTTTGGACCGGGCGTATTCTGGTGGATTTCACTTATTTCTCGCACTCCGACTGGCCTGCCGGCCCGCAGTTCGTCGCCGGGCATTTCATCCTGACTGCCCTCTTCTCAGCCATGGCCTCCACCTATTGGGCCGTCTTGATCTGGAAACTGTGCACGGGGTGAACTCGCCCTCCAGGCATGGCCGCGGGAATCTCGACGACCATCTGCTTCTTCTCTCATCTGGGCACGAGCCAGGTGCCAGCCAGGCGATCCTGAAGGCTTTGCCCTGGCCGGACAGCGGACCAAACGACAGCGCCCAGGACGATCAGGCCGACGATCGCGAGCGCCGCGGGCCACCCCGTCAGAGGCTTCAGTTTTAAGAATGCAACGATGCCGAGTGGAAGCCACGACCACGCGATACACGCCCGCCAAAGCATTCGGACACGCGCGGCGTCCGCGCCATCGCGGCGCACCACCGCGATGCCGAGCGCCCGCAGGAGCAGGCCTCCACGGGAAACCAATGCGGCGAGGAGGCTGAAGCACGCGGCGCACACGAACACTTCGGCGATCGCGATTGGGTACACTTCCCAGGGGACACTGTCCTTGAATTGCGCTCCCGGCGCGCCGCTCAGATTGCCCTTCGAATTAATGACGCGACCGAGAGCGGCCCGGGCGTTTTCCATCTCCGCGGGAGTGGGATTCGGGTGCGCCGCGACAATCCTTTCGGCCTCCACCCGCAGTCCGGGCGGAATGATGCCGCGCACCACGCGCGACGACCGCGCATTCGGGTCGCGAATGAAATCCCCAAATCGCCCGGCAATATAAATCTCCATCGGTTCGACGCCGATTTTCGGATCGATACCATGCGGAAACTTCCCCTGTGAGATCCGGTCACGGATCATCAGCGCCTCCATCAGTGGGATCGCATCGGGATACTGGCGCTGCACCCCCCGAATCATTCTCATTCCGACGAACGAGAGGGCGCCGAGCATCAGCGCGGGCGCCACGCATCCGATGAGCAGCCCGAACCGGCGGCGGCGCGACACCTCGGGAATCAGATTCACGAGCGGTCGCAGCCGCAGGGCGAGCGCCGCGAAATCGGGCGCCAGACGCAGATCCCTCAGCACCTCGCGCGCAGGGATCGGCACAGGCGCGCGGGTCTGGCGGAAGCGCGCTTCTTCAGCCGGCGCCAGGCGGCCTTCGAGCGCGGAAACCGCGAGCTGATTCAGAAAGACCGGCGCTTCCGCGACCTCCTCTGCCCCTTGATCCGCGCCCGGCGCGGGAAAATCGAGCAGTTTCGCGCGCCCGTCTGCCGTGATCCACACCCGGTCCAGCGAAAACGGTCCGCTGGCCGCGCCGCCCCGCGAAACAATGTCGAGTTCCGTGGCGAGATCGAGCAGCCAATGGCGCACGTGCCTCCACGGCTGCGGCCTGTGGAGCAGGCTGACCAGCGGCGCGCCGGGCGCGGCTTCATACGCGTCCCAGGATCCCGAATCGTCGCGGTGGCCCTGAAGCCAGCGGAGCCGGCTGGAGCGCGCGGCATTGCGTAGCGCGGCGGCCACGGCCGGCGCCCCCGCGGGCGCTTTGCGAATCCAGACGCGGCGCAAGAGCTTCGTGTCGTAGCCGAGCACGAGTTCGCCGCCGGCGTCCGTCGCGAGGGTCGCCAGCGCGTGAAACGGCCCAATCTCCGGCGCCGTATCGTCCGCGGAGACTGGCCCCTCGACTTGCGCCACGGATTCGCGGGGCTCATACGCGGATCTTTGGTTGACGCGCGTCTTCGTCAGCAGATCGACGATCGTGGCAAACCCGTTGCGTCGCCGCGCGGTCAAGGCGAGCAACGGGTGGTAGGCGGAGATTGCGGTGAAGACGACGGCTTTCCAGAGAGGCGAAAGCGCCGCCAGGTCCGATTCCACGTCGCGCCAGATTTGCGACAGGGCCATGAGCAGCGTCGGCAGCATGTAAATCGCGACCCGCCATGCCGCCCGCGCCAGGCCGGGCGCGTTGCGGTCCGGCCCGCCGACGCGCAAACCAAGAAGCGCCTTGCCGAGCGAGGCGCCCCACAGCCCCTCGGGCGCCGCAAAATATGCCAGTCCGAAGAACGCCATCCCCAGGGAAATCCAAATCTGGTGAGGCCCTCGAATTGGCTTGTCTAAAAACTCGCCGAGGAAGAGAGACGAAATGGATACGCTGACGGCGCCCAGCACAATCTCGTCGATGACGCCCGCGAGGAAGCGCCGCGCGAGCGTGGCGGGCGTCGGCGAGGTGGACTGGAAGGGCAGCAACGCGCGGCGCAACTCGTCGTAGTTTTTGAACCGGTCCCCCGCCGGCTTCGCCAGGCAGCGCAGGACAATCCGCGCCAGCTCTTCCGGAATCTCCGGGCGCACCGTGCGCGGCGAGGGCGCCGGCTTTTCCAGGACCGTCGCGAGGAGTTGCACCACATTGGCGGCGCGAAAAGGCGTCTGGGCTGTGAGCAGATAATAGAGCGTCATCCCCACGGAATAGATGTCCGCCCGCAGATCGAGCGCCTCGCCGCGAAGCTGCTCCGGCGAGGAAAATTCCGGTGTTCCCAGCACCGATCCGGCAATCGTCAGCGCGGAGTCCCCGCGCGAGGTCGTGGAAATCGAGAGGCCGAAGTCCCCAACCTTCACCCCGCCCGATAGATCGATAAAGCAATTCGAGGGCTTGATATCGCGATGCAGAATGCCCACCGCGTACGCGGCTTCGAGCCCGGCAATGATCTGCAGGATGGCGTCCACCGCCGCGCTCACCGCCATTGGCCCATCTTCTTTCACACGCTCTTGCAGAGTGCCGCCAGGAATGAGTTCCATGGTGATCACGGGCGCGCCGTCGATCTCCTCCGTGCCATACACATAGACCGAGTTGGGGTGATTGATCGACGCCGCGATCCGCCCCTCGCGCAGGAAACGCTTGCGCGTGTCCGGCGAATCCAGCGAGTGCCCCAGTGCCTTCAAAGCCACGCGACGCCCGTTCGTCGTATCCTCGGCCTCGTACACCGCTCCCATTCCACCCTTTCCCAGGAGCCGCTCGATGCGATACGGCCCGAACGTGAACGGCATCATCGGCGGCGGCCCCGAATTGCCGGGCGATGCCGGCAGACTCGAGGCGCCGGCGAGCTGGCTGGCAAATCCGAGTTTAAGCAGGCAGCGCGCGCAGAGGCCCTGCGTTTCGGCGGCGGTCAGGGGGGCGTTGCATTCGAGGCAGTGGGTCGGTGGATTCATGGTCGCAGATGGGTGGTTGCCTCGTTCAGCAAGATTTCCGCGAATCGGTTACACTTTTTCTTCACCGCTTTTTTCAATCGCTCAGCGCGGCGAAAAGATCGCGCATCTCCGCGTCCACCTCCTCCGAACTGCCCACGGTCTCCGCGATCTCCGCCCGGATCAGCGCCCGATACCGCTCGCGCAGCCGGTGCGCCGCCACCTTGACCGCGCTTTCCGTCATCCCCAGCGCGACCGCCACCTCCGCATACGCGCGCTTTTCGCCGCTCAAACAAAACTTCAGCGCCTCGAACTGCGCCGCTTTCCCCGCCTCCGCCAACTCCCCACCCAGCCGCGCCAGCACACGGTCGAGCAGCGTGAGCGCCCAACGCCGGTCGTAGAGCTTCTCCGCCGTCATGGGATCGGCCGGCTCGCGGAGATACCGCGCCTCGGCTTCGTCATCCATCGAGACGACCGCCACCCCGCCCCCGCGCTTTTGCGCCCCGGCGCGACGCCACTCGTTGATCAGAAAGTGCTCCATCGCCGCCAGCAGCCACGTGCGAAAACGCCCTCGCTCGCGCGCCACGCCTTCCACCCCACCCCGCTCCAGCAGCCGCGCAAAGAACTCCTGCGTCAGATCCTGCGCGTCGTGCGCCGTCCTCCCCTGCCGCCGCACGAAAGCATACAGCGGATACCAGTACGCCGCGCACAGGCTCGAAAGCGCCGCCTGCGCGCCCGCGCTCCTCCCGCCCGCCCGGAGCACCATGCTCCAGTGCGTCGTATGAAACTCGCGCGCATCCGGCGGAACGGCATCGCTCGTGGGGGAGGACATGCGCAAGCTGTAGCCGAACGCCCCCCGCCCGGCAATTCCCACGATTCTTCAGCCCCCCTTCAAGCCACACGCATCCCGCCTGATCGCATTCTTCCCATGCCCTCCCACGCTTCCCATGCTTCCCATGCTTTCCATGACCGCTTCGACGATCAGCCTCTTGCCCTTGATCTTGAATGTTCCCCCGCGACCGGGCACTCTCCAGTAACTCCGCACAACGAAACTCCGATGGATAATCCTTCCCCCAGTGAGGCGTGGCTGGAAACGGCTACCCATGAGAAACACCCCATCGTCGGCGCTTTATCGCTCGGCAGGGCGGAGAACAATTCCTTGTGCCTCCCGGACGCCAGCGTCTCGCGGCGGCACGCGGTGCTGCATCGCCAGCCCGACGGAGAATTCTGGCTCGTCGATCTGGGCAGCGTCAACGGCACCTATCTCAACGCCCTGCGGATCTTTCAACCCGTTAAGCTCCACGACGGGGACCTCATCGCCCTGGCCGGCCACGCGTTTGTCTTCCGCCAAACGGGGCCGGCGCATGTTCCAACCCAGGCCGTCGCGCCCACCACCAGGCTCGACTTGCGAAACGAGCCGATGTGGCTGCTCCTTGCCGATATCGAAAACTTCACTCCTTTGAGTTGCGCCCTTCCGCCGGATCGTCTTGCCGTCTTGCTCGGCGGATGGTTTCTCGCCTGCCAGAAAATCGTCGAGGAAAACCATGGCCGGATTTACAAGTACCTGGGCGATGGATTCCTCGCCTATTGGATCGACAACGAAGCGTCCACCGCCCGCGTGGCCGCGGCAGCCAGGGCGTTGGCCACGCTCGCCGGTGATCCGCGTTTCCGATTCGTCATCCACCGGGGATCGATCTCGATGGGCGGATGCCCACTCCCAGGCGAGGAAGTCTTGCTGGGATCCGTGGTGAACTTCGTTTTCCGCATGGAACGACTCGCCGCGCAATTGCGCGTGCCGGTCCTTTTGAGCGAAGAGGCGAATGCCAGACTCAAGGATCGCCTCGCCACCGCACCGCTGTCTTCACACACTTTGAAAGGATTCGACGGGAACTTCTCGTTCTTCGTTCCGGCCATTCAATAGCCCGCGGAATCGGCCCGCCACGCCGTCTCTTTCGTTACCGCTCGCAGACCAACCCCGATGTCGAAGAAATACATAGCCCCCTATCGCCGCGTTCCTCGTCGCTTGCTCCCCCTCGCCCTGCCTCGTTTATCAGTTGCGGCGCCCGGGAGTGTAAATCCCCCGCTACTGCGGTGGAGGGAGATCGCCTTTCGCCCTCGCGATTGCTTCCTTCAAAGCTGGGTCGCTCTCCTCCAAAAGCGCCCAGGTTTCCTTTAACTCCTATCCGCACCCACGGGGATCATCCAGCAGATGCTGGACTGAGTACGCCGCGAACGTTACAAACGATGACCAGTAGCTTATCAGAGAGAGATACAAGTAGCCGTCACGACGGCTCTTCGGCAGGACGTATTGTAAAAACAGCGGGATATGGGCCTTCACATAACGCCGCCTCACCGGGAGGGAAATCTCATCATTGCACAGCGAGTGGACAATTCCATAAGGACCGCTCAGGATATCCAAACCCGCGTCAACTGCCGACGGGGTTAATTCTTCGAAGAAGTGCTCCGGATTCTCGAAAATCTCCGATAAAGCTTCCACGAAGCGTTCGTCCGGGAGGACCGGCAAAACCGGAGGGACGCCAGCCAGCCACCATCGGTAATCCTTGCCAAAGATCGTCGCCAGCACGATTGCCTCATCTCCGTCGGAAGGTGAAATGGAGGAAATCGAGAGACGCCCCTTCGCATAAACCGATGCCAGGGGCTCTGCCGCAGGCGAAAAATAAGAGCGCGACCGATGCCTTCATTCCGCAATTTTCCCGATGCGCTTTCCCTGAGTTTTTTCTCGACATCCAAATCGGTGTTGGCATGGCCCGCGTTTGTGAAATTCCAGCAAACATATTCGCCCATCATTCCACTGAAGTATCAGCCCAAGGACTCCGCCATTGCCCCCCGCGCAGGCCAAGACGGACCCTTTCGGACGAGCAGCCGCAGCGCCAATTTTCCTCATCCTGCAGGCGCGGGATCACCCATTCACCCACTCACCTTGTTGGTCCTTTTTAGTAACTTCGGCAATGGGATGTCAGTCAGCGGGAGCAACGTCGTCTTTGAGGGAACCTACAGCACTGGCTCGGGTATTTTCCTGGATTCCGGGGGCAGCCTCGTTCCGATAGTAACCAGCGGCGAGTCGCTTTTCGGGGGAAAAATTGAGAGCGTCAGTATTGGAACCTCCGCGATGAGCGGCAATGAGATCGCGTTTGACTACACTCTGACAACCGGCACAAATGGGATAGGCATCGCAATAGTCCCCGAGCCCTCGACATGGGCGGCGCTTCTCGGCGGCGTGGGAATCCTCGCGGGCTTCACGCGTTTCGGGCGCAGAATCAAAGTGTAATTCCCCGACGACGGAGTAACGGATGGCTGCGCCACGTTCAGCCATGTCCATTCGGTGAAAGGCGATTTTCCTCCCTTCGTTCCCGAATACTGAAATGACGGACTTCGTTCCGGCCTCATTTGATCTCGGGGATCCGCTTCAAATTCGCGCCGGGAAAGCCAGCGCCTTCCGCTGTCCGGACGCCACGAGATCGGTCAAATGGTGGTACCCGATGCGGGCCAGAACGTCGAATGCGAACGCGAGAATCAAACCGGCGCATGCGCCAGCGACCCCACCCACCACCAGGACCTCGCGGATTGGGATGCCAGCGTGAAGAAAGCGTTCGCCGAGGGCCACGACGCCCATCCCCGCTGGCAATGCGGCCACGGCGCATATTTGGTAGTGAAAGGCTCGCAAACCCGATGAAAACCGCCGCCGGAATATGCCGATCAAAGCGGATGATGAAACAATGCCGAGCGCCGACAGCAGGGTCGCGGACGCGACCGCTACAACCCCGAAGATAATCCCTGCCACGATGCCGGCCGCGACCAGGAACAGGCAAACGCAAATCACGATCATCGCGGCGAAGAAGATTGCCGGAGAAAAGTCGTACGCCGGTCCGCCGTCAGGGGCTTCGGTTGCTCCAAGAGCAACCGTGGTAAACACCATAACCAACGAAATGGCCACCTTCACGCTCGAAGCTTGAGCGCGCAGGCTTCATCGTCAAGCCCGAACCCCCGAAAATACCGCTCTTTGATCGAGGTCGGGTCGGTCCTGAACCGCCTGAAGGCGCGAGCCTCAACCAGGAGATTCAACGCTTGCGGCATAGCGGCGGAAGCAGCGATTTTCCCGATTCTCTTCTCCTAAAGATTTTCCTCGACATCCAAATCGGTTTCGGCATGTCCCGCGCTTGTGAAATCACAGAGAACCTATTCGCCCATTTGGGATGCGATCGATGAGAGCGCCGAGTTTCCTTCGCCTCCACGGGTGGAAACTGGGCGGCAACAGGCGGAGCCTTTCGGCCGAGCAACCGGCGCAGCGAAATCGGAGAGCCCGCCTCACCCTTTCCTGTCTCCTATTTCGCATAATTCGCTCTGACTCGCCACGATCCATCCCGCGCTTCCTGTCCACCCGCCACCTCCGCAAGAAACACGCCGGTTTTACTTTGATCGCTTTGATTCACTCGGATTCGCCCGGATTCGTTCAGAATGCCAAAGGCGATTTAGCCACAAAAGAACGCAAAGGAACACAAAAGACCGGAGCATTCGGATGTCTTCTTCTCTTTGTGTTCCTTGTGTTCTTTTCCGGCCACCCCTCTTCCTCATTCCGCTCTTTTTACCTTGATCACTTTGATTCACTTGGACCCGCCGCGCTCCACCCCGTCCTTTCGCTCCACCCGCCACCTCCACCACGAACACTCCAGTTTTACTTTGATCGCTTTGATCCACTCGGACCCGCCACGATCCACCCCGTCCTTTCGCTCCACCCGCCACCTCCACCACGAACACTCCAGTTTTACTTTGATCGCTTTGATCCACTCGGACCCGC
>Ga0302319_10023598_pt1 | contig 10981 bp, 10 predicted proteins | sample Bog_T0_2_FD_203319 | JGI IMG/M metagenome (GOLD analysis project Ga0302319, IMG submission 203319) | Peat permafrost microbial communities from Stordalen Mire near Abisko, Sweden - Bog_T0_2 | ecosystem: Environmental > Terrestrial > Soil > Wetlands > Peat | place: Sweden: Abisko, Stordalen Mire...
CGGAACACATGCAAAGCATCTTCGAACCATTCTTCACTACCAAGAAAGATGTGGGGACGGGCCTGGGGCTCTGGCTGAGTAGAGAGATTGTGGAACGGCTCGGCGGCAGCATCGAGGTGGTTCCCCGCGAATACGGATTATCGGGAGCCGCATTCAGCATTCTTCTGCCGACCGGGTCGAGCCGTCCCGGCAACGCTCAAGATAATCACGGGAGGGAGTTCTTGCCATGATTCTCAAGCAGTACTATCTGGGCTGCCTGGCGCATGCCTCTTATCTTCTGGGAGACGAAGCCAGCTCGACCGCGATCATTGTCGATCCGCAGCGCGATATAGAACAGTACCTGGCCGATGCGGAGAAATTCGGACTTGAAATCCGCCACGTCTTCCTGACGCACTTCCACGCGGACTTCATTGCCGGACACCTGGAGCTTCGCGATCGCTGTGGCGCATCGATCCATCTCGGCGGCCGTGCCGAAGCGGAATATGCGTTTGTGCCGATGGCGAATGGAGACACACTCGAGTTTTCAGGGCTTCGCCTGCAGGTGCTGGAAACGCCGGGGCACACCATCGAGTCCATCTCGCTTCTTGTATTCGATCTTGAGAAGAACCAGACGGCGCCATACGCTGTCCTCACCGGAGACACTCTCTTTATTGGAGACGTTGGAAGGCCTGATCTGCGCGCTTCGCTGGGATGGACCGCCAACCAACTCGGCGGCCATCTTTACGACTCGCTGCACTTGAAGCTGCTCACACTGCCCGACGAGACGCTCGTCTATCCGGCGCACGGGGCGGGATCGCTTTGCGGCAAGAAGCTCTCCTCCGACACGGTTTCATCTCTTGGCGATCAACGGCGCATGAATTACGCGCTACAGCCGATGTCAAAGGAAGAGTTCATTCGCCTGGTCACGGCCGATCAGCCCGAGGCTCCGGACTACTTTACCTTCGACGCCATCCTGAACACGCGCGAGCGAGCAACGCTCGACACCAACCTGAGAAGGGTTCTGCAGCCCGTCGCGCTCGACGAAGTCATTCGGCTCGGTGAAGCCGGCGCGCAGATGCTGGATGTGCGCGATCCGGCCGAGTACGCCAAGGGCCATCTGGCAGGCAGCGTCAACATTGGACTGGGCGGCCAATATGCCACATGGGCGGGAACATTGCTCGATCGTTCGAAGCCGATTTTGATTGTTGCCGAACCAGGGCGGGAACACGAAGCCGCATTGCGCCTTGGCCGCATCGGATTCGATCATGTGATGGGCTACCTCGATGGCGGAATGGCTGCGCTGGCGGCAAGGCCCGATCTGGTGTGGCCGACCGAACGCTTAAGCGCACCGATGATTGCCGAGGAGTTGGCGGGGGCCGATCCGCCGCTGGTGCTCGATATCCGCAATCCCCGCGAGTGGGAGACCGGGCATATACCCGAAAGCCTGAACATTCCGCTCAACCGCATCCAGGAGCGCATCGCGGAGGTACCTCGAGATCGCCGTATCGCCGTCCACTGCGCCGGCGGCTATCGCTCTTCGATTGCGGCCAGCATCCTGCAACAGTACGGCGTTACCAACCTGATCGAGATGGCAGGCGGGATCGCCGCATGGGACGCGGCCAAACTGCCCATGACGACGGAGGCCTGAGCCTTTTTGATCCGGCAGCGAAGCCTCGAAGAGAAGCTTTCAAACCAGCCCAATGAGAGGGCATTTTTTTGAGAATCGGACATGCATGTAACTCCTACCTCGTGATAGGCTTTTGCCCACACGACTGCTCTTGCCCTCGAGAGCGCTCGAACGAATCCCTGACCAATCAGGAGAAGCGCTCATGCCCAATCACTTAGGCACGCAAGCTGTTGTTATCGGTGCGGGCATGGCCGGAATGCCGGCAGCTCGCGTACTCGCAGACTACTTCGATCAAGTCATCGTGCTCGAAAACGACACGCTGCCCACCGACGCCGCGCCGCGCCCCGGAACGCCCCAATCCAAACATCTGCACGCTCTTCTTGCCGGCGGCCAGCGTGCGCTTTCCACGCTTTTCCCTGGCTTCGATCGGAATCTTGAAACTGCCGGGGCGCAATCCCTCGCAGTAAGCAGGGACTATTGGCTGGAACGACCTGGATACAGCGTGTATCCGCAGCGGGATCTTGGCTTCAGGATCTTCAGCATGACGCGGCCGCTTCTTGAATCCGTCGTGAGAAAACACTTCGTCGCGATCCCCAACATCAAGCTTCACCAACGCTGCCGCGCGCAACAGTTGATTACCACGGAAGATGGATCTGGATCACGCGTAACTGGCGTCACCTGTCTCCATGCAGATGGCAAGGTGGAGGATTTCCTCGCAGACCTGGTGATCGATGCCAGCAGCAACGGCCAGCTCACACTCAATCTGCTGGCCGCGAATGGCCTGCCCGCTCCTGAAGAGACCACGGTCGGCGTCGACATGAGTTACTCGACCACGATGTTCGAAATCCCGGGAGGCGCGCCGCCAAATTGGAAGATTGTGGGAACCTACGCCGACCCTCCGAGGAATCGCCGCGGCGCACTCCTGACTACGGTCGAAGGCAATCGCTGGATCGTGGCGCACATGGGAAGCCATGACGTGAAGCCGCCCGACGATGAAGCCGGGTTTCTTGCGTTCGCTGAGCAGCTGCGCACGACGACCATTTTTAATGCGATCAAGGGCGCCAAACGGTGCGCCCCCATCTCGCGGTACGGCTTCAAGGCCAGCCGCTGGAGGCATTTTGAGAAGGTGGAGAAGTTTCCCGCTGGCCTGATTCCCCTTGGCGATACCATCTGCCGGTTCAATCCGATCTATGGCCAGGGAATGAGCGTCGCAGCCAAAGAAGCCTGCTTGCTGTTCGACCTATTGAACGCGGCAGCAGAGGCCGGCAAAGACCTCAACACGGTGCCGGCCGATTTTCTCGCGCAGGCACAACCCATCATCGATGCGCCGTGGGCCACGGCGGTGATTCCGGACTTCCTCGATCCGCTCACAGAGGGCGAGAAACCTGCCGATCTCGAATCCGCGCTCAAGTTCGGCGCAGCGCTGACCAGGATCGCGTTCGATGACCCGGCGATGCACCGACTGATGATGGAGGTGCAGCACTTGATCAAGCCGCGCAGCGTTTTGCGCGAGCCGCAGATTGTTGATCGGGTGAAGGCTGTGATGGCAGAGGCCTGAAGCGGGTCGGGTCAGCGGAGGGGAACAATCATGCACGAGATCAGCCATCGCTTTATCCAGACCAACGGCATTCGCATGCACCTTGCCGAGGCCGGTGCCGGCCCGCTGGTCCTGTTGTGTCATGGATTCCCGGAGTCGTGGTACTCATGGCGGCACCAGTTGCAGGCGCTGGCCGAGGCAGGATTCCATGCAGTCGCGCCGGATATGCGCGGCTATGGCGAGACCGATCGCCCCGAGGCAATTGACCAATACACACTGCTGCACCTGACCGGCGATATGGTGGGCGTGCTCGACGCGCTTAAAGAACCGACAGCCGTGATTGCAGGCCACGATTGGGGTGCGCCGGTGGCGTGGCACGCCGCGCTGCTGCGGCCGGACCGTTTTCGCGCAGTCATTGGGCTGAGTGTGCCATTCATTCCTCGGCGCCCCGCTCCTCCTACTACGCTGATGCCGCAGACGGACGACGCGCAGTTTTATCAGCTCTACTTCCAGACTCCCGGCGTGGCCGAGGCCGAGCTTGAGCGCGATGTGCGGCGCACGGTGCGCAGTCTGTTGTTCTCTGCTTCCGGCGATGCTCCGCGCCCCGAAAACGCCCCGAGTGCTGGCGCAGAAATCGGAATGGTTTCGCGCAACGGCGGCTTCCTCGACCGCTTGGTCAATCCCGCAGTCTTGCCGCCGTGGCTCACCGAGGCAGACATCGATTTCTATGTGCGGGAGTTCACGCGCACCGGCTTCACAGGCGGCTTGAACTGGTACCGGAATCATGATCGCAGTTGGGAGCTGCTGGCCGCATTTACCGGCGCACGCGTCACCGTGCCCGCGCTCTACATAGCTGGCGATCGCGACCTTGTGGTTGCATTCCGCGGGATGGATCAGCTGATCGTGAATCTCAAAGTATTTGTCCCGCAGCTTCGCCAGACCGTCATGCTGCCCGGTTGCGGCCACTGGACGCAGCAGGAGCGAGCTGCCGAGGTCAACCAGGCGATGATCGAATTCCTGAGGCAGTTACCGTAGCAGTCAATTCGGCGGATGTCAGGTTGCTATTTTTTCTGGTCTGCGGCGGGCTGAGATTTGTCCGCAGGCAGGGCCACGATCACTTCGTCGGGCTTGGCATAGTGCAGCTTCTGGCGGGCCTCGATCATGATGGTGTCGGGATCGGACTGGAGATGCTCGATGCGATCGCGCAGGCGGGCGTTCTCACTGTCGAGATCCTTGATGTCGCGCTGCAACTGCTTGTCTTCGGTGCGCATCTGCATCCAGACGTTGAGGCCATGCTTGCCGTTGATCACGTGCCAGGTGAGCACGAGCGCGAGAGCAAACGCAACCAGCGTGCCGGCAGGACGCCAGATGCGGCGCCCCAGATCGAGCGCGCGCCCCGACAACGGCTCCTGCGCAGGAACCGGCTCGCGAGCAGGAGTCGCGTGGGCTGCGCGACGAGCTGACTTTCTGGGACCTTTGGCGGCGATGTTTGGGCCGATATTCGAGTTGGGGTCGTGCATCGGCGCCTCGCTTAAGAGAGAACGAATTTCTCGGCCACTGCCCTCAGGGCTTCCATATCCTGCTCGCTGCGCGCTTCAACATAGGCGCGCACAACGGGCTCAGTGCCGGAGAGACGATAGCATACCCAGGAGCCGTCATCGAGTATGAGCTTGAGGCCGTCGGTGCGAACAATACCGGTGACCTTGCGCCCGCCCAGCTCCGTTGGATCGGCCTTCAACTTCTCAGTGAACGCGGTCTTGACCTCCGGGGTCAAGTGGAAGTTCTCGCGAACTGGATAGAAGGAACCAACCTTGGCAAACAGCTCCTTGAGCTGCGTGCCAATGCTCTTGCCGCGCGTGGCCACCATCTCCGCAACGAGCAGGCCCGCGAGCACGCCATCTTTTTCCGGCACGTGTCCGCGAATGGTGAGGCCTGCGGACTCTTCTCCGCCGATGGCGATCTTGTCCTCAATGATCAGCTCGCCAATGTACTTGAATCCAACCGGAGTCTCGTAGAGCTGCACCTTGTGAAAATCGGCGACGGCATTGATGAGGTTGGTGGTGGCCACGCTCTTGGCCACGCCGTTCTTCCAGCCGCGCGTCTCGACCAGATAGTCGAAGAGCAGGGCGATGATGTAGTTGGGCTGGATAAATGTACCGTCGCCATCGACAATGCCAAAGCGGTCAGCGTCGCCGTCTGTGGCAATCACCAGCGCAGCGCCAATCTCTTTCATCTTGGCCTTGGCATCGCCCAGTAGATGATCGTCGGGCTCGGGCGCGTGTCCGCCAAAGAGCACATCGCGATAGTCGTGAACGATCTCAACCGTCACTCCGGCCTGGCGCAGCGCATGGCAGCTATAGCCGCGGCCCGCGCCCCAGAAGGGATCGAAGACCACCTTGATGCCGGACTTGGCGATTGCCTTGAGGTCGACAAGCTCGGCGAGGCGGGCGAGGAAGGCCGGCTTGACGTCGGCCTGTTCGAAGTCGGCAGCCGCTTTGGCGGAGAAAGCAACGTTGCCTCCAGCCGCCACCAGCGATGCAATCGCCGCCTCGATCTGCTTCGTCACTTCAGGCAGGGCCGGCGCGCCGTCGTGCGTTGAAAACTTGATGCCGTTATATTCCGGCGGATTGTGCGACGCGGTGAAGTTGATGGCGCCGGAAGTCTTGAGGGTCTGAACAGCATAGGCGATGGCAGGCGTGGGCGCGGCGTGTGGAATAACAATGGGCGTCACGCCGGCGGCGTCGAGCACCTGGGCGGCGACTTCAACAAAACGCTCGCCAAGGAAGCGCGGATCGCGGCCAACCAGCACGCGATGCGGTGCGGGCTGCGTCTTAACGTAGGCGGCAATGCCAGCCACCGCGAGCCGTATGTTGGCGATGGTGAAGTCTTCAGCAACAATCGACCTCCAACCGGAGGTACCAAACTTGATGGTCGTAGTCATCTTGCTTTCTCCGCTGCGTATTAAATGGGCACGCCTTGATGCGCCGAGCTGTCTTGAAGCGCGGATTCACCGCCACGTCCATACTGCCTTACGCGGGTGGAGACGGCAAGTTGAGGCTCAAAACATATGTTTCGCGATGGTGAACCTGGCTGGAATTGTGAGACGATTTTCCTGCGCACGCAACTGGCCGGATGAACCCACATCGGCTCAAGACACTCGCCGGAGGGGCCAGCCAACAAACCGCTAACCCATTGGAGGATTCCATGCCGAGAGACATCATTTTTACGCCGAATGCCCCTGCCCCGCCGCCTACCTACAGCCAGGCAGTGAGGGCAGCGGGGCTTGTATTCGTCTCTGGCACGGCTCCGATCGATCCATCAACCGGCAAGATCGTCGGCGATACGATCCAGGAGCAGACCGGGCAATGCCTTGAGAATGTCTCTGCCATTCTGAAAGCCGCAGGCACTTCTCTTGAGCGGGTCGTGAGTGCGACTGTAATCCTTCTCGAGGAATCGGACTTCGCCGGCATGAATGAAGCGTGGGTGAAGTGGTTTCCAGAGAACCCGCCAGCTCGCCAAGGGGCAAAGCTGCCCGTTCGAATCCCTGGCATGAAGGTGTCGATTGCGGTCATCGCCGAGGCCTGAGCCGGCAATCCTGAGACCTTACCTTGGCCATCCGGCAACACTTTAAACTGTCGTTAATCTCAAGCGCCGGAGAATGCGTATGACCGATGCTCCCACCCCAGCCCGCATCGCTCTCACTACCGCAGGCAGCGCCAAAGAAGCCACCCGCCTGGCCCGCGCCCTGGTGGAGGAGCGGCTTGCCGCATGCGCAACCCTGCTGCCGGGGGCCACGTCGATCTATCGCTGGAACGGCCAGGTAGAGACGGCAGACGAAGTTGTGCTCTTGATCAAAACGACCGAAGAACGTTTGGCCGCACTGGAGAAGCGCCTGAAGGAACTCCACACCTACGAGACGCCGGAGTTTCTGGTACTGAAGGTGGAGGGCGGCAGCGCTGAGTACCTTGCCTGGTTGACGGGCTCGGTTGAAGAGGCTCAGGGCGACGGGTAGCCTGGATCGAGGAAGGCTGCAGACCCCGTCTATCGTCCGACCCCGTCTGATATTCTGACCCTTAGCGGAATACCGATTCTTGCATTCCCTGCAACGCGCAGGCAGGGCTGCACCCCCCCGGGAAAACGGCCGCTTAAGGGACCCTCGTGCGCTGGTTAATGATTGCTCTACTCGTGTCGGTGGTGGGGTTGCTGACGGCGGCTCTGGGCATGGCACGCCACATATGGGTGCGGCGATCACAGCAACGCAGGGATCGCGACGCGCACGCCGAGCCGGAAGCCGAAGAGGTCGAGTCGGAAGTCAAACGGTAAGCAGGAAAAAGGGACAACTTGAGCAAAGAATTCTCCACTGATTTCTCCACCGTAACCGCGGCCACACAGGTCACGGCAGCACGCCGTGTCTCAGGCCATCTTCGCGCTGCCGGCATTGCACTCGCCGGGAGCCTGGCAGTGGCCTTGGCCGCACACGTGGCATTGCCGCTGAGCTTTACACCGGTACCGATGACGCTGCAACCGCTGGCCGTTCTCGTGCTCGGGCTGCTGCTTGCGCCAGAGCTGGCGGCGGCAACCATGGCGGTCTATCTGGCCGAGGGAGCGCTGGGTCTGCCGGTATTCGCTCCCGGGCTTCCGGCAACTTTGGGACTCGCGCACCTGCTCGGTCCTACGGGCGGTTATCTGATGGCTTATCCGGCCGCCGCTGCGCTTGCTTCATGGTTATATCGACGGGCCTGGCGCGGATCTGGGCGCGGATCTGGGCGCGGATCTGGGCGCAGCTTTGGCGCGGGCCTCATCAGCGCTGCCGCTGCCCTGGCTCTGGTCTTCGCCTGCGGAGCAACGTGGCTGGCAGTGTGGACGCATGGTTCGGTTCCGACCGTCCTCGCACAGGCGGTGCTGCCGTTTCTTCCCGGTGCAGGGCTTAACATCGTCGCGGCAGCGGCAACAGCTCGCGGTTATCAACGACTGCGGCGCGCGAACTGACCCGAATTCCCTGCCCCACTCATCTGAAAGGACTCTCCCAAAGTGACTGCGAAGCAAGCTGAACAAATTACCGATATCTCGATTGCCCATAGTCCGGACTCCGACGATGCCTTTATGTTTTACGGCCTGGCGACGAACAAAGTGCGCGTGCCGGGCTTCCGATTTAACCACACGCTCTGCGACATCGAGACACTCAACAAGAAGGCGCGCGACGAGGCCTTCTATGACGTGTCTGCTATCAGCTTTCACGCCTACCCTTATGTGCAGCACAGCTACACGCTGATGGGCTGCGGCGGCAGCGTGGGCGAGGGCTACGGGCCGATGGTGGTCGCCTCACGCGCCATGGCGCCCGAAGAACTGAAGCGCGTCAAGATCGCCGTTCCGGGAACGATGACCACGGCCTACCTGGCGCTGAAGATCTACAATCCAGAGCTTGAGACGGTCACTGTGCCGTTCGACCAGATCATCCCCGAGATTCAGGCGGGCAACTTCGATGCTGGTCTGATCATTCACGAAGGCCAACTCACCTACTCGGCCAGCGGATTGCAAAAAGTCATCGACCTCGGCGCATGGTGGCGCGAGGCAACGGGTTTGGTGCTGCCACTCGGCGGCAATGCCGTGCGGCGCTCACTGGGCACGGAAACGCTGAAGATTGTGACCAAGGCGGTGCGCGACAGCATTCAGCACTCACTCGACAACCGGGAAGCCGCGCTCGAATATGCAATGCAGTTTGCGCGCGATCTGGATGCGCGGTTGGCCAATCGCTTTGTGAGTATGTATGTAAACGAGCGGACGCTGGACTATGGCGCAGACGGCCGGGCCGCCATTCGCAAGCTGCTTGACCTCGGGCACGAGCGCGGAATCATTCCGATTGCGCCTCTGGTGGACTTCGTCGATTAAAGTAGCCCGCATCCTGCGCATGCGAACAAAGCAGGGCCTGCCTTCGCCCCATTATGGATGGCGTAGGCGGGCCTTCCTTATGTTAGCGGAGTCGCGGACGCGCCCGGTCGCACGCTGGTCACTCCAAAGTTCTTAGAACTCTCGACTGCTCCTTAAACATTTTCTAATCCCCGCCGATGCAGAAATCACGGAGACTTTCTGCATGCTGGCTGAGCCACCCCCTGAATTCCTTCTGGCGTCGCCCGACGCGGCACTCTTGACGGTTCTTGAGCCGGTGCTGCGAGCGCTCGGGTCACGCGTTGAGATTGCGCTGACGGCCGATGCGGCGCTGCGCGCGATGACCGCGCACGATCCACCTTCGTTCGCGCTTGTAGATACGCTGCTGACCGAGCGGGACCCTGCTTCCGACATTTGCGACCTGCTCGTTGCCGTGCGCACGCAGGTTGGCCGGCAACGTCTGTCAATCGTGTTGGTATCAGACCAAGCGAGCAAGCGCGAGGCGGAACTTGCAGACTCAGGGCTGATTGAGGATGTAGTACCGCGGACGTTGGATGCCGCGTGGTGGAAGCTGCGGGTTCAGACCGTGCTGCGCACGCGAAGTCAGTTTCAGGAGTTAGAGGCGCTGCGCGCGGCATCGCGGCGCAACCTGCAGATGGACCACCTGACAGGAATCTACAATCGCGAGACGCTGATGGCAGTGCTGTTTTGCGAGACCGATCGCGTGCAGCGGATGAAGAGCTCGCTGGCGATGATGCTGTTTGACATCGACGACTTCGGCCACTGGAATTCGCAGCTCGGAGCGGAGGCTTGCGACGATCTGCTCTGCCAGGTAGTGGCACGAACCAGACGCATGTTGCGCAGCTACGACGTGTTTGGGCGTCCCGGCAAAGATGAGTTTCTTGTGGCGCTGCCCGGATGCACACAGGCTCTCGCCGCGCAGATGGCCGAACGGCTCCGCGGCATTTTCAACGCGCCCTTTGAGGTTGGCAGCAAGGCGATTCGGCTCTCGGCATGCTTTGGAATTGCGGACAGCCTTGGGCGGTCGCCCGTTGTGGTGCTGCGCGAAGCAGAACTGGCGCTGGCCTGTGCGCGTATGACCGGTCCCGAGACGATCCACTGGTTCGACGATCCTGAGCCCATTCCCTTCGACCTGATTCCGCCGCGGCTGCTCGTCGCCGGGGACACCGGAGCGGGACGGATGGATGAGTGAATCGTTGCGTGGGAGTTTGATGAGCAGTTGATCGTTCGGCGCATCCAGAAAGCCTTTTATTCAGGAACGAGCAGAGTGCTATACTCCCGGCATTTCCCGCGAACCGCTGCGCACTTGAAGGCGGTTTACTCCAGAGGTCCCGGATTCACGTCTTCTTCCATCGCATAGCGCGGCGTGCTCTGTTGCTGTCGGCACTGGCAATGGCCGGTGCCGCGCCACTATCACTTCCCGCACCAGCGCAGAGCCCACAGACCGAAAGCACACAGCAATCGCGGGTGCCGGACGCGCACACTCCAGACAGGCAATTAATCGATCTGAACGCTCAGGCCGACGCTCTGACGCAGCAGGGCAAATATGCCGATGCGATTCTCATTGCAACGGCGGCATTGAAGCAGGCAGAGACCTCGTTTGGTCCAGAGGATCCGCGTGTATCAGGCGCGCTCAACCGGCTTGCGTCGATCTATTTTCGTCAGGCCCGCTACGCCGAAGCGGAGCCGCTCTTCCAACGGGCGCTTCAGATATTTGAGAAGACCGCTGGACCGGATAGCGTTCCCGTTGCCCATGTCTTAAACAATCTTGCCGTCCTCGAAACCGATCAGGGAAAGTATTCGCTGGCCGAGCAGTTTTCGCGGCGCGCTCTTGCCATCGATGAAAAACTGCTTGGGCCAGACCACCCCGATGTTGCAACGGACCTGAACAATCTTGGCCAGTTGCTGGTGGACATGGGCCGATATAACGA
>Ga0302319_10023603_pt1 | contig 10981 bp, 5 predicted proteins | sample Bog_T0_2_FD_203319 | JGI IMG/M metagenome (GOLD analysis project Ga0302319, IMG submission 203319) | Peat permafrost microbial communities from Stordalen Mire near Abisko, Sweden - Bog_T0_2 | ecosystem: Environmental > Terrestrial > Soil > Wetlands > Peat | place: Sweden: Abisko, Stordalen Mire...
GCAGAACCACGAATTCATCGCCGCCCAGCCGGCTCACCGTGTCGCTGCCGCGCACGCAGGCCGTCAGCCGGCTGGCGACCGACTGCAGCAGCTGGTCGCCCACCAGGTGGCCCAACGAATCATTCACGTGCTTAAAACCGTCCAGGTCCAGAAACAGCACGCCGGGCTGGCGGGCATGGCGCGGCGCGATGGCGATGGCGCGCCGGATGCGGTCGGTCAGCAGCACGCGGTTCGGCAGCCCGGTCAGGCTGTCGTGCTGCGCCAGATGCGCCATTTTCGCGGCCAGCGCGCGCGGCGCCGTCATGTCCCGCAGCACATAGACCGCGCCGATGCCGGCACCGTCGCGCCCCAGAATGCGCGCGCCGTTGTAATCCACCGCGACCGACTGGCCATTGGCGCGTCTGATCATCGCGCTGGCGTTGAATTTCGCCCCCAGCGGCGGCGCCGCATCGCGCGCGCCCGGCCGCAGGCTGATGGCCACTCCGGACTCATCCGTCAGATGCAGGCTCTCATCAATCGGCCGGCCGATCGCCTCGGCCATCGTCAGCCCGGTCAAACCCTCCGCCGTCAGGTTAAAGAACGTCACCAGTCCGGCATTATCCGTGCACACCACCGCGTCACCGATCGAATTCAGCGTCACCTGGCCGCGCTCCTGCTCCAGAAACAATTTTTCCTCCAGGCTCTTGCGCTCGATGGCGTAGCGCAGCGCGCGCAGCAGCATGCCCGCCGCGATCTCGCCCTTCACCAGAAAATCCTGCGCGCCCGCGCGCAGCGCCTGGGTGGCCAACTGGTCGTCGTTGCGCCCGGTCAGCACCACCACCGGCACCAGCGGCGCCGCCGCCAGCATCTGGCGCACCGCCGCCAGGCCGGAGGCATCCGGCAGCCCGAGATCGAGGATCACCACATCGACCGTGTGGTCCAGCAGGTAGCGCGTGGCGTCCGCCATGCAGGTTTCCAGCGTCATGTCGCATTTGCCGGCCGCGGCGCCATTCAGCATCCGCCGCATCAGCAGCGCGTCGTGCGGATTGTCCTCCACCAGTAAAACCTTGATCATGGATCAGGACACCCTTCAGCGGCGGTTGTCCTTCCGGTTTATCATTGCCCAAGTTAACCATTAATGAACAAGCCCCGGCCCGTAGGATGGGTTGCGCGCTTGCGCTACCCATCCTTCAAAGCCAGGCCGCAAGAAAGCGAGACGTTCGTTTTTAAAAGAGAAGTGCTTGCTTTCTTCCTTACTTCACCTGCGGCATCGCCTCCGGCACCACCGTCTTCACGATCGTCGCATCCAGCGCCTCGAACCCCTCGTAATCGATCGTCGCGTAAAGTTCCTTGCGCGTCAGCATCGCATCGACACAATTATGCGCGCCGCCATCGCGCTTGATCGCGGTATAGAGCTTCTCGGAGGCCTGCGCCGAAACCCGCAGCGACGAAACCGGCCAGATCACCATCTTGTACCCAAACGCCTCAAACTCAGCCGCCGTGAAAAACGGCGTTCTGCCAAACTCCGTCATGTTCGCCAGCAGCGGCACGCCCGGCATCCGCGCGGCAAATTCCTTGAACATCTCCGCGGTGTTCATCGCCTCCGGAAAAATCGCATCCGCGCCGGCTTCCATGTAAAGCTTCGCGCGCGCCACCGCGCCGTCCATGCCCTCGCTCGCCGCCGCATCGGTGCGCGCGATGATAAAAAGATGCCGCCGCGCATGGCGCGCCGCCGACACCTTCGCCGCCATATCCTCCGGCGCCGCCAGCTTCTTGTCGTTCAAATGCCCGCATTTCTTCGGCAGAATCTGGTCCTCCAGATGCACCGCCGCAGCCCCCGCATCCTCAAAACTGCGCACCATGTTCATTACATTCAGCGCCTCGCCATACCCGGTATCGCCATCCACCAGCACCGGCAGCGCGCTCGCCCGCACCACCTGCCTGACGAAAAAACAAACATCATCAACCGTAATAATCCCCAGATCCGGCAACCCCATGGAAGCCGACATCGCCCCGCCCGACAAATAACACGCCTCAAACCCCGCCGCCACCGCCTGGCGCGCCGCCAGGCCGTTATGCGTACCGGGAATCCCAAGAATCCCAGGCCGCGCCAGCAACGCCCGGAACCGCTCGCCGGCCGGCTCGGTTGGTAGCGTGGCGCCTAATAAGTACGTCATCAAAAAATACCTTTCAAAAGAAAGCAGTTACTTTTTTGAAAAAAAATAACCAAAAAACTTTTGCTAATCTGGGCCCCGGGTGCCCTAACGTCCCGTCACCGCCGCTCGATCGGCACAAACTCCAAATTCTCCGGCCCAATATAATTCGCGCTGGGCCGGATAATCTTCCCGTCGATCCGCTGCTCGATAATATGCGCGCTCCAACCCGAGGTGCGCGAAATCACGAACAGCGGCGTGAACATCGCCGTCGGCACGCCCATCATGTGATACGACACCGCCGAAAACCAGTCCAAATTCGGGAACATCTTTTTCACATCCGCCATCACGCCTTCCAACCGCTCCGCGATCGAGAACATTTTCATGCTCCCCGCCTCTTCCGACAGCTTCTTCGCCACCCGCTTGATCACCACATTCCGCGGGTCCGAAATCGTATAAACCGGGTGCCCGAAACCGATCACCACCTCCTTCGCCTCCACCCGCCGGCGGATATCCGCTTCCGCCTCATCCGGGCTGGCGTAGCGCTTCTGGATTTCAAACGCCTGCTCGTTCGCGCCGCCATGCTTGGGCCCGCGCAGCGCCCCGATCGCCCCCGTAATCGCCGAGTAAAAATCCGCCCCCGTCCCCGCGACCACCCGCGCCGCGAAGGTGCTCGCATTGAACTCATGCTCCGCATACAGCACCAGGGAGGTATGCATCGCCCTTACCCAGCTCTCGCTCGGCCGCTTGCCGTGCAGCAGGTGCAAAAAATGCCCGCCGATGGAATCATCGTCGGTATCCACCTCGATGACGTTGCCGTTCACCGCGTAGTGGTACCAGTACAGCAGCGCCGACCCCAGGGAGGCCATCAGCCGGTCCGCGATGTCCTTGGCATCCGCCGTGCCGTGCCCATGCGGCTCCGGCAGCACGCAGCCCAGTGCCGAGACGTAGGTGCGCATCACGTCCATCGGGTGCGATGACGCCGGGATCTCCTCCAGCACGCTCTTCACCGCCGCCGGAATGCCGCGCAGCGCCTGAAGCTTTGTTTTGTAAGCCGCCAGTTCGGACGCATTGGGCAGCCAGCCATGCACCAGCAGGTGCGCGATTTCCTCAAACTCGCACGCCTCCGCGACGTCCAGGATATCGTATCCCCGGTAGTGCAGGTCGTTTCCGGTCCGCCCGACGGTACAAAGTGCGGTATTCCCCGCCGTGACGCCCGAAAGGGCGACGGATTTTTTCGGTTTTGGCTTCATTTCCTCGTTCATGCGCGCGCTCCCTAATGCCAGGTTCATTTGGCGCTTAGCATCCCCCCAAAAAATCCCCAAACGCGCTGGCGCGCGGCAGGTAGGCAAGCGGTCGCTTTTTTGAAAAAAAGCTCCGCAAAAAACTTTTGCTTAATCTGGACCGTGCTGGCGAAACGGCCGCTGGCGCCGTTCAACAAAGCTTTTTTGCGGAGCTTTTTCAAAAAAGCGACCGCTTGCTTTTGCATTTCAGCTTTGAAACGTCACCATCGCCGCGAATGCGTCCTGCGCCGGCCGCCAAGGCTCCTGCACCAGCCCGCCATGCAGCCAAATGCCGGCGCCCGCCTGGCGCGCCGCCGCGGTTATCAACGGGTACGCCCCGGCGCTGCTCAGCGCCGGCAGGGCGTTTGCCGACGGCGCCGCCGCGCCCGCCTCCGGCCGCAAAAACGCCGCCGTCGCCTTCTTGGTTTCGGTCAGCGTGTCATTGGCGAACTTGTAATTCGTCGCACCCACCTTGGCGCCCGAGATGTTCAGCTTGTAGGTTTTGCCGCCGGCGGTAATCGTCACCACGCCCGCCTTGCTCACCTTCACCTTGCCGTTGCTCGCCGCCGCGTCCGACAAGATGATCTTGTCGCCCACCGCGAAGCCGAAAATCTCGGTGGTGGGCATGTTGGTCTGCTCGATGTCCAGCACGCCGGGCCCCGCGGCGAAACTCACTTTGCCGGTCAGCTTGGCGCCTTGGTCGAGGAGCTCGCCGCCCGCCAGCGTCACGTTGCTGGCGACCGCCAGGTCCTGCAGATCGAGCACCCCGCCGGCTTGCACGGTGGCACCGCTCAGCGTGCCGCCTTGCAACACCGCCAGATACGACCCCGTATTCAACAGCACGTTGCTGACAAACCCACCGGTAAAGACGTTGCCATAGCCGGTATTGCCGATTTCGAGGCCTTTCACCTGCCCGCCGCTGGACACGGTCAATTGGCTTTGATACCCGATCACCAGTTTGTTCGCCACGCCGCCCTGCATCACCAGCGCCAGGCCGTAATTCGCCGCGGTCGCATTGGTGACCGTGGCGTTCTGAGACAAGGTGGTATTGGTGCCGTCATTGGTCACCAGCAGCACGCCGGCGGTGCTCAAATAGCTGGAAAAGTCCAGGTAATCCGTCGAGCTTCCCACGAACAGGTCCAACTGGGTGCCGACCAGCGCCGCGCCTTGCTCGGCGACGCCCGTCAGCACGATGCCGTCGCCCAGGCCGAACCCGTCGATCACCTGGCCGCTCGCCAGCCCCGCCACGTCGCCCGAGATGGTCCAGGCCGCGCCGGTGGCGAAGCTGACCGTGTTGAACCCGGTGAACTGCGTGCCGACGCCCGAGAGCCTGTCGCCACCGGCGCCGGTGACTTCCAGCACGCTGCCTGCACCGCCGGTATAGCCCACCACATTGCCATAGAATCGCGCCCCCGGCGCCGCCACCACGGTGGCGGCGTCAGTGCAATCCACCGCATCGCCGGTCTGGCTCGTCCCGTCGATCACCCCGCCGGAAATGATGCCCCCATTGATCAGCACGCCTCCAAACAGATTGACGCCCACGCCAGCGGAGGCGCCAGGGTTCCCGGTTATGTAGCCGTAATTCGTCAAAGCGCCGCCAACATCTGCGACGCCGCCATAAATGCCGCCGCCCCGCAGGTTCACCGCGCGGCCGCCCGCGAGGTAGATCCCGTAAGCGCCGCCCGTGCCGCCAAAAATATCACCGCTGTTCTGCAGGTAGGAACCGAACAGATTGACGCCTTGATTGCCCGCGCCGCCATAGATGTAGCCGGCATTGTAAATTTGGGCATACCGCGCAAAGACCCCCACGGACTGGTCCGGTGCGCTCTCGATGGTGCCGTGGCTGGACGTACCGCCATCGGCGCCGGCCCGCACCGTGGCGCCGCGCAGATTATAAAATGCCGCGTACTGGATCACCTTGTTCGAAACGTTGCCCGTCACCTCCACGCCGACGCCGCCGATGCCGGCGGCGTTCGAGCCATAGCCGCCGGCGCCGCCGGCGATTTCGCCTTCATTGGTGGCGGTGACGCCCGTCAGCACCTCCAGGCCCACCGCGCCATAGCCACCCACGTAGTAAGACTGCGCCTTGGAGCCCGTGGCCGCACCTCCCGCGCCGCCAAAGACGGTTCCGGTGTTGAGGAAACTGGTCAACGTGCCTTGCAATAGCACGCCGGTACCGCCACCGCCGCCGACTTCGTTATCGGAGGGGTACACGCCGGGCGCACCGGCGCCGCCGGTGATGGTACCGGCATTGGCCAGGTAAGCGGCCTTGCCCTGCCCGTTAACGTTCACGCCGATCCCGCCGTAAGTGGTTTCCACGCTGGCGCCGCTGCCGCCGCCGAGAATTCGCCCGCCGGCCAGGTTGGTCAGCGTGCCGCCACCCGCCAGATCGACGCCGTCGCCGGCCAGCCCAGCGCGCCCCGGCCCATTTCCCCCCTGGCCGCCGCCGATGAACGAACTGTTGGTCGCCCGGCTATTCGTCATCGCCAGCCCGGCGCCGCCATAGCCGCCATCATAACCGCCGCCACCGGCGCCGCCTTCAATGCCGTCAAAGGACAAGGTGCCGGAATTGGTCAGCGTCGCCCCGGTCAGCACCATGCCGGCCCCGCCACTCCCGCCAAGCAAGTCGCCACCGTCACCGCCGGCGCCGCCCAGGACCAGGCCGGTATTGGTGATCACGCCGCCGGCACTCGCCACCAGACCGGCGCCGCCGCTCCCCCAGTTGCCATTCGCCGTGCCGCCAGCGCCGCCCAAAATCAACAGGGCATTCGTCAGCGTCGCCGCCGCCGCCATGCTCACGCCATCGCCGCCGATATCATTCTCCTGATAAATCCCTTCGCCGCCCCGGATCTGGCCGTCGTTGACGATGATGGCACCCGCCGAGATCGCCAGGACGTTCAACGCGGCGACGCTGGTGAGCCCCGCGATATCGTTCGGATTCTGCTGTATCTCACCGGTCGATGTGATGGTGAGCGGAGAGGTATAACCCCCCACGCCGAGCGTGACCGGTTTATTGACGGTTGAACTGATTGTTTTCCCGGCCACGTGACGCCCTTTCCTGAACGCCGTGGCCCCGCGCCCGGCGACGGGACATACTTATACAACGAAATGATATTGAGTCATTAAAAACTTCTGAAACGTTCTGAAACTCATGAATATCCTAAGAAAACGCAACAAAAGCCGCGGCTTTCGGCAGTCTTTCGTTGCTGATGGCCGGCCATAGCCATGCGGAGATGGCGCGGCTCATCGAGGTCAAAACCTCGACGGTGATTTACCTCATCCGCCGGATTTACCTGCGGTTGAACATCACCCGGCGTAGCGAAGTGATCGGCGCACTGCTGCAAGATAGCGAAACGTTAAGTTAAGCAAGCGGTCGCTTTTTGAAAAAAAGCTCCGCAAAAAAATTCTATTCCCCCGGCCCTTGAGCGGCCACAGTATGGCCACTCAAAAGCCGAATTTATCAAAAGTTTTTTGGTTACTTTTTTTCAAAAAAGTAACTGCTTCCTTACCCTACCAAAATGAGTTCCTACGGCTGCAGCGTGATCGGCGGGATCGCGGTGGAAGCCGTCTGCAGCAGGTCGGGGGCGGCGCCGAAATGGGCTGGCACGAACATGGTCAGCCCGGTCAGGCGGCCGGGCGCGGCGGTCAGCGTGGTGCCGATCGGCAAGGGCTCGGCAAAGCCTACGGCGGCAGGCGCGGCGGTGGGGGTTAGGATGCTCATGGCCGGCTTGGCCAGCGTGATCGCGGTGCCGGCGCCGTCGGCGCTGAGCACGAAAACGTCGCTGCCGAAGGTGGACGGGCTGGCGAAGGTGATGGTGATCGCGCCAGCGGCTTCCGAGAGGGTCAGTACGCCCGCGGCGAAATGCGTGCCGGTGATGGAGGCGTGCGGGATGGCGGCGAGGTCGATGGTTTCGCCGAGCGTGAATTTTTCGATGGCGGCGTGAAAATCCTTGGCGTCGCCGATCACGAGTTCCTCGCCGGTGCCGGAAAATTCGAGTTTTTGGGTGGCGGCCACGGTGGATTCGACGGTCAACGGCTTTTTGCCGAGTTCGATCAGGCCCTTGCCCTCGATCGGGCCGTTGAAGGAGATCAGGTCGGTCGCACCTTCCTTGATGGTACCGTCATTGAGCAGGACGCCATTGGAGCCGTTGGTGAAGGTGCCGGCGATGTCCCAGATCGCGCCGGTATCGATGGTGATGGATCCGGCGTTGACGATCTCCAGGCTTTCGGGCGCGAAGGTGCCGACGGTTTTGCCGTCGGCTGCGAATTCCAGCGCGCCGCCGTTGAGTTGCACGGTGCCATGATTGAATTTGGCGGTGGCGGAGATGACCAGGCGGCTCGTGGCGGAAAAACCGGACGCGAAATAGATCGCGGCGAAGCCGGTCGAGCCGATCGAGATCAAGCCGGTGTCGATGACGGTGCCGCCGGCGTGCATGAAGATGCCGGTGCCGGAGGCGTCGATGGTGCCGGCATTGGTGACCGTGCCGCCGGCCTTGGTGTAGATGCCGTTACGGCCCGCGATTTTGCCGTCATTGACGGCGGTGCCGCCGGATTTGAAGAAGATGCCGGTGCCGGAGTCGATGGTGCCGGTGTTGCTGACCAGGCCGCCGCCGGCGAGGAAGACACCGGTGTTGTAGCCCGCGGTGGTGACGCTGACCAGCCCGGAATTGCTGACGGTGCCGGCGCCGGTGAGGTAGATGCCGGCGCGGGAGACGACCATGCTGCCGGAATTGACGATGGTGCCGCCTTCCTGGGCAAAAATGCCGGAACCGCCTTCCATCAGGCCGGCATTGGTGATGAGGCCGCCGGCGTCGAGATCGATGCCGTTGTTATAGGTGGCGGTGGAGGTGATGATGGTGCCGGTATTGTCGATGGTGGCGGCGTCGTCGGTGGTGACGATGCCGGCGCTGGTGGCGCTGATGACGCCGGCGTTGACGACCAGGCCGCCGGCGGTGAGAAGCACGCCGTCCGCGGTTGCCAGAATATGACCGCTATTGGCGATCGTGGAGGTTTGACCAAAGGTGTTGAAGCCCAGCACACCGATTGCACCGCCGGAGATGACGCCGCCGGCTTGGTTGGTGATCTGGTTCGCGGCGTAGGCGAAGACGCCGTAACTGGCGCCGGTAATCTGCCCGCTATTCGTCAGGCTGACATTCTCGCCGAGCTGCACGCCGAAATCGCTAAAACCCTCGATGGTGCCGAGATTGTCGATGGTGTTGGTGATGTCGCTGGCGCCGCCGCTCAGATAAACCCCGAAATGGCCCGAGATGGTACCGGTCGCCTCATTCGTGAGCGCCCCGCCCGCGACAAGCGCGACACCGCCGGCTGATGAGAGGATCGTGCCATTTGAAAACGTGATCGTGCTTGAGCTACCTTCGATGACTCCCGAATTCGTAATCGAGGTGGCCACCGTCGAATTGCGCGACCGTTCGCCCTGCGCCCCGAGGAACAGCCCGGAATCGACGCCGACGGCATAGCCGACGATGGTGCCGCCCGCCTTGTTATTGATTGTGCCGCCATCGAACAGAAACACGCAGACCGAACCAACGGAGCCGCTCGCGGTCACGATGGTCGTGCCGGCCGCATCGATCAGGCCGGAATTCACGATCAGGTCAGAGGCGGTTGACGGCCCGAGGAAGATACCCTCACCAACCCCGATGATGCTCGCGGTGTTGGTGATCGTGCCGCTGCCATATACGTCGATGCCGACGGCCGAGAACGTCAAGGTTCCAATCGTGATCAGGCTCTTGGCCGTCGCTTCGATCAGCCCGGAATTGTTCACACTGGTAAAGCCGGTGGGGGCGGTGGAGAAGATGCCGAAATCGGCGCCGTTGATGGTTCCGGTATTCTTGACGGTGCCCCCGGCGGTCAGCTCGACCCCGTAATGGCCGTCGATGCTGCCGGCATTATTGAGGCTGCCGCCGGCGGCGAATTCGAGACCGTCGCCTCCGGTGGCGATGATGGTGCCGGTGCTGCTGTTGGTGACGGCGCCGCCATGCCGGAGCAAAACACCGGCGCCGGTCTGGGTGAACGTGCCGTAGATGAACACGCCGGCGGTCTCTTCGATCAGGCCGGCATTGAGGATTTGGCCGACAGTGGAGTAGGCCGCCACACCAAAATCTGTGGCGAGAATGGTGCCGCCATTGTCAACGCCGCCAAGGCCGGCGAAGTCGATGCCATAGAGCGCGCGAACCAGTCCGGTATTGATGATCGTGGCGGTGACCAGCGTGGCGGCGCCAGTGCCGAAAGATTCGCCCAACAGCGAGATGCCGAACGCACCGGGATCGGAAACGGTGCCGGTATTGGTGATGGTGCCGGGGCCGATTTCGAGAATCGCGCCGCCGAATTCGACGTAATTGGCAGTGGTGATGGCGCCTTCGACGGCGCTGACCAGGCCGGAATTGGTGATGAGGTTGGTGGTAGCACCCTCGCCCACGAACATGCCCTGGCTGAACCCATAAAGCGTGCCGGTGTTGCTGACGGTGCCGCCGACATTGAGATACACGCCGTAGCCGCTGGCGGCGCTGATATGCCCGGTGTTCTGCACCGTGCCGATGGCGCGCTCGAACACCACGCCGACATGGTTGCCGGAAATACTGCCGCCGTTGACGACTTCGCCGGTGATGTCGCTGTACACGCCGACGCCGTATTTGATGAAGCCGGTGGCAAAATTGCCGTTCACGTCGAGCGTGTTGAAGGCGGTGATGGTGCCGGTGTTGTCGACATAGGCGGTGGCAGCACCAGTGCCCGAATTTTCGAAATTGATGCCGTTCGGGCCGGTGATGGTGCCGGCGTTGGTGACGCTGCCGCCGCCGCGTTGCAGAATGATCGCCGCGGCGCCGCCAATGGCGCCGGACAGGTCGGTGTCTTCGACCAGCCCGGTGTTATGGATGCTGGCGCTGGCTTCGACGTAGATGCCGTAGCCTGCCGTGCCGTGGATCAGCTTGGTGTTGTCGATATAGGCGCCGGCGGTGGTGCCGAACATCGCGATGCCGCGATCGGCGACGATGCTGCCGGTGTTTTTGATGGTCCCGGGGGCGGCGAGGATGATGCCGTAATCGTCGTTGCTGAGGGTGTCGGCGCTCTCGACCAGCCCGGCGTTGACGAGGGTGAAGTTGGTGCCGGCGGGGCCGAACACGGCCGCGTCAAGCGTGAGACCGTTAAAAACCCCGACCGATCCATAGGCGTCGATCGAACCGGTAATGGTGGCATTGCGCTCCGCGGCCGTGAGCGTGACGACCGTAATGCTGTTCCCTATGGTCGCCATTTTGTTCCTGCCCGCTATGCCCTGTTGCGGCGATTTTAATGCGGAATGATTTGGGTTGGCAATTGTTGCAGCCGGCACAAAAGGCCGAATTTGCCGCAATTTTTTCCAAAAAGCAAAAAATTTGTTCGGCTGCTCGCGGTCCCGCCGTCGTGCCGCCACTTAAGGTTTAGCTGGACCGCTCCGCCGCGCGCGGGGCAGTAGGGAGTTGGCGAAAGCAAGAAAGCAGCGCTTTTTTGAAAAAAGCGCTACTTTCTTGCTTCTTTACCCCGCCACCAAATCCGCCGTCGCCAGCCCCAGCA
>Ga0302319_10023605_pt1 | contig 10980 bp, 11 predicted proteins | sample Bog_T0_2_FD_203319 | JGI IMG/M metagenome (GOLD analysis project Ga0302319, IMG submission 203319) | Peat permafrost microbial communities from Stordalen Mire near Abisko, Sweden - Bog_T0_2 | ecosystem: Environmental > Terrestrial > Soil > Wetlands > Peat | place: Sweden: Abisko, Stordalen Mire...
TATGGGGTTGGTTTCGTTGCTGGACGCTCGGCAACGTCTTACATCTGCTTCATGAACCGCCGGATGCCGAACGGCACGTCCTGTGGTGTGGGAGGACGGCGGGAGTGATCCCGCCTCCTACCCGATAATGAGAATTGTCTCTTCTTAATTTTGATTTTCGCCTATAGTGTTGTGCAACGGAAATCAGGAGGGGAAAGAGATGGGAATACTTCAGAATCTTCCGCAGATTGTGATGGCTGTTGGTGGGTTGGGAACGGCGGCGTTTGGGCTGGTGGATTCGACAAAGACGTTCTGGGGCGGCGTGAACCGGATCGGTTTCAAGGGGATTGAAAACACGGTTAGCGATTTGACGCCGGGAGCGGCCGCGGCCGGGCTGACGCAAAACAAGATCCTCGATACGCTCAGGGCGAATTGGTATAACGGAACTGATTTAAGCAGCCAGAAGAGCATTGCGAAATCGCTGATCAAGCAGGGAATGAATGCGGGCAATGCGGCTAAGCTGGCCGCCGCTACAGGGGTTGACGCGGCGACTTTGTTGTCGGTGGCGACCAAGATGTCGAGTGGCACCGCTCTGGCTCAGAACGAGAGCGATGTCTACTCGCGGTTCGATTTCATTCTGACGGCGCTGCTTGACGATGCTTATCAGGTTGCCGACCAGACGTATACAAATGGGACTCGCTTTTGGGCATCCGTATTTGCGGTTGCTCTGGCGTTTGTCGGCGGATGGACTTTGAACAAAGGGACGCTGGACGCATATTTGCATTCGAATGACTTGTGGATTGCGCTGGTGGCCGGGGTACTGGCCACTCCGCTGGCGCCAATTGCGAAGGATGTTTCGAGCGCCCTTTCTACGGCAGTGAACACGATGCAGGCGATCAAGAAGTAAGGAGCGGGCAGCTATGACTCAATTTCTGGATGTTCGCCTCTGGCCTGTAGGCGGAGAACTGGCTACGAGCGTTGCGGTCAATCAGGGCGCCAATATCAACGACTACACCGGGCTTTTATTGGATGATCTGCTGAGTGAAATTCGTGGGCAGCATGTGTTGATTGCTACGCATGGATTCAACGTGAACCGCTCGGATGGAATTGACTGCCTGTCGAATTGGGAGGGGCTGCTTCAGTTCCCGCCGACTTCTCCTTTTGCTTTTGTGGGTTTGCTGTGGCCGGGGGACTCGATATGGGCGCATGGGCTGGACTATCCCGAAGAGCCGAAGCTGGCGGACGATGCGGGTGCGCTGCTAGGTCCCTATATCGATGCGACCTTTGCGGACGCGGCCAGCGTTTCGTTTGCTTCGCACAGTCTGGGGGCACGGGTGGTGCTGTCGACGATAGCTCATATGAACTCGCCGGTGCGGAGACTGGTGCTGATGGCTGGCGCTGTGGATGACGACTGCCTGACGAATGAGTTTCAGGCTGCGGCGGCGAAGGTGGGAGAGATTTCTGTGCTGTCGTCGAAGAAGGATGAGGTGCTGTCGTTCTGCTTTCCGCTGGGGAATTTCTTTGCAGGGATTCTGGATGTGGGGCATCCGTGGTGGCGGGCGGCGGTTGGTCATTGCGGACCGGTAACGCCATGGCCGACGAACTTTCAGGCGCCGTTCGCGATTCCGAAAAACTGGAATTATCAGCATGGGGATTATCTGCGTGTCGATCGTCCACCGGCGGCAAATCTTCCGATTCCTACGGATATTCCGGGGAATGGGGCGGATTTTCCGGATGACAAAGCTCCCGGGTGGTCGGAGGCATTTTCGGCGGCGTTTGCGCACACGCGGTTTCTGTAGGGTTGTGGTCCCTTGTATCTTTCTGGCCGCTATCTTGCCAATTATTGCCAATCCCCGCTAGACTGAAGACACTTTGGAGGGATCCATGCCTACGCGCAACATTAATCTGACCCCTGAGATGGATCGATATGTGGCTAACAGAATCGAAAGCGGTCAGTACGCCAATGCGAGTGAGGTTTTGCGCGCAGGGCTGCGTGTCCTTGAATATAGCGAAAGGGAAAATCTGGTAAAGCTGGATGCGCTGAGGGCTGCGGTTTTGGCTGGCGAAGACAGTGGGGCTGCGGACGGCGATGTGATGGGTGAGGTTCGAGCGCGAATACGCAGACGTGCTCTGGTTATGGGAGCGGTGTAGCTGTTGCCCGGATATTGGTTTTCCAAGCTTGCCCGGCTTGACTTGATCGAAATTGCTGAATACACCTTCGACGCATGGGGACTGGGTCAGGCTGAGCGTTACCTAGATGGCCTTGACGATTGCTTTGAGCGGCCGGCTCAAAGCCCGCAGATGGGGCGTGGCTGCGATCAAATCCGGGCGGGATATCGGCGCATCGAGCACGGGAAGCATGTTGTCATCTATCGGGCCGACGCTGATGGGATTTTTATCTGCCGAATATTGCACCAGAGCATGCTACCTGAGAGACAGATGTTCGAGGACTTCTAAGCTAGAACTCGTAGACTGGATGAGTCATCTTCCCCGATCAGGATCGCAGGATTGGACTGAACGAGCTCCTGCTTCAACCAGCCCGTTCCCGGAGTCGTGTCAACGTTGGTTCGGAAGGCGACAGAACCATCGATGAGGGCAAAATCCCTGTATCGAATATTCGCCGGGACTCTCGGATAGCTTCCATACCAACTCAGACGAATCGCCGATGCTCTTCCGATGCGAATGGACTTTTCCTGAAGCTCTACTTCCGCCGGATTCCAAACCGCGAGGATATCTTCCCCGCCGAAGTTGAATCGGATGCAGTCTTCCGTTGCATAGCAGCTCTCCACCGCTTCCCAGCCTTCTCGAGGCCTTCCGAAACTTGCCCACCCCAGGACTCTGAGCGGTCCAAACCAGCGATTCGGCAGTAGCGGGGACAAATTGGCGGCGAGTTCCTCGGCCGGGGTCATGGTGATTGAATATTAGCGCATGAAGTCCTGTCTCGGCCGGCGTTCAATTCTCCATTGCCGACGGACGCTTTTTGATCCCGTGGCGCGCCTCCGGGGTGCGGCAATTAAGATGAAAGCCATGGACCGGAGACGATTTCTCAAGAACGCCGCAATGACCATGGGGGCTGGTTCGACCCTCTGCAACCGCGCTATCGCTGCCCTCTCGAAGCCTGATTACTCACTCAAGATTCAGCCATGCAGTTTGGAGATTGCGCCGGGCGTGGTGATCAAAACTACGGCTTATAACGGGCAGGTTCCGGGGCCGGTTCTGCGGTTGAAGGAAGGCGTTCCGGTCACCATCGACGTGACCAATGGGAGCGAGCATCCTGACCTGGTTCATTGGCACGGGTTGGCTATCGATTCGTTGAACGATGGGGCGATGGAAGAGGGGTCGCCGATGATTGCGCCGGGCGGGCAACTGCGCTATACCTTTACTCCGCGGCCTGCGGGGACTCGCTGGTATCACACGCATGCGGGAGCTGGAGAAGACTTGTCGTTGGGGACTTACAGCGGGCAGTTTGGGTTTTTGATGGTGGATGGCAAAGCCGACCCTGGGCATTACGATCAGGAGATTTTTCTGGCGATTCATCATTGGGGCGGGTCGTTTGTGCCCATGGTGGAGACGATGCGGGCGGGGTCGCAGAATCATCCGCTGACTACTGGGTCGGATGTCGGGTATCAATACGCGACGGTGAATCAGCACATGCTGGGGGCGGGGGAACCGATTCGTGTGAAGCAGGGACAGCGGGTGCTGGTGCGGCTGCTGAATGCGAGTGCTACGGAAAATGTGGTGTTGGCGCTGCCGGGTCATACGTTCGAGGTGATTGCAATGGATGGGAATCCGGTGCCGAATCCGACTGCGGTTGAAGTGCTATCCCTGGCGGTTGCGGAGCGTGTGGATGCGGTGATCGAGATGAATGCGCCGGGTGTGTGGGTGCTTGGGTCAACGCTGGCAGAGGCGCGCAAGATGGGGCTTGGCGTGGTCGTCGAGTACGCGGGGAAGAGCGGGCCGCCGGTTTGGAATGAGCCCACTTCAGTTGCGAAATGGGATTACACGCAGTTTGCGTCGGCTACGCCTGCGGCTGCTCCGGATGAGACGGTTACGCTGACTTTTCGCGATGTTGGGCCGCAGAAGGGATCGAAGTTCGATACATGGACAATCAACAATAAGTCCTGGCCGGATGCGGACCCGATTCGGGTGACGAAGGGAAAGAGGTATCGGCTGCTGCTGCGGAATGGAAGTGGCGACCAGCATCCGATTCATTTGCATCGGCATACTTTTGAGGTTGCGCAGATTGGAAAGAAGGAATTGAGCGGGCTGCGCAAGGATGTGATCAACGTGATGCCGCTGGAGACGGTTGCGGTGGACTTTGTGGCGGATAATCCTGGGGATACGTTGATTCATTGCCACCAACAGTTGCATATGGATTTTGGGTTCATGACGATTGTGAAGTACAACAGCTGAGAGCAGGCTCTTTGTGAGATTCCTAAAAGACCTCCTGATCGCAGGTGCGCTGGCTGTGGCGCTCGCAAGCGACCCATGTTTTGCCCAACCGGCGAAGGTGCTCCAATCGGATTTCGTCTTAGATACGCATCATCCGTATGTGTATTTGCAAATCGATCATCTGGGTCAGCGGGCGCCGATGCAACCCGGAGAGAGTGGTCGAACAATCTGGCTTCGGGTCGTCAACAATTGCAAAATGTCGATACTTTTTCCAACATTCGGAAAACTAAACGAAGATGAGGGTGACACAGTTCCGGATCGAGTGATTCCAAACGAGCCTATGTTTGAAATCATCGCCAGTCCAGTGGTCCCGGAGACGACTAGTGCGCCTTCTTTGAACGCAACAATCGATAAGGATGGAGTCCACACTCAGAAGGAGCAAATCACACAGGTTCGTATGGAAAAGCCTGATCTGAAAGCCAAAGAGCCACTCAATATTCCGCCAGGCTATGAATTCGTCTTTCTGGGTGAGACACCAGTCCACATCCTATCGGGCCAGAGTCGCCTAGTTGGCATCCCGGTTGAACATGTAAGTAAGAACTGGTTTGCGCGCCTGGAATTTGCACTGAACCTGGGAAACTACTGGAATCAGCCAAGGACGAATCTTGATTTGAGTTGGTGGGATTTGCCTGAGAGCGTTCGGTCGGAGCTCACAAAGGCTAATGATCAAGCGCAAACAAATTCGGAGAAAAAGTAATGCAAGTTGTGAAGGAATCGAAGAGATTCATTTTTAGATATTGGACGTTTTTTCTTTTAGGTGCGGCCCTGAACAGCCACGGCCAAGTGCAAGCGGGCTGGCCGGTTTATAACGGCGGCCTGGATGGCGACCACTATTCGGAACTGAAGCAGATTAATCGCACCAACGTGAAACAGCTCACGATGGCGTGGAGCTTCGATACGGGCGAGAAGGGCGGCATTCAGGATAATCCGCTGGTGATTGGGCGAACGCTCTATGCATATACGCCGACGCAGAAGGTAGTGGCGCTGGATGCGGCAACGGGCAAGCTGAAGTGGAAATTCGATTCCGGCGTTGGAGGCTCGCAGCCAGCGCGCGGAATAACGTACTGGTCCGATGGAAAGCAGGGACGCATCTTTGCCGGGATCATGAACTTTCTCTACTGCCTCGATGCGGAAACGGGGAAGGTGATTGAGAGTTTTGGCGAGGGTGGGCGGATCGATCTTCGCAAAGACCTGCGAGGGAATTACGAAGAGCAGTCGGTGGTGTTGACCACTCCCGGCGTGATCTACAAGGACATGATTATTGTCGGGGGACGCAATCCGGAGACGCATCCTGCGCCGCCCGGAGATATTCGGGCATTCGATGTGCGGACAGGCAAACTGCGGTGGAGCTTCCATACGATTCCTCATCCGGGCGAGGCGGGATATGAAACATGGCCGGCGGATGCGTGGAAGACGGCGGGAGCGGCGAACAACTGGGCGGGGATGTCTCTGGATGCGGAGCGCGGGATTGTGTATGTGCCGACGGGGTCCGCGGTATTCGATTTCTATGGCGGCGACAGGCTGGGCAACGATCTGTATGCGAATACGATTCTGGCTTTGGATGCGAATACGGGAAAACGGCTGTGGCATTTTCAAGGTGTACACCACGATATATGGGATCGCGATTTTTCTTCGGCGCCGGCGCTGTTCAGTTTCAAGCGCGACGGCAAAACTGTGGATGCACTTGCGCAGGCTACCAAGCAGGGTTATCTCTATCTGTTCGATCGCGTGACGGGGCAGCCGCTGTTTCCGATTCATGAGCTGCCGTATCCGACGAGCACGGTGCCGGGAGAAGTGACCGCTCCGACGCAGCCAAAACCGGATGCGCCGGAGCCGTTTGCGCGGCAGCGACTGACCGCGGATATGCTGACGACGCGCACTCCTGAGGCGCATGCGTGGGCGGCGAAGGAGTTCAGCACTTTCAACAGCGATGGGCAGTTTATTCCGATGGCCGTGGGGAAGCAGACGGTGGTGTTTCCTGGCTTTGATGGAGGCGGGGAGTGGGGCGGGCCGGCTCTCGATCCATCAACGAATGTGCTGTATGTGAATGCGAACGAGATGGCCTGGCTTGGCGGCTTGGTTCCCGCTGTACACGGCGGGAGTCCAGGGGCCATGGTTTATCAGAATCAATGCGCGATGTGCCATGGTCCGAATCGAGCTGGGGCGCCTCCTGATTTTCCTTCATTAGTTGGGATTTTTAGCCGCTTGACGGTTGAAAAAGTGACTGAGAACGTGAAGAAGGGCAATGGGCGCATGCCGTCCTTCCCGAACATTGACGATGCGCGGCTGAATGCGTTGATTGAATATCTGCGGACGGATGCTGGGGCGGGCAAGGAAATGAGCAGCGTTCCCGTGCAGGGGATGACCGCGCAGGAGCCTGAGGACAAGGCGGGAGCGGCGATCTATCAGGATCATTGCGCAATCTGCCATGGGGATCATCGGGAGGGAATTGCGCCGGCTTTTCCCATGCTGATTGGCGTTGGGAGCCGGCTCAGCAAATCGCAGATCGTCGATGTGATTCAGAACGGAAAGAATCAGATGCCGGGAGCTCCGGATGTGCAGGGGCCGGATCTGGCTGCGCTTTTGCGGTTTCTGGGCGTGGCGGAGGGAACAACTACGGCTGCGATTTATGCGGATGCGACAGAAGAAAAATACACGTTCACGGGCTACAGGAGGTTTCTCGATCCTGACGGCTACCCGGCTATTGCGCCGCCGTGGGGGACGCTGAATGCCATTGATTTGAAGACGGGCAAATACCTGTGGAAGATTCCGCTGGGTGAGTATCCCGAACTGGCGGCGAAGGGGATGAAGAATACAGGTTCGGAGAATTATGGTGGGCCGATTGTGACGGCTGGTGGACTTTTATTTATAGGCGCTACTGTTTATGACCACAAATTAAGGGCGTTCGACAGTCACGATGGGACGCTGCTTTGGGAAACGGAGCTGCCGTATTCAGGGGTGGCCACGCCGGCGACTTACTTGGCGGATGGAAAGCAATACGTGGTGATCGCTGCCAGTGGGGCGAGGGATCAGAAGTCGGCGCAGGGTGGGGCTTATGTGGCGTTTGCGCTGCCGAAGTAGATAGCCGCTAGGGCTTGGGTAGCGGGTTCACCTTCAGGCCTGCGGCATGGGCAGGTTTGTGCCGTCTCTCGTCGAGGGTGTAGAAGGATTTTGCGCCGAGTTCGATGGCGGCAGCTATATGAAGCAGGTCTGCGGCTCGAACTCCGACGGATGGCGTGATGTTTTCGGCCAGGGCTTTGGCGCGGGTGAAGACGCCGATAGGCATTTGTCGCCTTTGATACACGCCGGTTTCCAAGTCTAACTGGAAATCATGGCGAAGCCGCCAGGCATCATTCTCCGAAAATTCCTTTCGAAACAGACAGAGACTAAGTGCGTTGAGAGTCTCAAACTCACAAAGGGGGCTCCCCATGAACAAAAAGACTGGTTGAATATATTCAGCAGGTTAGCCGCGGCTTCGCCGCGATAGCAAGTCAGCGAGTTAGCGCAGGGCCCGATTTCCGACAACTGTTCATTTCAACCGTAACTCGACGCCGCGAGTCGGGCTGCTCCTGATGAACGGGGCTGATTGAGAGTTGAGGCTTCCCGCCCTCGCGACAGAAAAAGTCGCGATCCAGAGGGTGCCCCGACGGGGCACGGAACTTTTGTGCGGCAGCGTTCATCTCACTCGCCGGAACTTGCCGACGCTAGTCGTGATGCTCAGGATGAAAGGCTCGCTGGCATTTCGGATTAAAGAAAGCGCTGCGGTTGTGTTGGAATATGTTCCATACAGTGAAAAAATCACGCTCGGATCGAGATAGATCATTAGTCATCCCGTTCTTCCCGGATGATTTGCGCACCGGTCACCTTCATCACCCTGTCGCCAAAGATATCTTTCATTCGTCCCAGAAAATCGGGGAGTGGCGGACGGTCCGTCGGCTCGGGAGTCAGGCGAGCTATCACACGGCGGCGCTTGGTAATGAGGATTTCTTCGCCGGACCGCAGAAGCTCTTCGACATTGGGAACTCGTAACGGAGATCGCGGACGGAGGCAGTTTTCATGTATCACATTTTAGGATCACATTGAATTCGGCTTGATGGGCCAGAACTTTGGCACTTATGAGTGCGCGAAATATATTCGTATTTTATTCGCCTTTTCGAGTGAAATTGCGATATTCTTGTTTCGCAACGGAGGAGGTTGCTATATGGACATTCAAAAAGAGTTGGAAATTGAGCTTGATCATGAGGCGGCGAAGACCCGAAAGATGCTGGAAGCTATCCCGGAGGGCGTCGATTGGGCTTGGAAGCCGCACACCAAGTCTATGAGTCTGGGCCAGCTTGCCGGGCATGTATCGGACATGACGGGAGAATGGGGAATTTCAACCCTGACGAAGGATAAAGTGGAATTTCCGGCGGATCATAAATGGGAACAGTGGAAGCCTACAAGCAATGCGGAATTGCTCAAGAAGTTTGATGGTCAGGTGGCTGACTGCCGCAAGGCGCTGGAGGCAGTATCCCCGGAGAAGTGGGATCAAAATTGGCAGTTCGTCTTCGGTGGACATGCATGGCTTGATCAGCCGCGATACCAGATCTGGCGTGAGTCGGTTTTGAATCACCTGATCCATCATCGAGCGCAACTGGGGGTATATCTGCGTCTGTTGGATGCCAAGATTCCTGGGTGCTATGGGCCGTCGGCGGACGAAGGGTGAGCGAGACAGGCGCGTTGCTAACTCTGGCTGCGGTGCATTGAGGCCGTCCGCGGATGGGTGCCATCGGGGACGGCCTTGATGTGTGACTTGAACTTCATGGGATAAATACTTTGGTCAGAATCAAATAGAACTGCGCTCCTTCACTTACTTAGGTCGACAAGTGCTCCATAGATTACAGCGCGGCTTTCATATTCCAGGGGAGGACTTGCAGGACCCAGCATTCTCTGGATCATGCCTATGAAGACCACGTCATTGGTTGGATCGACCCAGAACCAGGTTCCGGCGGCGCCATCCCACTGGTAGGTGCCTTTCCCGTCGGGCATGTTGGCCTCTGCCGGATCAAATTCGACCGCGCCGTTATACCCGTAGCCGAAGCCGGGGCGCATGACCGCGTTGCCGATACCGAATTGGCCGGTGAGCAACTCGGTGGGGACATGGTTGGAGGTCATCAGCTTGACTGTGGACGGGGCCAGGATGCGCTTGCCGTCCAGTTGGCCGCCATTGAGCAGCATCTGGGCGAATCGATAGTAGTCGGCCGCGGTGGAGACCATTCCGCCGCCACCCGAGGGCATGGTTGGCTCGGTGGTGTAATCGGTCGCGCGCCCTGAAGAGCTGGCAGCGGCGGGGACCAATTCGCCATTGGGGCCGGTGGTGTAGGCGGAGGAGAAGCGGGCGCGCTTGTCGGCGGGGACGTAGAAGGCAGCGTCCTTCATGCCGAGGGGCTTGAAGATGTTGTCGCGCATGAAGTCGGGGAGGGTCTGGCCAGAGAGCTTCTCGACAATGTAGCCTTCGACATCCATCGACATCGAGTAGGTCCAGCCTTTTCCGGGCTGATAGAGCAGCGGAAGCTTGGCCAGCTTCTCAATAAATTCATGGAAGTCTTTGGAGCCGAGCAGATTTGCATCGCGATACATCTTGTCGACTGGCGTGTCGCCGAAGAAGCCATAGGTAAACCCCGCGGTATGGCTCATCAGTTCGCGCATGGTGGGGGCGTGGTCGGGATCGACGAGGATCATCTTGCCGTCGGCATCGACGCCCTTGTAGACCTTGAGGTGGGCGAATTCTGGAATGTACTTGGCGATGGGGTCGGAGGGCAGCCACTTGCCTTGTTCGTAGAGGATCATCATGGCTACGCCGGTGACGGGCTTGGTCATGGAGTAATCGCGGAAGATAACGTCTTTCGTCATGGGCGCGGCGGTAGCCATGTCGCGCTGGCCGTAGGTGCGGTAGTCGATGATTTTGCCGTGGCGGGCGAGGATGGTGACTATACCCGCGATTTGCTTTTGATCCACTGACGCCAGCATGAGAGAGTGGAGACGCTCCAGGCGCTCGGAGGAAAAGCCTACGGTCTCAGGGCGGACTTGATTTGTGTCGGCTGCCGGGCGCGGAGGCTGCTGTCCGGAGGCAGATCCAGAGAGAGTGGAGAATGCGAGAGCCGCGAACGCTATTGCGCTTGGGACGAGAAGTTGACGGTCCATTTTTCAAGTACCTCGCAGCTCAACGCAATGTACAGGTGCTCGAGTTGCCGCATCCTTTATATCAAGTGAGCGAGGAGTTTGTTTATGTTCGAGATGCGGGACTGTCACTGCGGGGTGAGGGAACGCTGTGATGAAATGGCGATAGGAACTTTATGTGGCAAGTTTTCGGTTCTGATAGGCAGGGCTGGTTGAGTGCCGAGGTTTCCCACCCTTTCGCCAGAAACAAGGCGAAAGAATGAGGCACGGAGCATTGTGGTGCGTCATGCACGGAGAAGACAAACTTTTTGCTACGCACAAACTTGGCGTAGCCTATCGCCTCTGGAGAGGATTTGAGAAGTGACGGAGATTGACGGTAGGGAATTGGCG
>Ga0302319_10023606_pt1 | contig 10980 bp, 9 predicted proteins | sample Bog_T0_2_FD_203319 | JGI IMG/M metagenome (GOLD analysis project Ga0302319, IMG submission 203319) | Peat permafrost microbial communities from Stordalen Mire near Abisko, Sweden - Bog_T0_2 | ecosystem: Environmental > Terrestrial > Soil > Wetlands > Peat | place: Sweden: Abisko, Stordalen Mire...
CAAGATCCAATGGGTGAAGTACACGGCGCGCGGCTTCCGCAACAAACAGAACTTTATCAACGCGATTTACTTCCACTGCGGTGGCCTGGATCTTGCCCCGGCAGCCACTAAATAGCCGGAAGCGCCAAGTTTGTCTCTTCGCCAATAGTTTTTCCTTAGGATAATCACGGTATATAGAGCCGCAATTGCGCGGGCTACCAACTCGAAAAAGCAAAGAAGTCCTATTGATGTGAGAGTGACCATAACGATTAGACTGGGCAAATCCGCACACGACCAGTTGTTCTGACGCGCAATTATTAATGCAAAGGTGATCGGGAATATACATCGCAACCAGGAGTAGATCGTTGGGAGAAAAACCCCTTGCCCCCAAATTTTGTTCCCAGAGGCACCCGGCGTTTCAGCAATTGGAGCAGCATTCGGACCCTTGCGTTTTAGGAGAGCGACCAAGCGAACTGCGGCGTCCTCAAAGTTGGGCTGGAGATATATTACGTCGGCGAAGGCACGCATCGCTTCGTCATTCTTCTGCTGCGCTTCGGCATCTTTCGCCTCTTTGTACCGTTGCCAGATCTTTTCGCGGGCTGCCTTGATCCTCTCGATGTCGCTTACGCGATCATCTGCCCCGGCGAGCCGAAATCGGTCAAGTGCCGCTTCGAAATCACCTTGCTTAGCGCGAGCCTCTCCTTCGTTGCGCGCAAGTCGTTGTACGTCGGCGACTCTTTGAGGCAGCTTCGCTTCGGTGAACGCACGGAGAGCCCCCGCCAAATCGGACCGCTCCAAAGCATTATCTCCTTCGGCAACCAGCAGTTCGTTGTAACGGTCTTTGGCGTTTGTCTCACGCGGGTTGAGCCCTATTATCTTCTGGTAGATCTTTAGAAGCTCCGTGCGGTTCTCCTGTAAGGTTGGTAAGCGCTCCAGCGTCTCGGCGAGCCCTACGAGCGCCTTCACCAAAGCATTAGCGGCGGCGCGTTCATCGTAGCGGTAAAGGATTTCGAACTCTTGTACCGATTCGCGCCACTTGCCCTGTTCTTGAAGAAGTTGGCCCATCAAGAGACGGGCCTTAATGTGGTTGGGGTTAACAGCAAGGGCTTCGCGGAGCTGATTCTCGCTCTTGTCGAGCATGCGCCTGTCATAAAAGAATTTGCCCGATTGAAAGAGCGTATCCGCTGCAGGATTGATCCGATCTAACTCGTCTTTGACAGCCACCAGAGGCTTCCGCTGGGAAACCCAAAGTCTCATGAGCTCGACGCAGAAACGGTAGCCACCTTCAACGCGCCGAAGCATTTCCCACTTCACCAACGTCTCCGGCGCCAGCTCCAATTCACTCACCAAGATTCGAATTCCATGATTTCGAAGGGTTACCTCTACCTCGCTTTGGGGAACGAAAGTACGATTGGCCGCCAGTTGGGCGATCGCGGAGAACACGATTTTCTCGCCAGGCGGCAAACCGTCCCAGATCCACTCGAAGTTGCTGGCTCCCGCCTCCATAACCCTTGGGATAATGCGCTCGAGGGCTTCGGGAGTCACGACGGGGATCTCTTGGCGGATTGGGGCATCCACCGCATCTCGACGGGCTTGATCCCACAACATCTGACAGGTGAGCTGAATGAAAAAAGGGTGGCGTCCCGTTAAGTCCAAGATTTGTTCGAGCGCTGCCTTGGTGAAGCGAAGAGTACCCTGCCGATCACCGGATTTAATCAACTCCAGTGCTGCGTCTTCCTCTAGCACGGAAACCCGCTTATACCGTGCCGCTTTGAACACGCCCTTCGCATCGATGGTCAAGTCTTCGGCCTGACGGCCTACGACAAAGACAAACCCAAGCTTGGGTTCGGATGCCATTAACTCCGTTAAGTATGGAAAAAAAGACCTGGAGGCGGCGTCTTGAGCGTTGTCTTGATGGTTAGCTGCCGAGTCCAGTACGTCGAACTCATCGAACAACAGGATCAAACGACGATCTGGGCCGAGCTTATCGTAGACCCTTGGCAAGAACTCAGTCCTGAAGCATCGTCCATGACTATCGAAGTCCTGTTGTTGTGGGGCAGGAAGGTCAAGTTGGTCGGAAATCATTGAAGCTATTTCCCACAAAACGTAGCCAAGCGGCTTGTACGCGCGGTTCATGAGGTCGAAATACGCGGTCATGAAGGGGGGTGCCGGGAGGCGCCGTTGGAGTTGCTTCAGGATGGAGGTTTTGCCAATTCGTCTCTGCCCAAAGATAACGACTGCGTTTCGGTCAGGAGAGCGAAACTCCGTTTCGACCATTCGAAACACGTCCTCGCGCCCGTAGAATCCACGTTCTTCGTCAAGGGCACGTCCGGCGACGTAAGGATTTAAGAGTGAAGATGCGGGATGCACGCGTGCTCTATTATAGGCTGTTCCCTAACATTTTGGTAAACGGCCTTCCGTCTAACAGGATGAGCGAATCAGACATGAGCCGTGAATTCGGCATTTCATCATTCACTTACCGCAATGGCGTAAGCTATATTCCCGGCAAACAACCAGGCGGCTGGAGTCCCGCGGGCTTTCTCAAAATGCGCGGCCATCCACCGACACTGGCGTTAAACTCTGCTCCGACGACGCGGCCTTGGGACTTACTCCAGCTCGTTAGCCCCAACCCAATCGAAAATGTGCCTGTGGATTCTTTATACGAGTCGAGCCACTACCGGTCTATCTATAGATACTCGGTAAGCACCGCTTACATTTTGTCATGATCCCAATGCGGGTAACGTCGGGATGTCAGTTGAACGCGAGAATACCCAGTCCTCAAGAAATTCATCGCGTTTGTTCGACTGGAAGACGGCTAAAATGTCCGGGTGGCAGAGCAGGTAGAGAAAAATCTTTCGGGTCATCTCCTCTGTGGTCTTTAGTACTTCCGCCATTTTCGGATCGCCTTCCCACTTGCCATGAACGATCTTTGAGCGCATGCCATAGCACTGCTTGACGACACGGAAGTCGGCACGGGCTTGCTTGCTGGAGTCGGATGCAAAGAATGTAATGCGCTGGGCGAGTTTATAAGCGATTTCGTTCGTATCATTCGCACCGAATAGGGCTTCGAGTGCAATCCAGAAAAGCAGGTATCTCAAGTCAACGGCGGGCGTCGTGATAGCAGCCCATACTGCGCGGGTCGCGGTCCAAACCGGCCCCTTACGGCCTATCCCAAGGAGAATGGGATGAAATTTCCCGGCTCGGATGGCTTGAGTCAGGGACGTAAATTCGCCTTCATGGGGCGGGAAGACCCTGACTGCGCTATAGCTATCGACGTACCTTAATGCCTGTACCGGTTCGCCGACCCGTTCTTTTCCCGATGGCCACCATGGAGTGGTGTGGAAGACGGCTGTAAAAGATGCCGGCGACGGATCAACGAGCCAAAGAGCGAGACCGGCCAACAACAATGTTTCAAATTTGGCCTCTCTCACGGTTCGTTTCTTGTCTTTCAGGTCTTTATCCGGATCATCAAGATCGTCGGGATATTCTGCAACAAAGGCGTGTTGGGCGAATTTGATCTGGTCCCTGTCGTGCCTTGAAAAGTTCTGAAGCGTCGATTCATCGCGCAGCCAGCGTGGAACATCCTTCAGAAGGAAACCGCCGCCAAACGGTATTTGAGTTGTTGGGTAGAGCGAAAGATGGTAAATCGGCGCTATGGTGAAGGACACGAACACCATTCTATGCCGCTATGTCGTTAACATATAATGCTTTCGATGACGGCTTGCACGCCTGGATTTTAGCCCGTATGATGAAAACATGAGCAGCGCAACCCAGCCAAACCGCCCTGGCGAAAAACCCGAGTTGGATGAAGACACGAAAGCCGTCCTCACCGAGAGGCTGAAGACGCTGGAACAAGATCGAAAACTAGCAATTCCGGCTGATGAAGCGTTCCGCCGCATTCTGCAAAAGCCAGAGCCTTGACACCAGCCTCCTTCACCCCTCTGGCTTTAAATGACATGAGGGAAGCGTATGAATTCTACGAAGCGAACAACGCCGAGCTTGCGCTGAAATTCATGATGGCCGTGCGGCAGACGGTGGATGCTATCGAGAAAGCACCCCTCAGATACCCGGTTGTCCTTGAGGCGTCACGAAAAGCGCGTGTGGCAAAGTTCCCGTTTGCTGTGTATTACGTGACTGACGGCGACTCGATCATCATCGCATGCATTCATGATCGCAGGGACAAGAAAATTGTCCTGGAACGGCTGAGAACATTGGGTCCAGCGCCACAATAAAAAGGGCAGAAGACCGCGCTGCGGCCTCCCAAATCCCTTGCGCCGTTAGAGGTTGCCGTCTTTCCATTCGCCAGAAGTTTTGTTCTTATGACGAATCTGCCAGTCCGAACGCGGAAATTTTGGGGTTCGAAGGATGCCAAAATGCCAAAAAGCCACGAGCCTTCCTCCCGGTCACAGAGATCTCAATATTTATTTTTCACCTCTATCTCCCCACTCCTCAACAACTTCCGGACTCTGTAATCTACCCAACGTTCGTTTTCGGGGGGTGCCCATGCTACTTTCTACCAGGCCCACCAGAGTTTTGCACTCTGCGTGGGCCGTCTGCTTTTCCGCCGCGAAACGCAGCCATCGCGTAAGCCTGCGCAGGCCCACGCCCAAATCAAATCAATCTCATCCTCAAGGAGCAACATCATGGCCAACCGTAAAGACCGCCGCAAAAATCTGCACCAACAGCAACCCAGCAAAACCACCGCGCCCGTCGTGGCCCAAGTCGAAGAGACCGTCGCCGTTCCCGAACCCGGTGCCCCCTTCCCGCCGCTGTCTTCGCTCTCCCCCGGCCGTCTCGCTGCCAACCGCGCCAATGCCCAACTCAGCACCGGTCCCAACCCTGAATCCTTCCCGACTACTTCGCAGAACCGCACCACCCATGGCCTCGCCCGACACACCAACGGCATCTTCAAGCTCACAGACAACGAAGACCCCGCTGGCTTCGAAGCGTTCAAGCAATCCTTGATCGACGAGCACCTACCTACCACTACCACCGAGTCCATCCTCGTGGACGCCATGGCCGAATCCCATTGGCTCGGCCAACGCGCCCAGCGCCTTCAGGACACCTGCCTCGACCCCGCCACCGGAGCCATCGCCGACGAAAAGAAATTCTCCTTATGTCTCCGCTACCAAACCACCCACACCCGCGCCTTCCACAAGTCGCTCAACGACCTCCTCAAACTCCGCGCCGAGAAACGCAAAGCCGAGCGTGGCTTCGAAGCGCAGCGCATCCAAGTTGAAAAACACGAGATGAAAAAGCAAGCGCATTATTGGGATGTCCTCAAGAAAGACGCCCAAGCCTGCCATCAAATCAGCGCCAACGTCCTCCAAAATTCCCGCGCCCGCGCCGAATTCCCTGGCTTCGAAGCGGAATACGCCGCCGAATTGAAAAAACACGGCCTTCAGGAGGGTGCACATCACTTCGCAGCCACCGCCGCTTAGTCGAAAATCGCCTCGCCTTGAACCGGCGAAGCCACGTGGAAACCAGACGTCTGCCCGCGCGAAGAAAGCAATCGAGCATGTTCCAATCAAAAGAGTCCTCTCATGAACGCTGACCAACTCATCGCCGCCGCCAAAGCTGTCCGCGAGCGTGCCCACGCACCCTTTTCGCACTTCAAAGTCGGCTGCGCCATAGCAGACGAACACGGCGCCATCTATACCGGCTGCAACATCGAAAACGCCACCTACGGCCTCACCCTCTGCGCCGAACGCGTCGCCGTTTTCAAGGCTGTTTCCGAGGGCGCTGGCAAACTCAAGCGCGTTGCCGTTGTGGCCGATACCGAAAATCCCACTCCCCCTTGCGGCGCTTGCCGTCAAATTCTGTGGGAGTTCTGCGGCGATGCGGAGCTCATCTTGGAAAATCTCGCCGGCAAACGTGAGACCCTAACCATTAAGCAAATCTTTCCGAGGCCTTTCGATGCGTCTTTTCTTTAGTCTCTTACTCGCTCTCTCGCCGCTGGCAGGGCAACACACGCCCCCGCCTTCATCCAAACCCACGGCCAGCGAACCCGCGCGCCGAGACGCGCCGCCCGCACAAAGAAGCGATCAAGTCGATTGGCTCATCAACGCCCGTTACGTCGTCACCATGGATGAACACCATCGCATCATTGATGACGGCGCCGTCGCCATATCCGGCTCGCGCATCGTCGGCGTCGGTACCCGCTCCGAACTCGCTTCGCGCTTCAAAGCTAACCACACTCTCGATAAACCCGATTCGCTTATCGCCCCCGGCCTCATCGACACGCACACGCACGCGCCCATGTCCCTCCTGCGCGGCTTGGCCGAAGACAAGCGTCTTGACGATTGGCTCACGAATTACATCTTCCCCGCCGAATCCAAAAATGTGACTCCCGAATTCGTGCAAACGGGCACTCGCCTCGCCTGCGTAGAAATGGTCCTCGCTGGCATCACCACTTACACAGACATGTATTACTTCGAAGACTCTGAAGCCGAAGCGGCCAAAGAAGTCGGCGTCCGTGGTGTTCTGGGCCAAAGCATCATTGGCTTCCCTGCCCCCGATTACCGCACTTGGCAGGAGGCCATCACTAAAACTGAACGCTTCATTCAGCGCTACGAAAAGGACGAGCTGATCACCCCGGCCGTCGCGCCCCACGCCATCTACACCACGCCTGACGATGCCATCGTCGCCGCCCACAACCTGGCCATGAAGTATGACGTGCCCATGCTCATCCATCTGGCTGAAATCGCCCGCGAACGTGACGATGCCTTGACGAAGCGCAATCTAACTCCGGTTCAAGTCCTTGAGAAACTCGGTGTCTTAGACGGCCGCGTCCTTGGCGCTCATGCCATCTATCTAGATGATCACGATATCGAGATTTTGCATAAGCACAACGTCGGCATTGCGCACTGCCCGTCCAGTAACATGAAAATGGCGGCCGGCATCGCGCGGGTTACGGAGATGTTACGCGCCGGCTTACACGTCGGTTTAGGCACCGATGGCTTCGCAGGCAGCAACGACACCGCCGATCTCTTCCGTGAAATGGATCTCGCCGCCAAGCTGCAAAAAATCACTCGCATGGATCCAACCGTTCTGCCCGCCGAACAAGTCTTCGAAATGGCCACCATGGGCGGAGCCCGCGCCCTTGGTATGGATCGTCAAATCGGCTCGCTCGAAGAAGGCAAACGCGCCGACATCATCGCTGTCACTCTGGCCAGCGCCCACGATGTCCCAATGACCGACAGCATGTACGCACAAATGGTCTACACCGGCCAACCCGCCGACGTCGAAGATGTCTTCATCAACGGTAAACAAATTGTCGCCAACCGCAAAGTCCTCACCGTCGATACCCAATCCGTCTACCGCAAAGCCCTCGAAGCGCGCCGCCACCTAATGCTGAAATAAGAGGTCAAGCCTCGAGCCGAGCCGCGAATGTCAAAGAGCGGTAACCAATGCCCGCGCAGTCGCAAAGCTCCTTGGCCTGTAGTATGCTAATTTCACTAGAGTTCTAAGTTAGATCGCTAAATCTTCAGGAGCAATGTATGCTTACAATTCTCAAATCTCGACTAATCGCGTCACTTGCCGTGTGCACCTTGTTCACAGTCAGTGCTTACGCCCAAACCACCAACAACCAGCAAATCTCCGGCCAGGTTACAGATCCGTCCGGCAGCGTGATTCCAAACGCTCAAGTTTCCGTCATCAGTACTGAAACCGATTTCAAGCGAACTGTGCCCACCAACGACAGCGGCAACTACGTTGTTTCGAACCTTTCTATCGGTCACTACAACGTTTCCGTCGAAGCCCAAGGCTTCAAGAAATACACCATCGATAACGTCGAATTGACGGTCGATTCCAAGCTTGCGGTGAATGCCAAGCTCGAAATCGGCAGCCTGTCGGATTCAGTAACCGTCCAGGCGGATGCTATCCAAATTGAAACCGCCAGCGGCGAAGTGGGCCGTCTTATCACCGGCGAGCAAGCTACCCAAATCCAGTTGAACGGGCGCAACTTCCCGCAGCTCCTGGCCCTTGTGCCTGGCGTCTCAACCACCTATGCCAGCGGCTTCGCCCTTTTCGGTGGCTACGGCGTCACCAACAGTTCTCAATCCGCCAACGGCGGCCGCACCGACACCTTCTCCTGGAACCTCGACGGCGTGGACAACAAAGACAACGGCGGCGGCGGTAACAACTTTGTCAACATCAACCCTGATGCCATTGCCGAATTCAAGATGCTCACCACCAATTACAGCGCTGAATACGGCAATAGCTCGGGCGGTGTAGTCAACCTCGCGATCAAGAGCGGAACCAAACAGTTTCACGGCGTAGCTTACGAGTACTTCCGTAACGACGCCATTCAAGCCCGCGCCTATAACGCCGCCACCAAGCCGGAACTCCGTTACAACAACTTCGGCTGGAACGTCGGCGGCCCCATTTTTATCCCCGGCGTCTTCAATAAGCAAAAGGAAAAGTGGTTCTTCTTCGTCGGCGAAGATTTCAAGCGCCTCCTCTCCGGTGCGCTCAACACCTGGACCGTCCCGACCGCGACCCAGCGACTCGGTAATTTCTCCGGGCTCTCCAAATTCCCCATAGACCCCACCACTGGCGTTGCTTTCCCCGGCGGCATCATCCCGAGCAACCGTTTCAGCCCGAACTCAGTCCGCCTGCTCAACAACTACCCTGAGCCCAATTTCACCGGCGCCGGCGGCAACTACACGTTCACCGATGTTGCTCCACTCAACACCAATCAGTACATCTACAAAGTGGATTACAACATGAGCAGCAAGAATCAGTTCTCCTTCCACTACGTCCGCGATTACTACACATCCCAACAGGATCAAACGCAGCTCATTGAATACAACCGCGATATCCCAGGCACCAACACCAGCCTTCAATGGACCTACGTACCGAACGCCACCACCGTAAACACCTTTATCGCCTCATTCTCAGGCAACGTGATCCTGGAAAAAACCGGTATCGTGGCCAACCCGCTGTTCATAAAAGACTACACACGCGCGGGCGAAGACTTCACGGCGCCCTCCATCTTCAACGCGTCCAACGCCATTCCCACCCTTGGCATCGCCGGTTACACCAGCCTCACGGCCACCGCGCTGAATTTCAACAATTTTAACCGCATCTTCGATCTGAAAGACGATTTTTCCAAGATCATCGGCAACCACAACGTGAAGGTCGGTATGGTCGCAATGCGGAGCCGCAAGAATCAGGACAATGTGCCCGCCATCAATGGAACGTTCGCCTTCAGCACCTCCGCTAGCGATACTTCAGGCAATGCGCTGGCCGATACTCTGCTCGGCAACTTCTACACCTACACCGAGGCCAGCAGCTTGCGCCAGGGTTGGTACCGCTTCACTCAAATCGAACCATACGTTCAAGACGATTGGAAGGTAACCTCGCGCCTCACACTCAACTTGGGCCTTCGCTATCAGTACATGCCGCCGCAATATAGCGCGCTGAACAACACATCCGCTTTCCTGCCCCAATATTTCAGCACCTCGCAGGAAGCGGTCATCAACCCCAAGAACGGCGCCATCCTCAGTGCGCCCGCGCCCTATAACGGACTCGTTCTCGGAGGCAGTAGCTTCCCGGCAACCGCCAATGGCCGCGTGACCCAGTTCAGCGACCCGGCGACAAACGCTCTCTTCCACAACCTTCCGCAAGGCACGGCCAAAACAGATTGGAATACCTGGGCGCCTCGCCTCGGTTTCGCCTATGATCCGACCGGTAAAGGCAACACCGTCATCCGCGGAGGTTTCGGCACATTCTACGAGCGCGTCGAAGGTAATTTCCTCTTCAGCGCCGTCAACAATCCGCCGTTCATTCAGCAAGACCTGATCTATAACGGCAACCTGGAAAGCCCCACCGGTGGCGCGCTTCAGAACTTCCCGCAAACCATCAACAACTCGCACTATCTTGATATGAAAGTCCCGCGCGTTCTGAACTGGAGCCTTGGCGTCCAGCGCAAGCTAGCGCACGAAATGCTCATTGACGTGGCCTACGTTGGTTCCAGTGCCGCCAACCTTTCCTACGTCGACGACATCAATCAACTCCCGGCCGGCACTCTCACCAGCCATCCCGGGGTCAACGCAAACGCCTTGCGTCCCTATCCTGGCTACGCTGACATCTACGAATACAACACCGGCGCCAACTTGATCTACAACTCCATGCAAATGCAGTTCAAGAAGCAGTTCGCCAAAGGTGGATTGTTCAACATCGCTTACACTTACTCACATGCGCGCACCGACGCCAACTCTTACAGCTACCAGCCCATGGATAGCTATAATCTGCGCGGCGATTGGGGCCCGTCCAGCTACAACCGCAACAACGTGTTTGTCGCCAGCTACGTATATCCGTTGCCCTTCTGGCGCGATGCCCAACAGGAGCTTTACAAGAAGATCCTCGGCGGCTGGCAGGTCTCGGGTGTGACCACATTGCAAACCGGTTTGCCCTTGAACGTCACGCTCGCTTCTGATATTGCTGGAACCGGTATTGCCAATCAGCGCCCCAACCTGATCAGTAACCCCACGGCCGGCGTCTCCGGCACCCAGTACTTGAACCCTGCGGCCTTCGCCGTTCCGACTGCCGGAACCTTCGGCAACCTGGGCGCCTATTCGATCTTTGGCCCGCCCACCAAGAATTGGGATGCTTCCTTACAGAAGTCGTTCCCCATCGGCGAGAAGGTTTCGGCTAGCTTCCGTGGGGAAATCTATGACTTCCCGAACCACCTCTCTTATTTTGGCGTCAACACCGGTAGCTTCTCGGCCACCCCGCCCTCAAGCTTCGGTCAGGTGAGCAGCACCACCGATCCGCGAACCGTGCAGTTCGCTCTACGCTTGAGCTTCTAACGTTAGCCGTTGACGCCGGATGCCAAAAATCCGCCGTCAACGGTAATGCATTGTCCCGTAATAAAACTGGCGGCGTCCGATGAAAGAAAAATCGCGGCGCCCGCCAGTTCCGGGATAGCGCCGAATCTCTTCATCGGCGTCCTCATCAACAGTTCGCGGCCACGATCGGTTCCATCCAGCAGTCCTG
>Ga0302319_10023608_pt1 | contig 10980 bp, 10 predicted proteins | sample Bog_T0_2_FD_203319 | JGI IMG/M metagenome (GOLD analysis project Ga0302319, IMG submission 203319) | Peat permafrost microbial communities from Stordalen Mire near Abisko, Sweden - Bog_T0_2 | ecosystem: Environmental > Terrestrial > Soil > Wetlands > Peat | place: Sweden: Abisko, Stordalen Mire...
GCCCCCATCCGGTACCGGCACGGTGCCGGCCCCGGCGGCCGACGCCCTGATCGGCTAAGCCCAGCCCGCCCCGCCCCACGGGCGCAAAACTTTTCTCCAGTAAGTTTGATTGCCAATCGAACCTTAAACGGGCTGATTTTCGGTTCAGTTTGCCGACGGAAGGGACCGCGACCGAAGACGACCGCCGCCCTCAAGACTCCCCCGCAGTAATCCCCCGATGCCCAGACCCGTTACCCTCTTCACCGGCCAATGGGCCGACCTGCCCCTGGAAAAGCTGGCCCCCCTCGCCAAACAGATGGGCTACGACGGCGTCGAACTCGCCTGCTGGGGCGATCACTTCGACGTCGTCCGCGCGGCCGCCAGCAAGAAGTACTGCCAGGAGAAATGGGACCTGCTCACTACCCACGGCCTGACCTGCTTCGCCATCTCCAATCATTTGGTCGGCCAGGCGGTGTGCGACCGGATCGACGAGCGCCACCAAGCCATCCTCTCCCCAGAAATGTGGGGTGACGGCAAGCCCGAGGGCGTCCGGCGGCGGGCGGCCAAGAACATGGCGACGGCGGCCAAGGCGGCCCGGCAGTTTTTTGACGCCAAGCCGGGACGGGGTGGGCGGGACGACTTTCCCGCCGTGGTCAACGGCTTCACCGGGTCCTCCATCTGGCATACGCTCTACGCCTTCCCCCCCACCAGCCAGGAGCAGTGGGAACGCGGCTTCCAGGATTTTGCCCAGCGGTTTGGCCCCATCCTGGAGGCGTTCGATATAGCCAACGTCAATTTCGCCCTCGAGGTGCATCCGACCGAGATCGCCTTCGACATTGCCTCGGCCGAGCGCGCGATCGCGGCCGTCAAAGGCCACCGCCGCTTCGGCTTCAACTACGATCCCTCCCATCTCGGCTACCAGGGCGTCGACTACGTCAAATTCATCCGCCGCTTCGGCCCCCGCCTTTTCCACGCCCACATGAAGGACGTCTGGTGGGGCCACGGCGACGGCACGGTCGGCGTCTTCGGCGGCCACGTCAATTTCGGGGACGCCCGCCGCTACTGGGATTTCCGCTCGGTCGGCCGCGGCGACATCAACTTCGAAGAGATTATCGTCGCCCTCAACGACGTGGCCTATCGCGGGCCCCTCTCGGTCGAATGGGAGGATGTCCGGATGCAGCGCGAGCATGGGGCGGCCGAGGCCGCCGCCTTTCTCCGCCGGCTCGACTTCGCGCCCAGCGCCGCCGCCTTCGACGCCGCCTTCGCGAAGAAAAAGTCATGAAGCGCAAACTTCGCTTCGGGATGATCGGCGGCGGCCGGGGCGCCTTCATCGGCGCCGTCCACCGCATCGCGGCCCAGATGGACGGCCAGGCGGAATTGGTCGCCGGCGCCTTGTCATCCGACCCGGCGCGCGCGCGCGCCTCCGGCCAAGACCTCTTGCTCGCGCCGGACCGGACCTACGGCAGCTACGCCGAAATGGCGAAGCGCGAGGCGGCCCGGCCGGACGCCGACCGCCTCGACTTCGTCGTCATCGTCACGCCCAACCACCAGCATTACGCTCCGGCCAAGCTTTTCCTCGAAGCGGGCTTCAACGTGGTCTGCGACAAGCCCGCCACCTTCAGCCTGGCCGAGGCCGTGGCGCTGCAGAAGATCGTAAAGCGGACGAAGAAGATCTTCGTCCTCACCCATAACTATACCGGCAATGCCATGGTGAAGCAGGCCCGGGAAATGGTTCGCGCCGGGGTCCTCGGCCCGATCAGGAAGATCGTGGTGGAATATCCCCAGGGTTGGCTCAGCACCCGGCTGGAGGCGAGCGGCCAGAAGCAGGCCGCCTGGCGCACCGATCCCAAGCGCAGCGGGGCAGCCGGCTCTATCGGCGACATCGGGACCCACGCCGAGAATCTCGCCCGCTACATCACCGGGCTAAGAATCGATTCGCTCTGCGCCGATCTCACCACCTTCGTTCCAGGCCGGAAGCTGGACGACGACGGCAACATCCTGGTGCGCTACCGCGGCGGCGCCCGCGGCATCCTCTACGCCTCCCAGATCAGCGTGGGCGAGGAAAACAACCTCACGATCCGGGTCTACGGCACCAAGGCCGGCCTGGAATGGCATCAGGAGCATCCAAACGAACTGCTGCTGAAATATCCCGACAAGCCGGCCGAGATCTGGCGGCGCGGCAACGGCTACCTGGGCGCGGCGGCGAAGCGGGCCACCCGCATCCCTCCCGGCCATCCCGAGGGCTACCTCGAGGCTTTCGCCAATCTTTACCGGGAGGCCTTTCGCGCGATCGCGGCGGAGGTGGCGGGCCGGCGGCCGCCCCGCGACGCCGATTTTCCCACGATTGCGGACGGCGTGGCCGGCATGGCCTTTATTGCCGCTGCGGTGAAGAGCTCCCGCGCCGGCGCGCGCTGGGTGCGGCTGAAATCCTAAGCATGCCCGTCATCACCGCCAGCAAGACCCAGCCCGCCTACGACGTCGTCATCGTCGGGTCCGGTGCGGGCGGGGGGCAGAGCGCTTATACCCTCGCCATGGCCGGGGCCAAGGTGTTGGTGCTGGAAGCGGGCCGCCATTACGATCCGGTCCGGGAAACGCCCATGTTTCAGGAGAATTTCCGGGCGCCCCTGCGCGGCGCCGACACCGCCCAAAAGCCCTTCGGCTTTTACGACGCCACCATCGCGGGCGGCTGGACGATGCCGGGCGAGCCCTACACCAACGCCCGAGGCGAGTCCGAACGCCAATTCGACTGGTGGCGGACCCGCATGCTCGGGGGGCGCACCAATCACTGGGGGCGGATCGCCCTGCGCAACGGCCCCTACGACTTCAAGCCGCGCAACCGAGACGGGCTGGGCGTCGATTGGCCGATCGGCTATGCGGACCTGGCGCCCTATTACGACCGGGTCGAGCGGCTGATCGGCGTCTACGGCAGCAACGAGGGCTTGGAAAACACCCCGAATTCCCCCCAGGGCGTCCTGCTGCCTCCGCCGAAGGCGCGCGTCGGCGAGCTGCTCGCCCAAAATCGGGCGAAGCAGCTGGGAATCCCCATCATTCCGGCCCACCGCGCCGTGCTGAGCCGGGCCCAGGATGCCGCCACCCTGCCGGCCTTGATTCACCCCGGCGATCCCCGGGCCCAGCGCATCCTGGGCGAGGCGATGCGCGGGCGGGCGCCCTGTTTCTGGGCGACGCCGTGCGGCCGCGGCTGCGCGATCAAGGCCAATTACCAATCGACGACCGTCCACTTTCCGCCCGCCCTGGCCACGGGTAACCTCGACATCCTGCCCGACGCGATGGTGCGGGAGGTGACCCTGGACAAGAGCGGCCGGGCCGATGGCGTCAGCTATGTCAACGCCGTGACCGGCCAGGAGGGCCGGGTACGGGGCCGGGTGATCGTGCTCGCGGCCAGCGCCGTGGCGACGGCGCGGATCCTTCTTTGCTCCCAGTCTGCCCGCTTTCCCCAGGGCTTGGCCAATCGCAGCGGCAAGGTCGGCAAGGGTCTCATGGACACGGTGGGCGCGTCGGTGGGCGGCCAAGTTCCGCTCCTGGAGAATCTCCCGCCGCACAATGAGGACGGAGCCGGCGGCGACCATATGTATTCTCCGTGGTGGCTCTACCGCGAGCAGCGCGCCGGCCAATTGGATTTTCCGCGGGGCTACCACATCGAGTTCCGGACCGGCCGGCCCATGCCGGGAGCCGATGCCTTCAACGGCCTCTCCCGCCACACCGGCGGCAGTTACGGCCGGCAATTGAAGGAGGATGCCCGCCGCTTCTACGGCTCCTTCCTCGGCTTCAGCGGTCGCGGCGAGATGATTCCCAACGACGACTGTTTCTGCGAGCTGGATCCCGTGGTGAAGGACAAATGGGGCATTCCTGCCATCCGCTTCCACTGGAAATGGTCCGAGCACGAAATCCGCCAGGTGGCGCATATGCAGAAGAGCTTCGGCGATATTATCGAGGCCATGGGCGGGACGGTGACCTCGAAGCCCACCCCACCCGCCCTAGCGATCGAACGTGGCGGCCGCATCATCCACGAGGTTGGCGGCACGGTCATGGGCACCGACCCCGCCACGTCGGTGACCAATTCCTGGTGCCAGACCTGGGACGCGAAGAATCTCTTCATCGCCGACGGCGGCCCGTTCTGCTCCAATGCGGACAAGAATCCCACCCTCACGATCATGGCCTTGGCGTGGCGCACGAGCGACCACATCCTGGAAGAAATGCAAAAGGGCAACATCTGAGATGGAACGGCGCGACGCGATCAAATGGATGCTGGCAGCGGCCGGCTCGGCCTTTCTCCTCGAGCGGCGCGGCCTCGCCCGCGGCGGCCCGGGGCCGGCCCCGGCCTGGGTGGGCGAGGGCAGCGATCCCAACCTCCTCAAGGACTATCACCCCGGCGACCTCTGGCCGCTGTCCTTCTCCCCGGCCCAGCGGCGCAGCGCCACCGCGCTCTGCGATGTCATCCTGCCCGCCGATGCGCAGTCGCCCAGCGCCTCCGCCGTGGGCGTGCCGGCCTTCATCGACGAATGGATCAGTGCCCCCTACGCCTGGATCGGGTCGGAGTCCGGCCCCGGGTCTGACCGTGAGGTCATCCTCGGTGGACTGGATTGGATCGACGGGGAAGCCCAGCGGCGATTCGCGACGGATTTTGCCGGGCTGATCCACAGCCAGCAGACGGCCATCTGCGATCCGATCTGCCACGAGCCCGCGGCCGAGCCCGAGCGGAAAGACGCAGCGAAGTTTTTTAATCGCTTCCGCGAACTCACCCTGGGCGGATTCTATACGACCAAAGAAGGCATGCTCGACCTCAAGTATATCGGCAATGTCGCCCAGTCTACCTTCACCGGCCCTCCGCCGGAAGCGCTGCGCCAAGTCGGACTGCTCTAACCTTTACTCCATGAAAATCCTCCCCCCCTCCCTCCTTATCGCCCTCGCCGCCATTCCTCTCCTCCGGGCGGAGCCGCCGCTGAATGAAACCGTGCCTCCGCCCGACAAGACCGCCGTCTACTCCCCGGTGCCGCCGGTGGTGGTGGCCCCGGAAGGCGGCGTCCCGTCGGATGCGATCGTGCTCTTCGACGGCAAGAACCTGGACGCCTGGGAGCCGGAGAAGGCGGGCTCGCCCGGCTGGAAGCTGGAAAACGGCGTCATGGTGGTCGTGCCCGGCGCCGGCGACATACGCACCAAGCGCGCTTTCGGTGACATTCAGCTCCATATCGAGTTTCGCGAGCCCAGCCCGGCCCACGGCAATGGCCAATACCGCGGCAATAGCGGCGTTTTCCTGATGGGGCTCTACGAGCTCCAGATCATGGATTCGTACGAGAACCCGACCTATGTCAACGGCCAGGCCGGCGCGATGTACAAGCAGTACGCTCCGTTGGTAAATCCCTCCCGTCCGCCGGGGGTCTGGCAAACTTACGACGTTATCTTCCGCGCCGCCCGCTTCGCAGCTACCGGAGTAGTGATTAGCCCCGCCCGAGTCACCGTCTTCTACAATGGCGTCGCGGTTCAGGCGGACGTCGCCCTCGGAGGCTGGACCCGGAACAAGGGCTACCCTCACTACGAGCCAACCCCCGACAAGCTGCCGCTCTCCTTACAGGAGCATCCCCAGGCGCCGGGGAGCGGCCCGGTCGCCTTTCGTAATATTTGGGTGCGGGAACTCCACTTGCCCCCGACCCCGTAAGGCCCGCGCGCCATGAATCCCGCCCGACTTTTCACCGCCAGTCGCGTCGCCCTGGCGGTGACGGCGATGAGTTTCGCCCTGCGCGGCGCCGCCGGCGCCGACTGGGTCATGCAGTTTCACCTCAGCCGGGAGCAAGTCGGCTGGGTCGACGGCACCGCTTTCTGGGGCTTCGCTCTGGCCATGCTCTTCGGCGGCCCGCTCTGCGACGCCCTCGGCCTCGGCCGCATCCTGGCCGTGGCCTTCGCCGGCCACCTGATCGGCATCCTCCTTACCCTCTTCGCCTGGAATTTTTGGAGCCTTTATGTGGGCACTCTGGTGTTCGGCATTGCCAACGGCTCGGTCGAAGCCGCCTGCAATCCCCTCATCGCCACCCTCTATCCCGAGGACCGGACCACCCGGCTCAACCAATTCCACGCCTGGTGGCCAGGCGGCATCGTCATCGGCGGCCTGCTCGCCTACGCCCTCAGCGCCGCCGGCTTCGGCTGGAAACTCCAGTTCGCCACCATGCTGGTGCCGCTAGCGATCTATGGGGCCCTGCTGCTGGGCCAGGAGTTTCCGCGCACCGAACGGGTGCAAAAAGGCGTTTCCACCTCCCAGATGTTCGGCGCCTGCCTCAATCCGTGGTTTCTGCTCATGGTCGCCGCCATGGTCCTGACCGCCTCGACCGAACTCGGGCCGGGTCAGTGGATACCTAATATCCTCACCCATGCCGGGGTGCCCGGGGTCCTGGTCCTGGCCTGGATCAGCGGGTTGATGGCGGTCGGCCGGCAATACGCCGGGCTCTTCGTCCACCGCCTGTCGCCGCTGGGCATGCTGCTGAGCGGAGCCATCCTCAGCGGACTCGGGCTTTACGCGATGAGCCACGCCTCCGGCGGGGCCCTCTTCGCGGCCGCGACCGTTTTCGCCCTCGGCGTCTGCTTCTTTTGGCCGACGATGCTGGGCTATGTCAGCGATCATTTTCCCAAGACCGGAGCCCTCGGCCTCGCCATCATGGGAGGAGTCGGAACCCTCTCCGTCAGTTTCGCCCTGCCTTTGATCGGCCGGATCTATGACCGGGCGATCGCCGTCCAAGTCGCAGCGGGTCAGGCAGCCGACTCCCCCGCCGTCGAGGCGGCCGCCGGCTTGCACGCCCTCGGCCGCGTGGCGATTTTACCCGCGATCTTGGTGGTCGTTTTCCTTGGCGTAGCCCTGCTCCGCCGGGGTCATCGCGAGGTCCTCGTCTAATACTTATGGCCCTGACTGACCTTCCCCTCCACCGCCTCATTCCCGCCCTCGCCCTCGGCGAGGTGGGTCCGGTCGATCTCGTCGACGCCTATCTGGAACGCATCCGCCGGCTCGATCCCAAACTGCACGCCTTTGTCGCCCTCTACGAGGCCGACGCGCGCCTGGCCGCCGAAGCGGCGGAAAAGGCGATCCGGTCCGGCCACCGCGCCAGCCCGTTTCACGGGATCCCCATCGCGATCAAAGACGTGATCGAAATCGCAGGCCGGGTCACGACCGGAGGATCCAAGGTGTGGCAGGAGCGCATTTCGCCCGTGACCGCCACCCTCGTGCAAAAACTGGTGGGTGCGGGCATGATCGTCCTGGGCAAGACCCATACGGTGGAGTTCGCGCTCGGCGGCTGGGGCACCAATCAGCATATGGGCACGCCCTGGAATCCCTGGGATGCCCACAACGCCCGCAGCCCCGGCGGGTCCAGCAGCGGTTCGGGCGTGGCAGTGGCCGCCCGGCTGGCGCCCTGCGCCATCGGGACCGACACGGGCGGTTCGGTCCGCCTGCCCTCGAGCTTTTGCGGCATCGTCGGTCTAAAGACGACGATCGGGCGGATCAGCGCCCATGGCGTCCTCCCGCTCGCGCCCTCCCTCGACACCCCCGGGCCGATGACGCGTTCGGTGGAAGACGCGGCCCTGCTCCTCCAACTCCTGCAGGGGCCGGATCCGCTCGACCCCAAGACCCTGCTCGCCCCGCCCAGCGATCCGTTTCCGGCCCTGAAGCGCGGCGTCGCCGGCCTGACCCTCGCCGTTCTTCCGGCCAGCGAGCGGGTCGGGGTCGATCCGGAGGTTCTGTCCGCCTACGACGACGCCGCCGCCGTCCTGGCCCGGGGCGGCGCCCGTCTCATCGAGGCTCCGCTGCCCTGCCCGATCGAGGTCTATGGCCTCTTGAGCGGCCAAATCATGACGACCGAGGGCTATGCCCAAATGAGCGAAATCGTCGAGCGGGCCGACCTGCCCACCGACGAGGATGTCCGACCGCGCTTTCTGCAGTCGCGCAGCCGCACCGCCCGGGAATACCTCGGCTTCTTGCGGGAAAAGGAGGCAAGGAAACGGGACTTCGCCGCCAACTTTGCCGCGATCGACGGCTTTCTCACCCCCACGACGCCGTTTGCCGCCCTAGCGCTTGAAACCATCGACCAGAAATCCCATCCCGCCCGCTTTACCCGCATGGTCAACGGCCTCGACCTCTGCGCCCTGGCCCTGCCCAACGGCTTCACCCGCACCGGGCTGCCCACTTCGCTCCAGATCATCGCCAAGGGCCGGGACGAGGCAATGGCCTTGCGAATCGGCTGGGCTTTCGAGCAGGCGACCGAATGGCTCGGACGCCGGCCCCCGGAAATCTAATTCGTTAGCTACCTTGATGAAACGGATCCTTTTCCTCCTGCTGTTGGCCGCCGGCTCGTGGGCCCGCGCGGACGGGCCGTACCAAATCGCGGTCATCCCCAAGGGCACGACCTATGAGTTCTGGAAATCCCTCCACGCCGGCGCGCTCCAGGCCGCGAAGGAGTTCACGGCGGCGGGCACGCCGGTCCGCGTCATTTGGAAAGGCTCCCTACGGGAGGACGACCGCGACGGCCAAATCCAGGTGGTGGAGAACTTCATCGGCCGGCAGGTCAGCGGCATCGTCCTCGCCCCGCTCGACAATCGCGCGCTGGTCGCCCCGGTCGAGGAGGCGATCGCCGCCGGCATCCCGGTCGTGATCATCGATTCGAGCCTGCGCTCGAATAAAACCGCCAGCTTCGTCGCCACCGACAACCGCCAAGGCGGGCGCCTGGCCGCCCGCCGCTTGGGCCAATTGCTGAATGGCCGCGGCAAAGCGATCCTGTTGCGTTACGCGGTCGGATCCGCCAGCACGGTGGAACGGGAGGAGGGCTTTCTCGAAGTGATGCGCGCGGAGTTTTCCGGCATCACCCTCCTCTCCACCGAGCAATACGCCGGCGCCAGCCGCGATTCCGCCAAGAGTGTCGCGGAGAATCTGCTCAATCGCTTCGGCCCCCAGGTCACCGGCGTCTTCGCCTCCAACGAGTCCGCGGCCTCCGGCATGCTTCTCGCCCTTCGCGACGCCGGCCTGGCCGGCGGCCGGGTCAAATTCGTCGGCTTCGACGCTGGCAAGACCCTGATTGCCGGGCTTCAGTCCGGCGATGTCCAGGGCCTGATTCTACAGAACCCCTACAAGATGGGTTATCTCGGGGTCAAAACCATGGTGGCGGTCCTCCGGCACGAAAAGGTCGCCGCTCAGGTGGACACCGGGGTCAGCTTGGTCACCCCGGAAAATATGGGCGAACCGGCTTCAGCCGCCCTATTGCACCCGCCGGTGGCGGAATAATTCGCCCCGGGGTTGAAAAACCGCGCCTTGTCGCCATCTTTTTGGGCCATGACCTTTGAGGCATTTCGGGAATCGGCGGCCAATTCCCTGGCCGCGCAGCCCAAGGGGCTCAGTCCGGCCTTGCTCGCGCTCTGGCATGACGCGCACGGCGACTGGCCGCGCGCCCACGCCAGCGTCCAAAATGAGCCGAGCCGGGACGGCGCCTGGGTTCACGCCTATCTGCACCGGAAGGAAGGCGACGAGTCCAATGCCCGGTACTGGTATGTTTGCGCCGGCAAACCCGTCCCCAGCACCCCTCTCGCCCAGGAATGGTCCGACATGGCCCAGGCCCTCTGGCAGACGGCCGTCAGCGAAAAAAACAGTACAGGACGAGTGGCAGCACGATAAAAACCGCCATCACGGTGTACAAAATCGCCCGGTGGCGTTGGGCTTTGGTCTTTTCAGCGTCGGAAGGGGGCATTATCTCCTTTGCTGATGAAAACCAACCACTGGCTGGTAAAGCAAGAGCCCGATAGCTATTCCTGGGCGACGTTCGCGCGCGAAAAGCGGACCGCCTGGGAGGGCGTGCGTAACTACCAGGCCCGCAACAATCTCAAAGCGATGGCGGCGGGCGACCCGGTTTTGTTCTACGCCAGCGGCGAAGCCAAGGCGGTCATCGGCCTGGCGGAAGTCTCCAAGCCGGCTTTTCCCGACATCACGGCGGACGAGCTGGGCTGGGTCGCAGTCGAACTGAAGGCGGTCCGGGCCCTGGCGCATCCGGTGACGCTCGCCCAAGTGAAGGCCGATCCCACGCTCTCGGCCATCGACCTGGTCCGCAACAGCCGGCTTTCCGTCATGCCCATCCCCGGTGCGGCCTTCGCCCGGATTGTTCAACTGGGAAGCTGAACATGGTCGAACAACTGACCATCCTCGCGCCCGGCCTCCTCGGCGGCTCGGTCGCCCAGGCGGCCCGCGCCCGCGGGCTCGCCCGCCGCATCGTCATCTGGGCGCGGCGGCCGGAGACCCGGCAGGCCCTGGCCGGCCAACCCTGGTGTGACACCGCCGTCGACACGCTGGCAGCGGCCGGCCGGGGCGCGAACCTCGTCGTTATCGCCTCGACCGTCGACTCCATCATCGCCCTGGCGCGGCAGATCGCGCCCCATCTGCCCCCCGGGGCTTGGGTGACCGACGTCGGCAGCGTCAAGGGTCGGATTGCCCGGGAAGGCCAGGCGGCCGTCCCGGGGGGACACTTTATCGGCGCCCATCCCATGGCCGGCTCGGAAAAGACCGGCTGGGAGCACGGCAATGCCGCCCTGTTTGAACGGCGCACCTGCTTTGTCACTCCCCTGCCCGGCAGCGACCCGGCGGCCGTGGCCGGAGTCACCGCCTTCTGGCGCGGGCTCGGCTCCGAGGTCGTGACCGTCGATCCCGATCGCCATGACGAGATCGTCGCCCACATCAGTCATCTGCCGCAGGCGGTCGCTTCCTGCCTCTGCTCGTTTCTCGCCACCAAGGATCCCGCCTGGAAAAATTTTGCCGGCGGCGGCCTGCGCGACACCACCCGAATCGCGGCCAGCGATCCCCAGCTGTGGCGGACGATCCTGGAGGAGAACCGCGGACCGGTATTGCAGGCGCTGCGCGAGTACCAGGCCGAGCTGGCGGCGTTTGAGTCCGCCCTGAGCCGGGGCGATTGGACCGAGGTGACGGCGCGGATGAGCCGGGGCAAAGCCTACCGCGACCAGTTTCGG
>Ga0302319_10023609_pt1 | contig 10979 bp, 6 predicted proteins | sample Bog_T0_2_FD_203319 | JGI IMG/M metagenome (GOLD analysis project Ga0302319, IMG submission 203319) | Peat permafrost microbial communities from Stordalen Mire near Abisko, Sweden - Bog_T0_2 | ecosystem: Environmental > Terrestrial > Soil > Wetlands > Peat | place: Sweden: Abisko, Stordalen Mire...
CATCGTTCAGCCCAGGGTCGCGACGGAGGAGCTACCCTGGGTAAACGCCCCAACAATGACCTACCCCAACGGGGTTGCATCTTCCCATCGATTTCCGGCCAATTTGAATTTCCGAAAGGCATTAGGGTTAGGATGGGTTAGGATCGGTTATGCTGGGACCCAAAACCAAAGGCAAACCGAGCCCGTTATTCATTGGCTGTTCGGCGTTGGCGTTGGCTGCGCCTCCAATTTTTTTAGTGCCAGCCCCATCAGCTTGTATTCATCACCATCATGGTGCTGGAATTGAAGGTGCCATCCGGCGGCCCTCAAGTCCGTGCTGCCCGTGTTTTTGAGCTGCGTTCTGAGCTTTGTCAATTGGGGAGCGCCCGCTTCGGCACCCTGAAACCTGAAACCTGAAACCTTGAACCTTTCCCCTCACTTCGTCATCTGCCAGCCCGCTGCCACCATGCCCCGGTAACCGCCGATGAGCGAATGCACCTGGCGATAGCCCATTTTCTGCGCCGCTTCGCTCGTCAGCGCCGAGCGGAATCCGCCCCCGCAATACATGATGATTTCGGTGTTGGGATCGGGATACCTCGCTTCCAGGTCGCGCTCCAAAACGCCCTTGCCCAAATGCACCGCCTCCACCGCGTGACCCGCCGCCCACTCGCTCTCTTCGCGCACGTCCAGCAGTACGACTTTCGGGTTGGCGGCCAGCTTGGCGCGCGCCTCCGCCACGCTGATTTCGTTGACGTGTTTCCTGGCCTCGGCGACCAGCTTCAAAAATCCGGGTGCATGATCCATGCCCCGGAAATTAAGCCCTTGGCCGCCCCCGTCAAACAAATAAAACATGAACCGCATTTTTCATGGGCCGACGGATTATATTGTGTTCAACCACGCCACGCGGAATTTCAAGAGCGTCAACGCCGCCGACCGGTTCCTGCTCATTGGCGGATTTGACAAAACGGATGCCGCGCACTGGCGGGTCGATGAGCGTCTGGAACTGCTGCCGCCCCGAACTCTGCAACAAGCCACGGCCGGCGTGCGGGTCGCCAGGTAAATACCCGCTCCAATCATATCACCCGGTCCACGAGCGGGCGCTGGTGGACGAATCGTTGGAGGTTATCCAGAAAGTGGCGGACCAGCGCCTGGTATTCGTCCGGCTGGCCACCCGCCACATGCGGCGTGATGAAACAATTCGGTTGCCGCCGGAGCGGATGATCCTGCGGCAACGGCTCGGGATCGGTCACATCCAGCCACGCAGCATGCAGCCGTCCGGAGCGGAGCGCTTCGCCCAGGGCGGCCTGATCCACCGTGGTGCCGCGTCCGATGTTGTAGAAAATAGCGCCGGGGGGCAGCGCGGCGAAGCGGGCGGCATCGAAAAATCCCCGGGTTTGGGCATTGTCGGGCAGAATGTTGATAAGGTGGCGGGCGCGTTGCCATGCGGGGGCCAGTTCCTTTTCGGTCACCACCGGCACCGATTCGTCGCCTTGCGGGTGGCGGCGAAAAGCGATGACGTCCATGCCCAGCAAGGCCAGCATTGGCGCCAGGCACCGGCCGATGGCCCCATAGCCGAGAATTAAAACCGTTTCCCCGCGCAGCGTGCTGCTGGCCTGGCGCAGGGCATTCCACGCAGGCGCGCCGTTCGGCAGCGGGCTGCGGAGAGCCAGCGGCAGATTTCTGGCCTGCGCGAGCAGGAAGCTCAGGACATGCACCGCGCAGGCTTCACAGTAAACGCCGGCACTGTTGGAAACGGCCACGTTGCGTTCGGCCATGAGGGCGCGAAATTCGGGGTGGTCGTAGCGCGTGATGCCGGAACTGCTGATATGAATCCACTTCAGGGCGCTGGCCCCGGCAATCGCCACGGGATCGGGCTGGCCAAAGGCGATCTCCGCCCGCGCCAGTTGCGGATCGGGTTCCGGCCGGGACAACACCGAGCTGGCCGGCGTGTGCGCGAACAGCAATTGATGTCCGGTGGTGCCCGCCTGCAATTGGGCCAGCGCCCCCGGCGGCAGGGCCAGATCCACGAATATATTCACGGACCGAGTATGGCATGCCGCCCGCGGCAGTGCAGCGCATTTTTAACGGCCCGGGGCACTACCGGGCCGCTCTAAGAATTATTGGGAAGTCGGGCAAATGGCAAACGCATGGACCCTGCCGGGGTGGCACGGGCCACTGGCCCGTACCGTCCGGCGACCCGCCGGACGGAACGGGTGAGGCGCTCTTTTTGCCAGCGGACACCGTCTCCGGCAGTGCGCCCCGCTCCGCTCAGCCGGGCTGGTAGCCCGGCAGCACGGGCCAGTGGCCCGTGCCACCCCGGCAAGATCCATGCATTTGCCATTTGGTGATTTGGAGCGGCCCTGCGGAAATTTTTGCGTTTTTCTCTAATAAGCGACAAAGTGGCGTGTCATAAAACCGGAACACGATGGACACCCGTTCAGAATGGCCGTAATGCGACCAACCGAAACCAACGCCGAGCCGCCCGGGCAGGAAACGATCGAGGAGCTGTTTGCAGCCCTGGAATCGCCGCTCTTGGGTTATGCGCTCCGTTGTGCCGGCGAGCTGACGGTGGCCGAAGACGTGGTCCAGGAAGCATTCATGAAGTTGCACGCGCAATTTGAAGCGGTCGAAAAGCCCCGGCAGTGGCTGTACCGCACGGTGCATAATCTGGCGCTGAACCGCCGGCGCGACGCGCGGAAAACCGTGCCGCTGAATCCCCCGAGTCCCGACCCCGAAAACGAAAACCTCCCCGCCTTGGAACCGACCGACCCCGCCCTGCCCCCCGATGCCCAGATGCTGCGCCTGGAGGGCATCGGCCTGGTGCGGATCAGTCTGGAGGCGCTGGATGCGCGGAGCCGGGAGCTGGTGCGGCTGAAATTCCACGACGAGTTGTCGTACAAGGAGATGGCCGCGCGCACGGGGCTGACGGTGGGCAATGTGGGCTTCATCTTGCATTCCGCGCTGAAAACCATCGCCATTGAACTGGCGAAAACCGGGGTGGTGCCATGAACTTTGAACAACCATCACGCGAACAAATCGAGGTCCGCATCACGGCGCTCTTGCTGGGCGAATTGCCCGCCGAGGAGGCCGCGCTGCTGCGCTACACCCTCGCGCAATATCCCGCGCTGCAACAGTTGCATGACCAGTTGCAGTCCGCGCTGGGACTGGTGCGCGAGGCGGCGAAACATCCGGCGGAGGGGCCGGTGGAAAAAGGCCCCCGGCGCAAGCTCTCCAAGAATCGCCGGCGGATCTTGCTGGAGCATTTCAAGACGCCCCGCCCGACGCCGAAACCGGAGCCGTTGTTTTGGTTGAAACGGATTACTCTTCGCAGGTGGGTGGAGGTGGCACTCCTAGTGGTGATTTTGGGAGCGCTTGCGGCGGTAATGGTGCCATCCACAAAATCGCTCGGGTGTAACAGAAGCTCTTTTAGCGTCAGTGCGTGGTTTCCGAAGATGGCCGTAGTGAATGAAGCCACCCCGGCACAGTCGTTGAAATATCGGACCTGGGCAGCGGATAATTCAGACAAGCACCCGGCCACTCCCCCCACCGTTGCGCCACCTGTACCCGCGCCAAGTACACCGCCAGTGGCCACCGAGGCTCCAGCGCCCGTTCTCGCCCCGCCGCCAACACCGATTGTGCTTCCCAATTACGGGGTGGCCACGGCCGGCCTTGACTCGGGCTCTGCGGCCTCTCCCTTGCCGCCGCCGCAGGTCCATTCGGTGGATTATGGCTTTGATCACCCGGCTTCCTTTCCGGCTTCAAAACCAGCGCAGGGTGAGAGTCTTACACTCAATGGCAACATTGAATACGGCGCGCCGGTGACGCTCTCAGGCGGAAGCGTCGGCGGTGGCGGCGGTGGCGGAGGATTCAGACAGGCCACTCCCGACCTCAGCGTGGATTCCAGCGGCAATGGAACCATCAGTGGTGTTGGCGGTTCTGCCATCAGAGGCAGTACAGGTATCGGCGGCCCAGTTGCAAACGAGGCATCTTTGCGCTCTGGAGAATTATCTCGTGACCGCGAGAAGCATGGGTTTAGCGGTAAAACCACCATCATCGCCGGCCGGCGACCGGCCGCCGAGGCACCGGCTGCTGGCGCGATTGAATTACCGAAGGCTGCCGACGACGATGGCAATTCGACCGGCCAACACAATCGCGAATTACGTTCCGGGACATATTCGCTACAACAAGATAAAGACCATCACGCTCACACCCAGGGCAAGGAATTACGCATGGCTGGCGTTGAAACACATTGGATTCTTCCCGAGGGCCGCAGCGGACAGGGAAATAACCAACCCGGGGAAACCGTGCCGACGGTGGCGGAATCGAGTCAAAAGGCCGATATAAGTGGAAAAGGACCCGTCTATTCGCAGCAGATCGTCGGCTATGTGAATGTCGCAGCATCGGCTACAACCGCTCCACAACAATCCCAGACCGACCCGACTGCTGGCATGGTTGAATTACAGAAATCTGCGGATGACAATTCTTTGAAACAGCAAATTGCCCCTGGCAACGGTGCGCTGGCTTGGAAAGATACTGAGAGCGATGGGGTAGTTACTCCCATGACCGGCCTGCCCATGGCTAAAACTGAAGCGCCACTTCTGAGTAAAAATAGTGCGGCACCATCCGATCAGTTCATCGTTGCCACCAATTTCGTTTCCCAGAAAAACGTGGACCGGCTGGCCCGGAAATCAACACCTGAACCCACAGCCCAACCAGCCGAACCAGACGCCCCCATTCGCCAACCCGCGCCCAACACTCCCCTGCCCCAGCCGGAGATATTGACGGGCAGCAACGCGTTCTCCACATTTTCGCTCAACGTCAGCGATGTGTCGTTCAAACTCGCGGAGGCCAGTTTGCAAAACGGACGGCTGCCGGACACGGCGTCCATCCGCAGCGAGGAATTCATCAACGCGTTTGACTATCGCGATCCCGAGGCCGCGCCGGGCCAGCCGATGGCCTTCACGTCGGAGCGGGCGCGTTATCCGTTCGCGCAGAATCGCGAGCTGCTGCGGTTTGCCGTGAAAACGGCGGCGGCGGGTCGCCCGAGCGGCCGCGCGCTGAACCTGGTGTTGTTGCTGGATAATTCCGGCTCCATGGAGCGCGCGGACCGCGTGGCCATCATCCGCGAGGCGTTGCGCGTGCTGGCCGCGCAGTTGCAGCCGCAGGACACCGTGAGCATTGTCACGTTCGCCCGCACCGCGCGGCTCTGGGCGGATGGCCTCCGCGGCGACCAGGCGGGCGCCACGCTGGAACAGGTCGGCGGCATCACCCCCGAGGGCGGCACGAATCTGGAGGAAGCCATGCGGCTGGCGTACGCGACCGCCCGCCGCCATTACCTGCCCGACGGCATGAACCGCGTGGTGCTGATGACCGACGGCGCGGCCAACCTGGGCAACGTGGACCCGGACGCCTTTAAACAAAAAGTGGACGCGCAACGCCAGCAGGGCATCGCGCTGGACTGCTTCGGCATCGGCTGGGAGGATTTGAATGATGACCTGCTCGAACTACTCTCCAGCAACGGCGGCGGGCGCTATGCGTTCCTGAATTCGCCGGAGGATGTGGCGAAGGAATTCGCGGCGAAGCTGGCGGGGGCGTTGCAGATCGCGGCCGCAGATGTGAAGGTGCAGGTGGAATTCAATCCGGCCCGGGTGATTTCCTACCGCCAGATCGGCTACGCCAAACATCAGCTCACGAAGGAACAATTCCGCGACAACACGGTGGCGGCGGGCGAGATCGCCGCGCAGGAGGCGGGCAACGCGCTCTACACAATCGAGACCAATCCGAAGGGGGACGGCCCGGTGGCCACCGTGCATGTGCGCTACCGGATTCCCGGCACGCAGGATTATCGCGAGCATGGCTGGGACGTGGCCTACACGGGCACCGCGCCGGCACTGGATCAATCCAGCGCGGCGATGCGGCTCGCGGCGACGGCCAGCGCGTTTTCCGAATGGCTGGCGGCCAGTCCGTATGCGCAGGAGGTCACGCTGGATGAATTGCAAAAACTGCTGCGCGGCGTGCCGGAAATCTACGGCGCGGATGACCGTCCGAAGCAATTGGAAACGATGCTTCAAGCGGCGAAGAGTCTGGAAGGGAAGTAAGCATGCAACCGAAACCCAGCACACACCACGTGATAGCGCAGATTTCCAAATCTGCCTTAGCGGTTCCCAAACCTGCGTGCCAGGCGCGGGCCTTACGCTGGCGCAGATTCGATTACCCCACGCCAATCCACGCCCAGCCGGTTGGGAAACCGGCGATACGGCAGGCTGGGAAGCCTGCGCTACGCGGCCTTCGCCCAGCCATCGGCACGGCTGCAACGCCAGTCTTGGTAGCGCAGGTTTCCAAACCTGCCGTATCGCAGGTTTCCAAACCTGCGTGCCAGGCGCGTGCCTTACGCCGGCGCAGATTCGATTACCCCGCGCCAATCCACGCCCAGCCGGTTGGGAAACCGGCGATACAGCAGGCTGGGAAGCCTGCGCTACGCGGCCTTCGCAGAGTTATAGGCACTGCTCCAACGCCAGTCTTCGGGCCGGGCACACAAACCGGCGTTCACGGGATTGTTCCTGATATATCGGGCAATGCGCGACTTTTCCTCTTCCGTGCGGATCCAATGATCAAAGTATTCTCGCTGCCAAAACGGGCCTTTTCCCAGACCAATGATTTGCATGGCCTGTCGCGAGCTAAACTGTTTCCAAGACTTGACTATGTCCCCGAGCAAATGGCTGGGCATGGGCCATACGATGGCATGCACATGGTTTGGCATGATCACCCATTCTTGCAACAGATAACGCTGTTGATGAAAATGCCGCAAGACATCAGCAAGCATGCCTGCAACCTCTTCTCGCCGCAAATGGCATACGCCCATTCCCCGGTCAAGGCAGTGCTCCAATTTTCGCTGAAAGTCGCGCGCAATTTCTCCAGTCGGATCAATCACGCTGCCTTCTTCAGCCAATTGTCGTTTCGCACTGACCTTTTCCTGTTCAAACTGCAACAGCATTTCCCGGGGCAGGGAATCCGCCAGTCGGAAGGTGACAAAATAAGCAGCGCCTTCTCGTTTTACATGCGGCAAATAGCCGCGATTGTGAATGCCGGAACGGAGTGGATTAACGACGTCTTTCACGCCATCCGCACGCAACTGATGGCGCACACGATTCAGACCTGGATTCGGTTCATCCGGTATTGTGAACGGCATGGGAACACTCTGGCAAAGACCGCTCAGAAAAGCGAGCATTGCCCACTTGGAGTATCGCAGGTTTCCAAACCTGCGTGCCAGGCGCGTGCCTTACGCTGGCGCATAATCGATTACCCCACGCCAATCCACGCCCAGCCGGTTGGGAAACCGGCGATACAGCAGGCGGGGAAGCCTGCGCTACGCGGCCTTCGCCCAGCCATCGGCACGGCTGCAACGCCAGTCTTGGTAGCGCAGGTTCCCAAACCTGCGTGCCAGGCGCGGGCCTTACGCTGGCGCAGATTCGATTACCCCACGCCAATCCACGCCCGGCCGGTTGGGAAACCGGCGATACGGCAGGCTGGGAAGCCTGCGCTACGCGGCCTTCGCCCAGCCATCGGCACGGCTGCAACGCCAGCCTTGGTAGCGCAGGTTTCCAAACCTGCCGTATCGCAGGTTTCCAAACCTGCGTGCCAGGCGCGGGCCTTACGCTGGCGCATAATCGATTACCCCACGCCAATCCACGCCCAGCCGGTTGGGAAACCGGCGATACAGTCGGCTGGGGAAGCCTGCGCTACAACCGCGCGGCGGCATCACAATTCTTTTACAAACCCCTGACGCCGGCCTGACAACGGACACGCGTTATTGCCGCTAAAATTGGATTGCCTTATGAAAATTAAAACAAGCTTCCTCACGGCGGTGGCTGCCGCCCTCCTGCTGCCGGCGGCGGCCGCTCCGGTCACCTTGAGCGATTTCAAACTGACGGGCGATCTGGGCGGCGAGGCGGCGGCCTTCACCCTCACGGGCACGGCCAGGGTGGACGACGCCAAGGGCGGCGCGCTGGAATTGCTGTCCGGCCCGGTTGCGCTCACCAGCATTGATCCGCGCCAGAAATGGCATTGGGAAAACGACCATGGCCGGTTCCTCGCGCGGTTTGATCGCAGCGGCACGTTTCCCCTCGAAGTCCATTTCAACGCCGCCGTGACGCGCAGCAATGACTGGAGCGCGGTGGATTTCCAGGTGGCGCGCAGCGCGTTGCAGCCGGTGGTGTTGCACGGGCTGGCCACGAACACGGAATTCCAGTTCACCAGCGCGGCGCGCCCGCAACGCACGGGCAACGACTTCCTCAGCTATTTGCCGGTGGATGGCGCGGTGAGCCTGGCCTGGAAACAGGCGCGCAAAGAGAGCGAGGGAAAACTGTTTTACGCCGCCGAAATGCTGGCCCAGATCAGCGTGAGCCCTGATTTAATGCGCCAGACCGCCTTGTTGAACGGTAAAATCATGCAGGGCGAGCTGAGCCGGCTGGCGCTCAAACTGCATGGCGCCGGGGAAGTCACGCGCGTGCAGGGCGACGACGTGCTCGCGTGGAACGTGACCCCCGGCACCAATTCCGGGGAGCACGAGCTCATCGTGCAGTTCAACCAGCCGCAGAAAGATGCGTTTGCAATCACCGTGCAGATGCAGACGCCGCTGGGGACTTTTCCGCAAACGGCCGAGGCCATGCGGTTGGAGCCCGAAAACGCCACGCGCTTCGCCGGCAGCCTGCGGATTGTCAACCACGGCGCGGTGCGGCTGGAGGTGCTGTCCGCCAGCGGTCTGTCCCAGATTTCCCCGGATCAATTCCCCGAGGTGAACCTGTTTCAAGCCACCGGCAACCAGCGGTTTGCGTACCGGTTTTCCAGCGCGGATTTTGCCCTGCGCGTCCAGGCCGATCAAATTCTGCCGGAAGTGGGCGTGTCCGAGGTCCTGGCCTACAACCTGGGCGAAAGCGAGCTGGCGGTGGACGCGGAACTCGAGCTCGACATCCGCGAGGCCCCATTGCGCGAACTCTGGTTGCAGGTGCCCAAGGGCTACGCCGTGGCCCGGCTCACGGCCTCGGGCATGAGTGATTATTTCACCGGCGAGACCCCCGATCATTCCGGCGCGGAGCTGCGGATCGTCTATGGCCAGCCCATCGCGGACCGGCAGGTGGTGCAATTGCGCCTGGAACGCAACCAGTCGCTGGGAGAAACCAACTGGACACTGCCGCGCGTCGAGGTGGCGCGCGCAAAATCCGTGCGCGGCTTCATCGGCGTGGCGGCGGACAGCGGGTTCCGGCTCACCCCCGACCGCACGCAGGCGCTAACCGAAATTGCCACCGCCTTCTTTCCCCGGCAACTGGCGGGCATCCAGTCCGCCTTCCGCCTGAGCGAGCCGGACTGGCAGGCGGCGCTGCGGGTGGAGCGCCTGCCGCAGACCTTGCAGGCGGATGTGTTTCACCTCTTTTCCATCGGCGAAGGCATCGCCTACGGCAGCAGCGTGATGAATTATGTGGTCAGCGGCGCGCCGGTCTCGGCCTTTCACGTGGAGTTATCGGACGAGTATTTCAATGTGGAGTTCACGGGCAAGGACATCCGCAACTGGGAGAAGACGACCAACGGCTGGCTGGTGCAACTGCACACGCCGGTATCAGGACCCTATGCGCTGCTCGCCACCTACGAGCGGCCGTTCAAGCCGCAGGGCGAAACGCTGGCGTTCACCGGCGCGCGCCCGCTGGATGCGCAGTCCGAGTCCGGCCACACCATCATCATCAGCGCGTATCAATTCCAGGTGCAACCGGTGGCCGTTTCGCCGAGCCTGCTGGCGCTGGAGCCCGGCGAGGTGCCCCCGGAATACCGCCTGTTCTTTGACCAGCCGGTGCTGAAGGCGTACCGCTATTCGGCGCGGCCGTTTGAACTCAAGCTCGCGCTCAGCCCGCTGGCACAGGGGGAATCGCTCCCGCAAGTCGTGGATCGCGCCGCGCTCACCACGCATATTTCGAAGGAAGGCCAGGCCGTCACGGACGTGCGCTATTTCGTGAAAAGCCGGGGCAACCCGGATTTCCGCGTGACCCTGCCCGACCAGACGGATTTGTGGTCGGCATCGGTGAACGACAAACCCGTGGTGCCGGTGAGGGATGGCGACTCGCAACTGATTCCCCTGCCCCGCCACGCCGATCCCGACCTGGTGCTGCGCATCGATTTGAAACTCGCCGCCAAGGCCCAGGACGCCCGGCGCGTGACCGTGTCCACGCCCAGGGTGGCCGCGCCGGTCATGCTGGCCGAATGGCAATTGCAACCGGACGCCGGCCAGCGTTTGCAATTCCTCCACGGCACGCTCGCCCCGGTGGATGAAACGCCGGACGCCTCCGGGTTCGCCCAGCTCACCCAGATGGCGGCTGGTGACGCCAGCTCATTTTGGACTTCCCTCGGCATCACCCTGGGTTGTTTGTTGCTAACCCTGGTGCTCTGGCGCTGGGCGACCATGGAAGGAGCTTATCGCCAGAGTTCGCGGCATCTGCTGGGCGGATTCGCCGGCGCCCTGACGCTGCTGATCGCCGCGCTGGCCTTTTTACGCCTCGTGGGCACGATGGAATGCCTGCCCACCGGCACGCCGGATACCCTGACTTTTCTGGCCCCGGTGCAGCAGGCCGGCAACGCCATGACGGCCCAGGTCACCAATCTGGAGGCCAGACTCGCCGCCCCCGGTTCCCTGGGCCGCGCCTGGCCGGCGTTGCTGGCCGTGGTGGCGTGGCTGCTGGCCTGGCGGCAGGATCCGGGCTTCATGAAAGCGGCTTGCAGCCTCCTCGGCTGGACGGCTCTGGCCTGGGCCACCTTGCGTCTGCCCAACGGCGCGCCGCTCTGCTTCGCGGTCCTGGGATTGTTTTTGTTGGCGCGGGGGGTGTGGCCTTCGGCGCGGCAACTCTGGCGTTTGCCGGCAAAACCCGGAACCAATGCGCCGCCGGCAAACATCCCGCCGCTGGTCGCCCTCCTCGCCGGTTTGCTGCTCCTCGCAGCCGCCGGGAATGCCCGTGCCG
>Ga0302319_10023611_pt1 | contig 10979 bp, 10 predicted proteins | sample Bog_T0_2_FD_203319 | JGI IMG/M metagenome (GOLD analysis project Ga0302319, IMG submission 203319) | Peat permafrost microbial communities from Stordalen Mire near Abisko, Sweden - Bog_T0_2 | ecosystem: Environmental > Terrestrial > Soil > Wetlands > Peat | place: Sweden: Abisko, Stordalen Mire...
CGGCTCCCGGCCAAATTCCGAGCGAAATGCGACAATCCCGGCCTCGACCTCGGCCCGCCGCTTGGAAAACCGCTCCCGGATTCCGGCGGAAACCCCCGCTATCTCGAAACCCGTCACCGCCCCTTTGTTGTCGCGGATCTGACCGATTTCATAGCCCAAGGCGAGGCACGACCGTGCCATCTCGTTCTGGTAGACCTTGCCGGCATATCGGATCGCCGAAACCATCTCGAATTCCGTTAGCGCCCGCCAGGACTTTGTGCGGAGGTCCCAGGTCGCATTGGTGGTCACAAAATGGGTATGCACCTGCGGATCGAGCGCCCGCGATGCCGTATGCCGGAAGGCCGCCGCGACGACGTTCGAGGTCCGCCGGTTGGCCCGCCAGGCGAAGGTGTTTTCCTGCCGGGCTGCGAACTTCTCCAATTCCCCAAAGGCGAGAGCCGCCGCCGCATCATGCGCCGCCAGCAGGCGGGTGTCGCCCATGGTGACGGCCATGACCGAAATCGACTTCTGGGCGCTGCATTGGAAGTCGAAAAACTTCACCCGGTCACTCCCATCACGCGGCGTCAGTTTCCCGGACCCATCGGGATGCCGGTTATTCCTCAAATTTTCAAAGGCCGCATCTCCGGCTTTTATTTCCCCATGAAGAATCAGCTTCTCTGCCCCACGACCTACCCATTGACCTACTACCGTCTCATTTTCGCAGTAATAGTCATTCGCCGTGAGATGGTGGCTCAGGTACGTTCCTCCATTCTTGATCTTTGCCATGGTGAACATGCGTCGATTCCTTTCCCGAAGCTACGTTGTCAATGTGTCCTCAGAGTGGGGTTATTTTTTGAGACGCAATATGTCTAACGCCGCTTGCGCGGCGCCGAACAAACTCGAACAAAGCCGAACGCTGTTCGGGTAAATTCGGGTCCATTCGGCCCTCGTGGTAGAAAGCCGCCGAACATGCCCGAATTTCCCCGAATAGCCGCCGAATAAGCCCGAACAAAGCCGAACGGTTGACGCATCCGCCGGGGCATGAACCTCGATGACCAGATCGCTAATTTCCTCGCCGACGCCGATGCCCGGCCACCCCGCAGCAAGCTTGAGCCCTACGCGGACTTGATCCGCGAACTGCGCCAGCGGCGCTGGACCTTCAGGAAGATTGCCGACGCCCTGCGCGAGCGGTTCGCCGTTACGGCAAGTCCAAGCACGATCCACGATTTCGCCAAGGTCCGCGCACAGCGGGCCAGAGCGGAAATTCAACGGACCCAACCCGAGCACCCGCAGCCCGATGCAGCCGCACCAGCGTTCGGCAAGCCACCACGGTTCCACGTCAAAATGTAGGCCAGCCGGACTCACTTCGGATCGTCAAATTCCATTTCAGCCCCGTAGACCCCGCCGTTGTCGTTTTTTCGCCAAGTGCCGCTCCGCACGGCTGGTCCGGTGAGAGTGAACTTGTGGCCGGTGTCGGTCTTCTCGATTTGCATCGAAAGCCCCGCATTGGTGACCTGATCGCAAAATCCCTTTGCCTGCCGGGCGTCCTGATAACTGCCCCAGAAGACCCATACTGGGATGGCTGCGCCGCATGCAATGGCGAGAACCACCAGAAAGACCGCCAGGCCGCTGCTGACTCCCTCGTCGAGTTTTGCCGCGGCTCGTCTCAATTGTTCCAGGAGTTCATTTTGCCGCTCGATGCCGGCGGCGATTTGCCGCACCGGAAGAGACTCCACCAGACGTACCGTTTCGGCGGTGATGGTGTTCTTGAACGATGCCTCCCGGCGGACTTCTGCTCCGACTAGGCGGGAGGCGATGTCCTCCATATTTCGGACGACTTTGGCGCCTGCATCCGTCATTCCCTTCGGGATCATTTTTGCGTAGGCGCCGTTCGCCTCCAGCACCGCTAAAAGCTTGCCCAGGTAGGTGTCATCACCCGTCTCGGAGATTTCCTCAAACGCGTGCCGCGCGGCTTCCCGCTTTTCCGGCGGTAGGGCCGCGATGCACTGTTCCAAATAGGATTCGGGATCGCCCGGCATCATGTGATATTGCTCCGGTTGATCTTGGCACCCCGCCGGATTGGCATAGGCGGAGGCAGCGATGCCAGTTCGGAGCCTAGGCCGGTGACCAGGTCCGCCGGCAGGAGCTTGCCCGCTATCCGGTCGAATTTCCTGAAAATCCCTTTGATCCAATCCTCGATCACCATCCGCACCAGGGAATCGAGGGGAAGTTCGAGATTCATGACGGCCTCGGCGTGGCATACCCCGCGTCCGAGATCGGCTTCGAGGGCCGCCAGATGATTGCGGGCGACGGACAATAGTGCTGGAAATTCTAGCACCTCGGCACCTAGCCCCTGAAGGTCCCCTTCAAGCTCCGATCCGTCGAACATCCGTGTTCGCGGGGCGCGGGCCCGGTTCTTGACGACGACATAATCGACCGCGCCGCCGAGCCGGCTTACCGTCTGGTCCATGTCCGTCATGACTTCGAGATCGTCCGCTGGAAACAAAAGAACCGTCACCCGGCCGTCCGCGCCGGCGAAGGTCTCGGGAAACCGGATCAGCTCAAAACCCCGGATCAGGATTTCGCTCAGATGCGCCCTTGGGTCGATGACTGTGACGGGCAGGCCCGCACAGCCTCGCAGGAGCTTGATAAGGTCGCCCTCGGGTTCGTCGCCCAGCGGAGCGAGCGCGACCTTTTCCGGGAAGAGTCGCGCAAAACTGCGGTGGTCGGGATCGAGGTCGAAACCTCGCCATGTGACGGCGTGCTGTTCGAGCCAGCCGCCGATTGCGCCCAGGGTTGTGCTTTTGCCCACGTTCCCCCGGGCTTGCATGGGAACAATGAGACGATGATGGATGGATTTCATGGGATTTGGTTGCAAGGCGATGCGCCTCGTTTCCTCTCCAGGGGTGTCAACCGGCCATCCGCAAATCCTCCCGCTGCTTCTTTCGGGCCGTGATCTCCGCAATGAAATCGAGGATGGGCTGCATCTCCGAGAGTGCCAATTCGCACGTCGCCGGAGACCATTCCCGCCATATCTCCGGGTGGTTCTCGACGAATCGACCCACCGCTCGCAGCTCTCTCAGAAGGGCGAAGGGTGCAGCCGCCCCGGCCGGCGCCGGGCCATCGTCGGGATTTGTCGGGCCGGCGAGGTGCTGCCGGATGCGTTTCCGCAGCTCGCGGACCGACAGGCCCTCTCGGGCGGCGGTAGCCAGCCAGGTTTTGATTTCGTCCGGCGTTTTGAACGCTTTTCCCACCTCGCAGTGGTGCGACCAGGACAAAGTGTTGTGACGACACAACAGAGGGATTCGGGAACAGACGAGCTTGGCCGAGCGCAGCGTTCCGGGATCGAGCCCCGCCGCTTTGGCGTATTCCGTGATTTGCCCGCGATACTTCCCGCCCCCAAAAGCAAGGAGATCGCCAAGCCAGGCGGTAAGCGTGTCCCGCCTGCGGCTCGCGTGGCCAGCCATATTGACCACAGTCGCGACCAGTCGGGACCAGTTCTCAAGACTCAGGCCCGGCTTGAGGGTTAGACCAAGCCGCGAAGCCGTCTCTATGTGCTCCTGAGGTAGCGCGGCCAGCAACTCGGAGGGCACGGCAGCAGCCTCCGACCCCGATTTAAAGGCCGCAGAGGTTCCGGCATCCGCCGGAGAGAAAGGCAGGATGATCTCAGGCGGCATCGTTTCTTCGATTGACGAGCCGGTGTTCGGTCCGGATCGCTTCGTCCTTTTGCGAAGGCAGAAGTGGCAGATCGAGCCGCTTTCTCATCTCTTCCGCTTTCCGGCGGAACCATTCGTGAGTGCAGCCATGCCGCCGCCCGTAGTCCCGCAGGCTGGCCGGCCCAAATTCGGCGATGCCCGTAACATGGATGAAAACATCGACCGCGAAATCACGGTCCTTCTCCCCGCCGAATTCATAGGCGATGTCACGGGCGATCCGAAGTTTGTCGGCCCCGCTGTCCCCGTTCTCCATGCCCAGCAGCTTCCGCAGATCGTCGAGCAAGCCGAATTTGGCCGCGTCACGGAGGATGTCCGCAGCGGTATCGAGTCCGGAAAAATCCGGTTCCGCTCTGCCTGCAGAGGCACAGTCGGAAAATTGATGGGAGTTGGAAGTAGATTTCGCCATGGGCGCGTGCTTTTCTGGCGCGTAGGATAGCGCATCGGCCGGTAGCGAAATAGGGCCTCCATGGATGCCCCACGTTGACCTATTTAATGGCATGATTGATGCTGGGCGGCCAAGGCCGCCGCAGCTTTACATCCGGTTATGCGCGTTCGGGGGTTCATGCCAGTTTCGCGCCGATGGTCGCATAGTTCGGCATTGGCAGATAGGGCCGGTGCGACGGGCTGATTGTCCCAATCTGCCGTTTGTGGCGGCATGCCGGATTAGGGCTTGGAGTAGTCCTGCCGGCCGGAAGATGGGCCGATTCCCCTTCCGCTATCTACTGGATGATACAACCATAACCATGATTTCACCATCAGTCTGCTCAACCAACGTCCCCGCACTCGACCCCAGTCCTAATGCGCCAAATCCAATGCTTTCAAGCGCGAATCGAATTTAATGAGGTGGTTTTCCTTTTCACCTACCATGGCTTCGGATACTCGTACGGAAGTGTTGGACGGACGCTTATATCATGCCACCACCTGAACAACTCTGGGACGACGATCCGACATTTGAAATCCTGCCGGTTCCTGACAATGGCTACGTGAGCGATCCTCGTTGGCGCGATCAAGGCGCCCTCTTCGTGTTGCTCGGATATCATCGAGATGCGCCGGGCGATGAGCGTGTGATTTGCGTCAGTCATACCCCCGCTTTCGGTATCTCTATCATCCATGCGAAGCGAAATCTGGAGCCGCTGGGTTATGTCGTTATGAAGGTTGCGTATAAGTTGACGGGACCTTCCGACTTCGAGAAACCTGGCACGGAATTCCGGGACTATGTTCACGAGGTGAGGGATCTGGCGAGGACCCATAAGCCCGAACTGCCCGTTTATCCTCGGGCGCTCGCCACGTGGGGGAAGGATCAGAGTTTTTTCATCTGCTCAGTTTACGAATTTGAGGAATGGATTCCCTGGAGAAACTCTGGCGAGTTCGTGTTGTTGGCTGCCGGTGCGCAAGGTGATCCGGAGGTTCTGGTCGCGGACGTGTGCCAGCATATGCTTGAACAATTGAGGCGCCTCCTCGACGACAAGCGCATTCGACAGCATAACCCGATGGAAATCGCGTTCCGATTCTTGTTCGCTCAAACTGAACTTCAGGTTGTCATGCGGCGCACGGATTTCAGGGTAGCGCATCCCCAGCGGGTCAAATTTGTTGGAGGATGGCTTTCTCCTACAAGAGTTAGCGGCATCGGGATTGATCTTCGCATCAACAAGGCTAGTATCGAAGTTCTATGACAAAGTTGTTCATCGAAAGACGTGACGACGGGAAGTATACCGTGACCAAACAGAACGCCCAGCGCGCCAGTGTTGTCACCGACACTCAGAAGCAGGCAATCCAAGAATCCAGGGAAATGTACCCAGGCGTGCGACCAGACGTGGAGCGGCAACGCGACACCGATCGGGGCGGCCGTGATAAGTGGCGCAAAGCGTAACCGATTTTCTCTTCCTAGTCCTTCGTGTGGTTTGGTCCGAACGAGTTTGGCGGAACGTCCAAAACGCTAAGGTAAGGATAGGTTCTCGACGCCAGACTGAGCGGCGTTGATCAATCTGGTGCCGGGCGCCTGGCTCAAACCTGGGAGTGAATCTTAGAACAACTCTCGACTCATCTCGCGGAGCAATTCACTGGCTTGCTTCTGTACGTAGCTCGAAGGCTTGGCGGCTCCAAGGGCTCGATTTGCCCATTGCCGGGCTAAGTCTGTATCCTGGGGAATACTCACCCCATCGCGGTAGTGACGAGCGAGTGCGAGCATTGCCCTGGGCTCCTTATGATCGATCGCTAGGACCTGATACCACTTGAAAGCATCGGCGAGATTGTGGAGACCGAAGCGCGGCTCGCTATTAAGGAAGGCCAATTCAAGTTGGCACCCGACATCGCTCTCCTCGGCTCCCCGATTTAGCCATTTTAGTCCCTCTTCAGGGCGGCCTAGATCGTGAAAATAGAGGCGTCCGATTTGCAGAGCGGCGCGGCGATTATCGGCATTGAACGACTTACTGAACCAAGAGAGGGCCTCCTGGGGATTAACCGCGACCGACTCCCCGTCTCGATAAGCATAACCGAGCATCATCATGGCGGACGAATCTCCGAGATCGGCAGCCTTCCGATCCCAATGAAATGCCTTCGCCGCATCGTCCTGTTGCTTGCGTACCCGGTTCCGATAAATGCTGGCCAAGCGCCGCATAGCTCGCAGGTGGCCAGCTTCAGCTGCGCGAAGGAACCAAAGAAAAGCTTCTTCTTCATTGCGCTTGGTTCCGGAGCCGGTTTGCAGCGCATCACCCAGGCAGTATAAGGTCTCTGGATTCTGCTTAACTGCGTCCAATTGAAGTTGGGCGAAGCATTTTTCCAGAATACGTAGCTCCCTGATCTTTCTTAACTCTTTCCAGTTCTTGTCGAAGTCATCACGTAATTCCAGAATCTGTTTTCGTAGATGCAGGTATTCTTCCGAAGGGGATTGGGCGGAGGCGTCTGACATGATGAAGCTCCATCTATTGATATTGGCGTGTGGCTGCGCAATCTCGGACGTGGCGCCGCTAGCGTGATGATCGCATCGCTCCACCACGGTGCAAGTCAGCAGTCATCTCCACCCGGGCCTCCTGACCGCGGCTGGCACGCCGAAAGGCGTGAAAACTCTCGCGCGTTAGCGGGCGGTTCGCATGATCAACGCGTTATGCTTCGGATTGCCTCATTTGATGGCTATCACGCTACCAAGCGCGCTCACAGCTGCGGCGCGCGCGGTGATGGGCTATGCTCCGACCGCATTTACTCATGAGCCTGGTGAAATCCAAACAACGCGTCGCCGATCACGGGGAGGTCTTCACCCCCACGTGGATGGTTGCGGCCATGCTCGACCTTGTGAAGGACGAGACAGAGCGAATTGATTCGCGCTTTCTGGAGCCAGCGTGCGGCAGCGGTAATTTCCTCGTGCCAGTCTTGCGGCGCAAGCTCGCCGCCGTGGAACTCAAATACGGCCAGTCCGATTTCGAGCGCAGGCACTACGCGCTACTTGGCTTGATGTGCGTTTACGGGATTGAACTGCTGCCGGACAACATCGCCGAGTGTCGTGCGAACCTGCTGGAGCCTTTCGCCGAGTATCTGAACCTCACCCCGTCGGACGACCTCTATCGCGCAGCGTTCTACGTGCTTTCGCAAAACCTAGTTCATGGTGACGCCCTCGCGATGCGGATGTTCGACACCAGTCCGATAGCGTTCGCGGAGTGGGGCTATGTAGGCCAGGGCCGGTTTCAGCGTCGGGACTTTCGTTTCGAGAGTCTGACCTATTCATCTGAGTTCAGCACGGAAGGTTCGCTCTTCGCCGACCTCGGAAGGCACGAAATTTTTGCGCCAACACAGGCCTACCCGCTGATGACCATAGGCCAGCTCGCAGCAATCATGGAGCAAACGAACCTATGAGCCCTCAAGTCAGCTTTGTCCTGCGCAGCCGCAACCCCGACGTGCTGACGTGCATCGCGAACCTCTCCAACGACGAGGTGTTTACGCCGCCGGAGTTCGCCAGCCGGATGTTGGACACTCTGGCCGAAGCGTGGAAGGCCAACCACGGCGGTGCAAATATCTGGGCCAACAAGACGGTGACATTCCTCGACCCCTGCACCAAATCGGGCGTGTTCCTACGCGAAATCACCAGCCGGCTCAACAAGGGACTGGAGCAGGAGATTCCCGATTTGCAAAAGCGCGTGGACCACATCCTGACCAAGCAGGTATTCGGCATTGGCATCACGCAAATCACCAGCCTGCTCGCTCGGCGGAGCGTGTATTGCTCCAAGCACGCCACGGGCACGCACTCCATCGCTAAATCTTTCACCAGCGACGATGGAAACATCTGGTTTCAGCGCACGAAGCACAAATGGGAGGAAGATCGGTGTAAATTCTGCGGGGCTGCACGATCCGTTTTCGACCGGGCTAAAGATCTCGAAACCCACGCCTATGCTTTCATTCACACCGACAACATCAAAGCTCGGCTATCCGAGATATTTGGAGGCAACATGAAATTCGACGTAATCATCGGTAATCCGCCGTATCAATTGAACGATGATGGCTTCGGAACGAGTGCCGCGCCCATCTATCACCACTTCGTAGAGCAAGCGAAGAGACTGGAGCCACGCTACCTTTCTCTGGTCATTCCAGCCCGTTGGTTCGCCGGTGGCAAGGGACTGGATGAATTCCGCGAGTCGATGCTCGCAGATAATCGTCTGCGCTCAATTGACGATTACCTCAGCGCTGCGGACGTGTTTCCGGGTGTAGGTCTCAAGGGTGGCGTCTGTTACTTCCTTTGGGATCGTGACAATCCCGGCTCCTGCAAGGTCACGACACACTTCAAGGACTGGCCCGTCTCGACGGCAAGCCGTCCACTTCTTGAAAAGGGTGTCGACGTGTTCATCCGCTTCAATGAGGGCCTATCGATCCTCAAGAAGGTCGTTGCTGTTGAGAGCGGAAAATCGGATTCGCTTTCGCTGATCGAAACTAAGCGTTTTGACCAAATGGTCAGCTCAAGAAAGCCGTTCGGGCTGGATACAATGTTTAAAGGTAAAGCTGCGAAAGGAGACGACGATGTCATGATTTATCAGAACGGCGGCACGGCATACGTCGCGAGAAGCGCAATTTTGGCTGGTGATCACTTCATCGATAAGTGGAAGATTTTCACGGGGAGGGCAGCTCCAGGCACGGGCAACAGAGACACATATCCGCACAGGATCATCAGCACGCCTTTTGTAGGGGAGCCAGGCACCATCTCTTCGGAAACCTACCTTTGCATCGGCCCGTTCGACTCGAAGAAACAAGCTGAAAGCGCTTTGTCCTACCTATCGTGTCGGTTGACGCGCTTTCTGATTCTTTTGCATAAGCCATCCCAAGACACAACGCGCAAGGTTTACACATTCGTGCCTATTCAAAAGTGGACAAGGAATTGGACGGACGAAGACCTCTACGCGAAATATGGAATCTCAAAAAGTGAGATTGCGTTCATCGAGAAGGTTGTCCGCCCGATGGACCTCACCGGGGATTTGGAAGATGAGTAAGACCATCGAAGAAATCCTTACGCCGAAGCCGGAAGCGCGTCCGCGTATCTACGCCTACTCGATTGACGACAAGGCGCACGCGGGCCTGCTCAAGGTGGGCCAGACCACGCGCGACGTGAAGCAGCGCGTCGCCGAGCAACTCAAGACCGCCAACATCAAGAATTACAAAATCGAGCTGGACGAAATAGCCGAGCGAGACGACGGCACGAGGTTGACCGACCACGAAGTGCGCGCCGCGCTCGTCAAAAAGAAATTCGAAAACACGGAACTGGAATGGATGCGATGCACGCTTAAGGAATTGAAAGCCGTGCTGATCGCTCTCTGCAAAGGGCAGCAAATCGCGGGAACACGCGACCAGGATTTTCCCATGCGCCGGGAGCAGGCGGAGGCGGTAAAAACAACGCACGCCTACTTTCACTCGCGCTGGGCCGAGGACATGCACGCGGTTCCTCGCTTCCTCTGGAATGCCAAGATGCGTTTCGGCAAGACCTTCACGACCTATCAGCTCGCCAAGAAACTCGGGGCGAAGCGCGTGCTCGTGGTCACCTTTAAGCCCGCCGTGGAAGATGCGTGGCAGACGGACCTCGAATCGCACGTTGATTTCGACGGCTGGCAGTATCAGTCGCGCAATTCCGGCAGCGACCCGACGAAAGTTTCCGCCAAGCAGCCGCTGGTCTATTTCGGTTCGTTCCAGGATTTGCTGGGCCGCGACGAGGCGGGAAACATCAAGCCGAACAACGAGTGGCTGCACAAGGTGAAGTGGGATTTGGTTGTGTTCGACGAATATCATTTCGGCGCATGGCGCGAGACAGCCAAGGAGCTGTTCGAGGGCGAAGAAGAGGCGGTCGCCAAAAAAGAGACCAAGCTCGAATACGCCGCCGGTCTCGAAGGCGTGAACGAGGACCTCACGGTTTTGTCCGAGAAGGAAACCGAGTTCCTGCCCATCACCACGAAGGCCTACCTCTACCTCTCTGGCACGCCGTTCAAGGCGCTCTCGACGGGCGAGTTCATCGAGGAACAGATCTTCAATTGGACCTACACCGACGAGCAGCGCGCCAAGGAAGAGTTCGAGAAAAAGAATCCCGGCAAATGGAATCCTTACGGCGCCTTGCCTCAGATGCGGCTGCTCACCTACCAGATGCCGGACGAGTTGGTAACGATCGCGAGTGCCGGGGAGTTCAATGAGTTCGACCTAAACGCTTTTTTCGATGCCTCCGGCGAGGGGAAAAAGGCGCAGTTCAAGCACAAGAGCGACGTGCAGAAGTGGCTGGACATCATCCGCGGCGGCTATGCGCCCCAGACGGTTGAGCAGCTCAAGACCGGCACGCGCCCGCCGTTCCCTTATTCGGATGTGCGTCTGCTGCCGTATCTCCAGCATTCGTTCTGGTTTCTGCCCAACGTCGCGGCCTGTCACGCCATGGCGAACCTCCTGGCCGAAAAGCAAAACGTTTTCTGGCATGACTACGACGCAATCGTCGCCGCCGGCTCTTCGGCAGGCATCGGGTTGAACGCTCTCCAGCCCGTGCGCGAGTCCATCGGTAGCGGCTTCGATACCAAGACCATTACGCTCTCCTGCGGCAAGCTCACGACCGGTGTCACCGTGCCGCAGTGGTCATCCATCCTGATGCTGCGCAATCTCAAGTCGCCGGAGACCTATTTTCAGGCGGCGTTTCGCGTGCAATCGCCTTGGTCCGTCAGGAACCCCAACGGTGATGACCCGAACTCGGAGGAAATCCTAAAACCCGCCTGCTTCGTATTCGACTTTGCTCCCACGCGCGCGTTGCGGCAGCTATCGGAATACGGGATCGGTCTTTCG
>Ga0302319_10023612_pt1 | contig 10979 bp, 7 predicted proteins | sample Bog_T0_2_FD_203319 | JGI IMG/M metagenome (GOLD analysis project Ga0302319, IMG submission 203319) | Peat permafrost microbial communities from Stordalen Mire near Abisko, Sweden - Bog_T0_2 | ecosystem: Environmental > Terrestrial > Soil > Wetlands > Peat | place: Sweden: Abisko, Stordalen Mire...
GGTCGCGGCAGCCATCGAAGCGGAGGGCGTACACACCCTCCGGCTATGTTCGGATGTACTGCAGCGGGAGACATTAGAGAGGCTGCACGCGGGCGTGCTGAAGGAGTTTGGCAGCGTGGAGATCCTGGTGAATGCGGCCGGGATCACGGCGCGGGTTCCGACCATTGATTGCCCCGAAGAGACCTGGCAGCGCATCTTCGATACAAATCTTACAGGGACGCTACGCGGCTGCCAGATTTTTGGAAAGACGATGCTGGAGCAGGGGCGCGGCAGCATCATCAACATCGCATCGCTTGCGAGCTTTGTGGCGTTTCACGAGGTGGCAGCCTATGGCGCGAGCAAGGCTGGCGTGGCAGCTCTGACGCGCTCGCTGGCAATCGAGTTTGCGCCGAAGAATGTGCGGGTGAATGGAATCGCTCCCGGGATCTTTCCTACCGACCTCAACCGCGAGCTGTTGTTCTCGACGGCTCGCGGTCGTGAAGAGATCCTGCGCACACCGATGGCGCGGTTCGGACGCCTGGAAGAGGTTTCCGGCGCGGCGGTGTTTCTTGCATCGGACGCAGCGTCGTTTGTGACCGGCGAAATCCTTACAGTGGATGGCGGGTACCTGGCGAGCGGCGTAAATCAGTAAAAGTCGCACGCAGCAAGACGTATTGCGCGTTCTATATACTCGTCTGCATTGCGTTCTCCCGGAGTTCCAACGGAATGTCTTTTGTAGCGTCTGGAAACAACGCTGAGGGATTCACCTCACGTCCCGCAGAGTCGAACATTCGCTGGTTTGTCTGCCTGCTGTTGTTCCTTGCGACGACGATTAATTACATGGACAGGTCCGTCCTCTCGTTGATTGAGCCGCTGCTGCATCTTCCGTTCATGGGTTGGCTTCCGGGAGTCAGCGCAGTGTACCAGTCGGGCTATCACCTGAACTACGGGCACATCGTGGAGTGCTTCCAGGTGGCGTATGCGGTGGGGTTCCTGGTGGCGGCGCCCTTTATCGACAAGTTGGGGACGAAGATTGGATACGCGGTGGCGATCGGCGTCTGGGCGGTGTCGTCGCTCAGTCATTCGCTGGTGCATTCGGTGATTGGATTCTGCATTGCGCGCGCTTGCCTTGGACTGGGTGAGTCGGGGAATTTTCCTGCGGCCATCAAGGCGACCAGCGAATGGTTCGCCAGCGAAGATCGCGCCCTTGCAATCGGAGTGTTCAACTCCGGGGCAAATGCGGCATTCTTTATTGCGCCGGCCCTTGTGCCGCTCGCAACGCTGCACTTCGGCGGATGGCGCGCTGCTTTTCTCTGCACCGGGGGCATGGGACTTTGCTGGCTGGTGCTTTGGCTGCTGTTTCCGTATAACAAGCTGCGGCGTGGGCTGACGACAACGCAGGCAGATCTGCGACGGGTCGTTCCCAACGTCAGGGGGAAGAAGTTGTATGGGATCTTGCTACGCAATCGCGGGCTATACGCGTTCTCCATCGCGAAGGGACTTACCGATCCTGTGTGGTGGTTCTATCTCTTCTACCTGCCAATGTATCTGAACGACAACTATGGCCTAAGTCTGAAGCAGGCGTACTGGCCGATCGTGGTGGTGTATGCCGTGTCATCGGTGGGATCATTCCTCGGTGGAGGTCTCTCAGGGCTGCGCATCAAGCGTGGGCACACGGTAAACAGCGGCCGAAAGTTTGCGATGCTGGTGACGTCGCTGTGCGTGTTGCCCCTGATGCTGGTGCCGCACATGCACCAGGTCTTCGCGCACAATGCGTGGCCGGCGGTGGGGCTGTTTGCGCTGGCGGCTGCGGCTCACCAGGGCTGGTCGGCGACTTTGTTCACGACGCCCACGGATATGTTTCCGTCCACGTCCGTGTCGACTGTGGTGGGCATTGGCGGAGCGGTCGGGTCGCTCGGTGGCGCGCTGTTCACGGTGCTGGTATCGCACCTGCTGTCGCTGCATCCGCTGCTGATCTTTACCCTGGCGAGCAGCGCGTATGTAATCTCGCTGCTGATCTTCCAATTGCTGGTGCCGAGGATCGGCGTGTCGCCAAAGGGAGACGGCGGCGTAGATCTATGGGCGGAGACGAACGGGTAGCCTTGACCCCGATCGCATAGACTCGCAGGTGCCGGGGTGCATCCTATTGAGGTGAAAGCGGATAGAAGATGCCTGTGGCTAATGCTGGCGACACGTGTTCTATCCCGGGAGTAATCGATCATGAAAGCTGCGGTGTTTGATGGAACCGTCCGTTCTCCTGGAGAGTTTCTTCGCGTGAAGGAGGTACCGGCGCCAGTCGTACAGCCGGGACATTTGTTGCTGCGTGTGCTTACGTGCGGCGTCTGCCGGACGGATCTACATATCGTGGAAGGCGATCTTCCTCGGATCAAAAAGAGGCTGATTCCTGGCCACCAGATCGTCGGCGAAGTGGTCGATGGTGCGACGAAGGAGATGCCAGTCGGGATGCGCGTGGGCGTGTCATGGATGGGCGGTGTGGACGGCGACTGCTGGTTCTGTCGGCATTCGATGGAGAATCTCTGTGATCGTCCGACGTTCACGGGCTACACGGTAGATGGAGGCTATGCGGAGTTGGTGCTGGTGCGCGCGGATTTTGCCTACCCCTTGCCGCCGAGGCTGAATCCAGTGCATGTGGCTCCGTTGCTGTGTGCGGGGATCATCGGGTTCCGAAGCCTTCGGGTTGCGGGCGTTGAGAAGGGCGAGCGCGTTGGTTTGTTCGGGTTTGGCAGTTCGGCGGCGCTGGCAATCCGTGTGCTCCAATCGTGGAACTGCGAGGTGTATGTGGTGACACGGGGCGATGCGCATCGTAAGACCGCAGAGGCGCTGGGGGCGACGTGGGTAGGAGCGGAGAATAAGAAGCCGCCAGTCACGCTGGACCGCGCTGTAACGTTTGCCCCATCGGGCAAGGTGGTAGTGGACGCGTTATCGAGCCTGCGGAAAGGCGGCGTGGTAGCGATCAACGCGATTCACCTCGATACGATGCCGGCGTTTGATTACGACAAGCTGCTGTGGGGCGAACGGCAGATTCGCAGTGTTGCGAACATGACGCGCGCGGATGCTACTGATTTTCTGAAGCTTGCGCAGAAGCTGGCGATCCAGCCAAGGGTAGTCACCTTTTCATTGGAGGACGCGAACAAGGCGCTGGTCGCGGTCAAAGAAGAGACAGAGAACGGCTCGGCGGTCATCGTGATGTAATCCTGGTATGGGATGCTGAAGTGTGGCACCGCATCAAGTCAACGTACAGCCCGGCAGGTGGAGATCGATGCAGATACTCGTGGTGAACAGCGGATCGTCATCGATCAAGTTTTCGATCTTCGCAGTGCTCGTTGCGAACGAGGATTCGGGCGCTCCGACCGTTGCGCCGCGCTCGCTGCTGGAGGGGGAACTCAGTGGAATCGGGGAAGCCGAGAGCACGCTGAAGATTCAGGGGGAAGGCGCTTCAAGGTCGGCGGAGTCGAGAATGGGAATTCACGGCGTGCATCAGGCGATCGCCGAGGTGCTCGGGGTGGTGTCCGGCAGCGGAAGGCCAACGTTTGAGGCCGTGGGATATCGTGTGGTGCACCCTGGACCAAAGTTGCGGGAGCATGTACGGATCACGCCGGAAGTTCTGCGCGATCTCGAGGCCGCCAGCGAGTTCGCTCCGCTACATGACCCCGAGGCCGTGGAGATGATTCGTGCCTTTATGGAGCGGTTTCCGAAGTTGCCGCACTTCGCCTGCTTCGATACGGTCTTTCACCAGACGATGCCAGTGGAGGCGAGCACGTATCCTCTTCCGCCCGAGTATGCAGAACGCGGCGTACGCCGATATGGGTTTCACGGGTTGAGCTGTGAGTCGATTGTGCGGCAGTTGAAGCGCGAAGGCGGCGTCCCTCGGCGCATGGTGATCGCGCATCTCGGCAGCGGATGCAGCGTGACGGCGCTCGTTGACGGTCGCTCGGTGGATACGACGATGGGTCTTACGCCAACCGGCGGAGTGGTGATGGGAACTCGGTCGGGCGACCTTGATCCCGGTTTGGTCTTATATCTGTTGCGGCAGGACAAGGGCGACCGCGTCGATGAGGTGGAAGCGCTTCTTAACCACGCATCAGGAATGGTAGCGCTGAGTGGGATGGACAATGATGTGAAGGCGGTGCGCGAAGCGGCGGCTAAAGGAGATGCGCGTGTCATTCTCGCACTTGCGATCTTTACGCGGAGCGTGAAGAAGGCGATGGGCAGCTTCAGTTGGCTGCTGGGTGGCCTGGACGCGATCGTGTTCGCAGGTGGCATCGGCGAGCATGACTGGCAGTCGCGGGCCGAAATTACGAGCGGCTTGGCTGGCCTGGGCGTGAATCTCGATTCAAAGCGGAACGGGGCCGCCGCCAGTGGCATCCAACGTATCAGTTCACCAGATTCTCAGCCTGTGGTTCTCGTTGTTCCTGCTCGCGAGGATCAGATGATTGCTGTCCATGTGGAGCGCATGGCAAGGCAGGAAACCTAGAAGTGGCTGCCGAAGTAAAGGGCGGCAGTGCCCATCCAAGCAACCACCGCACCGAGAATGAGGAAGCTTATGAACACGAACAACTCTGCCGAAACCGTCGTTGAGACCTTGAACTCTCCAGTGGAACCCTTGAGCGCGGATGAACAGCAAAAGATCGATGCTTATTGGCGCGCCTGCAACTATCTCTGTGTGGGCATGCTGTACCTGCTGAAGAATCCACTGCTGCGCGAGCCACTGAAGCCGGAGCACATCAAGAATCGATTGCTCGGTCACTGGGGGAGCGATCCGGGACAGACCTTTACGTGGGTACATCTGAACCGGCTGATTAAGAAGTACGATCTCGACACCATCTACATAGCAGGGCCGGGGCATGGAGCACCGGCGACCTTGTCGAATAGCTATCTCGAGGGAGTGTACTCGGAGGTCTACCCGAACATCAGCCAGGATCTCGAGGGCTTGCAAAAGTTCTTCAAGCAGTTTTCCTTTCCGGGCGGGATTGGTAGCCATTGCACGCCGGAGACGCCGGGGTCGATCCACGAGGGAGGGGAACTCGGCTACAGCCTCTCGCATGGCTTTGGAGCGGCATTCGATAATCCCGATCTGATCGTAACGGTGGTGGTCGGAGATGGCGAGTCGGAGACGGGGCCCCTGGCGACTTCGTGGCATTCGAACAAGTTTCTCAATCCGATCACGGATGGCGCAGTGCTTCCGGTGCTTCACCTCAACGGCTACAAGATTGCGAACCCTACGATCCTCTCTCGCATACCGCAGGAGGAGCTGAACAGCCTGTTCGTCGGCTACGGATGGAAGCCGTATTATGTGGAGGGCGACGATCCCGCGGTGATGCATCCGAAGATGGCGCACGTGATGGAGCAGTGTGTGCTGGAGATTCGTGCGATCCAACAGAAGGCGCGTTCGGCTCCTGCGGGGACATCTGTGGAGCGGCAGCGGTGGCCGATGATTGTGCTGCGTTCGCCGAAGGGCTGGGGCTGTCCGAAGGTGATCGATGGCCACAAGCTGGAAGGATCCTGGCGCGCGCATCAGATGCCGGTCCTCGATCCGAAGACGAACCCGGAACACCTGAAGCTGGTCGAGCAATGGATGCGCAATTATCGTCCGGAGGAGTTGTTTGATGAGCAAGGAACGCTCGTCGAGGAGCTTCGCGAGCTTCCTCCGAAAGGGCGGCGACGCATCTCCGGCAATCCGCATGCGAACGGAGGAGTCTTGCGCAAGCCGCTGGATCTTCCGGACTTCCGTGCGTATGCCGTCAAGGTGGATGAGCCGGGCAAGACCCAGGTCTCCCCGACGAACGTGCTTGGTCATTACCTCGCCGACGTGATGCGCAAGAACATGACGAGGTTCCGCGTCTTCGGGCCGGACGAGACGGCGTCCAATAAGCTGGACGCGATTTATGCGGCGAGCGAAAAGACATGGCTGGAGAAGAGACTGCCCCAGGACGACGATGGCGGATTTCTTGCAAGTAACGGCCGAGTGATGGAGATGCTGAGCGAGCACACGCTCGAGGGCTGGCTCGAGGGCTATGTGCTGACCGGGAGGCATGGCTTATTCGCTACGTATGAATCGTTTGTGCATGTGATCGACTCGATGTTCAACCAGCATGCCAAGTGGCTGGAGAAGAGCAAGCTGGAGCTTCGCTGGCGGGCGCCGATCTCGTCGCTCAACCTGTTGATCACGTCATTGGTGTGGCGGCAGGACCACAACGGATTCACGCACCAGGACCCGGGCTTTCTCGACCTTGTGACCAACAAGAGCCCGGAGGTCACGCGCATCTATCTGCCGCCGGACGCGAACTGCCTGCTGAGCGTAGCTGACCACTGCCTGCGCAGTACAAACTACGTAAATGTGATCGTCGCAGACAAGGCCCTGCATCTGCAGTATCTTCCGATGGATAAGGCTGTGGACCACTGCACCAAGGGCATTGGCATCTGGGATTTCGCGAGCAACGATCAGGGTGTTGAGCCAGATGTCGTGATGGCGTGCGCGGGAGATATACCCACGGCTGAGGCGCTGGCCGCCGTCGCGATCCTGCGAGCGCGCTGCCCCGAAGTAAAGATCCGGTTCGTGAACGTCGTCGATCTTTTCCGCTTGATGCCCGAAAAGGAGCATCCACACGGTCTATCGGAACGCGAGTTCGATAGCCTGTTCACCAAGGACAAGCCCGTCATCTTCAACTTCCACGCGTACGCTTCGTTGATTCACAAGTTCACCTACAACCGCACCAACCACGATAACTTCCATGTGCGTGGCTACAAGGAGAAGGGGAACATCAATACTCCGCTGGAGTTGGCGATTCTGAACCAGATCGATCGCTTCAACCTGGCTATCGATGTGATCGATCGTGTTCCCTCGCTGCAGGTAACCGCGGCCCACACCAAGGAATGGTTGAAGGATCAGATCATCGATTCCATCTGCTATGCGAACGAGAACGGTATCGACCGGCCTGAGATCAATGACTGGACCTGGCCGGCGCGCCACAACCAGAGGTGAGGCTCAGGCGCTTGGCCTCTCCGTTAGCAGCGTGAAGCGATTGTCATTGGAGTCTCGCCGAATATCGATTCAGTAGCCCTGCTCACTATGCGAGAACGGAAGGACCGAAACGCAGCGGCGAGAAGGCCGACACGTCAATGCTTGGAGATCGCCCTTCGAGCAGGTCGGCCATCACCAGAGCCGTTGCAGGAGCCTGCAGGATGCCGTTGCGATAGTGCCCGGTGGCCATGAACCGGCCACGTCTCGAACAGGCGCCAAGGACGGGCAGCCGATCTGGAGTCGTCGGACGCAGCCCGGCCCACGACTCGACCATGGGAGCGTCCACTTCCGACGCAAGCCCGGGAAAGAGCTCCGCGGCCAGCGCGCGGAGAGTCCTCAAAGCATCGCTGTGTACGGACGTATCAAAGCCGGCATCTTCTACCGTTGCGCCGAGCAGCGCAGTGCCAGCCTGAGGGCCTCGTGTGCGGGGGACGATGTACACGTTCTCGCAGCGGTGAACCTCATTAAGGGGGAAGGGAAGATGTACGCGCAGCATCTGGCCTCTGCGAGGCGTGACGGATAGGAGCTCGCTATCCAGCTGCGTCAGTACCTCAGAGGTCCAGGCACCGGCCGAGAAGAGGATTGCCTGCGTGGTGATCGTCTCTCCGGCGCTCAGATGAATCCTGGTGGCTGCGCTATCCTCCTCGATCGCGGCAACCTCCGCATCTTCCAGCAAGCGAATTGGTGTTGAGTTGACCGCAGAGCGCAGCGCCACAGCAAGCTGTCGGGGATCCAGCGAGTGTTCTGCCATCCTTCGCGTCGTTCCGTCGTTGTGGTATTGGATGGTCGCATCGGTTTGGAAGGGCACGACGAGGCCGGAAAGAGCTTCAATCCGTTGAAGAAATGCCGGATAACGTTCAATACTCAGTCGAGACAACGACTGAAGCTCCGGGGGATTGCCGGGATCTTCCGCAGCCAACATTCCGGCCGCAGCAGTAGATGCTCCGGAAAGACTACGTCCACGATCAATAACGGTAACCGTCGCGCCGCGGTTGCTGAGCTCCAATGCAATCGCCAAGCCAATCAGCCCGGCGCCAATTACGGCAACATCAGGGGCGCGAATTAGACGGACAGCAGGACTCATCTCTACTCATTATCCACCGTCACAAAGTACTCAATTTCAATATGTCGTAAGACGATTGATCCATCGCCTTAGACGCTAGCGTACCATCGAGGTCAACCTCGATTTTTGGTTGCCTTTCAGCTTCGCTCACGGGTGTAATCTGCATCTTATCAACGAGGTAATGCTTGGAGTGAAGTCAGCTCAAAGAGCACCCTGCAAGGAGGAAGTCAAGGATGAGCCTTATCGATGACAAGGATGGAACTACAACGCATGACACCTACGTGGAGCACAAGCCCGCCACATGGCTGGTAGGTGTAGCCGTCGCGGCGCTGATTATCGCCTTGGGTGGGTTGGCCTGGAGTTTCGGGTTGCAAAGCCATCTGACGGAAGCAGAGTCGAAACTTTCTGCCGCAACCGCGCAGAACGCATCTCTCTCCGAGAAGATTGACGATACGAATGAGCGCATGAAGGCCCAGGGTCAAGCGCTGGCTCAGAGCGTTGGTCTCACGCAGAAGCAGCTCCAGGACAGGTCGGACGAGCTTGTCGCGACCCAGGAGCGTGACAGGATCCAGACTGCCCGCCTTGCCCGTGAACAGAAAGCAACAGAACAGCAGGTTGGCGCGGTCCAGACGGATGTATCGAGTGTGAAGACTGACGTCGGCGGCGTGAAGACTGATGTTGCCAGCACCAAGGCCGATCTCGACGCCACAAAGACGCAGTTGACCCGTGTGATGGGTGACGCCGGCGTAATGAGCGGCCTTATCGCCACCAACCACGATCAACTCGAAGAGCTGAAGCATAAGGGCGACCGCAACTACTACGAGTTCACGCTTGATAAGGGCGCGGGCGCAAAGAATGTCGGAACCATCAAAATCGACCTGAAGAAAGTCGATGCGAAGCGTTCAAGGTTCACCCTGGTGGTTAGCTCAGACGACAAGAACATCGAGAAGAAGGACAGAACGCTCGACGAACCGATCCAGTTTTATTCTGGAAAGACGCCGGCCCTGTTTGAAATCGTCGTAAACAACATAGGGAAGAAGACGGTTTCGGGCTACCTCAGTACGCCAAAGAGCTCGCCTGAGCCGATGTCTGCCCCGAGCTCTGGACAGTAGTTTCACGTCATAGAACGTCTCGCTATAAGGGCTGCACAATCATTGGGCAGCCCTTATAGTTTGAGTTGGACGCTATGGCAGAGCGACGACGATCGGCGCGGCATCGTGGGCGAGATGCACGGTAAGCGTGGCCGACTTCTTCGCTTGCCACTCCTTCTCTGTAATCTGCGGGAACAGCAGTACGACTGTTCCGACGCGCTTGGTGCCCGGAGAGATCGCATCCTGAAACTGGAGCGGCGGCCCTGAGGGCTGGCTGACGAGGGGAAGAATCTGCGGGAAGGTCTGCTCCAGCCGGGCCAGGTCGAGGGGAGAGATCACGGTTGCTTCAATCGCCGAACCCGCCTTCGTGGTCAAGGTTGCCGAGGTGCTGGTGAGGAAAACGGGTAGGCGCAGCTTGTCCTCGACGCTCAAGGTAGCAACAACATAAACGTCGTCCTCGGATGACGGCGCCGCGCCGATGATCTGGCTGCTGCTGGGCATCTGTTTGAACTCGGTGTGCGGAGCGAAGAGAGCAATTTTCTGTACGTTGATCTCGGCGGTCTTGCGGGGATTCAGCATATACACCGCAACCCCGACGACCGCCATAACGACACCGGCCACGATGAGCTTTGGGATCAGGCGATTGGTGTCGGATGGAGGCGCGAGTCTGAGATCGGGTTCAAGCATCGCCTTCAGGATAGCCGAACGCTCGCTCAATTTCGTCGCAGAGCGGCCAGCAGTTCCTCGATTGGCCTCGTATTGAGAACGTCGGCCGCGCTCAGCCAAGCACGCCGCAGCTGCACAATTCCGTCGTCGATCTGATCGAGTTCATCGGTCACGTGGGCATCCGTATTCACCACGATCTTGCATCCATGTTCCTTTGCAAGGCGAAGATTAAGGTCATTCAAATCGGCACGCGCTGGCGATGCATTATGCTCCACGGCGACTCCCAGCCGTGCCGCCGCGGGCAGCAATTGCGCAAGATCTATCTTGTATGGCTCACGCTTCAGCACCTTGCGTCCAGTGGGGTGGCCAAGGATATGCACGTGCCGATTTTCCGCTGCTCGAAGGACGCGCGTCGTGACCTCCTCGGTCGACTGGTTGAATCCGGAATGAACGCTCGCGACTACCATGTCCAGCTGCGCAAGCGTTTCATTGGCCAGATCCAGCGAGCCGTCCAGCAGAATATCGACTTCGACCCCAGCGAGAATGCGAAAGGGAACGGAGGGCTTGATCACATCCGGCTCGTTGTTCTGCAGACGAGCTTCGTAGCGCTCCCACTGCGGCCCGCGTCCGGCAGTAAACTCCTCGGCTAACTCGTCCGAAGCTTCGCGAAGACGACGAGCATGAGCCAGTGCACGCGTGTCGTCCATGCCGTTGGTCATGGCGAGGTTCTTCGAGTGGTCCGTGATGGCAATATATTCCAGCCCACGCGCAATGGCAGCCTCGGCCATCTCGCGTATGGAGTTGCTGCCGTCAGATTCGGTGGTGTGCATATGCAGATCGCCGCGAATGTCGCCGCGCACGATGAGCTTTGGCAGCGTGCGTTTCGCTGCGGCTTCGAGTTCACCGCAGTTCTCTCGCAGCTCCGGAGGAATGTACTCGAGGTCGAGAGCGTTGTAGATCTCCTGTTCACTGGCAGCAGCGACGACGACGTTATCCTCCAGCCGTAGCAAAGCGTATTCGCTTAGGGTCAGGCCACGTTTGATCGCCCGCTGGCGCAGCGCGACGTTATGCATCTTCGATCCCGTGAAATATTGCAGGGCCGCACCGTAGCTCGCTTGGGGCAGCAGCCGAACATCGA
>Ga0302319_10023614_pt1 | contig 10978 bp, 9 predicted proteins | sample Bog_T0_2_FD_203319 | JGI IMG/M metagenome (GOLD analysis project Ga0302319, IMG submission 203319) | Peat permafrost microbial communities from Stordalen Mire near Abisko, Sweden - Bog_T0_2 | ecosystem: Environmental > Terrestrial > Soil > Wetlands > Peat | place: Sweden: Abisko, Stordalen Mire...
TACTCAATACCGCTGAACGCGAGAGCTTCAAACACGCTCGTCCACTCATCGCCAGGCCAGTGTGCTGGTCAGCAATCGCCACTAGGTCAGAGGGCACCAACAGAAAGTTCCCGTTAAAGGTTGCTACGACCTCTTCCGAAAAACAGAAAGAGAATCACGATTAGCAGGATAAGGCTGACGCCGCCCCCGCCGTAGTAGCCGATTCCGGGGCCCATGTAGTAGCCGCCACCACCGAACACGAGCAAAACAACGATGAGAATCACTATCAATCGCATACGCGGAAGTTTAGCACATAAGGTCGGCTCAGGTCAGGCCGTTTTCCGCCCTGATGGAATTTTGGCGAGGCACAGGCAAGCAAACTCCTCCTTCTGATCTCTCTATGGAGCTCGATGCTGGTTCGCTTATTCTCCGACAGCCTTTTCAATCTTGCCGACAACTTTTTGAACTTTTCCGGCATTCTTTTCAGCTCTGCCATCAGCTTCCAGGTTGGGGTTTTCGGTAAGCTCGCCCGCCTTCTGCTTGATTGCGCCTTTGACTTCGTGGAGATTGCCTGTTGTCTTATCGTCCGTGCTGGGTTTCATCATGATTCTCTCCTCTTATTGGTGGTGGGTTTCAATTAGTTGAGATCTATTGAGATTTCCTTGCGCCTTGAGTGTCTGCGACCAGGGAAGAACCTCTCCTGGGAAGTTTCCTTGCGTGATGTGGATCCTTCCATCGACCAGTATCCAACGATCAGGTTGCTGAAAGCTGGTCGGAATTGCTCATCAGGGCGTGCGCAGCGAGCCTCCTGCATGGAGCCAACATCCTGAGATTGGTCATTTTCGCGTTAGGTATAACGCGCCCTTCGTCAAATCCACAGCGGTGTAGTACGGAGGTGCGATTTTGACCAACCCAGAGGACACGGCGTGTATAGGATAGGTTCTACATTGGCGGTCGCGTCCCCTACGGAGTGACTGCACACGGCATCCCGATCGGGCCTTTGCAGTTTGACCGATTGGAAGCTGCCCCGGCCGCCAAATGTTTATCAGAGGATTAAGGGATTATCGGCATCCAATTGCTCTGCCGCTCCTTCCACGTTCCGGGCGGTTGGTCGCCAAGCCGGACACAACCCTGCTTTTCGCCTGTCGGCGACTTCCGGTAAGCCGAAAACCAGTTCTGTCCGAATAGCCGGTAATGCAGGCACAACAAGTCGTAGAGCGCGCAGATCACAGATCCCATTTCGATGATCCGTGATATTGGCTGGTTTTGATCAGACGACAGCCGAAATCAGGCCTATCGTGTCTGCATGGGTAACCTTGATGCCCTATGTGTCCGCTAGGAGGCGAGATGTTAGGTTTGGGTTTGGTAGGAACAATTATTGTGATCGTGCTGATTGTGTGGCTCATCCGGCGCGTATGATTTCGGCTGGGAGTGCATCGCTGAAAATCAATTGACCGGCAAGATCACATTTGCGCATATCTGATTCATCTGGAGTTCTGTCCGCGTGGTCGGGAACCGGCGCCCCAGTTGGCCTGGAAGCAAGAACGATGCGCCGATTTGCGGAATTACTCATGCTTGATTCTCCATTTCTTTGTCCGTTTCAATTTCCGAGATATGCCAGCTCTTCAGCGTCTTCACTGGGCAAACGAGAATTACTTTGTGCCTTACTTTGCCTTCAACAGTTTGAGCAGGTCACTGGCTGCTGGAGCGGAGGAAGCTGGATTCTGTCCGGTGATCAGGTTTCCGTCAACTTGCACAAAGGAAGTCCAATCCGGCCCCTTCGCGTAGAGACCGCCAAGACGTTTCAATTCGTCTTCCACCAGGAACGGAACCACCTTGGTGAGTTGCGTGCCCTCCTCCTCTGTGTCAGAGAAACCGGATACGCGCTTTCCCTTTATCAGTGGGGCGCCGTCGGCTGTTATGACGTTCTTCAGCACTCCCGGAGCATGGCACACGAGAGCGACGGGTTTTCCCGCACGGTCCATCGCCTCAATCAAAGCGATAGAATGTTTGTCGTTGGCCAGATCCCACAGCGGCCCATGCCCGCCCGGGTAGAAGATGGCATCAAAATCGCCTGCAGTCACGCTGGCCAGCTTCACCGTGTGGGCAAGTCCATCTTGCGCCGCTGCATCTTGCTTGAAGCGTCTGGTTGCATCGGTCTGCGCATTGGGTGCATCACTGCTGGGATCAAGGGGCGGTTGTCCGCCTTGGGGAGAAGCCAGCGTAACGCTCACTCCCGCATCGACGAAGACATAATATGGCGCGGCGAACTCCTCCAGCCAGAAGCCGGTCTTTCTGCCAGTATTGCCCAGTTCAGAGTGTGAAGTAAGTACCATCAGAATTTTCATTTTTCAGCTTTCTCTTGGGTTGGTAGCGGGTTGACCGGGTGGATCAGCGCGATGTTTCCGACCGGGACGACGAGCTTTGGATAGTCCAGATTTTGGATCTCCAGTTTGCGAGGTCCCATATATGCTATTGCGCGATTACCTGCCATGAGTTGTCTTCCTTCTTTCCCGGACCACCAATATACAAACAACATGGCAAGGGATATGTTCAATAATGATCACGAAAGCGCGGTAAGAGATCAGCCTATAAAGACCGGGGCCAAGGGCGAACGCTTCTAGGCTCGGAGCGCCCGCATATCGACGGGAACAGGCGAAGCAATCACCGCGCTAAAAAGCTTCTCGTCTAGCTGAATCCAGCTTTTCTAAAGTGCGGCGTGGCCCCGGATGAGGATGCCACCACGATTCGCCCTCTGGCGGTACCGCCATATCTCACCATGCCTGAACGACAGAGGGATTGATTCAATAATATTGAGCAAAGTTGACCAGCCAGTCATTCTTCTTCAGGGCTAGATTTTGCCTTGGAATGTATTGGAGGGTTTGCCATCATGCAGGGAAGCGAAAAAGTCATTGCAGCGCTGAATAAGACTCTACAGGAAGAATTCACAGCGCTTAGCCAGTATTTCATTCACACCGAAATGTGCCAGAACTGGAAATACGATAATCTTTCCAAATATCTGAAGAAGCTGTCGATTGTGGAAATGAAGCATGCGGAAAAACTGATCGAGCATATACTCTTCCTGGAAGGGACTCCGAATATGACCGGGCCCACGCAAATCAAGGTCGGGAAGACGGTGAAAGAACAGTTGGAGAATGACCTGCAATCTGAACTCAGCGCGATCAAATCCTACAATGACGCGGTGAAACTGGCACGAGCCGAAGGAGACAATGGAAGCGCCGACCTGTTCACCGCGAATCTGAGGGATGAGGAAGAGCATACCGACTGGCTGGAAGCGCAACTGAGCCAGATCAAGGAAGTTGGCTACGAACGCTACTTGAGCGTTCAGGTAAACGGAGAGTAGACAGACAGGCGCTGTTGGGATGAGGTCCTGTGATTGTTGCGGCGGGTGATCCACTCTATTCCGTTTTTGTCAAAGGAAATACGAAAGCGGTGTCGATACTCTGGAATGGAATGTTCAGCCATTGGTTGTTATAGAACGCAATCAGCTGCGCTTGAGCGGCCTTGGTTTTGAAACTCAGGATGATGTGTTCAGCCAGGGCGTTCTTCCGCCGGATTTTGAGCACGGCAAAAAGTTGCTTGAAATGGCTCTTGGTGAATTTGGAATCGACGGTGAGCCGGAGTTGTGTGCGCTTCTCTGCGGGAGAAACGATTCTGCGCTTCGGTCGTGCTGTGGCCTTCTTCGCCGTGGGCATATAGTCTCCTCACTGTGATGTTCTTACAGCATACATATATGCATATATGAGCCTGGAAGACCATTCGCTAACCGATGGTAATCAAAGGAGTTCGTGAAGGGAACGCCGGGGGAAAGTCGTGGATTCATTGCATAAAGAGGTGCGCGATTCAAACCGAATGAACCACAACAAATCGAACCGTGAGGGGGTGGAGAAAAGAAAACCGGCCAGAGACCGCGTAGCGCGTCAGAGCTACAATCCCAGCACGGACACCCGTCCACGTGTACGACGCCCGGGGTTGCAATTGTAGTTTCCCTTGTTTAATCATCGGTACCCGACCTGCCTGCCGGTGCCAGGCTGTGTGTGCATGGGCAATGACAGCCCACCGTTCCAAAGAGGCACGGGACGCAATGGCTATTCGAAAGACGCTTCGCCCGGCCCAGACGCAGGCAGCGGAAAGCTATTAGCACAAGACGGCCGACAGCCCCATGCGGCCCGATGTGGGTACGCAGGCGCAGTTCAAAAAGCGCAAGCCACCCAAGACCTACCGCTATGACACTTCGCTGGACCCGGCGCTGAGTTGGGACGAAGGCAATGGCAGCCGAGGGTTGGGCGAGTGGCTTCTGGCGCGCATCTCGGACGCAGCCCGGCTGCCCGCGCCGCATCGATTCTCGGAGCCGCAGAGGTTCACCGGCGCGGACGGCAGGACGCTTGCCACCGTGCATGGACTTGGAAGACGCCGTGGAGCAACTGAGAGCCATTGAGCGGCCATTCCTCGGCTGGGCAGGCAAGGCGGAGCCGCTCAGCTTCGATGTACCCACGTTGCCGCTCTTCATCCACGAGCGGCTGTCTACCAAGGCGATTCTCGAAACCCTCAAGGGGCGCAAGCGTGAGGGCGTGGACGCGCAGCTTGACCTATTCGGCGACCCGCACCACTCCATCGTGGAGCAATCGCTGCGCGCCTATGAGCACCGCGACCGCTGGGTCAACTGCATGATCCTGGGCGACTCGCTGGCCGTGATGAACTCGCTGGTGGAGTACGAGGGGATGCGCGGCCAGGTGCAAATGATCTACATGGACCCGCCGTATGGAGTGAAGTTCGGCTCCAACTTCCAGCCATTTGTGCGCAAGCGCGATGTATCGCACAACGACGATGAGGAGATGACCCGCGAGCCGAAGATGGTGCAAGCCTACCGCGATACGTGGGAGTTGGGTTTGCACTCGTACTTGACCTACCTGCGAGACCGGCGGCTCGTTTTCCCGTCGATATTCCTAAGAAGACTGGATAATCTGTGCAACCATCTTTGCGCAGGTATCGATGCCCAGAGTGCTATTTATGGTGATGTGGTAGAGCCGGGGATCTGCTGAGTCGCAGTCGTAGTAGTACTGGGCATAGTGCAGGCGCTCGGAGTCTACACGCCGCAGCAGTGCAGGCAGGTCGTGATCTTGGGGATGGCGAAGCTTCATGCGCGCTATTTTCTCGTTGCGCGGCGCATACACCAGCATGCGAAGTACATGGGGTTGGCGCCGTAAAATGCATTGCGCGCTGCGCCCGATGATGACGCAGTTGCCTACCTTGGCGGCCTCTTGAATAATGCTTGCAGTGAAAATCTGCACGGTATCGCGATCCACCGCGAGTTCAGACACCCCCCCGGCATAGGATTCCGGGCCTCCTTGACGGAAGCCCTTCATCACCCGCTCCCACCACGCGATGGCGTGTTCGTCGGCCTGCGCGGCCCAGGCATGGTCCACTTTTCCCATGGCTGCGACCTGCTCGATGATCTGCTTGTCAATGCACTCCCAGCCCAGAAGTTCCGCAACGTTGCGCCCGATATCGGAGCCTCCGCTGCCGAACTCTCGTGCAATTGTCAAAACGTTGAACATTTCTTCCTTCCTCTCCACTAACCCGCTATCTTGTCCGATGATTGCGATTCATTTTTGCGCCTCCGCGCCTATGGCCCGCAAGTTGTAATCGGCCACGGCATGCGCAACTTCCGCAGCTGACTGACGGTCGTTGGGGCTTTCTTCCAGCCAGCTGCAAAGTGACTCGAAGACGGCGCCCACGAGGCAACGGGCGGCGATCAACGGCGCAGAAACGGAAAATGCGGCTGGAGCAGACTCCAGCGTCTGGCACACCTGTTCAGTTTGTTGCCTCAGGATGGCGCGGCGCACCTGCTCCAGGCGGGGGCTCAGGCCGGAGGACTCGATGATGAGTATCCGCGCATCTCCGGGGTTGTCGGCCAGAAACAGAAAAAGCGACTCCACGGCGCATCGAATTCCCAGCAGCGCATCGTCCTGGGAGGCCTTGGCTTGATCCATCACTTCCGTCACCTTTTCTCCCAGCGCTTCAAGAACCGCCGCAAAGGCGTCTTCCTTGTTGCGGAAGTGAACGTAAAAGCTGCCCACTGAACTATCTGACTCAGCCACGATCATGGGAACGGTAGTGGAGTGATAGCCATTGGCGCCGAAGAGACGGGTAGCGGCGTCAAGAATCGTCTTGCGCCGGGCGTCTTTGCGGGCTTCGGTGGCGCGGGTGTTTCGGTAAGCCATGAGAGCAGTATAGTCACCTCTTTACAAGAATAGAATGACATGTCATTCTATTCTTGTAAAGGAAAAACATCGATGAAAGAAACAGGAAAATCTCCTTCGGATTTGCAGAGTTGGTCAGATTGGATAAGGCGCGGCAATGCAGGTTCTGTTTTGTGTTGGGATCGAGGGAAGGCTGCCTCCATAGTTAAGAATCGCGTTGATTTTGCCGATTTTCGTTGCAAGGAAGAGTCTGTATTTCCCGCCAAGATATGCATAATCGCCGTCTGCCTGCTGGCTCTGTTGCCGCTGGCAGGGTGTGGCCCCAAAGTCCCGGTGGCTGCCGATCAGCCGGTTCCAGTCGTGCTGCGCACACCGAATCGCGTTCAGCAGCCGGTTTCCGTGGCCGCCAGCGGCGCGGTCGAAGCCAATATAACGGCCCAGGGCGCATTTCAGATTGCCGGGCGGGTGGCGAAGGTTCTTGTGGAAGAAGGCCAGGCGGTGAGCAAGGGCCAGGTGCTGGCGGAACTGGACTCGACCGATTACCGCAACGCGTACGACGCGGCACAGGGGCAGGCGGATGCGGCGCGGGCGGTGGACGATAAGGCGCAGGAAGGCCTGCGTTCGCAGGAGCTGGAGCAGGCGCGCATCGATTACGAGCGGTGGCTGGACGAGTACAAGCGCATGAAGTTCCTCTACGACCACAAGAGCCTGCCGGGCAACGATTTCGAGAAGATCGAGGCGGCATACAAGGCCGCGCAGCAAAGGTACGACATGGCCCGGCAAGGCACGCGGGTGCAGGACAAGGAAGCCGCAATCGGGCAGTACCGCGCGGCGTCGGCCGGCATGCATGAGGCGCAGAAGCGGCTGGCGGATTGCCAACTGCGGGCGCCGATTGCGGGCTTCGTGGGAATGCGGCGCATCGATGTGGGCGACACGGTTGGAGCCGGAACGCCGGTCATAGGCGTGCTGGATCTGAACCCGGTCAAGGTGCGCGTGGCGATTCCGGAGTCCGAGATCGGCAAGGTGCAGCAGGGAGCGCGCGCCACGGTGACGATTCCTTCCCTTGACGGCAAGCAGTTTGAAGGCAAGGTGGAAGCGGTGGGCGTGGCGTCGGACCCGGCCTCGCGCACCTACGTGGTGAAAATTGCGGTTCAGAATCCGGAGCGGCTGTTGCGGGCGGGAATGGTGGCCGAGGCGCGGATCTACGGCTCGAAGATGGTCAATGCGATCACCGTGCCCGGCGGCGCGGTCATCCGCGATGCGCACGGCGTCACGCAGGTGTATGTGCTCGAACCCGCGCGGCAGCGCGTGTATGCGCGGCGAGTGGATGTGGGCGCGCCGCTGAATAACGAAGTGGAGATTCGCAGCGGCCTCGCGGGCAATGAGCAAGTGGTGGTGGCTGGCCAGCAGAACGTGCGCGAAGGTTCGCCGATCAAGATTGTGGGAGGCGGCCAGTGAACCCCGTCCGCGCGGCTCTGCGCTATCCGCAAGTTACTCTGGTTCTGTCCGCCATGCTTGTCGCGGCAGGTCTGTATTCGCTGTTTACCATGCCGAGGCGTGAAGATCCCAAGATCACCATCCACGTCGGTATTGTGGCCGCCGTTTATCCGGGCGCGACCGCCCGGGAAGTGGAAGACCAGGTCACGCGCAAGATTGAAGAGCGTCTCTTCCGTTTCGCCGAAGTGCGCCGCGACAAGACCTATTCCACCACCCGCAACGGCATGGTGGTCATCAATGTCGAACTGGACAAATCGATCAAGGATACCGGCGAGTTCTGGTCCAAGCTGCGCCTCGATATGGCGCAGTTGAAGGCCACCGCACTGCCCTCCGGAGTGCTCGGCCCGGTGGTCGACTCCGACTTTGGCGACACCGTTGCGGTGCTGATTGCTGTCCATGGCGGCAACTATGGTCCCGGGGATCTGAAGGATTACGCGCAAACCGTGGAAACGGCGCTACGCGCGCTCCCGGCGGTTTCGAAGATCAAGCGCATCGGCGATCAGAAGGAAGAGATCGATATCGCCGCCTCCTCGGAACGGCTGGCGCAGTATGGCGTAAATCCGATGAACGTGATGGGCGCGCTGCAAGGGCGCAATACTGTGCAATTTGCGGGCCGCGTGCCGGCCGGCGAGAACAAGGTGCCGATCGAATCCGGCGGCCGCTTTCAGACCGAAGACCAGATACGGCAGGTGATGGTGGATGTTTCGCCTACGGGGCAGCCGGTTTACATCGGCGACGTGGCCAATGTGGAGCGGGTCTACAAAGACCCCACCGAGTATGTGCGCTTCAACAACGAACAAACCATTCTGCTGTCGGTCGAGATGCACGAAGGCAACAACATCGTGGACTTCGGCAATACGCTGCGCACGACGCTGAAGAACGTCGAAGCGACGCTGCCGCCGGACCTGAAGCTGGACATGGTGGCGGACCAGCCGAAAGTCGTTTCCGAGCGCATTGGCGATTTCTTCCGCGAGTTCGGCATCGCCATCGTCGCCGTCATTCTGGTGACCATGCTGCTGCTGCCGCTGCGGGTGGCTCTGGTCTCCGCCATCGCCATTCCGGTTTCGGTGGCCATGACCTTCGGGGCATTGAACGCCTATGGCATCGAACTGCAGCAAGTGTCGATTGCCTCGCTGATTATTGTGCTCGGCATGGTGGTGGACAATGCCATCGTGATCGTTGACAACTATGTAGGCCTGCTGGACAAGAAAGTGCCTGTCGACGAGGCGGCGGAGCGGTGCGCCACGGAGATGGCTGTTCCGGTGCTGACGGCAACGCTGGCCATCATCGCGGCCTTCGCGCCGCTGCTGATGCTTACCGGCGCCATGGGCGAGTTCATTCGCTCCCTGCCCATCACCGTCGCCATCTCGCTGACCACTTCGTTTGTTGTGGCCATGCTGCTGACGCCGCTGATGGCCCGCTTCTTCATCCGCCAGGGCCTGGTGGATCACGCGCAGGCGGATTCCGGCACCGAGCGCAAGCTCACTCCGCTGGACCACATGCAGCGGTACTACAACATCATCATCACCTGGGCCATGCGGAACAAGCGGACGGTTCTGGTGTCGAGCGTGCTGGCGGTTGCGGCCGGAGTCGGGATTCTGCTGCTGGTGCCGCAACTGCTGTTTCCGCTGGCCGAACGGAATCAATTCGTGATGGACGTGTGGCTGCCTGAAGGCACGAAGATCGAAACCACCGACGCAACCGTGCGCCGGATTGAAACGGTCCTGCGCCAGGAACCGCTCATCGAGTCATACGCCAGCTTCCTGGGCGCAAGCGCGCCGCGTTTCTACTACAACGTGAATCCCCAACTGCCGGCGGCAAATTATGCGCAGATTCTGGTCAACACCAGGAAGGTGAAGGGAACGCCTCAACTGGTGGCTGAATTGCGGCAGCGGCTGCCCGATGTGGCCCCCGAGGCAAAGGTCTTTGTGAAGGACTTGCAGCAGGGGCAAATCCTGGAAGCCCCGGTTGAAGTGCGGATTGTGGGGGACGACATTGCCACGCTGGAAACGCTGGGCAACCAAGCCGAGGAAATCTTGCGGCACACGCCGGGAGCGACGTACATTCACACCGACTGGCACGAGGACGCCTGGCAAGTGGGCATAAACGTGCGCGAGGAAGTGGCCAACCGGATGGGCTTGACCAATGGCGTCATCGCGCAGCAACTGGCGGTGGGCTTTGAGGGCGCGCCGGTGACCACATTCTGGGAAGGTGATCGCGGCGTGGATGTAGTTCTGCGCCTCGACCCGGCCGAGCGCCAGAGCTTTCAGAACGTGACCGACACCTATGTCATGTCACCCGTGAACGGCGCGCGAGTTCCGCTGGCGGCAGTGGCGACGCTCACTTCAGAGTGGCAGCCGGGCAGGATTGTGCGCAGAAACGGCGTGCGCACCCTTACGGTGCGCGCCTTTCCGGACGGCAACCACTTGGCAAGCGAGATCCTGGGCGGCGCGCGCAAACAACTAGACGCGATGCGGTTGCCGGAGGGCTACCGCATCGAATACGGTGGCGAGTACCAGAACCAGCAGGAAACCTTTGGTGAAATGCGCACCGCGCTCCTGACCAGCCTTCTGCTGATCTTCTTGATTCTGCTCTTTCAATTCCGTACACTCGTCGACCCGCTGATCGTGATGGCGGCATTTCCACTGGCGCTGCCCGGCGCGGCCCTGGGCCTGCTGATTACCCACAACACCTTCGGTTTTACCGCATTCATCGGCATCATCAGCGTGGGCGGACTGGTGGTCAGAAATTCCATCATCCTGATCGATTACATCCACGAAAGGATGAAGAACGGGGCGGAGCTGGAGCAGGCCGCGCTGGAAGCCGGAGAACGCCGGTTACGTCCCATTTTCCTCACCTCGGCGGCTGCCGCGGTGGGCGTCATTCCCATGATCCTCTCCGGCTCCAGCCTCTGGTCGCCGATGGCCAGCGTGATTGCCTTCGGACTGCTGGGATCGATGTTCTTCACGCTGATCGCCATCCCGGTTCTCTTCGTGGTGGTGCACCACCGGCGCCCCGTACCCATCAAGGCTACGGCGGCTGTAGTCCTTCTGGCTCTGTTTGCGTTCGCCGGCGTTGCTCACGCCGAGGCGCGGCGCATCACCCTGGATGAGGCAGTCGCACTGGCCACAAAGCAGAACTCGACCGTGATGCTAGCGCACCTGAAGGAAAATGAGATGCAGGCGCGCGTGACTGAGGCACGCGCCAATTACTTTCCGGTGTTGAGCAACGAAAGCGACGCCGCGCACCTTCGGGGCATTGAACATATGGAGATCCCC